>ENA-OURZ01001404-OURZ01001404.1-human-gut-metagenome-genome-assembly--contig:-NODE-1404-length-26747-cov-3.258991_pt1 | contig 26747 bp, 17 predicted proteins | sample MGYA00242073_ERZ509195 | MGnify/ENA primary metagenome ERZ509195 (study PRJEB26280, sample SAMEA2338837) | human gut metagenome | biome: human gut; feature: human-associated habitat; material: faeces...
TTTTTAGCAATGGATAGTCCTGTTGATGCGGACATTGTTGTGGGGGTTCCTGAATCAGGTAATGCAGCAGCAATGGGATATGCAATGCAGTCAGGAATTCCTTACGGAACTGCTTTTGTCAAGAATGCATATGTTGGAAGAACATTTATTAAACCTCAGCAGAAGAGTAGAGAATCAAGCGTTCGAGTAAAATTAAATGTTTTGAAGGAAGCTGTTAACGGCAAGCGAGTTGTTATGATTGACGACTCAATTGTAAGAGGAACTACAAGTGACAGAATTGTACAGATGCTTAAAGATGCAGGTGCAACAGAAGTTCACGTAAGAATTAGTTCACCACCATTTATCAGTGAATGCTATTTTGGAACGGACGTGCCAAATAAGGAACAGCTTATAGCTCACAACCGTACTATAGAAGATATAAGACAAGTAATCGGTTCAGATTCATTGGCTTATCTTAGCATAGACAGACTAATCGAATTATCAGGTGGAAAGGCTATCTGTAAGGGATGCTTTACAGGTGAATATCCAATGGAACCACCAACGGAAGACATTCGTGGAGAGTATGACAAGTAAAAATAGTTACACGGATTGTTATGTGCTTAGCACTCTCGCAATCTGTAATCTTAATTAATAAAAAATTTTGGAGGTTTTTATGAACGACAGATACCAGAGCCCATTATCAGAAAGATATGCAAGTAAGGAAATGCAGTACATTTTTTCACCTGACATGAAATTTAAAACTTGGAGAAAGTTATGGATTGCATTAGCAGAGTCAGAAATGGAATTAGGACTTAACATTACTCAGGAACAGGTTGATGAATTAAAAGCTCACGCTGATGATATCAACTATGATGTTGCAAAAGAAAGAGAAAAATTAGTACGTCACGATGTTATGTCACATGTTTACGCATACGGAGTACAGTGTCCTAAGGCTAAAGGAATTATCCACCTTGGTGCAACATCATGCTATGTTGGAGATAATACAGATATTATCGTAATGACAGAAGCATTAAAGCTTGTAAGAAAGAAACTCATAAACGTAATTAATGAACTTGCAAAATTCGCAGATAAATATAAAAATCAGCCAACATTGGCGTTTACACATTTCCAGCCTGCTCAGCCTACAACAGTTGGTAAGAGAGCAACTTTATGGCTTATGGAATTAAAATTAGACTTAGATGATCTTGACTACATTATTGACAGTATGATGCTTTTAGGAAGCAAGGGTACAACAGGAACTCAGGCAAGCTTCTTAGAATTATTTGAAGGCGACCATGAAAAGATTAAAGAATTAGAAAACAAGATTGCTAAGAAGATGGGATACACAAAGTGCTTCCCTGTATCCGGACAGACATATTCAAGAAAGATGGACACAAGGGTTCTTAATGTATTAGCAGGTATTGCTGCAAGTGCTCACAAGTTTTCAAATGACATTAGACTTTTACAGCACCTTAAAGAAATTGAAGAACCATTCGAAAAGAATCAGATTGGTTCATCAGCTATGGCATATAAGAGAAATCCAATGAGAAGTGAGCGTATGGCTTCACTTGCTGACTATGTTTTATGTGATGCACTTAATCCAGCTATTGTATCAAGTACACAGTGGTTTGAAAGAACACTTGATGATTCAGCTAACAAGAGACTTTCTGTACCGGAAGGCTTTCTTGCAGTAGATGGTATACTTGATCTTTATCTTAATGTTGTAGACGGACTTGTTGTATATGATAAGGTTATAATTAAACATATGATGGCAGAGCTTCCATTTATGGCAACAGAAAATATTATGATGGATGCTGTTAAGGCAGGCGGAGACAGACAGGAATTACACGAAAAGATTCGTGAATTATCAATGGAAGCAGGAAAAAATGTTAAGGAGAAAGGTTTAGATAACAATCTTCTTGAACTTATTGCAAATGATCCTGCATTTAATATGAGTCTTGAAGATCTTCAGAAGACAATGGATCCTTCAAAGTATGTTGGACGTTCACCTGAACAGGTTGACGAATTCCTTACAGAAGTTATTAATCCTATTTTGGAAGAAAACAAAGAGATTCTTGGAATGTCAGCAACAATCAATGTATAAATTGTGATTTTTTTGTGAAACAGTAGGCAGAATGCCAGTTAAATGAAATAAATACTTTAATTATTAAGGCAAGTGTGATAAAATCAGTTGTATGTTTGAGTCGGAAAGTATAGGATTTCCGAACATATGACTGATTTTATTTTTTTTCTTTAAGAATTAAAACGATTTAACAAAAATCACGTCATAATAAATAGTAGAGGAGAAATGAAAATGTTTAAGAAAGTTTTGGCAGTTGGTTTTTCTGCTGTATTAGCATTGTCATTAGTAGCATGCGGAGGCAGCAAAGACAACAAATCAAAGTCAAGTAAAGAGACAACAACAGCAAGCGAAAGCGAGGCAGCAACAGTTTATTCTGTAAAGGATGAGAAGATTAAAGTTGGCAGCGGTGTTATTAAGCTTGCAGATTATTCACAGTTAACAGTATACGAAGATGATGTAAAGGTAACAGATGATAGTTATAAGTCACAGGTTGATTACATCTTAGAGCAGAGCGCAACATATAAAGATACTAAGAGTGCAAAGATTTCATCAGTAGACAAAGTTAAAGTTGACTACACAGGACAGATTAAGTATAAGGGTAAGAAAGTTACTTTTGAAGGCGGTACAGCTTCTGATCAGGAAATTGACCTTGGAAATAATAGTAGCGGATACATTGATGGATTTACTAAAGCATTAGAAGGACAGCACAAAGTTGGGGACAAGTTTACTAAGAAATTAAAATTCCCTGACACATACAAAAACAACACAAAGATTGATGGGAAAGAAGTTAAACTTGCAGGAAAGACAGTTTGGTTTACTTTTACAATTAAGAGTATTTCAACTAAGTCAGTTCCAAAGTTAACAGACAAGTTTGTAAAAGAAAAATTCGGTGCATACGGTGTAACAGATGTTAAGTCATTTGAAAAATATGCAAGAGAACAGATGAGAACATCAAACATTATGAACAAAGTTTGGTCAAACTTTGTAGCTTCTTGTGAAGTTGTATCATACAGCTCAACAGAAAAAGAAAGCTTAAAGAAAGTTGCAGATGCAAACTACGAATCACAGCTTCAGTCACAGTATGGTGTAGATCTTGATTCATATCTTGAAGCAGCTTCAATGTCAAAAGAAGACTGGGATAACAACATCATGAGCCAGGTTGAATCATCATTAAAGACAAAGATGGTATACCAGGCATTAGCAAAGAAGGCAGATTTAGTTCCTTCAGATTCAGATTACAACAAAGAAGCTGAAACACTTGCACAGCAGAACTCATTATCAGTAAAAGAACTAGAATCAACATATGGTAAAAAAGAAGTTGAATATGCTGTAATTACACAGAGAGTTCAGAAATATATTGCTGAAAATGTAACAGTTAAGGAAGGTTCAGAACCTACAACAGCAGCAGAAACAACAGAAGCTGCAACAACAGCAAAATAATAAATACTTGGATTTTTGAAAACAGGTATTGATGGAATAAAAAGAGTGCTATTTTATCGGAATGATAAGATGGCATTCTTTTTTTTGCTATAAGGTTGCATTACTATTTTAAATGTGCTAAATTATTCCACGGATGGTATTCGACAGAAACTATACCGAAGGAAAATGACTATATAAAAAACTGATGCGACGGTAGCTCATATCTTAGGAATGAGACTAACTATCCCGATTTTGAAAGAAGGAGGGATGCTCATGAAGTTTGGATTTATAGGAGCGGGAAAAGTTGGTTTTTCCCTTGGAAAATATTTGGCAGATAATAACCAGAATGTAGTTGGTTATTATAGCATAATCAATGAAGAAGCCATAGAAGCAGCAAAGTTTACCGGTTCTAAGTATTATGAGAACATGGAACAGTTGGTAGAGGATAGTGAAGTTTTATTTTTGACTGTCCCCGATGGACAGATTGAGAATCTATGGAATCAGTTAAAATCAAGTCATAAAAATTGGATGGCAAAGTATAATAAACCTTTGCTTAACAATAAAATAGTGTGCCATTGTAGTGGTGCATTATCCTCAGATATCTTTTCGAGTATAGCCGAATATGAAAGTTTTGGCTATTCTATCCATCCACTCTTTGCAGTGAGTAACAGATACGAATCTTACAAGGAATTATCAGATAGTTATTTCACAATAGAAGGAAATATTGAAAAAATCAATAAAATGAAAGAATTGTTTGAAAGTTTCGGAAACACTGTATGTATTATTTCAAAGGATGACAAAATTAAATACCACGGAGCGGCGGCTATTGCCAGCAATCTTGTTGTTGGTTTAATAGGTCTTAGTGAAGAACTGCTTAAACAGTGTGGGTTTGATGAAAAATCGGCTCATAATGCATTAGCACCAATTATTAAGGGAAATGTTAAGCACATTGTAGAAGAGGGCGTTGTAGAAGCACTTACGGGGCCTATTGAGCGTTGTGATGTGTCTACAGTAAGAAAACATATGAGCGTTTTTGATAAAAAAACCAATGAAATCTATAAAGCAGTGTCAAAAGAAGTATTGGAAATTGCAAAGATAAAAAACAAAGATAGAGATTATAGTAAGATGGAGGAAGTATTACAATGAAAAATACGGTAAGTACATTGTTAAAACAGAAGCAGGAAGGAAAGAAGATTTCAATGCTTACCTGCTATGACTATTCAACAGCAAAATTAATGGAAGAAGTTGGAGTAAACACAATTCTTGTAGGTGATTCACTTGGAAATACAATGCTTGGATATGAAGATACAATTCAGGTAACAATGGAAGACATGATTCATCATTGTGCAGCAGTATCAAGAGGCTTAAAGAACACATTTTTAGTTTGTGACATGCCATTTATGTCATATCAGACATCACCATATGATGCAGTTGTTAATGCAGGCAGACTTATGAAAGAAGGTCATGCCAACATGGTTAAATTAGAAGGTGGAAAAGAAGTTTGCCCACAGATAGAAGCAATAGTAAAAGCATCAATTCCTGTCTGCGCCCATTTAGGACTTACACCACAGTCAATAAACGCACTTGGTGGTTACAAAGTTCAGGGAAAGACAGAAAGTGATGCTCAGAAATTAATAGACGATGCAAAGGCAGTACAGGAAGCAGGAGCTTCAATGTTAGTACTTGAATGTGTACCTGCAGAGCTTGCAGCAAAAATAACAAAAACACTTCATATTCCAACAATCGGTATTGGAGCAGGAAACCAGTGCGACGGACAGGTACTTGTATATCAGGACATGTTAGGAATGTTTACAGACTACGTGCCAAAATTCGTAAAACAGTTCGCAGGTGTAGGCGAAACAATGAAAAAAGCATTCAAAGAATATATGGAAGAAATTCAGAGCGGAGCCTTCCCGGCAGAAGAACACTCATACAAAATAGATGACGAAGTAATAGAGAGACTGTACTTTTAATGATTACAATGGACGAAGGTCTGCTTCCACCTGTGCTTGCACAAAGGTGGAAGCATGAACTTAGGACATGCCCGGATAATGAGCATAAAAGCAAAGCGAAGCTTTGCGATATGCGAATTATGCGGTAGGATTGCGAGAGTGCGAAGCACGTAGCAATCCGATAATCATTAACTTGAAAAAATCAAATATAACAGCGAAGCGCAGCTTCAACAAATAGGAGGTCAACATGAAAGTTGTAACAACAATAAAAGAAGTAAGAGAAAACGTAAAACAGTGGAAAAAAGAAGGACAGACAGTAGGTTTTGTACCAACAATGGGATATTTGCATGAAGGACACGGAAGCCTTATTACAAAAGCAAGAGAAAACAATGACAAAGTAGTAGTAAGTATTTTTGTAAATCCAATGCAGTTTGGACCAACTGAAGATTTAGACAGTTATCCAAGAGACCTTGAAAAAGATTCAAAATATTGTGAAAGCTTAGGAGTAGATTTAATATTCCACCCGGAACCATCAGAAATGTATCATGACGATTTCAGTTCATATGTTGATATGTCAGTTTTAACAGAAGAACTTTGTGGATTAAGCAGACCTGTACATTTTAGAGGCGTTTGTACAGTAGTAAACAAACTTTTCAACATTGTACAGCCTGACAGAGCTTATTTTGGAGAAAAAGACGCACAGCAGCTTGCAATCATTAAGCATATGGTTCAGGACTTGAATATGGATATTGAAGTAGTAGGATGCCCAATTATCAGAGAAGAAGACGGTCTTGCAAAAAGTTCAAGAAATACATATCTTTCTTCTGAAGAAAGGCAGCTTTAGTTTTAAGCCAGACAATCAACTTGGCTAAACAGCTTATTGCAGATGGAGAAAAGGACGCTGATGTAGTAGTTGCAAAGATGAAAGAAAATATTGAAAAAGAACCTCTTGCAAAAATCGATTATGTTAAGGCAGTTAACGGCTTAACAATGCAGCAACAGAAAGAAATTAAAGCACCTATGTTAATTGCAATGGCGGTATACATAGGAAAAACAAGATTAATAGATAATACAATTTTACACTAATTTATGGTAATAAATCAGACAGTAAAATTAGTAGGTTTTACTGTCTGAAATTATGATAATTAAGATATTTGGAAGTGATGAAAGGATAAAACAATGCAGATTAATATGTTAAAAAGTAAAATTCATAGAGCAACAGTAGTTCAGTCAGAGCTTGATTATGTGGGAAGCATAACAGTTGACGAGGATTTAATGGATGCATCAGGAATTTATGAATATGAAAAGGTACAGATAGCAGACGTAAACAATGGCAACAGATTTGAAACATACGTTATAGCAGGAGAGAGAGGTTCAGGAATGATTTGTCTTAATGGTGCAGCAGCTCATATGGTCAGCCTTGGAGACAAGATTATTATTATGAGTTATGCCCAGATGGAGCCTTCAGAAATTAAGAATAATAAGCCTAAAGTTGTTTTTGTTGATGATGAAAATAAGATTACAAGGGTAACTAATTACGAAAAACATGGAAAATTATTTGACTTAGAAAAGTAAAAATTATATCATATTTCTGTAGTAAACTTTGGAAAGGTGAAATTTTTATGTTAAAAGGAAAGACAGTTGTGCTTGGAGTTACAGGAAGCATTGCAGCATATAAGATAGCCAACCTTGCAAGTATGCTTGTAAAGAAGGGATGCAGTGTTCACGTAATAATGACAAGAAATGCAACAAATTTTATAAATCCTATTACATTTGAAACACTTACAGGTCATAAGTGCCTGGTTGATACATTTGATCGTAATTTTGAATTTAGCGTAGAACATGTATCATTGGCTAAACAGGCAGATATTTTTATGGTTGCACCGGCAAGTGCCAATGTTATTGGAAAGATTGCAGGGGGAATAGCAGATGATATGCTTACAACAACTATAATGGCGGCTAAATGCCCTAAGATTATATCTCCGGCAATGAATACTAATATGTTTGAAAATCCTATTGTACAGGACAATCTGACTAAGTTAAAGAGTTACGGATATGAGATTGTTGAACCGGCAAGCGGATATTTGGCATGCGGCGACACTGGTAAGGGTAAGATGCCTGAACCGGAAGTGCTTTATTCATATATTTTAAAGACTATCGGTTGTGAAAAGGACTTGTTAGGCAAGAAAGTTCTTATAACAGCAGGTCCAACACTTGAAAAGATTGATCCTGTAAGATTTATAAGTAATCATTCAACAGGGAAAATGGGATATGCCATTGCTGAAAATGCAATGCTTAGAGGGGCAGAAGTTACTTTGGTAACGGGAAGAACTTCAATTAAGAAACCTGATTTTGTTAAGATTATTGATGTTTTAAGTGCTCAGGATATGTTTGAAGCAGTAGATGAAAATTTCGACCAGCAGGATATTGTTATAATGAGTGCGGCAGTGGCTGATTACAGACCGAAAACTGTTGCTACAGAGAAGATTAAGAAGAAGAATGGGGAAGAGTCTATTCAGTTAGAAAGAACCACTGATATTCTTGGAACAATGTCTAAAAGAAAGAAGAACCAGTTTGTATGTGGTTTTTCAATGGAAACAGAGAATATGTTGGAGAACTCAAAAGCTAAGCTTGAAAAGAAGAATTTAGATATGATTTGTGCCAACAATTTGAAAGTTAAAGGTGCCGGTTTTGGTACAGACACTAATGTGGTAACACTTATAACTAAGGACAATGTAGTTGAGTTACCATTAGAATCTAAGGCAGAAGTGGCAGCGCAGATTTTAGATACTATTGTAAAGAAATAGGAGAATGATTAAGTAAGGAGTAGGGATGAGAAATAACTTAAAGAAGAAAGTTTGCAGTTTACTTGTTGCAACATTAATGACAACGGCAACATTTGCAAACGGATTTACATATGGTGGCATTACGGTATCGGCAGAAGAAAGCAACGTAACAGTCCAGAGTAGTGGAAATGTTGAAATATCAGGAGAGAAAACATACTCAGATATTAATGATTCAACAGGCTCAGGTGTGAACACAGGAGATGTGGAAACATCGACAGTGGAAACTACTACAGGAGAAATAGTTGAGACTACAACTGATGAAACGACAATGCCTGAGACTACAGTGGAACCAACAACAGAAGAACCAACAACACCGCAACCTACAACAGTACCGGCCACAACAAAGCCTGCATCAACAAAGGTTGTTGCCTGGGGTAAGAATGCAGCAGGTCAGTTTGTTAATGGTAATAAGAAGGTAATTAAGGGCGCCACAATGAAAGGTGTAGACGTTAGTTACCACAATGGAACAATTAACTGGAAGAAAGTAGCTGCAAGTGATGTTGATTATGCAATTATCAGATGTGGTTACGGAGATAACATAAAGAGCCAGGATGATAAGAAATGGGCTGAAAATGTTGCAGGATGTGAAAAGAACAATATTCCATATGGAGTTTATATTTATTCATATGCTACTTCAGTTAAACAGGCTGAAAGCGAAGCAAATCATGTTTTAAGATTAATAAAGGGACATACATTAAACTTTCCAATTTATTATGATATGGAAGATGCGGTTCAGGCTAAGCTTTCAAAATCAATGAGAACAAAGATTGCAAACAAGTTTCTGGGAATAATTAGGAATGCAGGCTATGAATGTGGTATTTATGCAAACCTTAACTGGTGGAACAATTATCTTGATTCAAGCCTTGGCGGTGATAATACATGGAGAACATGGGTTGCACAGTACAATAATAATGGCTGTGATTACAAGAGCAACTACAGTATGTGGCAGAGCTCATCTACAGCTAAGGTAAGTGGTATAAGTGGAAAGGTAGATATTAATTTCTGGTTTGGAGAAGTGAGAGACAGAAGTTATGATATTACAGTAAAGAAGGGACCTTCAACGGTTAATACAGTGGCAACACCTAAACCGGTAAAAGCTCCTACAAGAGTAAAAATAAGTTCAGTTAAGGTAGGTAAGAAGAAAGCCACAGTTAAGTGGAAGAAGATTTCATCTGTAAAAGGATACAGAATACAGTATTCTACATCAAAGAAATTTACTTCAAAAACAACAAAGTCTAAGTATACAACAAAGACAAGTATTAAAATAAAGAAGTTAAAATCAAAGAAAACTTATTATTTCAGAGTAAAAGCTTACAAAAAGAATGCAGCAAACAAGAAAGTGTATTCAAAGAGCTGGAGTAAGGTAAAACATAAAAAGATTAAATAATTACATAGATTAATCTGTGTAAGCACAGGTTTGGCAAGAAGATTTGAAACGGTAATTATGCAATAAGAAAAGCATGTATCAACGTAAAGGAGAACAAAAGAGTTGATACATGCTTTTTCTGTTAAAACTTATAAATGATATCTTTGTTATATGTGCATCCTGCCTTGCATACAGGGCTTACAAAGTTATCATGATTAATAGCATCGGGATAATACTGTGGTTCAAAACAAACAGCTTCTCTAACATTGTAAATGTGGTCTTTTTTACCTTTTACATTCTCAACAAAGTTGGCTGTGTACATCTGAACACCCGGACAATTAGTAGAAATCTTCATTTCTATTCCCGAAACATCACCTACAGCATCCACAATATTGTGAAGCTTAGAATCAGTAGGATCTGTAATCCAGTTATGGTCATATCCGTTTCCATTCTTTAATTGAACGAAATCATAGTTATTGATTTCCTTACCTACAGCTTTCGGAGTAGTAAAGTCCATCGGAGTGTCTTTAACCGGAACAATTTCGCCTGTAGTCATAAAGGTGCTGTCTACCGGAGTATAGTAGTCTGCATTCACATACATGATATGGTCGGTTGAAATTTTAGACGGATCACCGGAAAGATTGAAATAAGAGTGGTTGGTCATGTTGATGATCGTCTTTTTATCAGTAGTTGCGCTATATTTGATGTCGATAGCGTTGTTATCAGTCAGTTTGTAAGTCACTTTAGCTGTTACGTTGCCCGGGAAATTAGCATCTCCATCCGGTGAAATACGAGTCAGCTCCAGTGTTGTCGGATCAATAAGATTGGCTTCATAAACTTGGTACTGCCAGCCTTTCGGACCTCCGTGCAGGCAGTGTCCGTAATTGTTTTGTGGCAACTGGATCGTATCGCCATCCAATACAAAACGTCCCTGGTTGATACGGTTTGCATAGCGTCCGATAGAAGCGCCAAAGTCGCTCGGTACATTAATATAATCAGCAATGCTGTCAAAACCTAAAACTACATCCTGCATCTGACCGTTTTTGTCGGGTACCATGATAGACACGATGCGTCCTCCGAAGTTAGTGATGCATATTTCCATGCCTGCCTTATTCTTTAACGTGTAAAGAGCTGTTTGGGCATTATTCACTTCTGTTTGAAATTTTACCGGGTCAAGACCGGACAAAGTCAGCTCGGAAGCCGGCTTGTTATTGCACGCAGCCAGCATCAGCGCGGCAATTCCTGCAAGTAGAAAATGTTTTTTCATGGTTTTATTTTTAATGTAAATGAGATGCTTATCTTATTTTGGGTGTAAAAGTAACACTTTAGTTTGGTGTATCAAATACACTCTTATATGTTATGCAGCATAAAAGAGAAAAAACTGCTTCCGGATATCAAGATTCCGGAAGCAGTTTCAATAAGCATATCAATGAGCGTTTATTGAACCTTCTTTCCCCAATAAGTCTTTTTATTTCCTTGTGCGGCGTAAACGATGGTATGAGTTCTGGGAGTAGCTTCCCAATCCACTTCTCTTTGTAGATAAAGCACTACTCCGGCACTAGTCGTAATCGTCTGTGAAGCCGCATCGAATGTCCACGATGCATCCTTCCAACTGCCGGAACTAATCTTATGCGTACCGGCATCAAAAGTCAGTGTTTCAGATGTCCTTTGAGTACTAGTGGAGGAAGTCAGAGACAGATGTTCCCAATTACCGGCAATTTCTTCTTCCGTGATAGGCACTTGTGGCACGGCTCCATATCTCTCCGGCATCACCAAAGGCCAGCCGTTGGCATCCCAGCGGATACTGCGAACGTGTCCCATCATGATAGCGTTGGAGTATTCATTACCCCCGACATTCTCAGGGAAACGTCCCTGTGAAGTATAAAACCAGTTGCCCTCTCCATCCTCGAAAATACCGCAGTGGGAGATACCTACCCATCCATAGCTATTGTTAAACAGATAAGGTGCTGTCAGTATCGGATAGAGTTCTCCGCTTCCCATAGCAGGGGTACCGTCCATATCAACATACGGACCGTCGATGTTGACAGAGCGGCAGACGCGGGGGTTATATTCTACTGCTAGTGTACCATAAGCGAGGAACAGGTAATAATAACCATTGCGGTAAATTACTTCCGGACCTTCCGAAGCTTGCCAACGGCTATCGCCGCGGGTAGCGATAATTTTACCATAACCGGAGTTGTTTTCACCCGTGATGTCCCACGGATTGCCTAGGGTGTGGAGCGGCATACCATCTTCGGGATTCAGTTGCAGGGCAGCAATGCCACTGTGCCATGAGCCGTAGATCATCCAGTGTTCTCCGTTCTCAGTAATAATATAGGTTGGGTCAATAGCATTGATCTTGAAATAACCGTTCCAGTCGCTGGTGCTTACGCGTCCATAGTCCGTTTTGCCTTTATCGCTGGCAGAGCAGACAACAAACCCCTTATCTTCCCAGATATTGCTTGCCGGGTCGGCTGTTTCCATCAGTCCGATGAAAGCACGTTCGGTCCATGAACCGTCGAAGTTTCCGTTATTATCCACTTCCGGTTTGCCCGTTTTGATATAGTTAGTAATCACGATGGAGTAGTACATACGGTATTTGCCAGTGGCAACTTTGCGGGCAACCGGTGCCCAATAACCATAAGAAGGGCTATCGATAGGCTCCAGTCCCATTTCTGCACGGTAGGCGTTCAGCTTCTCTTTAATCCAAGTAGGAGGGGTTTCGGTCATGGTTGCTCCGAGGTATTCCCAGTTGACTAGGTCGCGTGAGCGCCGTGCATGGAAATGTCCGTTACCGGAGTGCGCATTTCCGTAAGAAGCATCTGTCTGATACATATAATAGTATCCGTCATCAGCTTTCATCACTGTGGGGTCGTGTACGTTTGCCAAGTTCCATTTACTGCGTTGATTCCAAGCGGCTATGCCTATGTAGTTGTCTTCATAGGCGGGTGCCACATAGTTTTTGAGCTGTTCGTCAAGGCTTTGGCTTCCTGTGGTTGCTGTGAGCACATCCGAGTAGGTATAACGGCTGTTACCGTAGACGTAAGAGCGGATATAGTAAGAGGTATTGCCCGTCAAGCCGGAAATCGTGGCGCTGAAATTTTCATCGGCATCCACTATGTTATCTTTGATAGTTGGGTTCTGGGCATTGATACTGTAGCAAAAGCCTTTCTTGACTACCTGATTGATATTGCCGGTGACCGATGAAGTGACAGTCAGCGAAGTGCCTGTGACTGTAGTTACTTCGGGAGTAACTATGACTATATCGCTGTTTCTATTGTATTCGATATTGTCCAGTCCATCGGAGCAAGCAGCAAAAGCAAAGACCGTCAGCAGGGATATTAAGAAAAATGTTAGTTTTTTCATTTGATATGGATGATAAAGAAATTAATAGTTATTCTTATTCATTGAAGACAAGATGAGCCTTCTCGACAGATAATGTAAAACACAGGTCATTGGGATCTATGGTATTGATGCCCAAATAATACTGGGTAGAGGTTTTGCCTTTAGTACCCACCATCACTGCTTGGATGTCAGCGGTGCTATTGCCGCAATTAGTTACGTAGACCGTGACTTTGGCTCCATTCATACCGGAAAGCCAAGTGCCCCAGTCGCCTTGTGTTCCGCCATTAACGCAGGCGGCATATCCATTGCCCAATCCGAAGTTGTCGGCGCGAACAAATGCGTATTCGTCAGTAGTTATGCTTTTATGGAGAAATACAAGGAAGTTATTCCAGTTGGCAGCCAAATCACTATAGTTGGTGAAGGTGATATACTTTGTCTTGCCCACAGGTACGTTGAATATGTCTGAAGAGGCTCCGTGGAAGCTCGTTGAGTTGTCTTCGGCTCCTACCATGCTAGTTGTGTTTCTCACTTCAGAAGCTATAGACTTGGAGACGTTAACCTCTACCGTTGCGGTGATTCCTTCTTCAGCAGTAATGGTAACGATCTGCGAACCGGTCTTCACCGGAACGGCAGAGAAGATGAGTCTCGCGTTGTCAATGATTCTTGTACTTTGGTCGGTGTAAGTTGCTGTAACCACCATACCTGTCGGGTCGAAGGCCATCGTCCGGTTCGCCAAACTCTCGGTAGCTGCCGAGGTGTAATAATAGTATTGTGTGTGCGAGGGTGGGGTAGTCACCTCGATGGATGCAATCTGTTCCACTACTTCAAAGGTAGTATTAGCCATAATCGGTTTATCACAATTCTCACCCTTTAAGGTCTTGTTGTAGATGACCACAAGAGTTTTCACACCAGGTTGCTCCATATCAGGGATGGCAGAGATAGAGAGTTCGGCAGCCGGTACAGTTTTGGTCACTCCCTCTTCAAAGGTAACGATGGCCGATACATCGATCATGGCCTCTTCGAGCGGAGTACCTACGTTGACTTGATCAGGTACGTCCTGCAGTACCATCGATACCGGATTCTTGTCTAGAGCAGATGTAAGGCCACCTATAGGGACGATGTTGGTCTGCAAGAAATCGATGTAAGAACCTTCGGGAACTAAGAAGCAGCGGATATTGGTGTTGTTCGCATCTGCATTCAGATTTCCTTCCTTGTATGGTTGCTTGTAAATCTTGGTGGCTACACCGTTGGTCATCTTTATGGTAAAAGCATTTTCATTGGTACGGTCAACGGTGAGTGTCACCTTGCCGCCCAAGCTCTGTACGTTAGGGTCTGCATTGCTGGCATCAGGAGATAGGAGCAATGTGCTTGTGGTGTACTTAAAATAGAGCTTGCCCCATTGCGAGTTGTAGGCTATAGAATCGCTTGTGGCATCAAAACGGATAGCTCCGTATTCAGTGTATCCTGTACCTCCACGATCCACATCGTTGGTGACTACAAGGGCATAGTTCTTGAAATACGTGTTATCGGTCGGGTTGATATGGAGATTGAACACCGCATTCCACTTCTCGCCATCAGGTACCACATAATACTTGGAGAAAGTAGACCACCAACCGGAGGTGAAATCCGTATTTCCGATGGTGTACACATCTTCCTGCATGCCCTCAAGCACTTCATCTTCCGGTTGTTTCTTCGAATCTTCAATTTCCTGTATCTTATCGGAAATCCAGTCGGGGGCGTTTACGTCATAAAGTTTGCCATCCGTGCAGCCTGTCAGTGTCAGTAATCCAAAGGTTACGGAACAGCAAGCGTATGCTATCTTTTTTAGTAATCTCATTGTCTTAAATTTTAATAGGTCTCTAAGTTTATTTACTTGCTTAAATTTACAACCGGACGCACTTTACATCCGCTTTCCCGGAAGTAAGTGGAATTATCTGTACTATAGTTGGCGGAGTTGCCTTTCAGATTGGGGTTGTTGTTCATCAACTGCTGCACAATGGGCAGGAATTCGTGTCCCGATATGTAGGTATCGAAAGTGCTCTTCAGTTCAGGATCGTTTGTTACATCGCTGTAGTTCACAGGATTCTTTACTCCCACTGTAGAGCGGCGTACCGTACCGTGTTCCTTGAGCTGTTTCAAGCGGCTGCTGTCGTAGAAGAAGCCCCAGCGGATGAGGTCGAAACCTCGACCGAATTCGCAGCCGAACTCTTTGGGACGCTCTATGTTGGCAATCTGCTCAAAGAGTTGGTCAGTCGTGTCGAAGTCGGAAAGGTCTAAGTCGGACAAATCAGCGCGATTGCGCACTTCGTTAATCCAGTCGATAGCCTGCTGTGTAGGACCATTGACTTCATTCTCGCACTCGGCAGCGCGGAGCAGCACATCTGAATAGCGCATCAGGCGCAGGTTGATGCCATCGTGCAAGCCTGTAACGATGGTGCTGTACAGACCGGTACGGAGATTCGTGAATTTGGCAATCGGCAGACCACCGTAAGTGTTGTTGGTTACAATATTGTCGGTGGCTGTAAGTTTGTGCGTATAAGCTACATTACCATACTCAAAATCCGCCCAGTCGTTTTCGTAGGTTCCGATGGTCCAATAGAGTCTGGGGTCGAGTTTGCCATTGATAGTACGTTCACTTTTGAAGAGTTGATAGAGCCAGGGCGAAGCCGAGATGTCGGCCCAACCGCCATAGTTACCGGGACCAAAGTTGCTCTCAATAGCCGATCCTTGTGTGGCATTGGGACTTGTATTTACCGGAGTCCACTCGTCGTCGGTGCCTTGCGCTCCATAGTCAAGATACTGCACTTCGAAGAGGCTTTCCGCATTGTTCTCGTATGCCGAACCTTCGCGGAAGTTATCGCCATAGTTGGACATTAGCCGATAGGTGCCGTATTTTTTGCCAATGATGTCTTTCAGCACCGTGAGTGCATCGCTGTATTTTTGGCGCATCATGAGTGCGCGGGCATAATAGCCTGCCGCAGCGCCGCAGGTGGCACGTCCACCAGCCCATTCGCCGCCTTCATCACGGGAAGGAAGCAATTCCATCGCCTCGTGGAAATCTTTTTCCACCTGATCGAGCACGTTATCGTAAGTGCTGTTGGTGGTATACAGTCCGTCTAACGAAGAATAGGTGGCATAATCTGTGATGAGGGGCGGATTCTGATAATAACCAACCAAGTTGTAGTACGACAGGCCGCGCAAGAAAAGCACTTGTCCTTTGATACGTTTCATTTTATTAGAAAGTTGGCTGTTGTCCTCACCGCAACGAGAAATGGCGAAGTTGCACACGTTGATGGTGTAGTACCATTCCCGCCAAGGCCACCACGTGATGTCCGAGGTAACTTCTGCGTTAAGGTCATCGAAAGGCATGTACCACACTTGTGAAGAGTTCCAGGCTTCATCGCCACGGCACACGTCGATGGTGTAGCCTACACGAGCATAGGAACCCTCCATGCGGATATGGTTGTAGGCGGCAATCACGCTTTCCTCCAAATCATCGGCATTAAAGCCGAAAGTACTTGAGGTTTGCTGGTTGGGATTCAACAGATCCATTTTGTCACTGCAAGAAACCAGCGTGCTAAATCCCAAAATGAGAATAAGTGAATATTTATATAGTTTCATAAAATATGTTTTTAGTATTTAGGTACTAGATAGTAACGATTAAAATGTAAAATGAACGCCACACATGAAAGTGCGTGCAGTAGGATAAGAACAGAAGTTGTATCCCGGAGTAAAAGTTCCTCCCGCATAGTCTACATTATAACCGTGATACCCGGTGAATGTGTGGAGATTCTGTGCTGACACGTAGAAACGTACATCTGATACATATTTTCCGAACCACTCGTTAGGGAAATTGTAGCCCAATTCTACATTGGCAATCTTCCAGTAGGCTGCATTCTGAATCTTGCGTGAACTGAAGAGGTCGTTCCAACCCAAGCTGGCGCTGTTGGTGACATAAGTGCGTGGCACGTTGGAAAGATAAGTGCTACCGTCTTCGCTAAAGCGGTTGGCATCAAGCATACCCACCTCTTTGTTTCCCCAGCCGTAGCAAGAGTTAAGCGAGTTGTAGATGTCGTCGCTGACGTGATAGTTCAGCGCACCGAAGGTAGCAATGCTTAGGTCGAAGCGCTTGTATTCAAAACGAGCATTGAGACCGAAATGAATCTTAGGCATACCGCTGCCCAGCACCACTTGGTCGTTGGCGTCTACTTTACCGTCGGGTTTACCGTCCGGTCCGCTTATGTCTTTATAGAGGCAGTCGCCAATCTGGGCACCCTCTTGAGTGGCGTGGTTATCCAAGTCTTCCTGCGTGCGGGCAATACCCTCATAAGCCCAGCCGTAGAACTGACCTATTTCTTGACCTACATTGGTAATATATGCTCCGGAGATGTAAGAGTCGGTACCAAAGCCTAACGAAGTCACACGGTTGCGCAACGTGCTTAGGTTGGCCGAAAGTTCATACTTGAAGTCACGATCGCGGTTACGGTAGGTAGCCGAGAACTCAAAACCGGAGTTGTTCATCGAGGCAGCATTCATCGTAACGGTGGTATTGGACACACCGGCTTGTTCGGGAACAGGGACAGCATACAGCAGGTCTTCGCTGGTGTTCTTGTACCATTCGGCTGTGAACTCTAAGCGATTGTTGAACAAGGCGAGGTCGATACCCACGTTGTAGGTTTTCTTTTTCTCCCATGCCAAGTTATTGTCCACGAAAGTGGAAACGGCAGAACCGGTCACTACGTTACCGTTGAAATTGTAAGTCATATTGTTGCGCGACATGACAGCCTGATACATATACTCACCGATATTCTCGTTACCGAGTTCACCATAGCTGGCACGAACCTTGAACAGGTTTACGACATTCTGGTCGAAGGGGAAGAATTTTTCCTTGTCGAAGCGCCAACCCACAGAGACGGAGGGGAAAGTTCCCCAACGGATATTTCTGGTCAGGCGCGAGCTGCCATCCCGGCGCACTGTTGCCGAGAATAAGTATCTGTCATCGTAATTGTAATTAATACGACCGATGTAAGAAAGGATGGAATGTTTGTATTCGTAGCTTTCAGAATACGTGTCGGAAGCATTCTGGAGCTGTAGAAAATACGGTTCGGTGAAGTTGATTCCCCATCCGGTCAGCAGGTCGGTGTCTTCTTCTTCGTAACTCTGGCCTGCCAATACGTTGATGTGGTGCTTGCCTATCGTGCCATCGTAAGTAATCACGTTCTCTATCAAAGCATCCGAATAGTCGCGCGACCCCTTGGTGAGCCGTTCGTTGCTCTTGGACAAGTACACACGGTTACTCTGCACCCATGCGGGAATCCAAGTGAAGTCCTTGCAATGGGTTTTGCTGTAAGAGAGGTTCACTTTATAGTTGAGCTTATGATTTTTGTTATCAACGCCAATCATCTTGAGGATATCCATGTCGGCAGATCCGGTTCCTACGAAACGATCTACGCGGGTGTTGCGTTGCAGCAGGTTATTTACCAGCAATGGGTTGGAAGCGGAGATGTCACCATGCACGGTATCGTAGTATACGCCATAGCCGTAAGCGTCATAATTAAAGTTGTTGGCGATTCCTACTAAGTTATCAAGTACCCATGTAGAAGAATCGTATGCCTTGATGGTGGGCTGCATCATCAAGGTGCCGCGCAGCACGTTGGTTACGTCGCCATACAGACCTTGAACGTATTCGGAAGCATTCGACAAGCCCATATTGTCTTGGTCGGAGTGAGAGTAAACAAGACTGGTCTGGAACTTTATGAATTTGGTCTCCATGGTGTTGTTGACACGCGCCGTGTAACGTTCATAGTTAGGGCCGGCACCTTCGAGAGTTCCTTTTTGGTTGAAATAGTCTAATGATATATTATAGGTGTTATGGGCGCCACCTCCGGAGAGGTTTACATTGTGGTTTTGACGGATACCCGCTTTGAATACTTCATCAAACCAGTTGGTGTTGGTGTCATCTTGGAAATGGTATTTTCCGGTTTCGCTGTCAAGTTTATATCCCGTTGGCAACGGAGTGTTGGAGTTTGCGGCTGCCTGACCGAGGTACTGGCTGTACTGGTCAGCATTCATTACATCATAGACACCTTTAGGAATATTATCCACACCGAAGTAACCATTGTAATCCACTTTCAGTGGTTGGTCTTTTTGTCCGCGTTTGGTGGTGATGATAATCACACCATTGGCAGCGCGCGAACCATAGATGGCAGCAGCCGAAGCATCCTTCAGCACTTGGATGGTTTCAATATCGTTTGAAGAGAAATCGCGGATGGAAGTTCCCATGGGAACGCCGTCGATAACGTAAAGAGGAGAGGTGTCTCCGAAAGACCCGACGCCACGGATGCGAACGGTAGGATCGGCTCCGGGTTGTCCGTCAGAGGTGATTTGTACACCGGAAACCTTACCTTCGAGCATGGTGGAGATGTTGGAGTTTGATGTCTGTTTCAAGGCTTCCGCATCTACCACGGCAACAGAACCGGTTAAGTCGGATTTCTTTTGTGTACCGTAGCCTACGACAACCACTTGCTCAAGCATCTTATTATCGGCTTGCAACTGGATGTCTTCAATAATGGCGCGGTTGCGAACAGCCACTTCACGTTCTTTGAAGCCCACATAGCTAATCAAAAGGGTAGCGTTTCCAGGAACCTCCAGTTGGAAGTTACCGTCTAAGTCGGTAACGGTTCCGCCTTGTCCACCTTTAATCTTGATGGTAGCCCCTGGCATGGGTTCACCTTGTTCGTCGATAACTTGACCACGAACCTTGATAGTCGGAGATTGTGCCACGGTAGCCATTGCAGGTGTAGGATACACCGCCATGCCGCCAAAGGTACACATACTAAGCATTACGGAAAAAAATAAATGTTTCCTCATTTTTAAAAGTATTAAGGTTGTTAATTTGATAGATTAAATTGTTGTGCAATAGGGGGAAGGTTGGATTTAGCCGAAGCTATGCACGATACGACAGCCATTTTCTTGTCATTCTTCATAATATTAATATTAGATTAAACTTTAAATGCATGGTGCTCTCCCAAAGGATTGAGCACCGATTGCATGACAAAAGTATGGCATTGATTGTAAATGAGGGTGGACAAACGTGTTTTAGAGGTGGATAAAAGGTTTTAGGTGTAAAAAATACAACTTATTATGTGAGATTATTGTTTTTAGGTAAAACTATTCTTCCTTATTAAGCAGTGAACTCGGTGTCGTATTAAAATATTTGGTGAAGCACCTGGTGAAGTATTTAGGATCGTTGAATCCTACTTCATAAGCTATTTCTGCAATATTCATATTTTTCGTTTCCCGATTCTTCAGAATCAGTTCGCGTGCTATATTCAATCGGTAATTTCGGATAAACTGTCCGGCTGATTGTCCGATGAGGCTTTGCAGTTTCTTATTCAGCAAACTTTTGCTCACTCCTACAGCTTCACTGAAATCACTGACCTCAAAATAAGAATTTTTATAATTCTCTTTGATTACTTCCATTATCTGATTCATAAACTTCTTATCACCCGATTCTTCCTCCATATTCAGCACATCCACATCCATGTCGAGCGTGAATTTGCGCTGATAGCGTTTTCGGTTTTCCAAGATGTTCTGAATACGTGTCAATAGCAATGTTTCATCAAAAGGTTTCAATAAATATTCATCTACTCCCATACGATAACTTTCCAAACGGGCCTCTTGTGAAGTCTTGGCAGTTAGCATCAGGAAAGGAATGTGTGAAATGGCGAAAGTATCTTTCACCCGACGGGAAAGTTCGACACCGTCCATCACCGGCATCATTAAGTCGCTGATGATAAAATCCACCGGATTGCTGTTTAGAATATGCAACGCCTCTTCTCCATCCGCCGCTTCCAGTACATTATATTGTTCACGGAGGATGGAACGGATATATCCCCGCATATCCACATTGTCTTCCACCACTAGAATCGTCAAAGCCTCTTTCTCTTTAGGAGTTTGGGAAGTTGGCGTAGCATTAATCGAAGAATCGTTAGAATTAATGATTATCAGCTTGTCATCCTTTTCTTCTTCCCGTTGCAAGGGGAGGAGAAGACGGAACGAACAGCCTGAAAGGCGGTTGTTGCGTACCTTGATTTCCCCACCGTGCATCTGCACGATTCGTTTGCAGAGGTAAAGCCCTATACCGGTTCCCGCCTGTCCGTACACCGGATATTTTACCTGATTCTGCGACTGGTAAAAACGATTGAATATCCGGTTCAGATCCTCTTCCGGAATGCCCGGTCCGGTATCGCAGACACATATATACAAAGATTCTTTTCCACCCTCACCAGATGATAAGGAAGATATATACAGGGAAACAGTACCTCCATTCGGCGTAAATTTAATAGCATTACTCAATAGATTAGTCACCACTTTACGCATTGCTTCCTCATCATACAGAATCTCCGGTGTTTCTATCCTGTAATACCTTTTCAGTACGATATTCCTTTCTCCCGCAAACACCTCGAAAGGAGTGATTAGCGAATCAATGAATTTCAGAAAATTTCCCCGTGTTTTGACAATCTCCAGCTTGCCGGATTCTACTTTGCGGAAGTCCATCAACTGATTGACCAATGACAACAGATACTTCGAATTGCGCTCAACGAAATGAAGTTGTTCGATCACCTGCGGATTATAACTCAACTTCAATGCCCGCTCGATAGGCCCGATAATCAACGTAATCGGCGTACGGAATTCATGTGTGATATTGGTAAAAAACGAGATCTTATCAAGCGTAAGCTCCTGTACTTTATGCGACATTCGGATCAATTGCGCTTTTTGTTTCGTAATCTTTTCATTCTGCTGGGTTAGCATCTGGTTCTGGCGTGAAAGTTCTTCCGTCTGATTTTCCAGCAGATGCTTCTGCTGTTCCAGCTCGTGTGTGCGTTCTTCCACCGTGCGATGCAGATATTCCTTCTGTCGTTTCAGCGTGCGGATTCTCCATTGGTAGAATTGCCATACGCTTACTAGCGCGAGGATGATAATCAGTAGAATGAACCAAACTTTTTTGTAAAAGTATGGAACAATTGTAATTTTCAGTTCAGTCACATTTTCTCCTTCATTTTCTCTGTCGGGAGTATATTTCACTTGCAGTGTATAGTCGCCCGGAGGCAAATTGGTATAACTGGCAAAACGGCGGTTGCCGGACACTTGCATCCATTTATCATCAAATCCGAGCAACCGGTAACTGTAAATTGCCGTATTACTTGGCTTAAAATTGAGCGCTGAAAACTCCAGTGAAAACGATTTCTCCTTCTCGTGCAGACGTAGCTCCGTAGTGATAGCAATGTCTTCCGGCAAATATTCGCTTCCCGGCAATATCTCCTCATTGCCGATCCGTAGGCGTGTGAAACGTACCTTGGCGGCAGGAAGAGAAATGGTCGGACGATTATTCTCGATAGCTACCAGTCCGCCAACACTGCCGAAATAAAGTAAACCTTGTGTCGAACGGCAAGAAGCGTTCCAGTAAAACTGGGTGTTAATCAGTCCATCCTGCAAAGTATAATTGATAAACCGATTCTCTTCCGGATGATAGCAGGAAAGACCATTGTTTGTGCCAATCCACAGATACCCGTTGCCATCTTCTAATATTCCACGCACACTACTGTTAGGCAATCCTTGAGGAGTGCTGTAAGATACAAATATTTCCTTTCCCTGCTCGTTGGTAGTCCGTTTGTAAATGCCATATCCGCTACTTCCCAGCCAGAGTGTGCCGTCCTTTGTCTCAAAAAAACAGGTGATTTTTTCAATCAGACGAGAGTTGGGATCGTTCAGCTTGTAGTTTAAATGCCTGTATTCGAACTCTCCTGCGGCCGAACGGGAATGAAGGTTGATGATATATACCCCTTCCAGACATCCAATCCAAAGCTTCCCTTCTTTATCAATAATAGAACCGATGCAGCCATGAATATTCTCCGCCACTTTGTCTGCCAAAGGAGCACTGATTGTTCCGGTTTCCGGTTCGTAAAAGTAAAGCCCTTGATTGGCACCAATCCATATACCTTTATTAATAGGGTCGTATGTCAACGAACCGACAAAGTCAATTGGAAATCCGCTACTTGTCTGAGAAGAAATGACCTTCAGCACTTCTTGGGGAGCTTTCAGGTCGAGAAGGTTGATGCCTCCACCCCAGGTTCCTATCCAGAGATGATCGTCCGGATCGGCTGTTAACGCGCTGACGGAATTATGGCTTAGTCCACCATGGTCACGGGTGAAATGTGTAAACTTTTCACTTCCATGCTCTTTCTGGTTCAGCCCGCCTTCCACAGTTCCTACCCATAAAGTGCCGTACTTGTCTTCGTAAATGGCATTCACCGGATTGTAAGACAAACTCGACGGATTTTCCTTGTTGTGTAGATAATTCCGTATCGACAACCGTCGTGGACTTAGCATATTAATACCACCGGTTTCGGTTCCGAACCAGATATGATCTTCCTCAGACAGTATACAATTGATAAAATTACTGTTTAGCAGATTGGAACTTCCATTTTGAAAGTCACCGGATGCGATACACTCAAAGTCGTCCGTCATTGGATTATAGATGTTTACACCGCGCAAGGTGGCAATAATCAATTGTTTGTCATTGGTTATAGACAGGTCGGTCAAGTAATTTTGCGAAAGCGAACGTGGGTTGTTAGGGTCGTGTTCATACCGTTTGACGATGTTCCCGCTTTTATTATATCGGAACAGTCCCCGGTCGGTGGAAATCCATACCTCGTTTTCCTTCATAAGAAAATCGGAAATATAAGTTCCAGGCTCGAATTTTAGACATTCGGCGATTGGGGTAGTTGTCAGTTTTCCCTGTGAGTCCCAATCCACTTTAAGTATTTCACCATTGATTCCTGCCCAAATTTTACCGTCTTCGTCAATATCTTGAAGAGCAATATTCGGCCCGTTCAGGACAACGAGGTCGAGAGTGGAGACCGTTTCTACATCTCCTTTTTCATTAAAAACAATACGATTGAGTTTATTGGCACAATGTAGCCAGATACAACCTTTCGAATCTTTCATGACGTGTACAGCCGGTTGATTCAATATGTTTTTCAAGACCCCTTTGGCATCCCTCGGTATGGTCGGTTTCAAGGTAGTTAGGTCAATGATATCCGTTCCTCCTTCAGACACCATCCAAAGACGTTGAGCTGAATCTTCGCATACATTAATAATAAAATTACTCTTCAATTTGCAATTGGGAGTGTTTGGATTGTAATTCACAAACTCATAACCATCGTAGCGTGACACTCCGCCGCCGGCAGTGGAAATCCACAAGAATCCACGGCTGTCTTTATATAAATCGTCGATGAAATTATGAGGCAATCCCTCGTTCATTGTCACGTAAGTGATGTTGTATCGATCTGCGAATCGTTCCTGTGCATGCACGCTCTTCCATCCGGCAAAAAACAAAACGCTATATATAATAAGGAGTGTGAGTAGGTGTCTTTTCATATTTGTACGTATTAATAGTAGCAAAGTTAAAAGATAATCTCAAATCGCAAAAGCGGAAGAGGGCTTCTTTTTAGCAGGTTAGCGGATTATCCACCAATCATGTTCGTATGTCCACCTTCAATGGGGGAAACGGGGCGTATTTTTGTGGCATGATTGACAAACTAATCACTAATGTTATGACAAACTTGTTTATGCCCCTTTTTTTTGTAGCTGGTAGCTTGTTGACAAGCTGTACTTCTGCCGTGTTTAGCCCGACCCCATCCGCGAATCCTTGGGATGATAATTATTTGTCAGTAGCCAAGATGGAAGATTACCGCCAATGGGGAACATACAACGTGCACGACCCGTCCTGCCGAAAGCTGGGCGACTATTACTATATGTATTCTACCGACGCCATCTTCGGCGAAAACCGAAAGGAAGCCGAAGAAAAGGGTGTGCCCTTGGGGTACATTCAGATGCGTCGCTCCAAAGACCTTGTACACTGGGAGTTTCTGGGATGGGCATTTCCCGAAATTCCGGAAGAAGCTGTGCAGTGGGTGCAGACACATGCCGATGGAAAAGGAGCAACCAATATCTGGGCCCCTTATTATCCGTGTCTGCAAAAGCAGTCCACGGGCTTCCTGCCAATAGAGCGGAAGCCATCATCGCAGAATATAATATTCTTTTCGATGAAAATTTCAATAACTTCTTATTCACATTTTTAAAATTTAAAATTAACAATTTTGTTGATATAGTATAACTCTCAAATACATGACTTGATATATTCACGAATCTCTTTACGGCTAGCCAGTAAATGATTCTCTATGGTACGTCGCGAAAGGCACAATTCTTCAGAGATTTCAGGTGCTGTCTTACCCTGGAAACGACTCATTATATAAACTGTCCGACGCTGCGGAGAAAGTAGAAGTAGTTTCAGATTTTCTTGTGCCGACAGGTCATTGGCTATCACCCCGCTCTCTGTATCATCAGTAATGTTCACGCCATATTCATAGAAATAGGCAGACATTTCCTGCTTCTTGTAATAACGTCGCAAATAATCAACCACCAGATTGTGAGCTATGAAGAACGCCATACTTCTCACTGTCTCTTTACGAAGTATTTGCTTATATTCCATGAGACGAAGAAATACATCCTGCGCCATGTCTCTGGCAGATTCATAATCATTGATTTTACGATTTATATAATGAATGATTATGGGACATAAGGATGTGTAAGTTTCAGTCAATAATTGATTTGTAGTAGAATTCATTGTCTGCATATCTTCCGTCTCCATTTTAGTTTTTACGACAAAAAACAATAGAATCACCCGCAGATGAATAAAATACCAATTTATCATCTTCCTGCTTACATAAGAATGCATGGATAATATGACGATGCAGTATCTCATTCCTTTCTCCATAGATATAGGACAAATCTTGAGATAATAAAGGTAAGCTGTACGTCAGACTGATTCTTCCGGAAGTAAGCAAATTGTATCTGGCAGATGCCGTGATAGCAGGAATATCCTTTTTATCAGATTTCATAGTCCAAAAAATCGAATCTCCATTCACCTTTAAACAAATATCACTATTAGCCACACTCCATTGAGAGGTGTCGGGCAATGAACAAGCAGTATCAACCGACTTATTACTTCCTATCAGAAAGGAAAGAAGTAAAAGGATTATAACTTCCAAAATGCTCTTCATAATATTGATTATTTAGTTAAACATCAGCAAGGATTCGTGCCTTATTCGAAAGGCTTTCTGTCCCTGTCTGATGCAAAACTACACACAATCTCACCCTATTTCCAAACAATAGAAGCGCTGTTTTATCTCAACTAAAATGAGAATTACATTTTCAGCATAAAGTATTGTTATACAAGCAGATAAGCGTCATAAAACTTGTCTCAAAAAAAATGAGAATATAGGTTTTACTCAATTTTCTTTTATCACAAGGTTCTGTTTCTTACAATATTCTAGTGGTGTCATGCCAGTTACATTCTTGAATACTCTATAGAAAGTAGCCTTAGAACTAAAGCCACATTGTTCTGACAAAGCTTTCAAAGTATATTTTGAGAGGTTTTCCTGATTTAAACGTTTTTTAATCTCATTGACACGATATACATTAATGAAATTAGAGAAGTTCACATTCATGTGGTTATTGAGCAATTGAGAAAGCTCTGTCTCGGTACAGTCCAATTTTGCAGCAACGTCCCCAATACTTAATTTTGGATTCAGATAAGGCTTTTCATGTTCCAAATAGGAAAGCAAATTATCCAAGATACCATTCACTTTCATTTCGGGCAATGCCGCCTTTTTATCTTTACTTCTCTCCTG
>ENA-OURZ01001407-OURZ01001407.1-human-gut-metagenome-genome-assembly--contig:-NODE-1407-length-26712-cov-7.588401_pt1 | contig 26712 bp, 20 predicted proteins | sample MGYA00242073_ERZ509195 | MGnify/ENA primary metagenome ERZ509195 (study PRJEB26280, sample SAMEA2338837) | human gut metagenome | biome: human gut; feature: human-associated habitat; material: faeces...
AGGGGCAAACATTGTTCGCTCCCCGGTTTCGCTACGCTCAACCGTGGTCCCACGCTTACAACCCCGCACCTCCCTACGATTCGCCGTTCACGGGTGCCATGTAGGGAGCGGTCTTGACCGCTCCGGGCACTCTCCGCGCAGCAGCCCCTTCCCCGGCGCCGCGCATGTAGGGGCCGCACATGTGCGGCCCGCAGGTGTACGGAAAAACGGGTGCTCGCGGTCCGGGCCGCGGGCCGGGCATGCCCGGCCCCTACCGGTACAAGAAACAGAGCAGAAATAAGATAAGAGGTCATTTCATGAACAAATTTGAAGTGCGCAATATGGACCTGTACTATGGCAGCTTCCATGCGCTGAAAAATATCAATATCGACATCCCGGAAAAGGAGATCACCGCGTTCATCGGTCCGTCCGGCTGCGGCAAATCCACGTTTTTGAAAAGCCTGAACCGCATGAACGACCTCGTCGAGGGCTGCCGCATCTCCGGCGGCATCAAGCTCGACGGCGTGGACATCTACAAGGACAAGATGGACGTCAACGTCCTGCGCAAGCGCGTCGGCATGGTGTTCCAGAAGCCGAACCCCTTCCCGATGTCCATCTATGACAACATCGCCTACGGCCCGCGCACCCACGGCATCCATAATAAAGCGCAGCTGGATGAGATCGTGGAAAGATCCCTGCGCGGCGCGGCCATCTGGGACGAGGTCAAGGACCGCCTGAACAAGAGCGCCCTGGGCATGTCGGGCGGCCAGCAGCAGCGCCTCTGCATTGCGCGCGCCCTGGCCGTTGAGCCCGAGGTCCTGCTGATGGATGAGCCGACGAGCGCCCTGGACCCCATCTCGACGTCCAAGGTCGAGGAGCTGGCCACGGAGCTGAAAGAGAATTACACCATCGTCATGGTCACCCACAACATGCAGCAGGCCGCTCGTATCAGCGATAAGACGGCATTTTTCCTGCTGGGTGAGCTGGTGGAGATGGGCCCGACGGAGCGTGTGTTCGCCACGCCCGTGGACAAGCGCACCGAGGATTACATCTCGGGCCGCTTCGGCTAAGGAGGTACGACAAATGGGTACGAGTGTACGAAAAATGTACGACGCCGAGCTGCTGCAGCTTGACACGATGCTGGCCCGCATGGGCCACGCCGCCGGCGGCGCGATCGAGAGCGCCATGACCGCCCTGCGCACCGGCGACACCGAGCTGGCCCGCAGCGTTATTGCCCGGGACAGCGAAATCGACTCCGCCGAGCATGAGATCGAGCACCGCTGCTTAACGCTGTTTCTGCGCCAGCAGCCCGTGGCGGGCGACCTGCGCAAGGTCTCCACGGCGCTGAAGATGGTCACCGACATTGAGCGCATCGCCGACCAGGCCAGCGACATTGCCGAGATAACGCTCCATCTCCACCCGGACGGCGCGCGCACCGTCGGCGTGCTGGACGACCTGTACGCGATGGGCGACATTGCCCTGCACATGGTCAAGGACGCCATTGCCGCCTACGTGCAGGTGGACCTGTCCACCGCCGCGCAGGTCATTGCCCGCGACGATGACTGCGACGCGATGTTCAGCCGTATTTCCAAGGAAATTGCGGCCTACATCGCTGCCCACCCCGGCGATGCCGAGACGGCGCTGGACTTATTTATGATCGATAAGTACCTTGAGCGCCTGGGCGACCACGCCGTAAACATTGCGGAATGGGTCGAGTTCCTCAAGACCGGCGTCCACAAATCCCGCAAGATCGTGTAATGCGGGGACAAACAAGCCATTTTCTTATTATTTTCCTATACCAACCAAAACGGGACCTGCCGAAAAGCGGGCCCCGTTTTGGCGTGGAGGGAGGCTGCCCGGAGGGGTCAAGACCCCTCCCTACAAGGCACCCGTGAGCGGCAGTTTGTAGGGAGCGGTCTTGACCGCTCCGGGTGCTTTGCGGCAACGTCAGCTTCCCTATAGGGGCCGCGCGGCAGAAAAAAAGCAGCCGTCCCTTTCCGGAACGGCTGCTTGCTATCATTTCGCCCCTTTCCCCGCGAACACAACGTAAATCGTTTTGAACAAAATCTTTACGTCGCCCCAGAGGGACCAGTTGTCGATGTAGGCTACGTCGAGCTTGACGACCTCCTCAAAATCCTCGATGTCGCTGCGCCCGCTGACCTGCCACAGGCCGGTGATGCCCGGCTTCATCGACAGGCGGCGCTTGTGGTGGCTCTCGTACTGCTTGTACTCGTCCACCGTCGGCGGGCGGGTGCCCACAAGGCTCATATCGCCCCGCAGCACGTCAAAAAACTGCGGCAGCTCGTCAATGCTGGTGCGGCGGATGAATTTACCCACCTTGGTCACGCGGGGGTCATCCTCCATTTTGAACATCAGGCCGTTCATTTCATTCTGGGCCATCAGCTCCTTCTTGCGGGCCTCGGCGTCCACGTACATGCTGCGCAGCTTGTGGATGTAAAAATACCGCCCGTTGCGGCCCACACGCTTTTGTTTAAAAAACAGCGGGCCGGGGCTTTCGAGCTTGAGCGGGATGGCGACCACCGCGATGATCGGGATGCTGATGATACAGCCGATGACAGCGCCCACCACGTCCATGCAGCGCTTGGCGATCTGGTCGCGCAGCTGCAATTCAACGGTGCCCATCGTGACGATGTTGCCCCCGGCGCAGCGCCCCAGGGAACGGCTCAGCCGCGCGGCGCTCGTCTCGTCGCAGCAGGCTTCCTCAATGCGGTCCAGCAGCGGCAGACGGAAGTGCACGGTCAGGCCCATGCTCTCCATCTCGTCCAGATAGGGGATGAAGCTCTCGCCGCTGTCCATCGGCACATCGACATAGACCTCGTCGAGCGCCTCGCGCCGGATCCAGTCCATGAAGTCGTCGAACGTCGCCTTGACCTCGACGCCGCAGACTTTGGTGGAGATCGCGGCGGGCGTGGCCTCCAGCAGCGAGACGCCCACGACCCGGCGGGACCAGTCCTTTCGGATCTCGGGGATCAGCCGCTCGGCCCGGTCCGACGTTGTGACGACGCCGACGAGCGTCTCCATGCCCCAGCTGCGCTGGAACCGGATGAGCAGCCGCTTTAAAATCGCATGGGAGAACGGCAGCAGCACCGCGTTGACCGCGGGCACTGTGACCGCAAAATAACGGGAGTCCAGCATCGTGGCCTTGGCCAGCAGCATGCAGCCTGCATAAACAAGGCCGAGCGCGATGTTGAACCGGAGGGAAAGGCTGATTTCCTCGTTTTCAGACCGTGTTACGATGTTTTTGTCCTGGTCAAAGAAGAAGAAGGTGACGACGAACGCCACAAACAGCAGGCACAGGGTCTGGAGCCAATCGGTGCTGGTGTAGGGGATCAGCACGCCGAACAGCCCGTCGGTGATGAGCCACGCCAGCAGCACGCTGACGGCCATCGTGAGCAGATCGGCGAAAAATACATAAGCGTATTGCAGCTTTTCGCGTTTACTTGTCATGAAGAAGGAAAAGTCCTCTCTAATAGTTATCTCCTTATTTTACCATAGACAGAGGATATTTTCAACAGAATCCGCAATATCATAACAATTACACAATTTATAAGGGCGCAGTAGGGGCCGGGCATGCCCGGCCCGCGGGTGTCCCACAGGCGGGCGCTTGCGGAAAGGCGCAGGGCCGGGCATGCCCGGCCCCTACGGCGATGCAAATTTTACCCTTCTTCGTTCTCCCGCCCGACGATCTCGGCCTTTAAGACGTCCTGAATTTCCACCAGACATTCCAGCAGCAGGGGGTTGAACTGCCCGCAGTCGCCGTGCAGGATCATCTGCACCGCGGTGTCCGGTGAGTAGGCGGCCTTGTAGACGCGCTTGCTGACCAGCGCGTCGTAGACGTCCGCCATCGAGACGATCTGTGCCGAAATCGGGATGTCGTCCCCGGCCAGGCCGTCGGGGTAGCCGCGGCCGTCCCAGCGCTCGTGGTGCCAGCGGCAGATGTCGTGGGCGGTCTTGACAAGCGCTTCGTTTTTATAGCGGCCCAGACGGTCCAGCATGTTCGCGCCCACAACGGTGTGGGTTTTCATAAGATCGAACTCCTCCGGGGTAAGCCGCCCGGGCTTGTTCAGGATCTTATCGTCTATCGCAACCTTTCCGATGTCGTGCAGCGCCGATGCCATGACGATCAGCTCCTGCGTTTCGGGCGGCAGGTCATACTTGTCGGTTTTCTGCGTCAGCCGCTCCAGAAGGCGCTGGGTCAGCGTGCCGATGTGCAGCACGTGCTGGCCGCTCTCGCCGTTGCGGAACTCGACGACCTCGCTCAGGATCGAGATCATCATCTTGGTGTTTTTCTCTTTTTCCTTGATCTGGCTCGTCACCAGCGAGGCGAGCCGCCGCTGCTTGGCGTAGAGCTTGATCGTGTTGAAAACGCGGCGGTAGACGATGCCCGCATCGAACGGGCGGCTGACATAGTCCGAGACGCCCAGCTCATAGGCGTGGCGCACAACGGTGTCGGCGTCCTCACTCGAGATCATGATGACGGGGATGTCCTCGATCCAGTGGCTGCGGTTCATCTCGCCCAGCACCGCAAAGCCGTCCATGACCGGCATGACGATGTCCAGCAGGATCAGCGCAATGCCGGTGCCGTACTGCTCCAACATGGCCAGGCATTCCTTGCCGTTCGTCGCCTCCAGAATGTTGTAGTCGCTGCCCAGGATCTCCGCCAGAATGGCGCGGTTCATCTCGGAGTCGTCCACAATTAAAATGCTCTGGCGGGAATGGCTTTCGCGCCCGGCAGCGCTCAAAGCGCCGTCCCGGGCGTTGTCCTCGGTCACGACCATGTTTTTGCGGTTTTTGGCCTGGTACATCAGCTTGTCGGCGCGGGAGACTGCCTGCTCCACGGTCTCGCCGGGCTGCGTTATCACGCCGCCGATGCTGGCGGACAGCTGCAGACGGGAATACCCCGGCACGCTGGCAGCGTGCAGCTGCGCCCGGATGCGGTCCAGCTTGGCCAGGAACGCCGCGCGCCCAATGCCCGGCAGCACCAGCAGGAATTCGTCGCCGCCGTAGCGGATGAGCACGTCCGATTTGCGGATGCAGGCGCGCACCACGTCAACGCAGGTGCGCAGCGCCATGTCGCCGGCCTGATGGCCGTTGGTGTCGTTGATCAATTTAAAGTCGTCCAGGTCGAGCACGGCCACACCGGCGGGGTCGGTCTTGTCCTTGAGCGCGTCCTCAAAGTAGAGGCGGTTGTAGCTGTCGGTCAGTGCATCGTGGTAGAGCTTGGTGTGGTAGCTCGTGATGCTGTCTATCAGGCGGTCCCCGTTTTCGGGGTCAATGAGGGTCTCGGCGTCCAGCTTCTGGACCAGCTCCATGATACAGGGAACGCCGTCGACCTCGCGGTAGACGGCGGTGACCTGAAAGACCTCGCTGCCCCTGTATTCCAGCTTGGTGCGCTGGCGGCGATCCTCCAACACCTGCCGGGAGATGCAGTTCCGGCAGGGGGGGTTGCCCCAATAGCTGTAGCAGCTGCAACAGCTGTTGACGGACTCCTCGCCGCCGACCTGCGCAGCATCCAGCAGCCGCACCACAGTAAAGATGGTGCGGTATTGGGCCATTTCCGTTTCGACCTGTTCTCTGGTCATAATGCTTCCGCCTTTGTGTGAAGGAATGGGTAGATAAAAATTGTGTTACATATAAAAACATTATAGCATTGCAGGGTGTTTTTTGTCAATGTGGTAGAGGGGGACCCCATGACCGTCAGGCAACGGATTGCCTCCCGGCGGCCCTGTCCTACCCGCTGCCCGCCCCGCATATACATACCGCAGGAGGTACATGCCATGCGTCGGATCGGATTCTACTTATTTATAATAATAGCCGTCTTTCTGCTTGCGCCGCTGCTTGCACTGCCGCAAAAGGCTGTCCCGGCCCCCGCTGCGGCGCCGACCCCCACCCCAACCGCCGTTGCCCGGGCCGCCGCGCCCTACCGCGCTGTGTGGGTCAGCTATCTGGAATGGGAGCAGGTCGATTTCTCGTCGGCGGAGGCGTTCACGCAGGCAATCGGCACAATGCTGGACAATATACAGTCGATTGGCGCAACAGTCGTGCTGGCGCAGGTGCGGCCCTTCGGCGATGCGCTCTACCCCAGCGACTACTTCCCGTTCAGCCACCTCTGCACCGGCACGCAGGGGCAGGACCCCGGGTTTGACCCGCTGGCACTGCTGGTGGACGCCGCCCACGCGCGGGACTTACAGCTGGAAGCCTGGGTCAACCCTTACCGCATCCAGGCCGGGCAGACCCCGGCGCTGTGCGGCGCAAGCCCGGCGCGGCTGCACCCGGACTGGGTCAGGTACACCGACACCGGCGCGTATCTCGACCCCGCCAGCGCAGACGTGCGGCAGTACATTGCCGACGGGGTGGGAGAGCTGTGCGCAAGGTACGCTGTGGACGGCATCCACTTTGACGACTATTTTTACCCCACCACCGACCCGGCCTTTGACGCGGCGGACTACGCGGCCAGCGGCAGCACACGGACGCAGGACGACTGGCGGCGGGAGAACGTGAACGCCCTGATGGAGCTTTGCCACGCCGCGGCCCGGCGGTACGGCGTGCGGTTCGGCGCAGCCCCGGCGGGCGACCCGGAGCAGAACTACACCCTGCAATACAGCGACGCGGCCCGCTGGCTGCGGCAGGGGACTGTGGATTACCTGATGCCCCAGCTTTATTGGGGACAGGAATATATAAAAAACGGCGATGCGTCGCACAGCTTTGCGCAGCTGGCCGCCGCGTGGGCCGCACTGCCCCGCGCGGCGGGCGTGAAGCTGTACGCCGGACTGGGAGCCTACCGCGTCGGCGCAGGGGATGGGTCCGATGCCGGCTCCGAGTGGTTTTCCGGCCATGCGCTGGCCGACCAGCTTGCTTTGCTTGCCCGCTTAGGGGTGCAGGGCGCGGGGCTCTACCGCTACGGCAGCCTGTTTGCCAATTCCGACGCTCCGGCGCTGGCGGAAAGTGAAGCGGAGGCAATAAAAGGCGTCTGGCAGGGCTGACCGGAAAATCCGGTGGTGCCGACAAAGATTTGGTACTTGCAAAAGCGGTAAAAATGCAAGATAATAGAGAGGCGGGCGGCTTGCGGCTGCCCGCAGGACCCAAGGGAAGATAAAGGAGAAACTCCATGAACAATACAAACGACCTCTATAACCGCTGGCTTGCCCAGCCGGATCTGGACGACGCCGTCAAAGCCGAGCTCGTCTCCATCGCGGGCGACGCCGACGCCGTCACGGACCGCTTTTACCGCGATCTGGAATTCGGCACCGGCGGCCTGCGCGGCGTGATCGGCGCGGGCACGAACCGGATGAACCTCTACACCGTGCGCAAGGCAACGCAGGGGCTGGCGGACTACCTCAATGCGTCCGGCCTGCCCAAAAAGGTAGCCATCGCCCACGACAGCCGCCATAACGGGGCGCTGTTCGCCCGCGAGACCGCCCGCGTGCTGGCCGCGAACGGCATTACCGCCTGCATGTACCCCCGGCTTGAGCCGACCCCGGCGCTTTCGTGGGCGGTGCGGTACCTCGGCTGCGGCGCGGGCGTCTGCGTGACGGCCAGCCACAACCCCGCTAAGTACAACGGCTACAAGGTCTACGGCGCGGACGGCTGCCAGATCACGCTGGAGGCTGCCGAGAAAATTCTGGCAGCTATCGAAAAAATTGATTGCTTTGACGATGTCCGGCTGGCAGATTTTGACGCTGCCGCCGCCGCGGGCCGCATTGTGACAATTGACGAAAAATGCCTCGATGATTTTGTGCAGGCTGTCTATGACCAGCGCGTCGGCGACGGCGCGGGCATCGACGCGCTCAAGCTCGTCTACACCCCGCTGAACGGCACGGGTCTGGAATGTGTGAAAAAGCTGCTGAAAAAGCTCGGCGTGACCCATGTGACCGTTGTGCCCGAGCAGGAAAAGCCCGACGGCGACTTCCCGACCTGCCCCTACCCGAACCCCGAGATCCGCGAAGCTATGCAAAAGGGCTTGGAGCTGTGCGACAAGGTCCGCCCCGATCTGCTGCTGGGCACCGACCCCGACTGTGACCGCTGCGGCACCGCCGTGCCCGACGGCAAGGGCGGCTACCGGCTCATCAGCGGCAACGAGATGGGCATCATCCTGCTGGACTATATCTGCCGCACCCGTCTGGCACAGGGCACGATGCCCGCCGACCCCGTGGCGGTAACGACCATCGTTTCCACCGATATGGCAGCGCCGGTGGCAAAAAAGTACGGCGTCGAGCTGCGCCGCACCCTGACCGGCTTTAAGTTCATCGGCGAGCAGATCGGCAAGCTGGAGGCCGAGGGGCGTCCCGAACGCTATATCTTCGGCTTTGAGGAGAGCTACGGCTACCTGTCCGGCGGCCACGTCCGCGACAAGGACGCTGTCAACGCGACGCTGCTGGTCTGCGAGGCCGCGGCCTGGTACGCCCAGCAGGGCAAGACGCTGCTGGATGCCATCGAGGCGTTGTACAGGGAGTTCGGTTACTACCGCAATGCGCTGTGCAGCTTTGCCTTTGAGGGCGAGAGCGGCATGCACACGATGCAGGAGCTGATGAAGAAGCTGCGCGCCAACGCCCCGGAGGACATTGCCGGGTACAAGGTGGAGTCCGTCGTGGACTACGACACCGACGGCACCGGCCTGCCCCGCGCCAACGTGCTGGAATACCATCTGGACGGCGGGCATAAGCTGATGGTCCGCCCCTCCGGCACCGAGCCGAAAATTAAAGTTTATCTTTCCGCCGTTGGCGACAGTGAAGCAGCCGCCGATGCCGTGAACGCCGCGCTGGCCAAAGCCGCCGCGGACATGATGAAAGCGTGAACGGTATGGCAATTCTGAAATTGACCCCGAGCTGCAAGGATTATCTGTGGGGCGGCAGCCGCCTGCGCACCGATTTCGGCATCAAGAGCGACCTTGAACCGCTGGCCGAAGCGTGGGTGCTGTCCTGCCACCCGGACGGCCCGAGCTATCTGCCCGACGGCACGACGCTGGCGGACTACGTGGCCGCGCACCCCGAAGCCCTGGGCACGGACTGCGCAAAATTTGAGCAGTTCCCGATCCTGACAAAGTTCATCGACGCCAGCAACAACCTGTCCATTCAGGTACACCCGTCCAACGACTACGCGCTGAAAAACGAACACCAGTACGGCAAAACCGAGATGTGGTATGTGCTGGACTGCGTGCCGGGGGCGTACCTGTACTACGGCTTTGACCACGAAATCTCCAAAGAGGAGTTTGCGGAGCGCATCAAAAATAACACCCTGACCGAGGTCCTGAACGCCGTGCCCGTACACAAGGGCGACTGCTTTTTCATCCCGTCGGGCACGCTGCACACCATCTGCCAGGGCATCGTCGTGGCCGAGGTGCAGCAAAACTCCAACGTGACCTACCGCGTCTACGACTACGGGCGCGTCGGTGCGGACGGCAAGCCCCGCGCCCTGCACATTGAAAAGGCGCTGGACGTGACCCGCCGCACGCCGCCGCAAAAGCACGACTTCGGCAGCCATCTCGCGCAGTGCGAGTATTTCACGGTGGACGCGAAAAAAGGCGCGTTTGACGGTGAGGCCGACGAAAAGAGCTTTGTCTCGCTGCTCATCACCGACGGCGCGGGCACGCTGACCTGTGGCGGCGAGACCGTGAAGGTCAAAAAGGGCGAAAGCTATTTTATCCCCGCGGGCAGCGGCAAGTACGCCGTGACCGGCGACTGTGAGACGCTGGTGACGGTGGTGTAAACAGCCCCAAGGACGGTAGGGGCGGCCATTGGCCGCCCGCCAACCTGCCGCAGCAGCGCATTTCCCCATTGCAGAGACAGTAGGGGCCGGGCATGCCCGGCCCCTACAGGGCAGAAGTGAATACAGAAAAGACGCACTGCGGAAAAACATCCGTGGTGCGTCTTTTTTGTAACCTTTTGGAAGAAAGCAGCCCTCGACGTGTTCCGCGGGCGGCGGACGGTATACTCCCAATTGACCCGGCGGGAGGACAAGCCCCGCGCGGGAAACCAGCAAAGGAGGAACCGTACATGAAAAAACGTCTGTTGGCTGTGCTGCTGGCCTGCTGTATGGCGGCAGGCATGGCCAACGCTGTGTTTGCGGCGGATGAGCTGCCCGCCACGGCGGAGTCTGCGGCGGCGATTGTGCCCGCCGACCCGGACCCGCCTGCACCGGAACCCGAAATGGAGGCGGAACCGACCCCGGCGCCTGCCCCGGAACCCGAAATAGAGGCGGAGCCGACCCCGGCGGCTGACCCCGCGGCAACACCCGAGACCGCACGCACCCTCGTGATGGATACGCTGCTCGCCGCGCCCGACCCCGCGGCGCAGACTGCCGTTGTCACAAGCGCAGAGCTGGTGGACAGCATTCGGACCGACGGCTGCTTTACAGCGAAGGTCAACGGCAGCACGGACAGACTCGACGGCGCTGTGTACACCTGGTACCGCAGCAAGGACGGCACCAACTGGGAGGAGGTCCCGCAGCAGCTCTGCTCCGGCGATGCGTGGAACATCACGCCGGGCAGCGAGCACCGGCTGAACGCTGCGCTGGATGCCTGCATTGCCGGTGTCAGGGATGCGGAACGGCTGTACTATAAGGTCGAGGTCACCGGCACCGACGGCGCAAAACTCACCGCCGCGGCCATGCAGGTGCCCTACTGTATCCAGCTGCAGAACGGCAGCTTTGAAACGCCGGATATTGCCGGGCTGAAGGCGTATCACAACAAAAACAACAATACGCCCGCATCCCGGCTGTATTATTCCCCGGACGGTGGGACCGGCACCTTCTTTACCCAGTACCCGTCGGGGGAAGGGGGCATCGTCTGGCAGACCACCGGCGCGGCCAGGCACTGGAAAACCGGAAGCGCCGGCCTGTACATTGAGCTGGCGGACGGCTCCAACCGCAGCTATAACGGCACGCGGAACTACCCCGAGGCCAGCTACAGCATCGACGGCGCTTACGACGGCCAGCAGTTTGCCGAGCTGAACTGCGAGGCCTACGGCGCACTGTATCAGGATGTGCTGACCGCGCCCGGCACCACGCTGCACTGGTCGCTGGCCCACCGCGCCCGCGGCAGGGGTATGCAGGACTCGATGGCGCTGCTCATCGCGCCGGTGGATGTGGCAGCGCAGATCACCGACATTCTGGCGGGCGCTTCCAGCGAGGACGACAACAGGGGACTTCTGGTGCGCGCGGCGCTGGACCGGACCGTGCAATATAACGGCGAGGAGGTCCCCATCCGCAGCTTCATGGTCGGCGGTGAGATCACCGACGGCAGCGACCAGTGGGGCGTCCACAGCGGCGACTACACGGTCCGGGCGGGGCAGTATGTCAGCCGGTTCTTCTTCCTGGCACTGTCCAGCGGCAAGGGGGACCGGCGCGAGGGCAACCTGCTGGATAAGGTCTGGTTCAGCACCGAGCCTGCGCCGCCCGTGGCCGGGCACGCCAACCTGACGCTGCGCAAGACGCTGGCGGGCAGCCTGACCGCCGACGAGCTGACCGCCGTGCGTGCGGGGCTGACCTTCACCGTGACCCGCTCCGACGGCACGGCTGTGGCCGTCATAAGCGGCGCGGATATGACCGTCGGCACCGACCCGGCCCAGTGCAGCTATACCATACAGGATCTGCCTGTGGCGTCGGAGAGCGGCACACCCTACACCTACACCGTGACCGAGACCGCCCACGCCGCCCCGGCGGCGGTGCTCTATTTGGCGAGCCGCGCCGCCGTCAACGGCGACGCACTGCAGCCCGCGGGCGACCCGCCGACGCTGGCCAACATAACGTTGCTGCAAAACGGCACGACCTACGCCGATTTTGAGAACACCTACGCCCGGCAGACCGGCAGCCTGCGGCTGACGAAGGCCGTGGACGACACGGCCCTGCGCGATGAGGCCGAGGCCGTGACGAACACCTTCACCGTCGGCAGCCTGCCCATCGGCAGCTATACGCTGGTCTATGACGACGGCACGGCCCGCACCGTCACGCTGGACGCGCCCGGCGCACTGACCGTGCCGCTCAAGGGGCTGCACAGCGTAACGGTGGAGGATGTGCCCGTGGGCAGCTACACCGTGACCGAGACCGACCACCCCGACTTAGCCAGCTGGTACTGCACGACCACCGCCGCCGCGGCGGCCGGGACGGTGCAGGTGCCGTCCGGCGGCGTGGGGGAGGCTGTCATCACCAACACCTACGCGCCGTTCCTGCACGTCACCGTGACCAAGCATGTCACGGGCGGCATGGGCGACACGCGCCGCGGCTTTGCGTTTACGGCGGCCATTGACGGCGCGGCGGTCACCGAGGATACCCCCTATGTGCAGCCCTACGGCGGCGCGGCGCTGACCGCGGACGGCTTCACGATCCCGCACAAGGGCAGCATTGTCATCGGGCATCTGAAGCCCGGCCAGACCGTGACCGTCACCGAGGAGACGCTGACCGACTATGAAACGACAATGGACGACGGCAGCAACGTCACGCTTGGCAGCAGCTATACCGCGACCCTGACCGGCGACGCGGCGCTGACCTGCGTCAACAATAAGGACGGCGTGCCGCCCACGGGTCTTGCGCAGGACGCGGCCCCGGCAGTCTGGCTGCTGGCGGCGGGCGCGGCGCTGGCCGTGGTCTGCCGCCGCCGAAGGGAGGCTGCACCGTGAACGAGACACAGCGCCGCCGTGCGCTGGCGGACGTGAAGGAGTTTTTTCTGCGCGCCGGGGCGCTGGCCGCACTGCTGCTGGTGCTGTTCGGCGTCGTGTTCGGACTGGCGATCCAGCCGGACGACACGATGTACCCGCACCTCAAGCCCGGCGACCTGCTGCTCTACTACCGGCTGCCGCGCAGCTTTGCAGCGGGGGAGGTGGTCGTCTTTACACAGGATGACCGGCGCTGCACGGGGCGTGTTGCGGCCCGAGGCGGCGACACCGTGGAGGTGACAGAAAACGCGCTGCTGCGCATCAACGGCAGCCTTGTGGCCGAGCCGGACATTTACGAGACGACCCCCCGCTACGACAGTGACGTGACCTACCCCCTGACCCTGGCCGACGGCGAGTATTTTATCCTCTGCGACGCCCGCGAGGGTGCGCCCGACAGCCGTCGGTACGGCCCGGTGACGGCAGAAAATATCGCCGGGCGGGTCATTGCGATTGTGAGGAGGAATGAGATTTAGAAAGAGAGATGTTGAGCCCCCTTGGCCCCCTCTGTGAGGGGGCTCCGCCCGCAGGCGGTGGGGGAGAGAACTGTCCGGCCACCCGAAATATTTCGGGCAGTGGCGAGGTTCTCTCCCTCCGGCCCTGCGGGCCACCTCCCTCGCAGAGGGAGGCAAGAACACCCGTACACAACATACACCCCGAAAGGAGCACATACTTATGAACATCATCAAGCTTTCCGCCGTTCTGACCGCTGCTTTGCTCACGGGTGCACTCTCCGCCACGGCGTTTGCGGCAGAGACCCTGACCACGACCACCGGCAGCATCACCTTCCGCAAGGCCATCGACGTGACGAACGCCGCGGGCGCGGGCGGCATCACGGGCACGATTGCCTTTGACGTCACCGCCGCCGACGAGAGCGACCTGCCCGACGACGGAGAGAAAAACTATGTCGGCAGCGTGGATCAGCTGGACGGCAGCGACATCATCGCCACGTTTGCGGCGGATGACAGCGGCATTGCCAACAAGGAGAGCGATGTAAGCGTCGGCTTTGACACCTCGAAGTTCGAGGCCCCCGGCGTCTACTACTACCACCTGACCGAGCGCGACCCCGGCATCCACGGCCTGACCGCCACGACGGCGACCTACCTGCTAAAGGTGCGCGTTGTCAACGACAATACGTCCGAGCCGGACGGTGCAACGTTCAAAATCGACTACGCTACGCTGACCTCGCTCGATGACAATACCAAGAGCGACCTCATCACCAATACCTACACGACCCACGGCCTGACCGTGACCAAGGCGCTGGCGGGCGACTGGGCCGACTACACCGACCACTTTATCTTCACGCTGGAGATCACCGACCCGGACGCAGACCCGGGCCGCATGGCGTCGGTCACGGTCCAAACCACAAGCGCGGCGGGTGTGACGAGCAACGCCGAGGTGAAGCCCTTTACAAACGGCAAGGTCAGCTTCTCGGAGACGATCCGGGGCGGCGATGTGATCGAGGTGACCGGCCTGCCCACCGGCGCGGCCTACACGATCACCGAGAGCGGCCTGGACGCTGAGAAGTATACGACGGCCTGGACGCTGGACGGCGAGACGCTGAGCACCGAAAGGGCCCTGCCCACGCAGACGGTGGGTGCCGCCGACACGGCCCTGACCGTCACGAATACCCGCAGCTCGATTGCCCCCACCGGCCTGCTGCTGGACGCCGCCCCCTACGGCGCGATGCTGGCGCTGGCCGCGGGCAGCGGGCTGGTGTTCTTCCGCAAGCGCCGCCGTGAGGACTGATGCCGGACCGCGCGGCGCGGCTGGCACGCCTGGGCACACGGCTGGTCAGTGCGCTGGCCGGGCTGCTGATGCTGGCGCTGCTGGCTTTCGGCGGGTTCGCGCTCTGGCAGGACGCCGCGCTGCGCCGCGGGGCGTTTGTGGGCGCGGAGCTTTTGCAGTATAAGCCCGCCGCACCGGCTGCCGACAACCCGACGCTGGCCGAGCTGCAAACCGTCAACCCCGACGTCTGCGGCTGGCTGACGGTGGACGGCACGGGCATCGACTACCCCGTTGTGCAGGGCGCGACGAACATGGACTACGTCAACCGCGACGTCTACGGTGATTTTTCACTGTCGGGCGCGATTTTTCTCGACAGCCGCTGCGCCGCCGACCTGACCGACCCGTACACGGTGATTTACGGCCACCACATGGACAACAGCGCGATGTTCGGCGATGTGGCGCGGTTTGCGGAGGCAGACTATTTTGCCGCGCACCCCGCGGGCAGCATAAGTCTGCCCAACGCCGCCTATACGATCGAGCTGTTCGCCTGTGTGGTGACCGATGCCTACGATACCGCCATTTACACGCCGGAGCGTTACCCCGACGATGTGGGGGCGCTGCTGGACTATGCGGCGGCGCAGGCCGTGCAGCAGCGGGACATCGGTGTGACGGCGCAGGACCGGCTGGTGGCGCTTTCGACCTGCGCCGGGAGCGAGACAAACGGGCGGGTCGTCGTGCTGGGGCGGCTCTGCCCCCTGAAAGAAGGAGATGAAATGCAATGACCTTTGGCAAAACGGCCCTGCGGTGCTGGCTGCCCGCAGCGGCCCTGCTGCTGGCGCTGCTCTGCCCGCTGCCCGTGGCGGCTGCGCGGGCGGGCACGGCGATCCCCGTCAGTGTCCGCACCGACGGCGCGGCGGCGGACGCCGTCTATACGGTGGAGCTGACGCCGCTGGACGCGGCCCCCGCGCCTGTGCAGCGTGCCCTGACCGTAAAAAACGGCGGCACCGTGTATTTTACGGGCTTCGCCTTTGACGAGCCGGGGGATTACCGGTATCTGGTTGCCGAGCGCAGCGGCGGCGCTGCCCACACGACCTACGATGCGCACAGCTACACGGTCACGGTCCGGGTGACGGGCCGCCCGGACGGCGGTCTTGCCGCCGGGCTCTGGGCCGTGCGCAGCGGGGAGACCGCGAAGGCCGACGGCGTGCTGTTTGTGAACCGGTATGACCCGCCGGAGACCGCCGCGGCAGCGGTGACTGCGTCAACCGCGATGGCTGGCACACGGACCGTGAAGGCTGCCGCCCCGGCGGCGCTGCCGCAAACCGGGGACGGCTTCCCCATAGAAGCGCTGGCCGCCGCGTTTTGCGCAAGCGTCATCGGGTTTGGCACGGCGTGGAAAAGGCGGTGAACCGGGAACGGCAGCCCCCGCCCACGGCAAAGGGGAGGGCTGTCGCCCTCCCTTGCCCCTCTCGTGCGTAAATTTTCACAGCAGTCCGTAGGGGCCGGGCATGCCCGGCCCTCCACCTTGCCATTACCGCCCATGTATCTTTTGCCCCGTAGGGAGCGGTCTTGACCCCTCCGCAGCCTCCCGACGCCGCTCTCTCGCCCCAACAAAAAAAATCGCCCCCATCCGGTTGCGGCTCCGGATGAGGGCTTGGGGTATCGGTTTGTGTGAGGAGGAATCATGTTCCAGAATTACGGTTGCGGCTCCGTAACCCTGTGCCTATATACTACCGGATAACTGCTAAAAAACTATGTTTTTCCTATGAACAATTTGTAAATTACCGCGCAGCCGGGCCCAACGCCCCGGCTGCGCCTTTTTTTGTTTGCATTTGGAAACGATGCAAAGGAAGCTGGCGGGAGCGCGGTAATTGCAGAGAGGTAGGGGCCTTTCCATACAAGCACAATAGCCGTACAGCTGCGGGCCTGGTATGCCCGGCCCCTGCGGTGCAGCAAAATAAAAACGGGCAGTCACCCATTTTGAGTGACTGCCCGTTTGGCTTACATTCAGATAACGTTATACTCCTTCAGCAGCTTCTCCACTTCGGTGCCCTCGATCTTCTTGAGGGCCTCCTTCATGGCGAGCTTGCCGACGAGAGGCATCTCCATATCGGTGATCTTGCGTCCGTCGCGGAGCTTGACCGTGGCATCCAGCAGGCAGCGGATGTCGTAGACGCTGCCCCAGACCTCGGGCACGCCGCGGTCCACGTTCAGTAGGGTGTAGACGGCCTCCATGCCGGTGCGGATGGAATACTCGGTGGTGAAGATCGTGTCGCGGGCGGTCTCGGCAAACTGGCCCAGGAACGCGAAGTTGACAGCGCCCTCGGGCACGATGTCGGGGCGGTCACCCGCAGCGCGCGGCATAAAGAACGCATCAATATACGGCATCATGCAGGGCACGGTGTTGGCGCTGTTTGCGGCCATGTCCTCGATCTGATCCTCGGGCACGCCCAGGTGGTACAGCCACTCCATGCAGATCTCCTTGCCGGTGCAGTCGCGCATGGGCTTCTTGATATAGTTGCCGGGCTTGTCGGTGAACAGGCTGTAGACCCAGACGCAGAGCTGATCCTTGGGCTGGTCGCGGAACTGCTGCTGACGGTTCAGCGTCCAGCTCAGCAGCCAGTTGGAGTCGGTGACCGTGACAATGCCGCCGGTGACGACCTTGCCGCTGAACGGGTCGCGCTTGCAGATCTTCTTGATATAGGGCACGATGCGCTGATCCAGCGTCGTGACGGTGGCGCTCATCCAGTTGGACAGCTCGGGGTCATAGCAGAACTTGTCGGGGTGGCCGAAGCTCGGGTCCTGCGCGGCGATCTTGCGCCACAGGTCCCAGCCGCCGCCCTCCTTGATTTCGGGCTTGAACTCGGCGGGGGTGTCCTGGCTGCCCAAGGTGGAGTTCTCGACGCAGCCGCCGTTCGTGATAAAGACGAGGTCGTTCTCGGTCAGGTCGATGGAGCTCTCCTGACCGTCGTGCAGGATGTCGATGCGGGTCGCCTGCTTCTTGCTGCCCGCGCAGTCGAACGCAATGTTCGTGACCTTTGTATCGTAGTGGAACTGTACGCCGAAGCCCTCGAGGTACTTGACCATGGGCAGGATCATCGACTCGTACTGGTTGTAGCGGGTGAAGCGCAGCGCTGTAAAGTCGGGCAGACCGCCGATGTGATGGATGTAGCGCTGCAGATAGCGCTTCATCTCCAGTGCGCTGTGCCAGTTCTCAAAAGCGAACATCGTGCGCCAGTACATCCAGAAGTTGGAGTTCAGCACCTCATCGTCAAAGAAGTCGGTGATCTTCTTGTCGTACAGACCCTCGTCGGGGGTCATAAAGAGACGCATGATCTCCATGGCGGCCTTGTCGGACAGGCCGAACTTGCCGTCGGTGTGGGCGTCCTCGCCGCGGTTGCGGGTGGCGCGGCAGAGGCTGTAGTTAGGGTCGGCCTTGTTCAGCCAGTAGTACTCATCCAGAACGGTGTGGTTCTCGTCCTCGATGGACGGGATGGAGCGGAACAGATCCCACATACACTCAAAGTGGTTGTCCATCTCGCGCCCGCCGCGCATGACGTAGCCGAGGTTCTCGTAGTGGTAGCCGTCGCAGGCACCGCCCGGGATGGGGTCTTTCTCGAGAATGTGGACGTGCTCGCCCTTCATCTGGGCATCGCGGACGAGATAGCACGCCGCAGACAGCGCCGCCAGGCCGGAGCCGACGATGTAGGCAGATTTGCCGTCCACATTGGCGGGCTTTTGGGGGGTGGCAAAGGCTTCATAGTTACCGGCGGAATAATACATAAGAGTACCTCCTGTGATGATAAGGCCGCGTGCCTGTTGGGGAGCGGCCTGTGATTTACTTGGTATGTCTGTAGTATACCCGGCGGGCGGAACGGTTACAATCAGCAAAAAATCCCCTTTGATAAGAATTTTATCAAAGAGGACGGATTGTATAGATTGTGGCAGAATTGTTAAGGCGGCGGTTTGCGGGGCGTTACTTATCGATCCGGCACGCCTCCAGAGCCTTTGTAATATCCCCGTGGATAAGGGTCGATACCCGCTCGATGAGGGCGGCGGGGTCGTCCTTCATGCCGGTGCGCACCCATTCCAGCGTCAGGCCGACGAAGGCGTACTTGTAAAAATTCGCGATGAACTCCTTGTCCTCGGGGCGCACGGTCATCCCGGCAGCCTTCTCCTCGACGACGCCGATCATCAAATCGTAGGTCAGGCGGTAGAGGTAGTTCTCGATATGCTCGCGGCTGATGGAATGATAAACCTTGGTGACAAAGACCTTGTCCTTCTGCACGGCCTGCAGGATCTGCAAAAAGCCCTGCTGCCAGGTGTCGTAGGTCTTTTGCCCGGCCAGCGCACGGGTCGCGCTCTCGATGCAGGCCCACTCGACCAGATCGTAGATGTCCTTGAAATGGTAGTAGAACGTCATGCGGTTCACGCCGCAGTGTTCGGTCAGGTCGGTCACGGTGATTTTGTCCAGCGGCTTTTCGGCCAGCAGGTCCTTTAAGGATGCGACCAGCGCGCGCTTTGTCATTTGGGACATGGGTGCGTTCTCCTTATTATAAGCGTTACGGCGGATGCGGGGCGTAGGGGACGCCGCCCCCCTGCAACCGTAGGGGCGGATTCCGTATCCGCCCGTGGCCGTTTGCGGCAATATCATTATTATAAAAGAAGATTATGAATTTTTAAACCCCTGCACCCGCTCCCATAGCGTCACGACCCGCTTGCGGGCTATGCAAGAAAAAAATTGCGGAAAGGGCGGAACTGTGGTATAAAAAGGATAATAAATCTGGTAAGGAAGTGTTCCCCATGCCCGAAATGCTTGATATTGTCGATGAAAACGGTGTCCCCACCGGTCAGAGCGTGCCGCGCACGACGGCCCATGCCGAGGGGCTGCGCCACCGCACCAGCCATGTCTGGACCGTGCGGCGCAAAAACGGCAGGGTGCAGGTGCTTTTGCAGATGCGCTGTGCCGCCAAGGATTCCTACCCCGGCTGCTACGATATTTCCTCTGCCGGGCACATCCCGGCGGGCGCGGAGTTCGTCGGCTCGGCCCTGCGGGAGCTGCGCGAGGAGCTGGGTGTGACCGCCGCCCCCGCCGACCTGCACGAATGCGGCCTGCGGCGGTTCCGCTTTGAGGCTGAATTCCACGGTAAACCGTTCAAAGACAATCAGGTCAGCAAGGTGTTCTGCCTCTGGCTGGACCGCGAGGCCGAGGACTTTGCCGTGCAGAAGTCGGAGATCGACTATGTAAAATGGTTCGACCTGGACGAGGCCGTTGCCGCCGTGGAGCAGGGCACGATCCCCAACTGCATCTTCCCGGAGGAGCTGGGGATGGTGAAGAAGTTTGTGGGGCAGACCGGAGGCGGCTGCTGACGCTGACTGCGGCGGGGTGAGGGCACCCCGCCCTACATATATAACGAAAAGGGGGATGTAGGGCGGCCTGCCCTCAGGCCGCCGCGGACGTGTGCGGCGGAACGAACAGCCCCTTGGGGGAAGGCAAAGGCTCTCCTCTTGTGTTGCTAAATCCGCAATTTTGTGTTGCCTAATGATGAAAACCGTGCTATAATACAGATGTCAACGCTGGATATACACGAGAGACTGCATATTTTTGCAGGCACAGGCCGCATAAATGTATAACTATTCGTCAACCTGCCCAAAACAACCGCGAAAATGGAGAATCCTTTGGCAGTTTTACCGCTTGCAAAATGTATAAAAGAGTGTATAATATACAGCAATGAATGAATAAATATTCAAGACAAACGGCAAGCAACATACCCCGCGCGTCTTGGCAAAGAAACAGAGAGGGGATTTCATCATGAAAAAGGATAAGAAAGACATCAAAAAGGTAGTTCTGGCGTACTCCGGCGGTCTGGACACCTCCATCATCATTCCCTGGCTGAAGGAAAACTACAACAACTGCGAGGTCGTCGCAGTCTCCGGCGACGTCGGCCAGGGCACCGAGCTGGACGGCCTGGAGGAGAAGGCCATCAAGACCGGCGCGTCCAAGCTGTACGTCCTCGACCTGAAGAAGGACTACGTCGAAAACTACATCTGGCCCTGCCTGAAGGCCGACGCCAAGTATGAGGACTACCTGCTGGGCACCTCCCACGCGCGTCCCTGCATCGCCGCCGCGCTGGCCGAGATCGCCAAGAAGGAGAACGCCGACGCCATCTGCCACGGCTGCACCGGCAAGGGCAACGACCAGGTCCGCTTTGAGCTGACCCTGAAAGCGCTGGCCCCCGATATGGCCATCATCGCCCCGTGGCGTGAGTGGAGCATCAAGAGCCGTGACGAGGAGATCGACTACGCCGAGGCCCACAACATCCCCCTGAAGATCAACCGTGAGACCAACTACTCCAAGGACAAGAACCTGTGGCACCTGAGCCATGAGGGCCTCGACCTCGAGAAGCCGTCCCTGGAGCCACAGTACAATAAGCCGGGCTTCCTGGAGCTGGGCGTTTCCCCCGAGCAGGCCCCCGACACCCCGACCTACGTCACCATCCACTTTGAGAAGGGCATCCCCACCGCTGTGGACGGCAAGGAGATGGAGAGCGTCGAGCTGGTCGAGTACCTGAACAAGCTGGGCGGCGCCAACGGCATCGGCCTGCTGGACATCGTCGAGAACCGTCTCGTCGGCATGAAGAGCCGCGGCGTCTATGAGACCCCCGGCGGTGCCATCCTGTACAAGGCGCACGATGTTCTGGAAACCATCACGCTGGACAAGGAGTCTATGCACTTCAAGGCACAGCTGGCCCAGAAGATGGGCGAGCTGGTCTACAACGGCCAGTGGTTCACCCCGCTGCGTGAGGCCATCAGCGCCTTCACCGACGACCTGCAGAAAACCGTCACCGGCGACGTCAAGCTGAAGCTCTACAAGGGCAACATGATCAACGCCGGTGTCACCAGCCCGTACACCCTGTACGATGAGCAGACCGCGTCCTTCGGTGAGGATGAGGATTACAATCAGGCAGACGCCAACGGCTTTATCAACCTGTTCGGCCTGCCCATTGCCGAGCGCGCCAAGCTGGCCAAGAACTGGCCCGCACAGGACTAATAAGCGAACGAACGCCGAATAAGCAACCGCCAAGGGGCGTGGAAACCCTTTGGCGGTTTTGGCATTCTACAAAAAAGCCTTCCCCTGAGGGGGAAGGTGGCCGAGCGAAGTGAGGCCGGATGAGGGGCGGCGCGCCCGCGATTGCCCATGAATGGGTCGTGTCGGCAGGTCTGCCCCTCATCAGTCCGCTTCGCGGACAGCTTCCCCCAAGGGGGAAGCCTTTAGAAAACGGAGGTTCTACTTATGCCCCAACTTTGGCAGGGCCGGGCCAGCAAGGCCGTTGACAGCCGCGTAAACGATTTTAACTCCTCCATCCGCTTCGACGCGCGGATGATCGAGCAGGATATTCAGGGCAGCCTTGTCCACTCGGCCATGCTGGGCAGACAGGGCATCATCTCCCGGCAGGATGTGGACGATATTCACAAGGGTCTGCACTCCATTTTGGACGATTTGCACAGCGGCGCACTGGAAATCGACCCCAACGCCGAGGACGTCCACACCTTCGTCGAGCAGACGCTGACCGCCCGCGTCGGTGACGCCGGCAAGCGGCTGCACACCGGGCGCAGCCGCAACGATCAGGTCGCGCTGGACATCCGCCTGAACCTGCGCGCCGCCAGCGAGCATATTCAGGGCCAGATAAAAGAACTTATCAACGTGCTTTGCGACCAGGCCGAGAAGGGCGCAGGGTACGTCATGCCCGGCTACACCCACCTGCAGCGTGCCCAGCCCGTGACCTTCGGCCACCAGCTGATGGCCTACGCCTGGATGCTGCTGCGCGACTTGGGGAGATTGCAGGACGCGACCCGCCGCATGGACGCCGAATGCCCGCTGGGCAGCGGCGCACTGGCGGGCACGACCTACCCGCTGGACCGCTTCTACACCGCCGAACAGCTCGGCTTTGCCGCGCCGTGCGGCAACTCCATCGACGGCGTGTCGGACCGCGACTTCTGCATTGAGCTGTGCAGTGCCATGGCGACCTGCATGATGCACCTTTCCCGCTTGAGCGAGGAAATTATTTTGTGGTGCAGCTGGGAGTTCAAGTTCATTGAGCTGGACGACGCCTTTACGACGGGCTCGTCCATCATGCCGCAGAAGAAAAACCCCGATGTAACGGAGCTGATCCGCGGCAAAACAGGCCGCGTCTACGGCGATTTGAACACGCTGCTCGTCATGATGAAGGGCATCCCGCTCGCCTATGACAAGGACATGCAGGAGGACAAGGAGGCCATTTTTGACGCCGTGGACACGCTGGAGCTCTGCCTGCGCACCGTCACGCCGATGCTGGCCACGATGACCCCGCTGCCCGCCAACATGCGCCGCGCCGCCGCGAAGGGCTTTATCAACGCGACGGACTGCGCCGACTACCTGACGAAAAAGGGGATGCCCTTCCGCGATGCCTACAAGTGCACCGGCACGATGGTGGCCGCCTGCATCCGCGAGGGCAAGACGCTGGAGGAGCTGACGCTGGACGAATTCAAGCAGTACAGCGACCTGTTTGAGGATGACGTTTATACGGCCATCGACCTGACGACCTGCTGCGAGGGCCGCACCAGCTACGGCGGCCCGACGAAGGCAAGCGTGATGAAGCAGGTTGCGGATGTGAAGGGAAAGCTGGCATAAAAGCCTTCCCCATCGGGGAAGGTGGCCGGATGAAACCAAGGGCTTAGCGCGTTGAGTGGCTTCCCCCTTGGGGGAAGCTGTCAGCGGCCCCGCCCGCTGACTGATGAGGGGCGGCCTTGCCGGAACAACCCGTTTACGGGCGGCAATAGCGAGCTTTGCCCTCATCAGCCGCCTGCGGGCGGCAGCTTCCCCCGCGGGGAAAGCCTTTGGAAGTAAGGGGTGTAACAATGGGAAAGTACAAAATCTTCGTGGACGGTTCCTCCGGGACCACCGGTCTGCGCATTGCGGACCGGCTGGCGGAACGGGACGAATTTGAAATTCTGAAAATCTCCGAGGAGGACCGCAGGGATGTCCGCGCACGGGCGGCGGTCATCAATGAGAGCGACCTCTCGTTCCTCTGCCTGCCGGACGACGCCGCGCGTGAGGTCGTGCCGCTGCTGCGGGACGATGTGCGCATTCTCGACACGAGCACGGCGCACCGCACCGCGCCCGGCTGGGTCTACGGCCTGCCCGAGCTGCACGGCACCCGCGAGGCGCTGAAAACCGCGACCCGCGTCGCCGTGCCGGGCTGCCACGCCACCGGCTTTATCGCGCCCGTCGCGCCGCTGGTGGAGCTGGGGATCATCCCCAAGGCCGCGCACCTGAACGTGACGAGCCTGACCGGCTACAGCGGCGGCGGCAAAAAGATGATCGCCGAGTACGAGGCCGAGCGCACCAACAAGGCGCTGAACGCCCCGCGCCCCTACGGCCTGGCGCTGCACCACAAGCACCTGCCCGAGATGGCCGCCGTCACGGGGCTGGACACCGCACCGAATTTCGTCCCCGTTGTGGCCGACTACTACGCGGGCATGGAGACGATGATCCCGCTGGATGTAACGGCGCTGGGGGTTTCCGCGCCGCAGGTCGCGTCCGCGCTGGCGGAATATTACGCCGGTCAGCCGATGGTGAAGGTGCATCCCCTGTGCGAGGGCACGGACGGCGGCTTTTTGGCCGCCAACAAGCTGGCGGGTAAGGACACGCTGGAAATTTACTGCCTGGCCAACCCGGACGGCACCCGGATGCAGCTTATCAGCCTGTTTGACAACCTCGGCAAGGGCAGCTCGGGCGCGGCAGTGCAGTGCATGAATCTGATGCTGGGGCTGGAGGAAACGCGCGGCTTAGCGCGGTGAATGGCTTCCCCCTTGGGGGAAGCTGTCAGCGGCCCCGCCCGCTGACTGATGAGGGGCGGCCTTGCCGGAACAACCCGTTTACGGGCGGCAATGGCGGACTTTGCCCTCATCCGGCCTGCGGCCACCTTTCCCCGAAGGGGAAGGCTTTTGAAGTTCGATATAAAATAGCAAGAGGGGTACATACAATGTCTGATTTCAAATCAATTCCCGGCGGCATCTGTGCGCCGAAGGGCTTTTCCGCGGCGGGTGTGCATTGCGGCATCCGTCATAACCATTCCAAGCTCGACCTGGCGCTGATCAAGGCGGACGTCCGCTGCGCGGGCGCGGGCTGCTATACCACCAACAAGGTCTACGGCGCACCTATCACGGTGGACCGCGAGCACCTGAAGGACGGCTATGCACAGGCCATCGTTGTGAACAGCGGCAACGCCAACACCTGCGCGCCCAACGGCGTGCAGCTGGCTAAGGACACCTGCGACATCGTCGCCAAGGAACTGGGCATCCGCGCGGACGACGTGCTGCCGTCCTCCACCGGCGTCATCGGCCAGGCCATGAGCATCGAGCCGTTCGCCAAGGGCATCCCGGAGGCCGCCGCCAAGCTGGCCGCCGACGAGGCCGGCAGCCACGACGCGGCTACCGCGATCATGACCACCGACACCCATCCGAAGGAAATTGCGCTGGAATTTGCCGTCGGCGGCAAGGCCGTGCGCATCGGCGCTATCGCCAAGGGCAGCGGCATGATCCACCCGAACATGGCCACGATGCTGCTCTTTATGACCACCGACGCCAAGGTCGCGCCCGCCGCGCTGCAAAAGGCGCTGTCCACCGTCGTGCCCGCCACCTTCAACCAGATTTCGGTTGACGGCGATACCTCCACGAACGACACCGTGCTGCTGCTGGCCAGCGGCCTGTCCGGCGCAGAAATTGCCGAGGGCACGCCCGATTACGATACGTTTGTCGCCGCGCTGACCGAGGTCGCCGAGCATCTGAGCCGCGAGCTGGCCGGTGACGGCGAGGGCGCAACGAAGCTGCTGGAATGCACCGTGACCGGTGCGCCCGACCTGGCGACGGCCCGCGCGGTGTCCAAGAGCGTCATCCACTCCACCCTGTTCAAGGCTGCCATGTTCGGCGCGGACGCCAACTGGGGCCGCGTGCTCTGCGCCATCGGCTACACGCCGGGCGATTTCGACATCAGCAAGACGTCGGTGCGCCTCAAGAGCAAGGCCGGTGAGGTCTTTGTCTGCGAGAACGCCGCCTACCACCCCTACAGCGAGGACGAGGCCGCCGTGGTGCTCAAGGAGGACGAGATCGACATCCTCGTGGACCTTGGCAGCGGCAACGCCACCGCCAAGGCCTGGGGCTGCGATCTGACGTATGATTATGTGAAGATCAATGGGGATTATCGGACCTGAATAAGTATGGCTTCCCCCTCGGGGGAAGCTGTCGGCGAAGCCGACTGATGAGGGCAGAGCTTACGGCGATAACCCGTTCATGGGCAATCGCGGCAGGCTTGCCCCTCATCCGGCCCTGCGGGGCCACCTTCCCCCCAAGGGGAAGGCTTTAGGAGTAGGGGATGCGGAGGAGTACAATGAAAAACGAACAAATGGCCCTGCTGTTCAGCGAGGCTACACCTTATATCCAAAAATACAACGGTAAAACGCTGGTTATAAAGTACGGCGGCAACGCGATGGTCAACGATGACCTCAAGCTGGCCGTCATGAACGACCTGGTCACGCTGACACTGCTCGGCGTGCGTGTCGTGCTGGTGCACGGCGGCGGCCCGGCTATTAACAGTATGCTGAAAAAGGTGGGCAAGGAGTCTAAATTTGTGGGCGGCCTGCGCTACACCGATGAGGAGACCATGGGCATCGTCCAGCAGGTGCTGGCCGGGCAGGTCAACAAGGATCTGGTCGCGCTGCTCAAGGGCCGCGGCGTCGGCCTGTGCGGCATGGACGGCCACATGATCATGTGCAAGCGCAAGTCGGACGTTGACCTCGGCTACGTCGGTGAGATCGAGAAGGTCAACACGACGCTGATCGACCACCTGCTGGCCGACAGCTTTATCCCGGTCATTGCCACCGTCGGCATGGACGACAACGGCGTCCCCTACAACATCAACGCCGACACTGCCGCAGCGGAGATCGCCATTGCCCTGCACGCCGAAAAGCTCGTCAGCATGACGGATATTGTCGGCCTGCTCTACGATAAGAACGACGAGTCTACGCTCATCCCCGAGGTCGAGGTCTCCGAGATCGAGGGTTACAAGGCCGCGGGTGTCATTGCGGGCGGTATGCTGCCCAAGATCGAGGGCATGGCCGATGCCATCTATCAGGGCGTCCACGAGGCCGTCATCATCGATGGCCGCGTTCCGCACTCGATCCTGCTCGAGATGTTCAGCGACAGAGGCGCAGGCACGATGTTTTATAGAAGGGGCAACCGGTAATTGGCTTCCCCCGAGGGGCTGCGCCCGCAGGCGCGTGTCGGAGCGCAACCGCCGAAG
>ENA-OURZ01001411-OURZ01001411.1-human-gut-metagenome-genome-assembly--contig:-NODE-1411-length-26658-cov-2.900575_pt1 | contig 26658 bp, 23 predicted proteins | sample MGYA00242073_ERZ509195 | MGnify/ENA primary metagenome ERZ509195 (study PRJEB26280, sample SAMEA2338837) | human gut metagenome | biome: human gut; feature: human-associated habitat; material: faeces...
GCGGGAGGGGCGCTTGTCCCCTTCATGGGGATTCTTCAGAAAGGCCCTCCCTCCCCCCTCCAATCTTTATCCCCTATTCCTTCACGCCGCCCCCAAGGGCCTTGTAGAGCATGATAAGGTTCTGCTCGCGGGCGACGCGAACGGAGATGAGGTTAAGCTGCGAACTGTACATCGCACGCTGGGAATCGAGCACGGCCAGATAGCTGTCGATGCCCTGGTTGTAGCGCTCCCCGGACAGGCGGTACGTCTCGGAAGTCGCATGAACAAGCGATTTCTGCGCCTCAAGCTGTCCGGCAAGGGATACGCGGTCGATCAGCGCGTCGGACACTTCCCGGAACGCGGACTGAATGGCCTTCTCATAATTCGCCACAGCTATCTTCTTGTCGGCTTCGGAAACACGCAGGTTGGCGACGTTCCGCCCGCCCTCGAAGATCGGCAGGCTGACCTGCGGCAGGAAGGTCCAGATGCCCGTGCCGCCGTCAAAGAGGTGGGACAGCTCGTTCGAGGCCGTGCCGATGTTCGCGGTCAGCGAAATGCGGGGGAAGAAATTCGCCCGCGCCGCGCCGATGTCCGCGTTGGCGGCCTTGAGCGTATGCTCGGCCTGAAGGATGTCCGGGCGCTGGAGGAGCACCGTGGAGGGCAGGCTCACCGGAATATCCGGCCAGACCGGAAGCTCGGAGAGCGCCTTGGCGGGCAGCATGTCCGGGGTCACTTTCGTACCCGCGAGCAGGCTGAGCGCCGTGATGTCCTTGGCCACCTGCCCACTGTAACGGGCAATGTCCACCCGCGCCGTATCCACGCTGGTCTGCGCCTGGCGCAGATCCAGCTCGGACGAAACGCCCACGGAATGGCGCCGCGCGATCATTTCGTATGAAGCCTGTTGGCTCTTGAGCGTTTCCGTATGTTCAGACGCTCGCGGTCCGCCACCAGCGCCAGATACGCCTGCGCCACTTCCGAAACGAGGCTCAGGCGGGCGCTCCGATACGCCTCCTCGGTGCCGAGATAGGTTTCCAGAGCTTTGTCCTTGAGGCTTTGGATACGCCCGAAGAAATCAAGCTCATAACTGGTCACGCCGACGCCGAGCGAGTGCTGGCGGGAAACCGTCTGTTCGCCCGTGGTGGACAAATCGGCGGAAACGCCCTTGTTGGAGGACTCGCCGGAGGCGGAAACCCCGGGCATCAGATCCGCGCGCTGTATCTGGTACAAGCCGCGGGCACGCTCGATGTTCAGCGCGGAGACGCGCAGATCCCGGTTGTTGTCCAGAGCAAGCTGAATGAGCCGCTGCAGGTGCTGATCGGTGAAGAACGTCTTCCATCCGATTTCCGAAGCCAGCTGATCGGTAGCCTGGGCGAGGACCGTGCCCTTGGGCATGAGGTCGTCGGGCCAGGCCTCCGCCACCGGGGCCTCCGGGCGGACGTAGTTCGGGGCCATCGTGCAGCCGGGCAACAGCACCGCCAGCGCGAGCGCCATATACTTTGCTGACATCATTTGTGGGAATCTCCCGGTATGGTTTCAACGATGTTTGCCGTGCGGCGACGCTTCGGCTTCTTCCACTTCCAGCGGAACGAGAACACGGAGGTCACCACGACGAAGAACACCGGGATGTAGAAAATCCCGAGGGCCGTCGCCGCGAACGTGCCGCCCATGACGCCCGTGCCGATGGCGTTCTGGCCGCCGGCACCGGCGCCCGTGCTGATGGCGAGGGGCAGGATGCCGAGCAGGAAGGCCAACGAGGTCATCAGAATGGGACGCAAGCGCATACGCGACGCCTCGATGGTCGCCTCGATGAGATCGCCTCCCTTGTCATGCAGCTCCTTGGCGAATTCAACGATCAGAATGGCGTTCTTCGCCGACAGACCAATGGTGGCGAGCAGGCCCACCTGGAAGTACACGTCGTTGGAAAGCATCCGCATGTTCGCCGCGCCGAGCGCGCCGAGCACACCGAGGGGAACCACGAGGATAACCGCAAACGGCACGGACCAGCTTTCATACAAGGCCGCGAGGCACAGGAACACCACAAGGATGGACAGGGCGAACAGAGCCGGAGCCTGTGATCCGGAAAGGCGTTCCTGATAGGACAGCCCGGTCCATTCGTAGCCGATGCCCTGAGGCAGCTGGCCGGCGAGCTTCTCCATTTCCAGCATGGCCGTACCGGAGCTCACGCCCGGCGCGGGCTGCCCAAGGATTTCCACGGACGGGACGCCGTTGTAGCGTTCCAGACGCGCTGGGGCGTACTCCCAGTGCGCCGAAGCGAACGAGGAGAAGGGAACCATTTCGCCCTTGCTGTTGCGGAAGAACCATTTTTCCATGTCTTCCGGAACCATACGGAACGGTGCGTCGCCCTGCACGTACACCTTTTTGACGCGGCCCTTGTCGAGGAAGTCGTCCGCGTAGGAGCTGCCCCAGACGGTCGAGAGCGCCGCGTTGATGTCGGCCAGGCTCAGGCTGAGCGCGCCCGCCTTCTCACGGTCGATGTCGACGCGCAGCTGCGGCTGGTCTTCCTGCCCGTTGGGACGCACGGCCACCAGATTCTTGTTCTGGGCGGCCATGCCGAGAAGCTGGTTACGGGCCTGCAAAAGCGCCTCATGCCCGAGGCCGGACTTGTCCTGCAACTGGAAGTCGAAACCGGTCGCGTTGCCGAGTTCCATAATGGCGGGCGGCGCGAATGCGAACACCTGCGCATTGCGGATTTTCGAGAACGCCGCCATGGCGCGCTTGGACACGGCGTCCACCTTGAGGGACGGGTCCTGACGCTCGCTCCAGTCCTTGAGGCGCACGAAGGCCATAGCCATGTTCTGGCCGTTGCCCGCGAAGCTGAACCCGAGAACGCCCATCAGACTGTCGATGGATTCCTTTTCCTCTTCGAGGAAGTAGCGTTCGACCCGCTCCAGCACCTTGGTGGTTTCTTCCTGCGTCGCGCCGGTAGGCAGCTGGATCTGGGCGAACAGCATACCCTGGTCTTCGTCGGGCAGGAAGCCCGTGGGCAGGGTCTTGAACATGAAGACCAGGCCGCCGATAAGCACCAGATAGATGAGCATGAAGCGGCCCGCGCGCCGGATGACGTAGGACACGCCGGACTGGTAGCGCAGCGTGGCGCTGTCGAACCAGCGGTTGAACCAGCCGAAGAAGCCGTGCTGCGAATGCACGTGATCCCCGCCGATGGGTTTCAGCATCGTGGCGCAGAGGGCCGGGGTCAGCACGATGGCGACCACCACCGACAGCACCATGGCCGAAACGATGGTCACCGAGAACTGCCGGTAGATGACGCCCACGGACCCGCCGAAGAAGGCCATGGGGATGAACACGGCGGACAGCACCATGGCGATGCCGACCAGAGCGCCAGTGATCTGATCCATGGATTTCCGGGCGGCCTCTTTGGGCGAGAGCTTGTCCTCGCTCATCACGCGCTCCACGTTTTCAACGACGACGATGGCGTCGTCCACGAGGAGGCCGATGGCGAGCACCACAGCGAACATGGTCAGCGTGTTGATGGAATAACCGAACGCCGACAGCACGCCGAACGTGCCGAGAAGCACGACGGGCACCGCGATGGTCGGGATGAGGGTTGCGCGGAAGTTCTGGAGGAACAGGTACATGACCAGAAACACCAGAAGCACGGCTTCGCCGAGGGTCTTCACCACTTCGTGGATGGAAATCTTCACGACCGGCGTGGTATCAAAGGGATACACGGCCTTCAGCCCCTGCGGGAAGAAGGCTTCGGCGCCCTTCAGATAGTCGTCGATATTGCTCGCCGTTTCCAGCGCGTTCGCGCCGGTGGCGAGCTTCACGGCGATACCCGTGGCGGGCTTGCCGTTATAGCGGCTGAGCGTGGAGTAGCTTTCGCTGCCAAGCTCCACACGGGCCACGTCCTTCACGCGGATGAGCGAGCCGTCGGGGTTGGTGCGCAGGATGACGTTGCCGAACTGCTCCGGGGTCTGCAAGCGCTCCTGCACCGAAATGGCGAGGTTCATCTGCTGGCCCGGCACGGACGGGGTGCCGCCGAGCTGACCGGCGGAAACCTGCGCGTTCTGTGCGTTGATCGCGTTGATCACGTCGCTCGGCATCAGCTTGTAGCTTTGCAGCTTGTGCGGATCGAGCCAGATGCGCATGCCGTACTGGCTGCCGAACAGCGACACTTCGCCGACGCCAGAGATACGGCTGATCGCATCCTTGAGGTTGGTCGCCACATAGTCCGCGATGTCGGCGTTGTCCATGCTGCCGTCTTCGGACACGAAGGCGTACACCTTCAGGAAGTTCGCGCCGCGCTTGGCCACGGAAATGCCCTGCCGCTGCACTTCCTGCGGGAGCAGGGGCGTCGCGAGCTGGAGTTTGTTCTGAACCTGCACCTGCGCGATGTCCGGGTTGGCGTCCGCGCTGAAGGTCAGGGTGATTTGCGCCTGCCCCGAAGAGTCGCTGGTCGAAGACATGTACAGCAGATAGTCAAGGCCGTTCATGTTCTGTTCGATAACCTGCGTGACGGTGTCCTGCACGGTCTGCGCGGACGCGCCGGGATACTGCGCCGTGATGCCGATGGTCGGCGGGGCGATGGACGGGTACTGCGAGATCGGCAGGTTGAGGATGGAAATCCCGCCCGCCAGCATGATAATAATGGCGATCACCCATGCAAAAACGGGACGATCGATAAAGAAACGTGCCATGAAAAAGCCCCCTACCGCTTCTCGGAAGCAGGCGCGCCCTGCTTGACCGGGGTGGGTTCGGCAATGCGAACGGGCGAGCCGGGACGGATTTTCTGGAGGCCCTCGACGATGACCTTGTCACCGGCCTTGAGCCCGTCGAGCACAACCCAGCTGTTGCCCTGCGTGCGGCCCACTTTGAGCGGACGGATTTCAACCTTGTTTTCGGCGTTGACCACATACGTGGTGGGGTTGCCCTTGGCGTCGCGCAAAAGGGCGCGCTGCGGCAACAAAATGGCCTGATCGTCCACGCCTTCATTCAGGATGGCGCGCACGTACATGCCCGGAAGCAGTTCCTGCTTGGGGTTCGGGAAGATGGCCCGCAAGGTCACCATGCCGGTGCTCTCGTCCACGCTCACGTCGGCGAACTGGAGCGTGCCGGTAAGCCCGTACTCGCTGCCGTCTTCAAGCAGCAGGCGCACCGCCGCGTGATCCTGATCGGCGCGCTGGAGCGTGCCGTCCTCAAGGGAACGCTTGAGGCGCAGGACTTCCGTGCTGGACTGGGTCACGTCCACATAGACGGGATCGAGCTGCTGCACGGTGGTCAGCGGGCTGGACTGGTTTTCCGTCACCAGCGCGCCCGGCGTCACCAGAGAGCGGCCGCTCCGCCCGGAGATGGGGGAGGTCACTTTGGTATAGGCCAGACGGATGCGCGCGTTTTCCACGGCGGCCTTGTTGACGCCCACGTCGGCGAGCGCCTGCTTGTAGGCGGCCTCGGCATCTTCGAATTCCTGCTTGCTGACCGCGCTGATGTTCACCAGCTCCTTAAAGCGCTGCATCTTCAGGCGCGCGGGAGCCACGTTGGCTTCGGCACGGGCGAGATTGGCCTTCGCGCTGTCGAGATTGGCCTGATAGGTGGCGGGATCGATCTGATAGAGGACATCCCCGGCCTTGACGTCCGCGCCTTCCTCAAAGAAACGCTTCTGGATGATGCCGCTCACCTGCGGACGCACTTCAGCGATCTGGAAACCCGACGTGCGGCCGGCAAGTTCCGTCGTATACAGCACCTTCTGCGGGGTCACGATCTCCACGGCCACTTCCACGGCGGGAACCGTCGGGGCCTGGGCCCCCGTCTTTTCGTCCTTGCAGCCCATGAGGGACAAGCAGCCGAGAAGCCCGGCCAACAAAGTCACACCGAATCGGAAGGGCCGCCGTTCATGCTTCACCAACATATAACCTCACTCTCAGGTTGTCGGCGCGGTTCAATCATCACGCGCCCATAGAAAATACAAGCGACTTGCGTTCCCCGCAGGTTGCTTGCATAGTTTGACAAAAACAAATTGAATAGAGTAAGCTCTATCCGTTCAAGTGCTATACTTCCCGAAAGGATGACTGTCAAGATGGAAAAACACACGGCCCGCAAGTATTCCTCGCCCATCCGGGAGCGCCAGGCAAACCAGACCCGCACCAACATCCTCGACGCCACGCAGCGCCTTTTCCTTGAGCGCGGGTACGCCAAAACAACGGTGGAAGCCATCGCTCAAGAAGCGGGGGTCGCCAAGCAGACCGTCTATGCCGTCTTCCGCTCCAAAAACGGCATCGTAGCCGAATTGCTGGACCGGGCCGTCTTCACGGAGCGGGTGTTTGAGCTGCACGATCGCTCACTTGAAACGGCGAACATCCACGAGGCGCTGAAGCTCACGGCGCAGCTTGTCCTGCAGGTGCACGAATCCCAAAGCCCCGTCTTCGACCTGTTGCGTGGCGCGGGGATGCTCGATCCACAATTGGCCCGCGTCCAGAATGATCTCCGATGCGTCAACAGGGACAGGCAGGAAAACCATGTGCGGTTCCTGCTCCGCGGGCGGCGGCTCAAGGAAGGCATTGATATGGGGATGGCGCTGGATGTCTTCTGGTGCCTCACCAGCCGCGACCTCTACCGTATGCTGGTGCAGGAGCGCGGGTGGTCCGGCGAGACGTACGCCAACTGGCTGTACGAGATGCTCGCCAATTCGCTTCTCCATGTGAGCGAGGAACACCCGGGCGAGGGGTGGGAAATGCGGACGGAAGAACATCTATCCGCGCAGCGGTAGGGAAGAGAAGGCTGGGCAACGAAAGCGGCGCCTCCATCGGCTGCCCCCGTCTCCCGAAAGGTTGGGAGATGCGCCCTCAGGCGGAGGGCAAGGGCTCCCTCCCTTTCCGAGTAAGGATTGGGGCAAGGTACTGTTTCCGACAGACGGAGACGCACCCGCCGTATAGCCTCAACGCGGCAAGGCCATCCGGCATTTTTTATTTTCCTGACGCCGCGGCAAAACGGGGTACTGGAAACGGTTGTATACCGCGCCGCTACCCGAAAAAAAGCGGTTCAGGCCTTCTTGTTCACGGTAATCCGGCTGACCACCCGCTCATAGTACGGGCTGCCGTCGCCGAGAACGGGCGCGTTGGGATGGCGGGCCTTGATGCGGGCAATGACCACTTCGAGCTTTTTCATCTGCCGGACCTTTTCCTGTTCGTCCCCGCACTTTTCCAATGCGTCGACAATGGATTGGGCCTCTTTCCGGTCAAGGACCTCTTCAGGGACGTAGCCCGCGTTCTTCAGCAGTTTGTAGGCCATGCGAAGGTCTTCGGGGATGTGCGAGTCGTCTTCCAACTCCAGCGGCTTGCCCGCTCCGGGAAGGGAATCAAAAGCTCCCCGCTCGCAGGCTTCCCGAATGCGCTGCTCTGCGATAATGCTTATGGCGTCCATCGTAACCCCCTGAAACATCGTCTTTTCAGATAAATTATCCCTCGCGGGCCCGGTCCGCAAGGGGTTGGCTTCCCCGAAGGGGATACTCTGCGGATCGGTTCCGGCATCAGGGCGGAATTGTACTCTTTCTTCCATATTCCGGACCGTTTTTACGCAAGAAAATTTCCTTTCGGTTCACATGAAAATGCGCTATAGTCGTTAGCTTGAGGAAAAGATCCCCAAAGACCTTTTTCGTCTTGTTGTCCACACGTACTAAAGCGCTTCCGTATCTCATACGGAGATTACCTTACCTCAGGAGGAACCGCACAATGAGCTTACTGTATCAAAAACATGCTTCCCGCCCCCTGACGCTGGACAACCGCGTCGAACCCGAACTGTACCGCGACGTTTTCCCATATACGCATGTCAGCCGCATCGAATTCGACGATACATTCCTCGTCCCCCGCCCGGCCGATCCCATGTTCATCACCGACACAACCTTCCGTGACGGCCAGCAGGCCCGACCCCCTTATACCGTCAAGCAGATCGCCCGCATCTACGACCTGCTCCACAAGCTCGGCGGCAAGAGCGGACTCATCCAGGCCTCCGAATTTTTCATGTATTCCCCCAAGGATCGCAAGGCTATTGAAGTCTGCCGCTCCAGAGGCTACCGCTTCCCCCGCGTCACCGGCTGGATCCGCGCCAACATGGACGACCTCAAGATCGCCCATGATATGGAATTCGATGAAGTGGGCCTGCTCACCAGCATGTCCGACTACCACATCTTCCTGAAGCTCGGCAAAACCCGCGAGCAGGCCATGAACGACTACCTCAAGGTCGTTACCAAGGCCCTCGAATGGGGCATCGTGCCCCGCTGCCACTTCGAAGACGTGACCCGCGCCGACATCTACGGCTTCTGCCTGCCCTTCGCGCGCAAGCTCATGGAGCTCTCCCACGAAGCGTCCATGCCCATCAAGATCCGCCTCTGCGATACCATGGGCTACGGCGTGCCCTTCCCCGGCGCGGCGCTTCCCCGCTCCGTGCAGCGCATCGTCCGCGCCTTCACCGACGAAGCGGGCGTCCCCGGCGCATGGCTCGAATGGCACGGGCACAACGACTTCCATAAGGTGCTCGTCAACGGCGTGACCGCATGGCTGTACGGTTGCGGCGGCGTCAACGGCACGCTCATGGGCTTTGGCGAACGCACCGGCAACGCGCCCCTCGAAGCGCTGGTCATCGACTACATTTCCCTCACCGGCAACGACGAGGCCGCCGATCCCACCGTCATCACGGAAATCGCCCAGTATTTCGAGAAGGAACTCGACTACCGCATCCCGGACAACTCCCCCTTCGCGGGCAAGGACTTCAACGCCACCAGCGCGGGCATCCACGTCGACGGGCTGGCCAAGAACGAAGAGATCTACAACATCTTCGACACCACCAAGATCCTCAACCGCTCCGTGCCGATCATCATCAACGACAAGGCGGGCCGCGCGGGCGTGGCCTACTGGATCAACCAGCAGTTCAACCTGCCGCCGGAACGCCAAGTCTCCAAGAAGCACCCCGCCGTGGGCCAGATCCACACCAGGATCATGGCCGCCTACGAGGAAGGGCGCAACACCTCCTTCTCCAACAAGGAAATCAAGAACCTCGTCCGCCGTTTCATGCCGGAACTCTTCGACAGCGAGTTCGACCAGATGAAGCGCATCGCCGGGGAACTGGCCTCCAACCTCGTGGAGCGTCTGGCCCGCGACTGCCAGTCGACCGCCGATTCGGAAGCGCTCACCGCGCAGCTCCAGCACTTCGTGCGCGACTACTCGTTCATCCAGTATGCCTACGTCACCGACGTGAAGGGGCACTCCACCGCCATCGCCATCAGCGATCCCGGCGATCAGAAGGGCTACAAGGCGTTCCCGATCGGGTTCGACTATTCGAACCGCGAGTGGTTCCTCCAGCCCATGCGCACCGGAAAGCTGCACATCACGAACGTCCATCAGTCTCAGGTCACGGGCCAGCTCATCATCACCGTCTCCACGGTGATCACCGACGCCAACGACGAGATCATCGGCGTCCTCGGCGCCGACATCCAGCTTGAAGAGATCATCCGGCGCGCCGAATCCCTCGAAGCCGAGGTACCGAACAGCGAGGAAGAATAGCCCTATTCTGTAAAGGGGGGAAAACGTTTCCTTCCCTTTACAAAGGCTTTTCCGTTTTGGAACGGCTACGTTCCCCATAAAACAAAGCCCTTTTCCGGTGTGCGGGAAAGGGCTTTGTTTTTTCACTCAAGAATGCGGCCGCCATCACAAGAAAGAGTATTCTCGCAAGGCCGTTGGGGTTGAAGGCAGTAACGTGGTTCTCCCTTCCCCAATACACTCAAAATGCACTCTGCCATAACTCCACGAACGACCAGCCGAGCTTCACGCCATAGAAAAAGATGACCAGGCCGCAGACAAGGTTGATGATGCGCAACAGGCGCGGCGTGAACCGGTTCTTGAAGAGTGAGGAAATGGTGGTCAGGGACAGGAACCAGAGGCAGGACGCGCAGACCACGCCCCAGAGGAACAGGCCGGACTCCTCGGGCGGCAAGGCCACCCGGAAGGACCCGAGCAGCAGCGACACGTCGATGATCGCCTGCGGATTGAACCACGTCACGACACAGGCCATGCCGATGGTCTTCATGAGCGGGATGTTCACGTTGATCGCCGGACCGGCGACCTCGCGGGACAGCATGAGCCGGAGCCCCATATACATCACTACAAGGCTGCCTGCCAGCAAAACGCCCTTTCGGATAAGCTCGGAATGTTCGATCAGCGCGCCGATGCCGAAAAAACCGGCAAGCGCAAGGGTCACATCAAAAAAAATGACGATGAGCGCCGTCCGGTAGGCCGCCGCCCGCGGCTGGGACAGGCCGGCATTGATGACGAAAAGATTCTGCACGCCGATGGGCGCGACATATGCCAGCCCAAGCGACAGGCCCTGAAGATACGCAAGCATGGTTCCCTTTCTCCTTTCGCTCCCGCGCCCGGCACAATGCCGTGACGGAAAGGAATGAGTCTATAGGGAATCGGACATCGTGCGTCAACCCGTTTTTCCCTTCCGAACGCTCCCCGCACGCCATTCCCATGCCGCGGCAATGATTACGCAGAAAATGCCGAGAGCTGAAACCGCGATTGCGCCCGCCATGCTGAAAAGAGGACACCCTCCCTCGGCTCCTTCCCCGTCACCGCGCCTATCTGATTTTTTTCAGCACAAACGCCATGTTCTGCCCAAGATTGCGCATATTGGCCATCCCTTCCGCATCGTTCAGGACATCTCCGGCATCCCTCCCGTAGGCCATATTCCAATAGGTCGAACCGACCACGATGACCTCTTTATTCAGAAGGAAAGGGTTCATCGTGTCCACGGCGGCCAGGCCGCCCCCGCGCCGCACCGCCGCTACGGAGGCCCCAACCTTGTGCCGGAGCATACCCGGATTCGTCGCCACGACGACGCCCGCGCGCTCGAGGAAAGCCTTCATCCCTGCCGTAACATCGGCGGAATAAACAGGGGAGCCGAGCACTATGCCGTCCGCCTCCACCATTTTGGCGAAACATTCATTGAAATAATCTGTTTTACAACGCATTGACGCTTCCCTCCGCACCCGAAGCAGGCCTTGCAGGGCTCAAGAGCCTTGCCATGCAACTGCACGAGATCCGTTTCAATGCCTTCCGCCTCCAGCTCCGCAAAAACCGCCTTGATGAGAAGAGAAGTATTCCCATCCTTGCGGGCGCTTCCATTGATGCCGATGACTTTCATCGTTCGCCTCGCAGTCTGAAATCACGCGCGTTCCAGCAGGGCCACCGTCTCCACATGCGGCGTCTGTGGGAACAAGTCCACAGGCCTGGCGGCTTTCGGGCGGAAAGCCGGAGCCAGACGGGCCACGTCGCGGGCCAGCGTCGCGGGGTTGCACGAAACGTATATAAGCCGCAGCGGGGCCGCCTCGGCAAGCTGCTGCGCGACCTTGGCATCAATCCCGGCACGCGGCGGATCGACCACCACGACATCCGGCTTGGGGCCGAGCTTCACCAGACGCCCGAGCACGGACTTGGCGTCGCCCTGCTCCACCTTGTACGCCTTCCTGCCCAACGCCTTCGCATTGCCGCGGGCATAACGCACCGCGCCGGGCATTTCCTCAATGCCCACAACCCGCGCATTGCGCCCCATGTACAGCCCGATGGAACCCACGCCGCCGTACACGTCCCACAGGACAGGATCCGGCAGTTCCTCAAGCGCGGCAAACCGGGCGGCCTCCGCATACAGCAACTCGGCGGCGGGCGTATTCACCTGAAAAAAGGCGTTGTGCCCCATCTGCAACCGGACATCTCCGATCCGCTCCTCAAGCCGACCGTCCGCGTACAGAGCCCGCTCGCCGTAGGCCACATCGCTGGGAGCCAGACGTTCCGACAGCGCGAAACCCGTCACTTCGGGAGTTTCAGCCCGCAGCGCCTCCGCGAACCGCTCCCCTGCCTCAAGGCTCCCACCGGCCCCCACTATCAATTCCACAAAGCAACCGCCCGCATTGGGCTCCCTGACGACGAGGAACCGCCCGTCCAGATCGTGAAACGCCCCATTGGACAACATCCGCACAGCTTCAAGAACCCGCATGGTCAACGGCGTCTGCAACAGGCATCCCGTCACCTCAACGATGTTGCGCGAACCGCGTTCCCGCAGCCCGAGCGCCTTGCCGCCGTCTCCGGACACCCCAAAGGCGAACTCCATCTTGTTGCGGTATCCCCACTCGGAGGGGGAGGGCAGGATAGGCAGCATGGGCGGACACGCCACCTTGCCCACCCGCTCCAGCGCGTCGTGCACGATGCGCTCTTTCCATGCGAGCTGGCGGCCATAGGCCAGCGATTGCCACGAACACCCACCGCACCGTCCGGCATGGGGGCACGGCGGCTCCTGCTCGTCCGGAGAACGCTCGAGCACTTCAACAAGTGCGGCTTCCGCAAGGCTCTTCCGCACGGCGGCGACCCGCGCACGCACGAGCTGCCCCGGCAAGGCATCCTCGACAAGTACGACCACGCCGTCATGACGCCCGAGGCCGCGCCCGTCGGACACCAGCGCATCCACGCGCAGTTCGAGGAACTGGCCGGAAACAAAGGGATTTACAAATGGTTTGGCCATGCTTCCTCCGAAGCTCCCGCTTGACTTTTATCGCAAGCCGGGCAATGTAATACTTTAACGTCTCGACCACGTCCGCCGGAAAAATCCCTTCGGCGTTCGAGGCCGGAAGAGCCAAGGAGTCAGCCATGTTCAACGAGCTGGTCAGCAACGCCATGCACTCCACGCCGCAGGGATTTGTGGGCGTATCGCTTATTTTCGTGTATTTCTGCGTCATTGTGGCGACGGCTTTTTATCGTATCAAAAAAGGCGATCACATGCACCACTAAGAGGAGACGCCTTCCCGGCCTCTCCCCTTTCTCGCCCAACCCGGATCAGGAGCGAATCGAATGGATTTCCTTCCCATCAGGCGGGCTCTGCTCAGCGTCACCCATAAGGACGGACTGGCGGAATTCGCAACCTTTTTGCACACCAACGGCGTGGAGCTCGTCTCCACCGGCGGCACGCTGAAATTCCTTGAAAACGCGGGCCTGCCCGTCACCGCGGTCAGCGACGTGACCGGCTTTCCCGAAATCCTCGGCGGCCGGGTGAAGACACTGCATCCCCACATCCACGGCGGCATCCTCGCCGACAAGGACAACCCCGAGCACCTCGCCGTTCTGAAAGAAAAGGGAATCAAGGCATTTGATCTCATCTGCGTGAACCTTTACGATTTCGAGAGCGCTCTGGCCAAGGGGTTGAAGCCCCGCGAAGCCATTGAGGAAATCGATATCGGGGGCCCCTGTATGCTCCGCGCGGCGTCCAAGAACTTCCACAGCATCCTCGTACTGTCCGATCCCGATACCTACGCGGAAGCCACGGCGGAACTCAAGGCCAACGATATGAGCGTTTCCCTGCCTTTCCGGCAGCGCATGGCCGCCCGTACGTTCGCCAAGACCTCGCGCTACGACGCGATGATCGCCGAATATCTCACGAAGAACTAGAATGGATTGGGGAAGGGAGAGAGCGTTTCTGGAGAACGGCCCCTCTCTTCCCCAAACCTGCCAGCGTGGTTTGCGCCCCTTCTCCCTCCCGAGATTTTTGACCGGCGGGAAGGCCGCACGACGAAAATCCCGTTGGATGCAGGGGAAAAGATAAAGTCCATCGGCATAAGCGTGCTCGCTTTCAGCCGACGGCGAGCTTTGGCAGAAAAGCCTATGGGCAAAAAGGACGGCAGGCGGCGAAACGCCTGTTTTGTTTTTTGAGGGGGAAAGATGGAAGAGAAGGCACGGATTGAAGTAGTGGGCGGTATCTTGTGGCGCGGCGGCTCGTTTCTCGCGGCGCAACGTCCGGAAGGCCATCCGCAGGCCGGTTTTTGGGAATTTCCCGGCGGAAAGGTCGAACCCGGAGAGTCGCTGGAAGCGGCCCTCGCCCGCGAACTCGCTGAGGAATTGTCCTTATCCGTCCGCAACCCGAGGCTCTGGCGCACGGTTGAGCACGATTACGATTTCCGCTCGGTGCGGCTCCATTTCTTCCATATCACCGAATTTTCCGGGGAGCCTGTCGCCAACGACGGACAGGCTTTCCGCTGGGTGACGCCCGAAGAGGCCCTAACACTGCCCTTTCTTGAGGCCGACCGGCCGCTGTTGTTTGACCTGAGCCGTCCGTAGCCTTGTTCCGTGATAGAAAAGGCCCCTGTTCCGGCAGGGGCTTTTTTTCTGATGGCCGGTTCCCGGAGGATCGTATCACTGCGGATGGAGCACGGTGCCTCTTGCCATTCTTTAAATGCGGCTCCACACCATACGCTGCGCTTCGAACCCATCGTTCCCCGCTTCCACCACAGGGCCTCACAATCTCTGCCTACCAACCGGACATTGCCCAGGTACGGAATGCCCGCCGGCAATCTCCTCCACGAGCCGAAGGGATTCAAGGAACAGCCCACAAAAAGAGAAAATGTCCGACAGATCTCGTAAAACCACCGCCACTTCGAATCTCCCATTGCCCGTCATTCCTCTTCCCGGATCGTTCCCCTCTCCATGACATACAGCCCGACGCCGGGGACGGCCTTGCGGAGCATGTCCGCCATATGCGGGTGGCAAGTGAAGTACAAAAGCTGATGCCCCGGCGAACCTTCTTGCGAAGAAGCCAGATCGCCGAAGGTTTGAGCCGTACGCAGGGCGCGATCGGGATCAAAGTTGACCAACACGTCGTCCATGATGACCGGCAATGCGGCGGCCTGCGCCGCGTGGTTGCGGATATGCGCGAGCCGCAGGGCCAGATAGAGCTGTTCCTGCGTGCCCCGACTCAACACTTCGGGGCTGACCGGTTCGCCGTGCGGAGGGAGGACGCGCAAAGAACTGTCTTCCAGCGAGGCAGCAATGCCGACCCACGCGCCGCCCGTAATGGCGGAAAACAACGCGGAGGCCGCACGGATGACGCCGGGCTGTCGTTCTTTTTCGAACCGCCCGCGCGCTTCAAGCAGCAGATGCCGGGCCAGCGCGTACCGGCTCCATTCCAAACCCAAGCCCCGTATGGTCCCGGAAAGCGACGCAGCCCGAAGGCGCAGACGGGAAAGCGTTTCCTCATCGATCTCATTGGTTGCCGCCGTGACATGGAGAAGTACGCAGGGAATCGGCAAGCCGCTCCTCTTCGTCCGCAAGCATGGACAGGCGGCCCGCGAGGCTTGCGAGCTCCGCTTCCAAGACCTCTTTGTCCGCCTCGCCGAACGAGGCGAAAAACGCCGGAATATCGGCATCCGCCCCATACAGATCCCGAGCCGCCAGACGCAGGGCATCCTCCAGATCTTCGCGGCGGCGCTCGAGCGCTTCCCGTTCCAGCTTTGCCCCGTGCCTCCGATAAAACGCCTCGGCATCGGGCACCTGCGCCATATTGAGGAGACGTTCCACTTCCCGCACGGCGTCATGATGGACGGCCTCAGCCTCCCGGACTTCCACGGCCTGTTCTTCGGATCGGGCGCGGAGACGCACAACCTCGGCGTTTTCGGCACGGGCGGACTCCCATTCGCGCAACAGCGCTTCCAGGCATCCGGGCCAATCCGGCTCTTCCGCTGCGTTGTTCGCGCTGGCATCCGGCAGACGGCCAAGCTGCCGCAGGATCCCCCGAAGCGGCATACGGAGGGCATCGCGTTCGCGCTCCTGCCGTTCCAGCTCCTCGTCAAGCCGCAGGCGCTCCGCTTCCAGCGCCTGTACGCGATCCATCCGCTCCAGCGCTTCCCGGGCCGTCGCCGGAGACAATCCGGCTGCCAGACCAAGCCCACCCAGAAAACCTTCCCATGCCGCATCCGCTGCAACCTGCCGGGCACGAGCCGCCTCAAGAGCGTCTTCCGCTCCCAGACGGGACTGTTCCAAGCGCGTCAGCTGGAGGGTCATGGCCTGAACCGACTCTTCCAAGCGTCGCCGCTCGTCGCACAGCCGATCGGCCTCACGACACAGTTCCAGCGCGTTCCGCGCCGCCTCGGCGGCCCGTATATCATCATCCCCGGAGTAAAAGGCCTCGGAAAGCAAAGAGCGCACGCACTCCGGCAAGGCGGCGCGATCCGCCTCCAGCGCCGCCAATTCCCGGCGCTTGGCTAGAGCCGAGGCAAGCCGCATCCGGGCGCTGTCCACGCGGGCGCAGAAAACCGCCGCCTCGCCGGGCAAAGGCGCATCTACGCCATGCGTCTGGAACCATGCCAGCCACCGGGCCATTGCCGCCCGCTCGTCCGCCGATGCCTGCTCCAAAGCGGCCCGCTCCGTTTGCGCATGGCGTTCGGCTTCGGCGCAAAACGCCTCTTGGCGCTGTATCTCCTCCGCCAGACGTTCCCCGGCGGCGCACCGTTCCCGCGCCAGCTCCACCGCGCGCTCGAAAGCGTCCACGGTTGCCTCTTCCGCATCGGAAAGGCCGACCGTCCGGCACAATTCCCCGATCTCCCGCTGCACGGCCTGCACCCGCTGCAAACAGGCAGTCCGCCGCTGCTGGAGCCGTTCCGCCGTGGCGGCAAATTCCGGGCGGCGTTCTTTCCGGCGTGGAAAACCGGCCCATACGAACGCCCCGCCGACCAGAAGGAACGCGCCGAGCAGCCAGCCTTCAAGAGGCAAGGCGACCGACCCGAGCCGCAGGAAAGCTACTTCCAACACGCCGCGAAGGACGGCCCCGGCAACCCCGAGCACCGCCAGTACGGAACCGAGCACGACAAGAGCCGGGCTGGATTCCGTCCCGGAAGCGGCCCCATGCTCGGCGCAGCGGGATTCGGCATCGGTAAAGCGCACATGTTCCACAGCCAGCCGAGACAAGGCGGAACGTAAACGCCGCAATGCCGCCCACTGTGCGTCCACGGCGGAACGGGCGGGACATGCCGCCCGACGCTCACGCAAACGCGCCAGCGTTTCCCCCGCACGTTCCGCATCGGAACCAGCCGCCGCAACCCGACGCTCGCGGTCTTTCCGTTCTGCTTCCTTATGGAGAATCTCCGAAGCCAGCGCGGCAATCGCGTCCTGCCCTGCGGACAGCGCTTCGAGCGCCCGGCCGCTCGTCCCCGGATCCAAAGCCAACCGGCTCAAAGCCTGATCCAGTTCCCGCTCCGCCTCGGCGGACGAGGTTTGCGCCTCGGGCAACCGACGCCGCGCCTCCTCAGCCCGCGCCATGGCCTCACGCAGACGTTCCCGCTCCGCCTCGGACAAAGCCATCGGTGGCTCGGGGACGTCTGCCGCCTGCCTCATCTGCTCCTCAAGCTCAGACTCAAGCGCCTTTGTATCCTCCGCAATGCGGCGTACGGCGGCCTGCGCGTTTTCCATATCCGAAACGGTGCTGCGCCGCTGCTCGGCCTGACGTTCCAATGCCTCACGCAACGACAAAGGCCGCCCGATCCTCTGGACGCGCTCAGCCGTCCAATCCGGCCCGAGCCCGGCCAGTTCGCGCTGCAAGGCGGCAAGCGTCCGCTCCCGATCGGCGCACAGCCCGGGAATCGCCGCCAGCGCGTTGCGGCAGCTAGCCGCCCGACCGGCCAATTCGCGCAGCCGCTCGCCGCAATCCAGCAGAGCCCGATCCGCCACACGGGAACCCAAGTCTTCTCGGGCCTGTTCCAACCGCTGCCGGGCCTGCTCCAGCGCCCTCTCCGCATCCGAACGGCGTTCCAACGCCCGCTCCAGCCGCGCGGGGCCATCCTGCGGGAAGGTCGCGGGCACGGGCTCCAGCCGCTCAAGGCGCACCCCGGCGAGGCGCCATTCCTCCCAGCGCTCCCAGACCCCAAGGCGGCGTTCCAGCACCCGGCGTTCCCGCTCCCGCTCGGCGCGTTCCTCGCGCAACGCCGCAAGCCGCCCTTGCGCCGCATCCCGTTCGGCGGCGAGGCTGTCGTAACGGGCGGCGTCCTCTTCGGCACGGCGCATATCACGGCGCACGTCCTCCCATTCTTTCAGCGCGGCGGACAAACGAGGATTGGAGCCCCGCGCCCGGAACAAGTCCTCCATGCTTCCGGTCAGCTTCTTGAGCGCCGCGCCCGGCGACTTCAGCCCCGCCATGCCGAAACTCGCACCGTACAAGGCATTGCGCACGCCTTCCGATGTTAAGGAGGCGAAAGACTGCAATTCCGACAGGCTGAACCCATACACGCTGGCATACACCTCGCGGGTGACGCCGCCGAGAAGACGCTCCCACAGCGCCGGATCCAGCGGGCGGCCTTGCGCGTCCGTGAGCAGAGGCTCGCCCTTGGCGACATTGGGACGGCGGATCAGCCGGATGTCACCGCCGCGCGCACCCGAAAACAACGTCAGGCTGCCGCCGAGCAACCCGGACTGCCCCGCAAGATACCCGCGTTCGCGGGCGTCACGGGTGCGGGGATAGCCGACCAGCGTGGAACGGAAAAAATCCAGCAGCGTGGATTTGCCCGCCTCATTATGGCCGAGGAACACGGCCCCGGCCTCGGGCAGGCCTTCGGCAGTCACATCCCGGAGCGTCCCGAACGCGTCGATATGAAAGGAACGGATACGCATCAGTCGTTCTCCAGGAGATCAAGGCACAGGCTTTCCGCGTCGTCCAGCAACCGGGCCAGCTCCTCATCCGTGAGCGGCTCCAGCGCCTTCCCCGCCCGGGCGTGCGCGAACAGAGGGGCCAGCGGGCCTTCCCGCAAAGCTTGCAATCCCGAAGCCGTGCGTGCCGCTTCGGACAGGCGGAACACCTCCCCGAGCAGATCCTCGCGCTCCAGCAAAGCCCCCCGCTCCACACAGGGCCGGGTGGCTACGTCGATATCCTTGATCCAGATCCGGGGTACGCCGCTGCCGTCCTCACGCAGCCGATCCGCCAGTTCCGCGCAGGTTGTCCCCTTGCGCAACAGCCCGTCCAGTTCCGTGCGTCCTTGCAGCCGCAGCCGCACAAGCAACATTTCGCAGCCGGACCAGACCTCGGCAGCCGCGCGATCCAGTCCGGTTCGGAGCCGGTTTTCCAGTTCATCCAGCGAAGCAGCGCCGCCCAGATCCATATCCAGCGTCTTCCAGACCGCAGGGCCGAGGGGACGGAAGGACGTGCGCACCGCATACCCGCCATCGGGCCGGGCTTCCGCCGTCACCAGCAAGCACCCCTTTTCGCCGGGCTCGTTGATGTGCAGCCCCTGCGTACAGCCGGGGTAGGCCGCCAGCGGTTCCCGGCAGACCTCGCGGCGGTCGTGGATGTGCCCGAGCGCCCAGTAATCCATGCCGGACGCCTTCAAATCCTCTTGCGAGAACGGCGCGTACTCCATCGGCATCGCCGGGCGTGGCGTGCAGCAGCCCCACGTGAAGGCCGCACGCCTCCGTGCGCCGGAAGAGCGCGGCGAGGTTCCGGGTTTCCCGGCCTGAGGCGTGGCTCGCGCCGTGGATGATGGCGAAAGGCGTTCCCTCACCCTTCCGGAACACGGGCACCGCGTCCGGCAGCTCCCCGAACACGGTCACGTTGCCGGGCCAGCGTACGGAACGCAGCCGGGAGGCAAGAGGATCATGGTTACCGTGCACGAGAAAAACGGGAATACTCAAGGATTCCAGACGCCGGAACCCGTCGCGCAGGGCGAGCTGGGCGGAGACGCTGGCGTCCTCCTGATTGTACACGTCCCCGGCGAGGAGCAGGAAATCCGGGCTCTCGCGCTCGCACAGATCGAGGAGGCGGCGAAACGCGGTGAACGTGGCTGTGCGCAGGCGTTCCGCGAAATCGGCGGGGATGTCCCGGGACAGGCCGGAAAACGCGGCGTCCAGATGGAGATCCGCGGCATGGATGAAACGTATGGGAGGCATGTGGCGTTCCTGAAAAAAGAATATGTTCCGTCTTGCCGCATTCCCCGGCGCGAGGCAAGCGCACGAGGTATCCCGGCCTTGTGCTGATAAAGCGCAGCCCGGCTTTTTCAAAGGATTTTTTTACAACTAGACGCCCTGTGCGTTTCGATATATCTTCCGTCTCCCTCCACAGTGACCTTTTCGTCCTTGCGGCAAGAGGCCTGCGTCGTTCCTGTCAGCCTTCAGCCCCCATTAACCTTCGCAGCAGCATCATGTCCGACACCATTGAATCAACCGTCATGGCCGAGCCGGAAGCCTCTTCCTCCTCCGCCATCCTTACAGGCATGAAGCGCGGGTTCCCCATCTTTTTGGGGTACGTGCCGCTCGGTTTCGCGTACGGCGTGCTTGCCGTCCAGAACAACATCCCCGCCGTGTACGCCGTGCTCTTTTCCCTGCTCGTCTATGCCGGAGCCGGGCAGTTCATCGCCGTCGGCCTATGGGGGATGGGCGCGTCCGTCTTTTCCATCGTTTTCACGACGTTCGTGATCAACCTGCGGCATGTGCTCATGTCCGCCGCCGTGGCCCCGTGGTTCGCGCCGTTCACCCGCTTCCAGCAATTCATCATCGGCTGGGGGCTCACGGACGAGGTTTTCGCCATGCACAGCATGGCCATGGCCACAGGTGAGAAGGCGCGGCTTCCGCTGGTGTACGCCGCCAACTTCACCTCCCACAGCGGCTGGGTGCTCGGTACGTTCATAGGCGCGGTGGCCGGCGACTTCCTGCCCGATCCCAAGCTGTTCGGCCTTGACTACGCCCTGCCCGCCATGTTCCTCGCCCTGCTCGTCCCCCAGTGCAAGGAACGGCTGTACACGCTGGCGGCCGTCCTCTCGGCGCTGCTTTCGGTCATCCTCGCCATGTACGACACGGGCCGCTGGAACGTCATCATCGCCAGCGTCATCACCTCCACCATCGGGGCCCTGCTCGTCACCCACCGCGACCGCAACATCGACGCACTCAGGAGGAAAGCATGAACATCGATCTCCTGCTCTGTATCCTCGGCATGGCTCTCGTGACCCTCATCCCCCGCGTGATGCCGGTCACGCTGCTGGCGGGGCGCGAACTGCCGCCGCTCCTGACGCGCTGGCTCTCCTTCGTGCCCGTTTCCGTGCTCGCCGCGCTGGTCGCGCCCGATCTGCTGCTCGCGGACGGCAAGCTCAACATCTCCGGGGATAACCTGTTCCTTATCGCCACCTTTCCCACCCTGCTCATCTGCTGGTACAAAAAAGGCAGCTTGTTCGGCGCGCTTGCCGTCGGCATGGGCACGGTGGCGCTGATCCGGTATTGGATGACGTAGGCGCCGTGTAACCATTTGGAGGGGGAAGGGGAAACTTTCTTTAGAAAGTTTCCCCTTCCCCCTCCAATCTTCAATCACCACCAAAACGTCTCCCGCAGCACGCCCTTGCGGTAACGGTCATAGGTGGCCATCATGCCGCAGAAGACGGGAAAGGCCGCGGCGGGAAGAACGGAAACGGGCAGATTCAGGGGCAGGCCGACATACCAGAGGGCGAGCCCGTCGATGAGGATGGCGGCGAAGCCCAGCCAGCACCGCCCGAGAAGGGAAAAAAGTCCGGCCTGAAACAGCGCCTTCCAGATAATGCTCATGTTCAGCCATGCATAGGCGGTTCCGAAACCAAGCCCGATATACAGGCGCTCGGTGTGGAACGAGCCGTACAAAAAGACGGCGGCAAAAGTGAGGAAGGCTAGCAGAGCCCAGAAGCCGCGCCCGAGGCAGAACAGCAGGACAAAGAGCAGGGCGAGGGCTTGAAGGGCTTGATAATACGGTGTGTAGGCCTCAATGAGGATGTCCGTGAAGGCGGAGGCGTCCGTGGGCAGGATGAGCGGGGCGTACAAAAACAGGCCCACGGCGAGGAGCACGATGCCTTTGCGCCAAAGGCCGAAGAGGAAAAAGGCGAACGGGCCGAGCAGGTAGGCCCAGACGTTGAAGAGCAGGGCGGGGCTGACGGAAGGCCGGAAAAAGGGAACGCCAAAAAAGCGCCCGGTAAGGGTGCTGGAGGCGATGGCCTCAAAGCGGCTGTTCCCGGGCGGGGCGTTTGCCCCGTCGGTTGCTGGGGTCATTTCCGGTCCTTGCGCTTGCGTTGCCGGATGGCGAGCGTCAGGCCCGCAAGCGCGCCCCCGATCATGCCTACGCCGAAGGCTCTGGGAAGGCTGTCGGAAAAACCGGCGAGCGCGTACAGGACGCCCATAGAACCGCCGATGAGAATGCCGCGGAGAAGAAAATGTCGCATGATATCCCTGTCTCTAACGATTTCTGAGTATAGGACTCTTTTCTCTAGGTACGGTACATGCTACCGTCCGACCGAAATGAGATCTTTTGAGTAGTCGATGCGGCGGCGGCATGTCAATGCGCATCGGCCGGTGCGGCGTTAGGGAAACGGATAACGTAAGGAATAGCTGATGAAATCTCCAGTTGGTACCCCTCTGTCGTTGATGGTGTCCGTGTGCACGCTGTTTGCCCTGCTGCTTGTGGGCGGGTGCAAGTCAGAGGAGAAGGGCCGGACGGCCTCGCTTCCCCCGCCGCTCGTGGGCGTTATGACCGTCGAGGAGCGCAACGTCCCGGTCAGTTTCACCTATGCGGGGCAGACGGAAGGTTCCCGCGCCGTCGAAGTACGGGCGCAGGTTTCGGGCATCCTCATGCGCCGCGCTTATGACGAAGGGCAGTATGTCAAGCAGGGGCAGCTGCTGTTCGAGATCGAGCCGGATACCTACAGGGCGGCGCTCCGTCAGGCCAACGGCGTCATGGAACAGGCGCAGGCCAAGTTCACGCAGGCCCGCCAGAACCTGAACCGTGTTCTTCCGCTGTACAAGAAAAACGCCGTCAGCCAGAAGGACCGCGACGACGCTCAGGCCGCTTATGACAGCGCCAAGGCCGACCTCGATTCCGCCAAGGCCGCCGTGAGCGAAGCGGAAATCAAACTCAGCCACGCCTATGTGACCGCCCCGGTCGCCGGGTTCGCCAGCCGCGAATACCGTACGGTCGGCAACCTCATCACCGCCGGTTCGCAGGACGGCAGCCTTCTGACCGTGGTGAACCAGAACGATCCCATCTACGCCAACTTCGCTATCCCGAGCCCGCAGTTCATGCGCCTGCGCGCGCTGCAGGAACAGGGCCGCCTCAAGTCCGACGGGACCGTGGCCGAGATCACCCTCGCGGACGGGACGGTTTATCAAACGAAGGGCGTGATCACTTTCATCGACAAGCAGGTCAACACCAATACCAGCGTGGTCGCGGCCCGGGCCGAGTTCGTCAACCCGGATCTGTTCGTCCTTCCCGGCCAGTTCGTGCGCGTCACCCTTTCCGGCATGGAACTGGTCAACGCCATCCTGATCCCGCAGCAGGCCGTCATCCAGACGCAGAAGGGCAGTATGGTCGTCGTGATAGGCGAGGGCGACAAGGCTGAAATGCGCCCGGTGGACCTTGGCGACAATTACGGCGACAGTTTCCTGCTGAACAAGGGCGTGAAGGCTGGTGAGCGTATCGTGGTGGAAGGCGGCAACAAAGCCGTTCCCGGCCAGCCCGTGCGGATTCAGCAAGCCTCCGTTCAGGATGCGAAGCTGCCGGATCAGCCCGTCGGCACAGGCTCCGATTCCGGCAAGGCCGAATAGGGGAGCGCTATGGAAAACAAACAAACCCCGGCGCCGGAACAGGCTCCCGAAATCAAGGAAGGCTTTTTCCTCCGCCGTCCGATCTTTTCCACGGTTATCTCGCTCATCATTACGCTGGTGGGCGCGATCGCCATTTCAGTGCTGCCCGTTGAACAGTATCCCGACCTGACCCCGCCGCAGGTGGAAGTCAACGCGACCTACACCGGCGCGAGCGCCAACGTCATCGCTGAGACCGTGGCTTCGCTGCTCGAAAGCCAGATCAACGGCGTCGACAACATGATCTACATGAACTCGGTCAGCTCGGGGACCGGAAGCATGAGCCTGACCGTGTCCTTCAATGTGGGCACGGATCCGGACCAGGCGACCATCGACGTGAACAACCGGGTTCAGCTTGCGCTGGCGCAGCTTCCGCAGGAAGTGCAGCGCATGGGCGTCTCGGTGCTCAAAAAGTCGTCCTCCATGCTCCAGATCATCTTCCTGACCTCGCCGGATCAGCGGTACAACACCATTTATCTCAGCAACTACGCATTGCTGAACATCGTCGACGAGCTGAAACGCCTTCCCGGCGTGGGCGATGCCAAAAACTTCGCGGCGCAGGACTATTCCATGCGGGTGTGGCTCAAGCCCGACGTGATGAGCCAGCTCGGGGTCACGCCCGAGGACATCGCCACCGCCTTGCGGGATCAGAACGCCCAGTTCGCGGCGGGCCGCATGGGCGCTGAGCCCATGTCCCCCGGCGTGGGCGTGACGTGGCAGATCACCACGCAGGGCCGCCTGACCACCCCGGAACAGTTCGGCGACGTCATCCTCCGCACGCAGCCGGACGGCTCCATCCTCCGCCTCAAGGATGTGGCGACCATCGAACTCGGCGCGCAGAGCTACGATTTCGTGGGCAAGTACAACGGCCTCGACGCCGTGCCCATCGGCATCTACCTCTCGCCGGGCGCGAACGCCCTTGCCACCGCCGAAGTGGTCAAGGCCAAGATGGAGGAACTGTCCAAAGAGTTCCCTGTGGGCGTGGCTTACAGCATCCCCTACGATACCACGACCTTCGTGAAGATTTCCATCGAGGAAGTGGTGAAGACGCTTTTCGAGGCGATGGTGCTGGTGTTCCTCGTGGTGTACCTGTTCCTCCAGAACTGGCGCGCTACGCTGATCCCCTGCCTCGCCGTGCCCGTATCCATCGTGGGGACGTTCGCGGGCATGTATGCCCTTGGCTTCTCCATCAATACCCTGACCATGTTCGGCCTTGTGCTTGCCATCGGCATCGTGGTCGACGACGCCATCGTCGTGCTCGAGAACGTGGAGCGGCACATCAGCGACGGGCTGCCGCCGCGCAAGGCGACCGCCAAGGCCATGCAGGAAGTGACGGGCCCGGTTATCGCCATCGTGCTGGTGCTGTGCGCCGTGTTCATTCCCGTGGCCTTCACCGGCGGCATGGCGGGCCGCATGTACCAGCAGTTCGCCATCACCATCGCGGTGTCCGTGGTCATCTCGGGCGCGGTGGCCCTGACCTTCACTCCCGCCCTGTGCGCCCTGCTGCTCAAGCCGGGGCATGGGGAGCCCAACGTTTTCTTCCGCAAATTCAACGGATGGTTTGAAGGGCTCACCGGAAAATACGTCAGCATCGTGAAGCTGCTGCTCCGGCGCAGCCTGCTTGCCGTGGGGCTGTTCGTGCTTGTGCTCGTGGGCATCGGCGGCGTGTTCGAACGCGTGCCGGGCGGGCTCGTTCCCGATGAGGACCAGGGGTATCTTATCGCGCTCATGACCATGCCCGACGGCGCGGCCATCAGCCGCACGTCCGCCGTGGTGGAAAAGCTCGACAAGGCCATCATGGCCGATCCGCTGGTCGCGGACGTGATGAGCTTCTCCGGCATGGACGCCGTGAGCGGCGCGGCCAAGACCAACGTGGCGACGTTCTTCTTTACCCTCAAGCCGTGGGGCGAACGCAAGGCCCCCGGCGACAGCTCCTTTGATCTTGCCCGCAAGCTGTACGGCATGGGCTTTGGTCTGGAGCAGGGTTCGTTCATCGCCTTCAACCCGCCGCCGATCAGCGGCATGAGCAACACCGGCGGCTTTGAGATGTGGTTGCAGGACCGCAATGGCAGGGGGAGCGTGGAGCTTTCCGACGTTGCGCAGAAACTCGCGGAAGCGGCGAACAAGCGGCCCGAGCTGCAAGGCGTGAGTACCTCGTTCACGGTCAATGCGCCGCAGCTTTTTGTCGAGCTTGACCGCGAGAAGGCCCGTACCCTCGGCGTGAACGTGTCCGATGTCTTCCAGACGATGCAGGCGACGTTCGGTTCCTCCTACATCAACGACTTCAACCTCTACGGGCGGACGTTCCGCGTCTACACGCAGTCGGAAAAGGATTACCGCGCGCGGCCGGAAGATCTGGCGGAAGTGTACGTCCGCAACAAGCAGGACGAGATGATCCCCCTGACGGCCCTGATCAACGTGAAGCCCACGTCCGGGCCTCAGACCGTGGAGCGCTTCAACAACTTCCAGGCCGCCAAGTTCATGGGCAACCCCGCCACGGGCTACAGTTCCGGGCAGGCTATGACGGCGATGGAGGAAGTGGCCAAGGAAGTGCTGCCGGACGGGTATACCATCGCGTGGTCCGGCTCGTCGTATCAGGAAAAGCTGGTCAGCAGCGGCGGTTCGCTCGTTTTCGTGCTCGCGCTGGTCATGGTCTTCCTGATCCTCGCCGCGCAGTATGAAAGCTGGTCGCTCCCGCTCACCGTGCTGACCGCCGTGCCGTTCGGCGTGCTCGGGGCCATCACCGCCATCTGGCTGCGCGGCATCTCCAACGACGTGTATTTTCAGGTCGCCCTTGTGACGCTGATCGGCCTGTCGGCGAAAAACGCCATCCTGATCGTGGAATTCGCCGTCGAGCAATACCGTAACGAAGGCAAGGACGCGGTGCACGCGGCCGAAGAAGCCGCCCGTCTGCGTTTCCGGCCCATCGTGATGACTTCGCTGGCCTTCATCCTCGGTTGCGTGCCCCTTGCCGTCAGTACGGGCGCGGGCGCGGCCAGCCGCCACGCCATCGGCACCAGCGTCATCGGCGGTATGCTCGTTGCGACCCTTGTCGCGCCGTTGTTCGTGCCCTTCTTCTTCCGCTGGATCATGAGGGCCTCTGAAAAGCTTATGGGCACGGGAAAGAAGGAAGAGTAAAATCGAGAGAGGGCAAAAGGCCGTCCCTTCCCGCCCCGCCTCCCCAGGCCTTTTGTAATGGAGGCAAGGGGCATATATTGGCTCATCGTTGCATTGCACGGCATCACGCCGGAGGAAATCGAAGACA
>ENA-OURZ01001418-OURZ01001418.1-human-gut-metagenome-genome-assembly--contig:-NODE-1418-length-26598-cov-8.099574_pt1 | contig 26598 bp, 23 predicted proteins | sample MGYA00242073_ERZ509195 | MGnify/ENA primary metagenome ERZ509195 (study PRJEB26280, sample SAMEA2338837) | human gut metagenome | biome: human gut; feature: human-associated habitat; material: faeces...
GGCATCTCTCCCTCCGTCAGCGCTTCGCGCTGACACCTCCCTCTCAGAGGGAGGCGAGGAAGGACGGATTCCCACGCCAGTGTGAGCACTGGCTCGGAATGACAGCGCTTCGCGCTGTTAGGGCGGACAGAGTCGTCCGCCCCTACAAAACAGCATAACAACAGGGACGGCGTGTTCGCCGTCCCTGTCTGTATGCGTCTTTTATACGTACCGCTGCGTGGTCACATCGAACACGCCCCGCGTGGTGATGCGCAGGCTGGGGATCACCGGCAGCGCCATGAAGCTCAGCGTCATGAACGGGTCGATGCCCGTGGATACGCCCAGCTCGTAGGCGCTCTTCTTGGCGGCCTCCAGATCGCGGTTTACGTTCACCAGAGTGTCGTCGGACATGATACCGGCGATGGGCAGCAGCAGCTCACCCTTCACCTGCCCGTCCTCCACCACGGTGATGCCGCCGTGCTGCTGCACGATGCGGTTGGCGGCAAAGGCCATGTCCTCCTCGTTGGCGCCCACCACGATGATGTTGTGGCTGTCGTGGCTGATGCTGGTGGCCACCGCGCCCTTCTTCAGACCGTAGCCCTTGATATAGCCCAGACCGATGTGGTGGGTGTTCTTGTGCCGCTCGATCACGGCGATCTTCAGAATGTCGTAGTCCACGTCAATGCGGTCGGTGTAGCCGCCGTCGGTGGTGGTGATCTCGCCGTTCACCATGCCGATCACCGCGTGGGGACGGTCGTCGGTGAAGTCCGCGGCGCTCAGGGATGCCACATGGAACGTGTCGTGGGCGCGGTTGACCAGATACGGGTCGATCTCCGGGGCGGGGAAGTCCGCCACCACGCCATTTTCCACCATCAGCACGCCGCGCTTGTACACCTTTTCGATGTTGAAGTGCTTAAAGTCGTCGATGATGACGAAGTCCGCCAGATAGCCCGGCGCGATAGCGCCGCGGTTGTTCAGCAGGAAGTACCGCGCCGCGTTGTGGCAGGCGGCCTTGATGGCCGTGATGGGGTCTGCGCCCAGCGAGATGGCCTTCTTCACGATGTAGTCGATGTGCCCCTTCTCCAGCAGGTCGTTGGGGTGCTTGTCATCGGTGCAGAACATGCACCGCTCCACATACTTGTCGCACAGCAGGGGTGCCAGCGCCTCCAGATTCCGGGCGGCGGTGCCCTCGCGGATCATGATGAACTGGCCGCGCTGGAGCTTGGCGATGGCGTCGTCGATGTCGTGGCACTCGTGGTCGGAGTACACGCCGGCGGCGATGTAGGCGTTCAGGTCGTTGCCCACCAGATCGGGGGCGTGGCCGTCGATCTTCTTGTGGTGGGCTTGGCTGGCCACGATCTTCTCCACCACCTGCGGGTCGCCGTTGATGGTGCCCACGAAGTTCATCATCTCCGCCAGACCCTGCACACGGGGATGGTCATAGAAGCTGTCGATGGCGCGGTAGTCCAGATTGGCGCCGGACTCGTCCAGCGGCGTGGCCGGCACGCAGGAGGGCAGCATGAACCGCACGTCCACCGGCAGATCCTCCGTGGCCTGCAGCATGTACTCGATGCCGTCGGTGCCCATGACATTGGCGATCTCGTGGGGGTCGGTGATCACGGTGGTGGTGCCGTGGGGCAGCACCGCCTTGGCGAACTCCACCGGGCTGACCAGCGAGCTTTCCAGATGGATGTGGGCGTCCACAAAGCCGGGCAGCACGATCTTGCCGCCCATGTCCACCTCCACATTGCCGCTGTATTCGCCCATGCCCACGATCAACCCCTCGGCCACGGCGATGTCGCCATGACACAGCTCGTTGGAGAATACGTTCACATAGGTGGCATTCTTCAGCACCAGATCGGCCTTCTCCCGTCCGGCGGCCACGGCGATGACCCGCAGCTTCTTCGTCAGCTTCCGGTTGATCTTACCGGCATAGCTCTCCTTCACAGCCATATATACCGCTCCTTTCGCACCACAAAAGCATTAGTTTTGTTAATTCTACATATTACCATCACTTATCACAAAAGTCCATCCCTCCAGCTATAAAAAAAGAGCGGCAGTCCTGCGGCTACCACTCTTTTTGCTAATATAACTGCGTTATTTCACGCTGCCGTCGGCGTTGAACACCGGCAGAACGCCCAGATACTTGATGTCCTTGCGCTCCGCTGCGCTGCCCTCGGCCAGAACTGCGATGCGATCCACCACGGTGCCGCCGGCCATCTTCACCAGCTCCTCCATGGCGTGCAGAGAGCCGCCGGTGGAGATCACGTCGTCCATAAGGACGATGCGCTTGCCGCGGATGAGATCGGCGTCGTCCCGCCCCAGATACAGCTTCTGCACCCCGGCGGTGGTGATGGACTTGTCCTCCACGTGCAGGGGGGCGGGCATGTAGGCCTTGGGGCCCTTCCGGGCGATGAAATAGTGCTTGGCGCCGCTCTGCCGCGCCATCTCGTGGATCAGAGGAATGGACTTGGCCTCGGCGGTAAACAGATAGTCATAGCTGTCCGCATCCAGCATAGCCAGCATGTCACGCGCGCAGGCTACGGTCAGCTCTGCGTCGCCAAAGCAGATGAATGCGCCGATGTACAGATCGTCCGTGACCTTACAGATAGGCAGCTCCCGATGCAGACCGGCGATGTCGATGGGGTAAACAGACATGATACAAAACTCCTTCAGCGGCTCCGCCCAGCGGCAGCCGCGCATGATAAGCGGCGCACAAACACCACCACACAATTATAATGACATCTTTGCCAAAAGTCAACCCTTACCGCCTTAAAACCCCGCCATTTCCGGCGCGTCGAACCCGCTGACGAATTTTTCGCAGGTCTGCGCCATCTCTCCGGCGCAGGAGGCGAAATACGGATCGGCCACGCCCACCGTGTGCATCCCCGCGGCCTTAGCACCCCGGATGGCCTCCACGGAATCGTCGAACAGCGTGCACGCCTCCGGCGCGGCGTTCAGCTCCGCCGCCACCCTTTTCCACAGCTCCGGCGTCTTTTTCTCCATGCCCAGCTCCTGCGCGAAGAAAATGCGCTCGAAGTACGGCAGCAGCCCCAGATGGGTCAGCGCCGACCGGCAGTGTACCGGCACCGCGCTGGTGACCACGGCCATGCGCTCGCCCCGCGCGCGCATCCGCTCGAGAAACGCCCGCACGCCGGGCTTTTCCGGTACGCTTCCGGCGTACAGATCGCCGGCCAGCTCCATCCACTCCGCCATGATCTCCTCCTCGGATTCCGGCAGATGGCAGAACTCCTTCGTGAACTTTGCCGCCAGCGGAAAGATGGTGTGCGCCACGCCCTCGTAGTACGCCTGCGTGTAGGGCAGACCCCGCCGCGCCAGAAATTCCGTGTCCACGTCCTTCCATATCCCGTTGGAGTCGATCAGTGTTCCGTCCATATCAAAAAGCAGCATGTATATCCTCCGTTCCGCAGGAAAAACTCCTTGCCATTCCGTATCTCAAGTGGTATCATAGCACGGTCAACTGCTGCTGTAAATGGGGATTTTCCCTGTTTTCAGCCGGAAAAAGGAGGAATCGTGTATGCAGACCATCGATTACCGCAGAGGACTGCCCGCCATGGCGGCGTGCTTCCTGATCTGGGGCTTCCAGCCGCTGTATTGGTATATGTGTACCAAGGTCTGCGGCGAGATCGACACGTTTTTCCTCATGGCCTGCCGCATCATCTGGGCGGCTGTTACCTGCCTGTGCATCCTGAAGGTGCAGGGCAAGCTGCCCCAGCTGTGGGCGGTGTTCAAGGACAAGCAGGTGCTCAAGCGGGAGCTCCCCGCCTCCGTGTTCCTGTTCGGCGACTGGATCGTGTATCTCTGGGCGGTGCAGAACGGCCGTGTACTGGAGTGCAGCCTGGGCTATTACATCCAGCCGCTGGTGGTGTTCGCGCTGGGCGCGGTCATCTTCAAGGAGAAGATGAGCTGGCGGCATTTTATCATCATCGGTATCGTGGTGGTGGGCATCGTGCTCTCCGCCTCCGGCTTCGGCGGCGTGCCCTATGTGACCATCGCGCTGGCGCTGATGTTCGCCGTCTACGCGGCCATCAAGAAGAGCCTGACCATCGATTCCATCGTGTCCACCACGTCGGAGATACTGATGATGGTGCCCGTGGCACTGCTTTTCATCCTTTTCTTCCGCATGGGCGACAACGGCATGGGTGGCATGACCGTCATCAAGCAGCTGCTGATGATCGGCGGCGGCATCATCACCGGCCTGCCCATGGTGTTCTACTCCATCGGCGTGCGGAACCTGCCGCTGATGACCACCGGTATCTGCCAGTATCTCAGCCCTACGCTGGGCATCGTCTGCGGCGCCATCATGGGCGAAGCGCTGACCCGCGAGAAGCTGGTGAGCTTCCTGTTTATCTGGGTGGGTGTGATCCTGTATGTGCTGAACACCGTCTATGAGGAGCGGCGGAAAAAGAGCGCGGTGCAATGAATTCTGACGGGACGGCATTAGGCCGTCCCGTTTTGCGCGGTTCCTGTTCTGCCCCTACAAAGAGACGGATTCCCACGCCAGTCTGCGGACTGGCTCAGAATGACAGGGAACGGGACGTCGGGAACGTCGTCTCCTACAGCGCGAAGCGCTGTCATTGCGAACCAGTGACCGTGTCACTGGTGTGGCAATCCGTTATCCCCCGCCTCCCTCTGCGAGGGAGGTGTCAGCGCGAAGCGGTGACGGAGGGAGAGACAGCGCACATCCCGCGGCGGGACACATGGGTCCCGCCCTACAGAGCACGGCGGGTATGCTGACGGGACGCCGTCCTCTACGAAATGACAGGCGGGCGCGTCCATATAAACGCCCGGCGGGGACGACCTTCGCTTTCTGGTTGTATTCCCGGCGGGACTGTGCTATAATATACCATCAAATCATGGGGGCACAGGTGCTTTTTTCCCTGTGCGGCCTGAAAGCGAGGGAACGCTTATGAAGATCGTGGTATTGGCGGGCGGACTGTCCACCGAGCGGCAGGTGGCGCTGACCAGCGGCACCGGCGTATGCAAGGCACTGCGCCAGCGGGGACACAAGGCCATTCTGGTGGATATGTTCCTGGGGCTGGAGAGCTACGACGGTGCGCTGGAGGATATCTTCGATGCGCCGGACGGCCTGTGCGGTCAGAGCCGGGTGGAGAGCGTAGAGCCGGATCTGGAGGCGGTGCGCCGCAGCCGGCGGGATCAGAGCCCCAGCCTGCTGGGACAGGACGTGCTGACCGTGTGCCGCATGGCGGACGTGGTATTTCTGGCGCTGCACGGCAGCTGCGGCGAGGACGGACGCATTCAGGCCACGCTGGATCTGCTGGGCGTGCCGTACACCGGCTCCGGCTATCTGGGCAGCGGCATGGCCATGGATAAGTCCGTGACCAAGCGGATGATGGATTCTCTGGGCATCCGCACGGCGCCGTGGCGGGACATTCACTACACCGAGAGCGACATTCCCCGTCTGGTGGAGGAGCTGGAGGTGCCCTGTGCCGTGAAGATCGTCAACGGCGGCAGCTCCCTGGGCGTGGAGCTGCCGGACACGAAGGAGCAGCTGGAAAAGGCGCTGCGTGACCTGCTGCGCTACGGCGACCATGTGGTGGTGGAGAAAAAGATCAAGGGTCGTGAGATCCAGATCGCCGTGCTGGGCGACGAGTATCTGCCGGCGGTGGAGATCATCCCCCGCGGGGAATACTTCGACTATGTGAGCAAGTACCAGAAGGACGGCGCGGTGGAGCTGTGCCCGGCGCCCATCACCGACGCGGAGTGGCGTCAGGTGGGCGAGATGGCGCTGAAGCTGCACCGGGGACTGGGGCTGAGCGTGTACTCCCGGTCGGACTTCCTTCTGGACGAGAACGGGCAGGCGTGGTGCCTGGAGATCAACACCCTGCCGGGCATGACGCCCACCAGCCTTGTGCCGCAGGAGGCGGCGCAGGTGGGACTGGACTACGGCGACCTGTGCGAGAGGATCGTGGAGCTGTCGCTGGCGGCGCGAAAGGCGGCGCGGACATGACGCCCTGTACAGCGCGGGAGCTATGCGCCGCCGTGGGCGGCACGCTGCTGCAGGACAGCGGTGCGCCCGTCACCGGCGTTACCACCGACAGCCGGGCGGTGCAGCCGGGGCAGCTGTTCATCCCGCTGGTGGGAGAGCGGTTCGACGGCCACGCCTACATCAGCAAGGCGCTGGACGGCGGCGCGGCGGGCTGCCTGACGGCAGCAGCGCCGGAGACGCTGCTGCCGGGGAAACTTTACATTCAGGTGGCGGACACGCGGCTGGCGCTGAAGGCGCTGGCGTCGTGGTACCGCGACAAATTTGACCTGCCGGTGGTGCAGGTCACCGGCTCCGCCGGAAAGACCACCACCAAGGAGATGATCGCCTCGGTGCTCTCGCAGCGGTACAACACCCTGCGCACGGAGGGGAACTTCAACAACGACATCGGCGCGCCGCTGACACTGCTGCGGCTGATGCCGGAGCATCAGGCGGCGGTCATCGAGACGGGCATGAACCACTTCGGCGAGATACGCTATCTGGGCGAGATGGTGCGGCCTGATATCGCGGTCATCACCAACGTGGGCGACGCCCACATCGAAAATCTGGGCAACACCCGGCAGGGCATTCTGCGGGCCAAGTGCGAGATATTCGAGAATCTGACCCCGGAGGGCGTCGCCGTCCTCAACGGCGACGATGAGCTGCTGAACACGGTGACGCTGCCCCAGACCATCCTGCGCTGCGGCGTGGACGACGGCTGCGGCGTGCGCGTCACGGATATCGACGACCGGGGACTGGAGGGCGTGGCCTGCACGGTGACCATCGAGGGGGAGCATTATCGGCTGACCACCTCTGCGCCGGGACGCTATATGATCTACCCCATGGCCATGGCTGCCGCCATCGGACGGCGGCTGGGGCTGACGGGGGAGGAGATCGCCGCAGGTGTGGCGGCCTATACCACGGTGGGCAGCCGGATGCACCTGATCCGCCTGCCGGGGGAGCGGCTGGTCATCGACGACTGCTACAACGCCAACCCTCAGTCCATGGCGGAGGGGCTGCGCATGCTGGCCGCCAGCCCCGCCAAGAACCGGGTGGCGGTGCTGGGCGACATGGGCGAGCTGGGACAGCTGACGGCGCAGGCGCACCGGGACATGGGCGCGCTGACCCGCCGGCTGGGACTCACCGCCGTGGCGGTGGGCGAGAAGATGCACGCCCTGACGGAGACCGACCCGCAGGCACAGTGGTTCGCCACGGTGGAGGAGGCCATGCCCGCTATACGGCAGCTGTTCACGCCGGGCACGGCGGTGCTGGTGAAGGCCTCCCACGCCATGCACTTTGAAAGAATCGTAAAGGAATTAGAAAAAACTTAGAAGGAACTTTAACAGAAGTAAATGGTAGATATACGCGCAGCGGGACTGGTGAAGTCCTTTGATCTGGAAAAGAGAATACTGGACGGCCTGAGCTTTCAGGTGGACAGCGGCGAACGGGTGGGACTGCTGGGGCGCAACGGCGCCGGCAAGACCACGGTGTTCCGCATGCTGACCGGGGAGCTGGAGCCGGACGAGGGCGAGATACAGATCGCCGCCGGACGGCGGGTGGGGCTGATCTCCCAGATCCCCGTGTACCCGGCGGGCTGCACGGTGGAGGACGTGCTCCAGACGGCCTTTGCCCGGATGTTCCGGATGAAGGACGAGATGGACGCGCTGGCGCTGCGCATGGAGCAGGGCGACAGCAGCGAGGCCACGCTGCGCCGGTACGGGGAGCTGAACGCCCGGTTCGAGGGCTTGGGCGGCTGGGACACGGAGACGACGGTGAACAAGGTGGCCAACGGCCTGAACATCCCGCAGGCCATGCGCGCGCGGGAGTTCGCGTGTCTGTCCGGCGGCGAAAAGACCCGTGTGAATCTGGGGCGGCTGATTTTGGAGGACACGGACATCCTGCTGCTGGACGAGCCTACCAACCATCTGGATATGCAGGCCACCGAGTGGCTGGAGGAGTATCTGCGGAGGTTCCGGGGCACGGTGCTGACCATCAGCCATGACCGGTACTTCCTCGACCGCACCGTCAGCCGCATCATCGAGATCCAGGACGGCAAGGCGGAGTTTTACAGCGGGAATTACAGCTTTTACGCCATCGAAAAGGAGCGGCGCTATCAGGAGCGCATGAAGCAGTACCTGAAGGAGCAGGCCAAGATCGCCCAGCTGGAAAAGGCGGCGGAGCAGATGCACCTGTGGGCGTTCATGGGCAACGACGCGCTGCACAAGCGGGCGTTCAGCATGGAAAAGCGCATCGAGCGCATGCGCACCACCGCCAGACCCACCCGCGCCCGGAAGCTGGAGGCTCGCTTCCAGAGCCGGGAGTTCAAGGGCGACGAGGTGCTGCAGATCAAGGGCGTGTCCAAGTCCTTCGGCGAAAAGAAGCTGTTCGAGGACGTGTACCTCCGGTGCGAGGGCGGTGAGCGCATCGCCCTGCTGGGCGAGAACGGCACCGGCAAGACCACGCTGCTGAACATGCTGATGGGCTATGAGCGCCCGGACAGCGGCGCCATACGGCTGGGGCCGGCGGTGAAGGCGGCCTATCTCCCGCAGGTGATCCACTTCGACCATCCGGAGCGCAGCATACTGGACACCATGCTCTACGAGCTGGACATCACGCCCCAGTCGGCGCGGAACCGGCTGGCGGCCTATCAATTCACCGGGGAGGACGTGTTCAAAAGCGTCAGCGTGCTGTCCGGCGGCGAGCTGAGCCGCCTGCGGCTGTGTATGCTCATGGATGAGAGCATCAACCTGCTGATACTGGACGAGCCCACCAACCATCTGGACATCGACTCCCGCGAGTGGCTGGAGCAGGCGGTGGAGGCCTTCGACGGCACGCTACTGTTTGTCAGCCACGATCGGTATTTCATCAACCGGTTCGCCACCCGCGTGTGGCAGCTGGAGGGCGGCGCCATCTCGGACTATCCCATGGGCTTTGCGGAGTACCGCCGGGTGCGGGACGAGGAGCGCGCCGCGGCTGCGGCTGCGGCGGTGCAGGCCGCACCGCCGAAAAAGGCGGCGGGCAGCCGGGGCAACCGGGCGCAGCAGGCGGCAAAGAAGCAGCTGACCATCTGCGAGACGGCCATTGCCCGGCTGGAGGCGGATATCGCCCGGCTGGACGGCGAGATGGCGCAGCACGCCTGCGATGCGGAGAAGCTGAATGAGCTGTATCGGCAGCAGCAGGACGTGCAGAAGCAGCTGGAGCAGGAGATGGAGCGCTGGGAGCAGCTGAGCCTGCAGGCAGAAGAACAGGAGAATGAAGCATGAGCGATATTTTGTGCATTTACTATTCCCGCACCGGCCATACCCGCCGGGCGATGGAGGAGGTAGCCGACGCGCTGGGCGCGGAGGTGACGGCCATCACCGATGACCGGGACAGAAGCGGCTGGCGGGGCTATATCCGCTGCGGCATGGACGCCATGAAAACGTCTACCAGGCCGCTGCTGCCCTTCCAGACGGAAAAGCCGCTGAACGAGTACCGGCTGGTCATCATCGGCAGCCCCGTGTGGGCGGGGCGGTGCGCCAGCCCTGTGCGGGCGCTGCTGAAACGGCGAGGGCTGGAGCTATCCAACGTGGCGTATGTGGTCACACGCAGCACCTCCCAGCGCAGCGAGGAGGTCTATGACCAGATGGACATGTATGTGAAGAACGCACACCGGATGGCGGTGTCCCTGCGGCCGGGCAGCGAGGGCTATGAGTTCTGGCGCAACGACTTTGTGCAGAACGTCCGCCGCTGGATGGACGAGCAGTGAGGGCGCGCCATGCTGGAAAAGCTGAAGGCCATTGAGCAGCGGCTGACCGAGGTGGAGCAGCAGCTGTCCGACCCGGCAGTATACGGGGACAGAGACAGACTTACCGCCCTGAGCCGGGAGCAGAAGGAGCTGACGCCGGTGGTAGCCTGCTACCGCAGCTATCTGCGTGCACAGGAAACGGCGCGGGAGGCGGAGGAGATGCTCTCCGACCCGGAGCTGCGGGCGCTGGCGCAGGAGGAGCTGACCGGCGCGCGGACGGATATGGAGCGCTTGCAGGAGGAGCTGAAGCGGCTGCTGCTGCCCCGCGACCCCAATGACGAGAAAAACGTGATACTGGAGATACGCGCCGGTATCGGCGGCGAGGAGGGCGCGCTGTTCGCCGCCGACCTGCTGCGGATGTACACCATGTACGCCGAGCGGCGGGGCTGGACGCTTAGCATCGTCAACGAGAATCTGACGGAGCTGGGCGGCGTGAAGGAGGTCAGCGCCGAGGTGGAGGGCGCGGGCGCGTGGTCGCGGCTGAAATTCGAGGCCGGCACCCACCGCGTCCAGCGGGTGCCGGAGACGGAGTCCTCCGGCCGCATCCAGACCTCCGCCGCCACCGTTGCGGTGATGCCGGAGGCGGAGGAGGTGGAGTTCTCCATCGACCCCAAGGATCTGCAGATCGACACGTTCCGCTCCTCCGGCGCGGGCGGACAGCACGTCAACAAGACGGAGAGCGCCATCCGCATCACCCATCTGCCCACCGGCGTGGTGGTGGAGTGCCAGGACGAGCGCAGCCAGTACAAGAACAAGGATCGCGCCATGAAGATCCTGCGCTCCAAGCTGTATGAGGCGGAGCAGGAGAAGCAGAACGCCGCCATCGCCGCCACCCGGAAAAGTCAGGTGGGCACCGGCGACAGAAGCGGCAAGATCAGAACGTACAATTTCCCGCAGAACCGGGTCACAGACCATCGGCTGACGGGAGACAATAAAAACTTCAACATCGCAGCCGTCATCAACGGCGATCTGGACGACATGATCGACGCGCTGATCCTGAACGATCAGGCACAGCGGCTGCAGGAGGGAAAGGAGAGCTGACTATGAACCAGTTCAAGAAAAAGATGTACGACCTGTCGGGCCCCAAGACCGCGGAGGCGCTGAACAAGCGGAGATTTGAGGCGTATTACTGTTCCACGGCGGAGGAGGCCGTGGAGAAGGCACTGGAGCTGATCCCCAGAGAGGACACCGTGTCCTGGGGCGGCGCCATGACCATGGACGAGCTGGGGCTGAAGCAGCGGCTGGCGCAGGAGGGCTATACGCTCCTTGACCGCGACACAGCCAAGACACCGGAGGAAAAGCAGGCCATCATGCGCCAGGCGCTGACCTGCGGCACCTTCCTCATGAGCAGCAACGCCATCTCCAAGGACGGCCAGCTGGTGAACATAGACGGTATGGGCAACCGCGTGGCGGCCATGTGCTTCGGCCCCCATCAGGTGGTGGTCATCGCCGGTATGAACAAGGTGCTGGGTACGCTGGACGACGCGGTCGCCCGCGCCCGGAATATCGCCGCGCCTGCCAACGCCCAGCGCTTCGGGCTCAAGACGCCCTGCGGCGTGACCGGGCAGTGCGGCGACTGTACCAGTCCCGACTGCATCTGCTCCAAGCTGGTTATCACCCGGTTCTGCATGCCCGCCGGACGCATCAAGGTCATCCTCGTGGGCGAGGATCTGGGGCTGTAAAGATCACAGGAAAGAGGATATTTCCGTGGAAACCATCATATTCCATCCGGAAAGGGATGCAAACGCCATCGCGGAGGCGGCGGCCATACTGCGGCGGGGCGGCCTGCTGGGGATCCCCACGGAGACGGTGTACGGTCTGGGAGCCGACGGCCTGAACGAGGACGCGGTGCGCCGCATCTTCGAGGCCAAGGGTCGCCCGCAGGACAACCCCCTGATCCTGCACGTTCCGGACGCCGGGTGGCTGGAGCGCTGCTGCGTGGATGTGCCGGAGACGGCCTACGCGCTGGCGGAGAAATTCTGGCCGGGGCCGCTGACCATGATCCTGCCCCGGCGGGACTGCGTGCCCCTGCGCACCACCGGCGGGCTGGACACCGTGGGCGTCCGCTGCCCGGATCATCCGGTGACCCGCGCCATTATACAGGCGGCGGGTGTGCCGGTGGCCGCGCCCAGCGGCAATACCTCCGGCCGTCCCAGCCCCACCTGTGCCCGCCACATGATGGAGGACATGATGGGGAAGATCGACGGCATCGTGGACGGCGGCGACTGCGCCGTGGGCGTGGAGAGCACCATCATCGACCTGACGGTGCAGCCGCCGCGCCTGCTGCGTCCCGGCGGACTGCCGCTGGAGGAGCTGGAGGCCGTGTTGGGCACCGTGGCGGTGGATAAGGCCGTGCGCCAGAAGCTGGCGGACGGCGAAAAGGCCAAGGCACCGGGCATGAAGTACCGGCACTACGCGCCCCGCGCCGCCGTGACGGTGGTGACGGGCACGCCCGGCCGCAGCGCCCGGTGGATCCGGGCGCACCTGCCGGAGAGGGCGGGGGTCATCTGCTTCGATGAGTACGCGCCGCTGTTCGCCGGGCACATCGTACACCGGCTGGGCGCGGCGGACGACAAGCTGGCGCAGGCGCAGCATGTGTTCGACGCGCTGCGCACCTTTGACGATACGGACGTGGAGGCCATCTTCGCCCAGTGCCCGGACGAGAGCGGCCTGGGGCTGGCGGTGAGCAACCGCCTGAAAAAGGCGGCGGGCTTCCATACGGTGGACGTGTCGCCGCTGGTCATCGGCTTCACGGGGCCTACCGGCGCGGGCAAGACCTGTGCCCTGCGGGCGCTGGAAAGGCTGGGCGGACTGGTGCTGGACTGCGACGCCGTCTACCATGAGCTGCTGCGGACGGACACAGAGCTGCGCAGCGCCATCGCCGGCGCGTTCGGGGACGTGTTCGCGGAGGACGGCAGCCTTGACCGGCAGAAGCTGGGCACCGTCGTATTCGGCGATCCGGCGGCGCTGGAGACGCTGAACGCCATCATCTACGACCGCCTGCCCCGGGAGCTGCGCCGCCGCATGGACGGCAGCGACACGCCGGTGGTGGGCATCGACGCCATCAATCTGATCGAAAGCGGCCTGTGCGACATGTGCCGCCGGACAGTGGCGGTGACGGCGCCGCCGGAGGTGCGGGTGCGGCGCATCATGGCGCGGGATCACATACCGGAGGACTATGCCCGCCTGCGGGTGCAGGCGCAGAAGGACGAGGAATTTTACCGTACACACTGCACGGACGTGCTGGTAAACGACTGCGCCGACGCCGCGGCCTTTGAACGGCGGGCGTACCGGGCGCTGGAGACGATATTGAAGGAGGAACAGGCATGAGCGAGGAAATGAAGGCGCTGCGCAAGCAGCTGCTGCGGGACGAGCGCAGCGGCTACGATGTGCTGGACGCAGCGCAGCTGGCGGAGATGGAGGCGTACTGCGCCGATTACAAGGCGTTTCTCACCAACGGCAAGACGGAGCGGCTCAGCGTGCGGGAGGCCGTCGCCGCGGCGGAGGCCAAAGGCTTCGTGCCGTACAGACGCGGCATGGAGCTGAAGGCCGGGGACAGGGTCTATACCTGCAACCGGGGCAAGGGCCTGATGCTGGCGGTCATGGGCCGGGAGAGCCTGGCCGAGGGCGTGCAGATCGCGGCGGCGCACATCGACTCCCCGCGCCTTGACCTGAAGCCCAACCCCCTGTACGAGGACAGCGGTCTGGCGTACTTCAAGACCCACTACTACGGCGGCATCCGCAAGTACCAGTGGGTGACCATCCCCCTGCAGCTGCGGGGCGTGGTGGTGAAGAAGGACGGCAGCACCGTGGAGGTGTGCATCGGCGAGGGCGAGGAGCCCAAGCTGGTTATCACCGACCTGCTGCCCCATCTGGGCGGCGAGCAGGGGAAAAAGCCCCTCAGCGAGGCCATCCCCGGTGAGACGCTGAACCTGCTGCTGGGCAGCTGCCCCATCGGTGACGAGGACGACAAGGATCGCGTGAAGCTGCATGTGATGAGGCGGCTCCACGAGAAATACGGCATTACCGAGAGTGATTTTGCCTCCGCCGAGCTGGAGGCCGTGCCCGCCGCCGACGCGGTGGACATCGGCATCGACGGCAGCATGATCGGCTCCTACGGCCACGACGACCGGGTGTGCGGCTACGCGGCGCTGCGGGCGCTGCTGGACATCGGCACGCCGGACAAGACCGCCGTGTGTGTGCTGGCGGACAAGGAGGAGATCGGCTCCATGGGTGTGACGGGCATGCAGTCCGCGGCCTTCGACGCCTTTATGACCGACCTGTGCGACGGACAGGGCGTGCCCCTGCGCGTGTGCTATGAGAATGCCTTCTGCCTGTCCGCCGACGTGACGGCGGCCTATGACCCCAATTTTGCCGAGGTGTACGAGAAGAAGAATGCGGCTTTTGTCAACGGCGGCGTGGGTATCTGCAAATATACCGGTGCGCGGGGCAAGTCCGGCTCCTCCGACGCGGCGGCGGAGACGGTGGGCTACGTCCGCGCCGTGCTGGACGCGGCGGGCGTGTGCTGGCAGATCTGCGAGCTGGGCAAGGTGGACGCCGGAGGCGGCGGCACCGTGGCACAGTACATGGCCAACCGCAACATTGCCACGCTGGACGCCGGTGTGCCCGTGCTGAGCATGCACGCCCCCTTTGAGGTGGTGGGCAAGCTGGACTGCTACGAGATGTACCGCGCCTGCAAAGCGCTGTATCTGGCGAGATAATGACTGACGCATCCCCTGGCTTCGCCGGGGGGTGCGTTTTTTACAGGGAAGGATATATCTGTAGGGCGGGATACGCGGTGTTCCGGCGGGGCGATGTGGGCATCGCCCCCTACGCAATCACAAGGGGTGCGCGCAGCAGGGTGGACAGGGTCGTCTGCCCCTACGAAACGGGATGTCGAGGACGCCGTCCCCTACGAAAAGCCATCGTACCTGTCCGCAGGATGCGTTGCCTGCGTTCTGCCGGCAAAAGTGGGAAATTCCCTTGTAAAAGAGGGCGGAATACGGTATAATCATACCAGGAACTGCACAGGGAAGGGAGACGCTTCTATGTACGGCATCGGCCGGCGGGCGGTACACCCCGTGCACGGCGCGGGGATCACCGAAGGCGTGCCGGAGGAGCTGCCCACGCGGCGGCGGTGATGACGGGAGTGTGTGAGTGAGCATGGGACTTTTTGATATGATATCCAAGCGGCACCTGACGCGGCGACCCTACTGCGCGGCGCTGGTGCCGGCGGCGGGGAAGTCGGAGCGCATGGGCGGCACGGACAAGCTGACGGCGCAGCTGGGCGGCATACCGGTGCTGGAGCGGACGCTGCTGGCGCTGGACGGCGCATCGCTGGTGGACGAGATCGTGGTGGCCGTCAGCCCGGAGCGGCTGGAGGAGCTTGCGGCGCTGTGCGCCCGCGTGGGGGTGAAGAAGCCCCTGCGGGTGGTAGAGGGCGGCGCCAGCCGCGCCCAGTCGGTGCTGCTGGCGGCGCTGGCGGCCAGCGACCGCTGCGAGCTGCTGGCGGTACACGACGGCGCGCGCCCGCTGATCCTGCCGGAGCAGGTGGACGAGATGGTGCGGCTGGGGCGGCAGACCTATGCGGCGGCCCCGGCGCTGCCGGTGACGGACACGGTGAAGGTGGCGGACACGGCGGGGCTGGTGCAGTCCACGCCGGATCGCAGGACGCTGTTCGCGGTGCAGACACCGCAGGTGTTTCAGGCCAACATCCTCAAGGCGGCGCTGCAATCGGCCATAGAGGCCGGCGCGGAGCTGACGGACGACTGCTCCGCCGTGGAGCGGCTGGGCAAGGAGGTCTATCTGGCTCCCGGCTGGCGGGAGAATATCAAGATCACCACCGCCTCTGACCTGACGCTGGCGGAGGCGCTGCTGCGGGAGAGGGAGAACAGAGCATGACGAAGCTGCGCGTAGGACATGGATACGATGTACACCGGCTGACGGAGGGGCGCGCCCTGATACTGGGCGGCGTGACCGTTCCCTTTGACCGGGGGCTGCTGGGGCACTCCGACGCGGACGTGCTGACCCACGCGGTGATGGACGCCCTGCTGGGCGCGGCGGCGCTGGGCGATATCGGCAAGCTGTTCCCGGACAGCGACGCGGCCTACGCCGGGGCGGACAGCATGCTCCTCCTGCGGCGGGTAACGGCGCTGCTGCGGGAGCACGGCTGGCAGGTGGGCAACGTGGACGCCACGGTGGTGGCGCAGGCGCCGAGGCTGGCGCCCTATATCCCGGACATGCGGCGGCGTCTGGCGGAGGCCATGGGACTGGACGTGGACGGTGTCTCCGTGAAGGCGACAACGGAGGAGAGGCTGGGCTTCACCGGCAGCGGCGAGGGCATGGCGGCGCACGCGGTGGCGCTCATCGAAAGATTAAATTAAAGAGTGCTGATTTTTCACACATTGTTAACGTTTCCGGGGTTGTGCCGGGCGGAAAATTATGGTATCATATAACCGTTAAGATGCGGAGGCGTGTCTGCCCTATATGGACAGATGCGCCGTTTTTTGGTAAGAGGAAAGGAAGGTAGAATTGAGTCACAGAACGATTCAGGACGAACAGGCGAGACTGCGTAAAAAACGGCAGAAGGCCGAGAGCTTTTTCGCTATTTTCAAAAAACCCCTGCACGAATCGCTGACGTCGGTGCTGCCGGTCATGCTGATCGTGCTGGTGCTGTGCTTCACCATCGCACCGGTGCCCAACAACGCCATGGTGGCGTTCCTGCTGGGCGGCGTCATGCTGATCGTGGGCATGGGGCTTTTCACGCTGGGATCGGAGATGTCCATGATCCCGCTGGGACAGGCGGTGGGCTCCGAGATCACACGCCGCCGCAAGGTGTGGATCATCGCGGCGGTGGGCTTCCTCATCGGCATGATCATCACCGTGGCCGAGCCGGATCTGCAGGTGCTGGCCAATCAGGTGCCGGCCATTGAGAACAATGTCATTATCTGGTCGGTGGCCGTGGGCGTGGGCGTGTTTCTGGTCATCGCCCTGCTGCGCATCGTGCTGGGCATCCAGCTGCGCTGGCTGCTGATCGGGTTTTATATCGTCGTGTTCGGGCTGGCCATGTTCGTGTCGCCGGACTTTTGGGCAGTGGCCTTTGACTCCGGCGGCGTCACCACCGGCCCCATGACCGTGCCGTTCATCATGGCGCTGGGCGTGGGTGTCTGCGCCGTGCGAAGCGATAAAAAAGCCGGGGGCGACAGCTTCGGTCTGGTGGCGCTGTGCTCCATCGGCCCCATCATCACGGTGCTGATCCTGGGACTTCTCTACAAGCCGGACGGCAGCGCCTACACCGCCGCCGTCATGCCGGACGCCAAGGACACGGTGGAGATGTTCGACCTGTATCTCAGCGAGATACCCCACTACCTGAAGGAGACGGCCGCGGCGCTGCTGCCCATCGGCGCGTTCCTGATTTTGTTCCAGCTGGTGACGCGGCGGCTCAAGCGTAAGGAGATCGTACACATGGTCATCGGCCTTGTGTATGTGTACATAGGACTGACCGTCTTCCTCATGGGCGTGAACGTGGGCTTTATGCCCGTGGGCAGCTTTCTGGGCGGCAGCATTGCCAGCCATGAGTATAACTGGATCCTCGTCCCCATCGCCATGGTCATCGGCTACTTCATCGTGCAGGCGGAGCCTGCCGTCCACGTGCTGAACAAGCAGGTGGAGGAGATCACCGCCGGCGCCATCCCCGCCCACGCCATGAACATGGCGCTGTCCGTCGGTGTGGCGCTGTCGCTGGGACTGGCCATGATCCGGGTGCTGACGGGTATCTCCATCATGTGGTTCCTGATCCCCGGCTACGCCATCAGCCTGACGCTGAGCTTTGTGGTGCCGCATATCTTCACCTCTGTGGCCTTCGACTCCGGCGGTGTGGCCTCCGGCCCCATGACGGCCACGTTCCTGCTGCCCTTTGCGCTGGGCGCCTGCGACGCCGTGGGCGGCAATCTGGTGACGGATGCCTTCGGCGTGGTGGCAATGGTGGCCATGACGCCGCTGGTGACGATCCAGCTGCTGGGTCTGAGCTACCAGCGGAAGCTGCGCCGCGCACCCGCTCCTGCCGCGCCTGTGGCGGTGGAGGAGCTTATCGAGCTGTGCTGAGGAGGTGCCTGTATGTCTGAAAATACCAACAACCGCCTGTATCTGATGATCACCATCACCAACCGCGTTATGGGCGCTACCCATTTTCTGGATTTCTATCGCGCTTTCGGCGCGCCGGTGGTGTTCACCGCCCTTGGCCGCGGCACCGCCAGCAACGATATCCTGAACACGCTGGGGCTGGAGGCCACGGAGAAATCCGTCATGTTCTCCGTGGTGACGCCCGCCGTCAAGGATGTGCTCATGCGCGAGCTGGTGGACACCATGCGAATCGACCGCCCCGGCAGCGGCATCGCCGTGTGCCTGCACCTGAGCAGTGTGGGCGGCCGCACGGCGCTGAACTATCTGATCTCCGGCAAAAGCGATGCCCAGCCGGATATGTCTGTAAAGGAGGAAGAACTGATGAATGACAGCCCGTACCAGCTGATCGTGGCCATTACCAACACCGGATATACCGACACGGTGATGGAGGCGGCCTCCGCCGCCGGCGCCCGGGGCGGCACCGTGATCCACGCCCGCGCCACCGACGCGGAGAACACCAACAAATTCTTCGGCATGGCCATTTCCGAGGAGCGGGAGATGATCTTCCTTGTGACCTCCTCCGACAAGCGTGCCGATATCATGAAGTCCATCATGGAAAAGGCCGGCGCCCACACCGACGCGCAGACCGTCACCTTCTCCGTGCCGCTGGACGACACCGCCGGACTGTACAGCACCGAAAACTGAGTAAAAAAAGAGAGCCGCATGGCTCTCTTTTTTGCGAAAACCGACAGAAGCGTATGGAAATCTTGACAGGATGGACATACCGTGCTACCATCGACAGGAAAACCGTTTTCGAGGTGCAAAGCCATGACGCTGAATGAACTGAAAATAGGGGAAACAGCCGCTATCACCGCGGTGGGCGGCGATGGCGCTCTGCGCTGCCGCCTGCTGGACATGGGACTGACGCCCCGTACACTGGTGACACTGCGCAAGGTGGCCCCCATGGGCGACCCCATTGAAATACATATCCGGGGCTATGAGCTGACGCTGCGGGTGGACGACGCCCGGCAGATCACCGTGGAAAAGAGGGAAAACGTATGATATTTGCCTTGGCCGGCAATCAGAACTGCGGCAAGACTACGCTGTTCAACGCCCTGACCGGCTCCAACCAGCACGTGGGCAATTTCCCCGGTGTGACGGTGGATCAGAAATCCGGCGAGGTACGCGGTCATAAGGATTGCACGGTGGTGGATCTGCCGGGCATTTACTCCCTGCGCATCTACACGCAGGAGGAGCTCGTCACCCGGGACTACATTCTCAACCAGAAGCCGGACGGCATCATCAACATCGTGGATGCCACCAATATCGAGCGCAACCTGTATCTGACGCTGCAGCTGCTGGAGCTGCGGGTGCCCATGGTGCTGGCGCTGAACATGATGGACGAGGTGCGCGCCAACGGCGGCACCATCGACGTGCAGAAGCTGTCGGAGGATCTGGGTATCCCGGTGGTGCCCATCACCGCCGCCAAGGGCGAGGGCGTGTCCGAGCTGATGGATCAGGCGATACAGACGGCCAGAAACCGCGTGCTGCCCAAGGTCTATGACTTCTGCGTGCAGGATTCACCGGTGCACCGCTGCATCCACGCGGTGGTGCATCTCATCGAGGATCACGCGGAGCGGCTGGGTCTGCCGCCCCGGTTCTGCGCCACCAAGCTCATCGAGGGCGACGAGAGCATGGCCGACCGGCTGGTGCTGGATCAGAACGAGCGGGAGCTGCTGGAGCACTGCATCGTGCAGATGGAGACGGAGAACGGCCTGGATCGCAACGCGTCGCTGGCGGACATGCGGTATACGTTCATCGAGGGTATCACCGCCGACGCGGTGGTGAAGTGCCACGAGAGCCGGGAGCACAAGCGCAGCGTGGCGTGGGACAAGGTGCTGACCGGCAAATACACGGCGCTGCCGGTGTTCTTCGGCGTGATGCTGCTGATCTTCTGGCTGACGTTCAACGTCATCGGGCAGGGGCTCAGCGACTTGCTGGCGCGGGGCATCGACTATGTGACCGCCGGCGTGGACGGCGCGCTGACCGCCTACGGCATCAACCCGGTGGTGCACAGCCTGATCATCGACGGCATTTTCGCCGGTGTGGGCAGCGTGCTGTCGTTCCTGCCCATTATCGTCACGCTGTTTTTCTTCCTGTCCATTCTGGAGGACACCGGCTATATGGCACGGGTGGCCTTCGTTATGGACAAGCTGCTGCGCAAGATCGGCCTGTCCGGGCGCAGCATCGTGCCGCTGCTGATCGGCTTCGGCTGCTCGGTGCCGGCGATCATGGCCACCCGTACCGTGTCCTCTGACCGGGATCGGAAGATGACCATTCTGCTGACGCCCTTCATGAGCTGCTCGGCCAAAATACCCATCTACGGCTTTTTTACCGCGGCCTTTTTCACCGACCATAAGGCGCTGGTGATGATCTCCCTGTATGTGCTGGGCATCGTGGTGGGCATACTGGCGGCGCTGGTGATGAAGAACACCGCCTTCCGGGGCAAGCCCGTGCCCTTCGTCATGGAGCTGCCCAACTACCGGCTGCCGTCCCTCAAGAGCGTGGGGCTGCTGCTGTGGGAAAAGGCCAAGGACTTTTTGCAGCGGGCGTTCACCGTGATCTTCCTGGCCACGGTGGTGATCTGGTTCCTGCAGAGCTTTGATACGCGGCTCAACGTGGTCACGGACAGCGCCGACAGTCTGCTGGCGCTGATCGGACAGTGGCTGGCCGTGCTGTTCAAGCCGCTGGGCTTCGGCGATTGGCGGTGTGCCACGGCGCTGATCTCCGGCTTTATCGCCAAGGAGTCCGTGGTCAGCACCCTGCAGGTGCTGCTGGGCAGCGCCGCCATCACGTCCCTGTTTACCACCCGCAGCGCCGTCAGCTTTCTGGTGTTCACGCTGCTGTATACGCCCTGCGTGGCGGCGGTGGCCACCATCCGCCGGGAGCTGGGCTCCCGCATCAAGACGGTGGGCGTGGTGCTGATGCAGTGCGGCGTGGCGTGGCTGGCGTCGTACATAGCCTTCACCATAGGAGGGCTGCTGGCATGACGTGGATGGACTGGCTGCTGGTGGTGCTGGTAGCGCTGTGCGGCGTTCTGGCGGTGCGCAGCGCACGGAAGGCGCGGAAAAGCGGAAAGTGCAGCGGCTGCGGCGGCAACTGCGCCGCCTGCCGGCACAAGGAAAAATAAGCGAGCGGCCTCCGGGTATCCGGAGGCCGCTGAGACTGTCGAAAAAGCCTGTCATTGCGAGCCAGTGCGCACACTGGCGTGGCAATCCGTTTCTAAAACGCATAAATTCTGCGTTTTTCGCAGATTTCTGTCTAAAAAGATACGGATTCCCACGTCGCTTCGCTCCTCGGAATGACAGGGGTGAGGTTTATCGACACGCTGCGGCCTCCGGGTATCCGGAGGCCGCTTGTTTATATCAGCAATCCGTATTTGTCGCGCAGGGGCAGCAGCACGCTGTCCGGCAGACCGCCGTCGTACAGGGCGCGTCCCTGATAGACCCGCAGGGCGGCCTCCAGCAACTCGCCGTCGTCGCAGACGATGCACAGGGGCTTGGCGATCAGGTACTGGAAGTCCGCCAGCGCCTGTACGCCGTCCCAGTCATCGATGCGCACCGCCAGCACGGGGTCGTCGGTTTCCTGTCCGGCGGACAGGGCGTCCTCCGCGTCGGCGGTCAGGGAGATGACCGTGCTCCACCGCACGTCAACGGGCAGCGGGAACGGCAGCTTCTCTGTGGCGGCGGGCAGCTTATCGGTGTGCAGCGGGGCGGGCGGCGTGACGGACGCGCCGTCCAGCGCGTCCCGCAGGGCGGCGATATGTGCCGCTGTGGTGCCGCAGCAGCCGCCGAACACCGCCACGCCGGTGCGCAGCATGTCCGGGATCAGGGCGACAAATTCCTCCGGTGTGCAGTCGTAGACGGCTTTGCCGTCCACGATCTGCGGCATTCCGGCGTTGGGCTTGGCGATAAGCGGCACGCGGGCGTACTCACGCAGACGGCGCAGCTGGGGCAGCATCTGCTCCGGCCCCGCCGAGCAGTTCAGACCGAAGGCGTCGATGCCCATGCCCTGCAGCACCACCAGCGCCGCTGTCACATCACCGCCGGAGATGCTGCGGCCGTTCTCATCGCAGGTGAAGGTGACAAAAACAGGCTTGTCGCTGACGCTGCGCACCGCCAGCACCGCGGCGCGGGCGTCGGACAGCGTCATCATCGTCTCGATAACGAACAGATCCACACCGGCGCTTTCCAGGCCGGCGGCCTGCTGGGTGTAGATATCCACCAGCTCCTCGAAGGACACGTCGCCCAGCGGGGCGAGGAACGCGCCGGTGGGGGAGATGTCTCCCGCCCGCAGCGCCCTGCCGCCGGAGGCCTGCTCCGACAGGGCTGCCAGACGGCGGTTATAGTCCTCCGTGCGGTTGAAGATGCCGTGCTCCTCCAGCTTGCGCCGGTTGGCGCCGAAGGTGGGGGTGTACAGCACCTGGCTGCCGCTGTCCACATAGCCGCGCTGGATGTCAATGATGGCCTCCGGGTGCTCCAGCGTCCATTGCTCGGCGCACACATCGCCGGTATAGCCGCGCTTTTGCAGCTCGGTGCCGGTGGCGCCGTCCAGTATCAGGGGAAAATGAAGCTCCATATTCTTACCTCCGCGTAACAGGCTCATACGTCATGCCGCCGGTAAAGGCGTCGGCAAAATCCGTCCGCCCGGACAGCTCTATGTACCGGCAGCGCTCTGCCGTTTGCAGCGCGTCCGCCGCGCGTGACGCGTCCAGCGCCAGCATGGACGCACCGGCCAGCGAAGCGTTGCCTATGCTGTGCAGCCTGCCGGCGGGCAGCTGGGGCAGCATACCGATGGCGGCGGCGCTGGCGGGATCGAGATACACGCCGAAGCCGCCGGCCAGATATACGCCGTCCAGCTCCGCAAGCGTGATGCCCTGCTGCGCCAGCAGCACCTGCACGCCGGCGGCCACCGCCGCCTTTGCCAGCTGCAACGACCGCACGTCTCCGGCAGTGAGAAAAACCCTGTCCGTCAGGTGGAACACGCCGTTGCCGTTCTCGTCCCGCGTCAGGAAGGCGCGCATCCGCTCCGGAACCTCCTCCGGCGGGAGCAGGCGGCCTGTCTCATCAATGACGCCCTGCCGCACCAGCACCGCCGCCAGATCGATCAGCCCGGAGCCGCACAGCCCCGTGGCCTCGCCGCCGCCGATGACGTTCATCTCGAATTTTCCATTATAGCGCACGCGGCTCACGGCGCCGTCCGTGCCCATCATGCCGCAGGTCACGCCTGCGCCCTCAAAGGCGGGGCCGCAGGCCACGGCGCAGCAGGTGAAGCCGTCCCTGCCGCCCAGCGCCATCTCACCGTTGGTGCCGATGTCCAGATACAGGAACCGCCCGGCTCTGTCCGCAAGGCCGGAGGCCAGCAGCCCGGCGGTGATGTCGCCGCCTACATAGCCCGCTGCGCAGGGGAGATAGTGTACTGGCGCGCCCAGCAGGGTATCCTGTACCGGCTGGCGGAACAGCGTCTCCGCCTGAAAGGGCGCGGCAGCCAACGGCTCCACGGATATACCGGCGAACAGCAGCTGCATCACCGTGTTCCCGGCCAGCACAACGCGCTTCAGCTCCCGCGCTTCGCGGCTCGTCTGGGTCAGCGCCTGCGTCAGCAGAGACTCTACCTGCGCCCGAATGCAGCCCGACAGCGCGGACAGGCCGTCCGGCTGCTCCCGGGTGTACTGGATGCGGGAGATCACATCCGCGCCATAGGCCGCCTGTGCGTTCCAGCCGGCGCAGGCGGCTGCCACCCGCCCTGTGGTCAGATCGTACAGCCGTACCGCCACGGTGGTGGTGCCCAGATCCACAGCGGCGGCGCAGCCGCTCTCGCCGGTGGGTGCAGCCGGAGGATCCAGCGTTTCCGTGAGGATGCGCCCGCCTGCCGCCGGGGGCAGGATCACCTCATCGCCGTCCTCCGGGACAACGCGGCAGGCCAGCCGCGGCACGCCGTTGACGCTGACGCGGCACTTGCCGCAGCGTCCGTGTCCGCCGCAGGCGGCGGGCAGCGTACACCCGGCGCGGCGCAGCAGCGCCAGCAGGGTGTCCGTCTCGTTGCAGGGAATGCGGAACACGTCGCCGCCGCGTATCACGCGGATACTTGACACAGGCACCGCCCCTTTCTATAATGATCATACCACTACTTTAATCAGTACCACACTACTTTGTCAAGAGGCATTGTGATGATAGAAACACTGATGGCGCTGGCGGCGGAAAACGGCTTTTCCCACTGGGCGGCGGCGGATATGTCCGCGCTGACGCCCCGGCAGGACGTGCGGGACATGTGCCGCGCCGACCGCTGCGGGCGCTGGAACGCCAGCTGGTCGTGCCCGCCGGCCTGCGGCACGCTGGAGCAGACCGCCGCGGATATCCGCCGCTTTGACGCGGGGCTTGTGGTGCAGACCACCGGCGCGCTGGCGGACGAATTCGACTACGCGGCCATGGAGGACATCCAGCGCCGCCACAAGCGCAGCTTTGAGAGCTTCGCCCGGCAGGTAAGACTGCTGACGGGCGAGTGCCTGCCCCTGTCGGCGGGCAGCTGTACCCTGTGCCGCCGCTGTACCTACCCGGACAGACCCTGCCGCTTTCCGCAGCGGCGGATGGCGTCCATGGAGGCCTACGGCCTGCTGGTGTCGGACGTGTGCCGGCGCTCCGGGCTGGGGTATTACTATGGAACGGGCACCATGACGTATACGTCCTGCGTGCTGTACAAAACGAAAAATGAGGTGACGTGACATGATGACGCCCAGAGAACTCTTTTTGGAGCTGCTGAAGCCGGACGGCCAGCCGGATCGCCAGCTGTGCCAGTACGAGGCGCTGCACATGTGCCTGAACGACCCCATCAACACCTATCTGCGGGGCAACCGCAAGCGGGGTACCGTCAGCAAGGACCGCTGGGGCACCACCATCAGCTTTCCCGCCGATGCGCCCGGCCCCATGCCTGTGACCGCGGACGGTCTGGCGGTGTGTCCGGACGTGACGCACTGGCGCGACACGGTACACGCGCCGGATATCGACGCCTGCACCGAGGGCTGGGACGAGTGCCGTACAGCGGCGCGGACGGCCTGCGGGCAGGAGAAGCTGCTGGCGGGCTTTATGGGCACCGGCATTTTCGAGCAGTGCCACTTCCTCATGGGCTTTGAGGACACGCTGACGAATCTCTACGAGCACCCCGACGAGATGCGCCAGCTCATCGAATACATCACCGAGTACCGGCTGCGCTATGTGCAGCTGCTCATTGACCGTTTGCAGCCGGATGTGATCTTCTCCCACGACGACTGGGGCACCAAGGACGCGCTGTTCATGCACCCGGACATGTGGCGGGAATTTTTCAAGGAGCCGTACCGCCGGTTTTACGGCTATATTCGCTCCCGGGGCGTTATCGCCATCCACCACGCGGATTCCTATCTGGCGCCCATTGTGGAGGACATGACGGAGATCGGCATTCAGGTGTGGCAGGGCGTGCTGCCGGAGAATGACATCCCGGCTTTGCAGCGACAGCTGAACGGGCGGCTGGTGCTGATGGGCGGCATGGGCGCCGCCATCGACCGGGCGGACGCCGCGCCGGAGGAGATATACGATTACGCCATGACCACGCTGCGCACCTGCTGCCCCGGCGGGCACTATATCCCGTCCATCACCTACGGGCTGCCGGGCGCGGTCTATCCCCATGTGGACGAGCATATCGACAGAGCCATCGCCGACTACAACAGCCGCCTGCATGTGCCGCGCTTCTGTCTGCCGCCGGTGCCCCGGCGGGTGCGCAGCGCCGCGCCGGTTCGGATGGCGGCAGCGGCTGGAGAGACGGAGACGGACATCCTGACGCAGATCGCCGGTGCGCTGGCCAGAGGGCAGCAGAAAAGGGTGCTGACCCTGTGCCGTCAGGCACTGGCGCAGGGCGTCGCCGCGCAGGACATTCTGTCCGGCGGGCTGATACAGGGCATGAACCGGCTGGGCGAGGACTTCTCCGCTAACCGCGCCTTCGTGCCGGAGATGCTCATGGCCGCCCGCTGCATGACAGCGGCGCTGGCGGAGCTGAAGCCGCTGATGACCGGCGAGGCCGGGCGGACGGTGGGACGCGCCTGCATCGGCACCGTCCGGGGCGACATGCACGACATCGGCAAGAATCTGGTGAAGATCATGCTGGAGGGCAGCGGCGTGGAGGTGGTGGATCTGGGCGTGGACGTGACGCCGGAGCAGTTCGTGGAGACGGCGCAGCGGGAGAGCTGCGGCATCATCGCCTGCTCGTCCCTGCTGACCACCACCATGCAGGAGATGCGCCGGGTGGTGGCGCTGGCGGAGGAAAAGGGCATCCGGGACCGGGTGAAGATCTTCGTGGGCGGTGCGCCCATCAGCCAGAGCTTTTGCGACGAGATCGGCGCGGACGTGTACACCGAGGACGCGGCGGCTGCCGCCCGCGCCGCGGTGGAAGCGCTGAACCGTGCGTAGGGGACGGCGTCCCCTGCACATTCAACCCGTCCTGCCGCAAATCCCCGTCAAAATCACAACAATTCCCCACCAAATTTTGTGCACCTATCCAAAATATGAAAATTTCGCCGGAAACGGTTGCGGTATCGATGGGAGGGTGCTATATTTAGGCCGTACATCGTAAATATGCTGTTTACATAGACCCCTATAGGGGTCTCGCGTTGCCGCCG
>ENA-OURZ01001427-OURZ01001427.1-human-gut-metagenome-genome-assembly--contig:-NODE-1427-length-26502-cov-6.505161_pt1 | contig 26502 bp, 21 predicted proteins | sample MGYA00242073_ERZ509195 | MGnify/ENA primary metagenome ERZ509195 (study PRJEB26280, sample SAMEA2338837) | human gut metagenome | biome: human gut; feature: human-associated habitat; material: faeces...
TGATGATGGGATTCAGAAGACGACCCTCGGCAATGATGTTCTGCTCAAGCTGCTGGAGCTCTTCAAAACTCAGCGGCAAAATTTGAGCGGAAAACTCGGGGTCTATTTTGAGACTGCTTAGTTTCAGCATATTGTTCGCCTCCTTTGACAACAGTGTACCGGTTTCCGCAGCAAAAGTTTATGGACTCGTAGTCCAAGTTACCCACCCTCTTAGTCTATGTGTTGTATACAATGAAGCAAAAATAAAAATCCGAGCCAATTCTACGATGCTATAGTGTCATGTGGGTCAGATCAGGGAAACGGTGAAATTTGACAAGTCTAAAATGATGTTATTTTAAATTATGACAAATGAATTTGCAAAAAGCACTTGACATTGATAATCAAAGCAGAGTATACTTAGCCCAATGACAGAGTGATATCCGCTCTGGCTTTCTTTTTCAAAAGCTTTTGTTCTTTATTGCACGTGACAACTGAGGTGTGAAATGAATCTTGGAGAAATTGCAGATATCCGTAGCGGACTTGTCCTTTCTCGAAAACAGGCAAGCGTTGACTCCCCGCAGGCGATACGATACCACCAGCTTAGTCTACGGGCGGTAAAAGCGGAAGGTGAGATTGATCCTGCTGAATTGGAGCCGTACTTTGCAAAAGAACCATTGTCCATGGACTATCTGACGCAACCAAATGACATTGTAGTGCGCTTGACTGCCCCCTACACAGCAGTTTTGATTGACGACACCACACGCAACTTGGTGATCACGTCGAATTTTGTGGTAATTCGCATTCGGGGAACAGAGCTTGTGCCGGGGTATCTTTATTGGTATCTGAACACGCCGAAGGCAAAAAGGCAGATCTATCAAAATACCACCAAAAGTATGATCAGCTCCGTAAACGCAAGGTATTTTTGCCGCTTGGAGCTTCAGCTGCCATCGCCGGAAATACAACGCCAGATGGAAGCGCTTCGCTTGCTGGCACAGCAGGAACTACGCCTTCTGCGTAAGTTGGAAGTTGAAAAGCGAAGCTGCTATGAGGCGATGCTGGAACAAATGAATCACGCACAGAGGAAAGGATAACGACTATGACGACAAAATCGGAAATCGAACGCGTTCTTTGGAACGCCTGCGACAGCTTTCGCGGTAAAATTGACAGTTCCCGTTATAAGGACTACATTCTTTCCATGCTGTTCGTAAAATATCTGAGCGATGTTTCGGAGGAAAAGCGAGAGCAATACCGGGAGCAATACGACGGTGATGAACGCCGTGTCGAGCGTGCCATGAGCCGTGAGCGTTTCAAGCTGGACGCTACATCTACGTTTGGGTACCTTTATAAAAATCGCCATGATTCCGAAATCGGGCTGAAGATCAACACGGCACTGGCTTCTATTGAAGATCATAACAGCAGCAAGCTTCGGAACGTGTTTCGCTCCATCGATTTCAACTCCAATGTGGACTTTGGTACAGACATCAAGGCAAAAAATGCGACCCTCTGCAACCTGCTGGAAGACTTCCACGGACTTGACCTGCGTTCTTCTGCGCTGGACGGTTCCGACATCATTGGTGACGCCTACGAATATATGATTGGCAACTTCGCTTCGGATGCCGGCAAGAAGGGCGGCGAGTTCTTTACGCCGAGCAAGGTCTCCGAGCTGGCAGCGGCATTGGTGGATCCGCAGGAAAATGACCGCATCTATGATCCGACCTGCGGCAGCGGTGGTCTCCTGCTCAAGGCATGCAAGCGCGTGCCGGACGGAAAAGTGGCAGTTTACGGTCAGGAATTAAACGCACAGACATGGGCTCTGTGCAAGATGAATATGTTCCTGCACGAGGTAGACGATGCCCGCATCTGGCAGGGCGATACCCTGAGCAATCCGCAGAACATCGAAAACGATAATCTGATGTTGTTCCAGTGCATTGTAGCAAACCCGCCATTCAGTTTGGACAAATGGGACAGCGGCTTCCTTTCCAATGCGGTTCTGGATGCCAAGGGGAAAAAGCCGGAAAAAATGAACGCTTCTCTGGACCCATGGGGGCGCTTTGATTGGGGCGTTCCACCATCTTCCAAGGGTGATTATGCTTTTGTTCTGCATATGCTCAACAGCCTTGACCGCAGTCATGGCCGAATGGCTGTCGTGCTGCCCCACGGTGTACTGTTCCGCGGTGCGAGCGAGGGCAAAATTCGCCGCCAGATTGTTGAACACAACCTTCTGGATGCTGTGATCGGTCTGCCCGCCAACCTGTTTTATGGCACGGGTATTCCGGCCTGCATTCTGGTGTTCCGCAAGGATCGCATTAGCCGAGGTGTCGATAATGTTCTGTTCATCGACGCTTCCGCAGAGGGCAACTTCGAGAAGGGCAAAAACCAGAACCTTCTGCGGGACACGGACATCCAGAAAATTGTGGATGCCTACAAAAAGCGTGAAACCATGCCAAAATACAGCTATCGTGCGACGCTGGATGAAATCCGGGAGAACGACTACAATCTGAACATTCCCCGCTATGTGGATACTTTTGAAGAGGAAGCCCCGGTAGATATTCAGGCGGTGAAGAAAAATATTGCGGACATCGAAGCTGAGCTGGCACAGGTACAGGAGCAGATGAAAAAGTATCTGGATGAGCTGGGGTTGTAAGGGAGGACACAATGTTCAAAATTCGAAAAGTTGAATTCATAAACCATCCAATCTTAGGAGATTTAACCTTGGATTTCTGTGATGCTAGTGGACATGCAGTTGACACTGTGATTTTTGCGGGTGAAAACGGCGTTGGAAAAAGCACAATTTTGAATGCATTATATGAACTGTCAGCAAACAACACCAAGACGGAATTGAATTTGGAAATCGAACGGACTGAAGGAATAGAGGTTCTTCAATATCGTCGAGATGAAAGAAATAATTTAATATACGTGTTTGATTCAACAAAATCGGGATACTATATTGGTTCCGATGATTTCAAACAGATATACAATTTTCATGGAATTTTTTCTGATGTCGATATTAATTTTCATTCCAACGATCTTTCCAATGTCACCAGCTTGGCTTTGGACCAAAAGATAGAAAGTCGAAGGTCTTCCAATAATCTCCCAACAGAAATTAAGCAGCTCCTTATTGATATTCAGGCTCTAGATGATGCTGATATCGCATATTGGGTCAAGCATAATTTTGGAGTGAATACGGATAAGATGGTCATATCAGAAAGAATTCCTCGTTTTACAAAAGCGTTTGCCGGAATGTTTGATAATTTAGAATACGATCGAATTGAAAATGTCGATGGACACAAGGAAATTCTCTTTTCGAAAAGTGGGCATAATATTCCTATTGATGCGCTAAGCTCCGGTGAAAAGCAAATTGTATATCGAGGATGCTTCCTTTTGAAAGATGCTAATGCAATGAATGGAGCATTTGTTTTTATTGATGAGCCTGAAATCAGCCTGCATCCAAAATGGCAGATGAAAGTGATGGACTACTACAAAGGGATTTTCACAGATGAATCTGGAAAACAAACGTCACAAATCTTCGCCGTTACCCATTCGCCTTTTATCATTCATAACGAAAATCGCAAGAACGATAAGGTCATTGTTCTTGCGAGAGATTCTAATGGAAAAATTGTGGTCAAAGATAAACCGGCATATTATAAATGTTCGTCTGTTGAAGCAGTGCGGGACGCATTTGAGATTCATGACTTTGATTCCGGGAATCCAACGGTGTATCTGGAAGGGCGAACTGATGAAAAATATTTTAGAAAAACGGCTGAAGTATTTGACATGGATTTGCCATTTCAGTTTAGGTGGATTGGTTACATGGATGCTAATGGACAAGAAGTAAATACAGGAAAGGATAGTATTAACCGAGCAGTTCAATTCTTAATTGCGCAGAATCTTCCTTTTGTCAACATTGCACTTTTGGATAGTGATACCAAGAAAAAAACGGATTCTCAGAACAATGTGATTGTCACTTCCATGCCCCAATATGAAAATTCAAGAGGAATGAAAGTTGGCATTGAAAATGCACTCGTTTTAGATGATGTGGATTTGAATCAATTTAGAATTCAAAAAGAATCCGTTGATGATTATGGCGGAACAAAAGTGATTACAGAATTTCAAAAAATGAAATGCTGTGATTATATTTGCGATTTGGACGTGGATAAACAGAGAAAGATTTTTGTGCATCTGAAGGAAGAAATTGAGACATTAAAAGGCCTTTTTGCCTATTGTAAATGAATATGAAACATCAAAACACCTATTTATTTCGTGATATCCTCGAACGCGTTGAAGTTCCTGTTAACGTCGAACCGGATAAAGAATATGTCCAGATTGGTATTCGCTCTCATGGAAAAGGCTTGTTTTATAAAGAACCAGTTTTGGGAAAGGCTCTTGGAAACAAACAAGTTTTCTGGATTCAGCCAAATTGCTTCATTCTTAATGTAGTGTTTGCATGGGAACAGGCGATTACAAAAACGACTGAAAATGAAATTGGTATGATTGGTTCCCACCGTTTCCCAATGTATCGCCCGAAGAATGATTTGGTAGATATTAACTACTTGATTTATTATTTTCTAACTAAGAGAGGAACAGATATTCTGGAAGCGGCATCTCCCGGTGGGGCTGGACGGAACCGAACCTTAGGGCAGGAACGTTTTCTAAAAAGTAAAATTACGCTACCGACCCTTCCCGAACAGCAAAAGATTGCCGCCATCCTCTCCACACAGGACAAAGTGATTGAGCTGAAAGAAAAGCTCCTTGCTCAAAAACAGCAGCAGAAAAAATATCTGATGCAGCAGTTGTTGACGGGAAGAAAACCGCATAAGAATAACCCAAGAATAGAAGAATGTGAAATTGGGGAGGTATGCAAGATCAACCCTAAACAAGATAAAATATCTGAGTCGCAGGTTGTTTTTCTTGGAATGGCTGATATAAGCGAAACTGGAAGCGTTGTGTCGCAGAGATTGGTGGACTTTTCACATATTCAAAGTGGATTTACGGCATTCAGACGCGGAGACATTTTAATTGCAAAAATCACACCATGCTTTGAAAATGGAAAAGGTGCGTATACGGATAATTTGCTATCTGAACATGGATTCGGAAGCACTGAATTTCATGTATTAAGGACTAATTCAAAGGTTAATGCAAAGTATATCTTTTATCATACAGTCTCTGAAAAATTTCGAAAGAAATTAGAAAGAGAAATGACTGGTTCTGCAGGTCAAAAAAGAGTTCCGGCGATATCCATCCAAAAATATAAAATATTTCTTCCGTCAAGCAATGAACAAAATTTCATCATTGAAATCTTAAGCACCGCCGACCATGAAATTGACCTGCTCCAAAAGTCTATTGATGCCGAAAAACAAAAGAAAAAAGCATTGATGCAGTTGTTACTAACCGGGAAAGTGAGAGTGAAAATATGAAAGGGACTATTACAGATGATTTGGCTCTGGATTATCTAAAAAATTCGTTTACATCGGAGGATATAGACGAATTTCAAAATATTTCTGCGAAATACGGATTTTCACTTTTTGCGCACGAACATAAGCCTCAATTCATCAATGGCCCAGAAATTTGGTTTCCGCAGATTGCAGTGATTCTTTCGCACGAAGTTATGCAAAGCATCGTTTGCGGGTTGGCAACAAATGCACTTTATGACTGGTTGAAAGTACTGTTGTTATCTATTCAGATAAAATTAAAAGCAAATTTAAAGAATCGCCCATTTTATCATGTTTCCAATGGTGAAATGAAAGAGACAACTCCTTCCGTTCACATTGTTATTGAACAAAATCACATAGATCTTCCAGTGGACATGGATCAAGAGAAATTTGAATATTGCATTGATAAAGCCATGGAAACTATGAAGCAACTGAATGAATGTAAAAAAACATACTGTATATGGGACGAAAATACGAAAACATTTAAAACGTTCTCGTATGAAGAATCATTGAGAATGAATTTTTCTCAAAAAGAGTCGTCTGAAAAATAAGGAGGTCACCATGAACCTCGATAAATCCATTTACTCCGAAGCTAACATCAGCAAAAAGCCTGCGCTGGAACTGCTGCAGGCCATGGGGTATACATATCTCTCCCCGGAAGAATGCCGTCAGCAGCGCGGAAGTGGCTACCGGGTGCTGTTGCGGGATGTGCTACGCGGTCAGTTGCGGAAACTGAACCGTTATACCTATGGCGGTGTGGAAAATGAATTTTCTGCAGTCAACATTGAGCACGCCATGGATGATCTGGAAATACCGCTGACGGACGGCCTTGTGCGCACCAGCGAAAAAATCTATGATGCACTTATGCTGGGCAAAAGCTATCCCGAAACTGTAGGCGAAGGAAGGCTGCTGAACTTCAACTTGAAGTACATTGACTGGGAGGACCCGACGCAGAACCTTTACCATGTCACGGAAGAATTTGCGGTGGAAAGCGCCGATGGACAGCATGATGCCCGCCCGGACATCGTGCTGTTTGTCAATGGAATTCCGTTTGCGGTGATTGAATGCAAGGCTCCGGATATCCCGGCGGAACAGGCCATTGAGCAAACCTGCCGTAACCAGCAGCCTCACTATATCCCCCAGCTTTATGCGTTTGCGCAGATCGTAATGGCGACCAATAAAAACGAGGTACGCTATGCAACAACGGGAACACCGAAAAAGTTTTGGAGCATCTGGAAAGAGCAAGATGCAGATTTCCTGAACCGGGAAATGGCTCAGCTGATCCCGAATCGGACACCAACGGTGCAGGATAAAGATATTGTTTCCCTGCTTACACCGGTCCGTTTGTTGGAACTGACAAAGTATTTCGTGCTGTTTGACTACAATGTGAAAAAGATCTGCCGATATCAGCAATATTTTGCGGTAAAGGAAATTCTGCACACAGTCAAACAGCGTGATGAAAAAGGAAATCGGCGCGGCGGTGTGATCTGGCATACACAGGGCAGCGGAAAAAGTCTGACCATGGTGATGGTGGCGAAATATTTGCTGCTGGAGCTGCAGGCAGACCATCCACGCGTAGTGATCGTCACCGACCGAAAAGAGCTGGATAAGCAAATCACGGCGACATTCGCGCACACGCAGCTTCGCCCGGCGCGTGCTACCAACGGGCGGCATCTGCTGGGATTGGTTACGGATGAGCGGGTGGACATCGTCACCAGCATCATCAACAAATTCAGCACTGCCGAGCGACTGGACGGTTGCAACAAATCTCGGGACATCTTTGTTCTTGTGGACGAAAGCCACCGCTCCAATTACGGCAAAATGTCACATAAAATGCGGACGGTTTTTCCGAACGCCTGCTATATCGGTTTTACAGGAACGCCCTTGATGAAGAGCGAGAAGAACACCTTGAAAAAGTTTGGCGGACTGATTCACAAGTATACGATTCAGGACGGTGTAGCCGATGGTGCAATTGTTCCACTGATCTATGAAGGCCGCTTTGTGGAGCAGAAAGTTGACGAAAAGAACATCGACCTATGGTTTCAGCAAACAACAAAACGTCTGACGGAATCACAGCGGGATGATCTCGCCCGGAAATGGAGCAGCATCCGACGGCTGACCTCTACGGATGCACGCATCAAACGGATCGCTTTGGACATCAACGAGGACTTTTGCCGAACCTATAAAAATACAGGCTTCAAGGGAATGGTCGCCACCAATTACAAGCGGGATGCTGTTCGGTATCTGGAATGCTTTGAGCAATTTGGCGACCTAAACTGCGCTGTCGTGATCTCGGCCCCGGATCTGCGCGAGAGCGTGGATGATGCAGATGAAGGAGCAGACGACAAGGTAGTTGCCTACTGGAATCGGATGATGCAGCGCTATGGCAGTGCCGATGATTATGAAGAAGCAATCAAGGCACAGTATCATGCCGGAGAACTGGATCTTGTGATCGTGTGCAGCAAATGGCTTACCGGCTTTGACGAGCCGCTCTGCCAAGTGCTTTACTTGGACAAAGAACTTAAGGAGCACGGTTTGCTTCAGGCCATTGCCCGCACAAACCGCCTGTGCGAGGGAAAAAGCTATGGAATGATCGTGGATTACCGGGGCCTGATCAAAAAATTGGATGAGGCAATGGAGCTTTACAGTGGTGCCGGGCTGGAAAACTTTGATGGGCATGATCTGAAAGGCGTTGTGGTGGACGTGCTCTCTGCGATTGGAACGGTACGCAGCGATTATTCTGCACTGATGGAGTTGCTTTCGGCTGTTCCCGGTCTGACACTTGCCGGAACCGATGCAGAGGCGGTAGAGGTTTTCTTGGCGGACAGTTCGAAGCGGGAAGAGTTTTACAAACGGCTGTGTAACTTTGGTCGCTCCTTGAATCTTGTTCTGAATTCTGAAAAAACCTATGAGACGCTGGCAGTGGAAGAGCGGGAAAAATATATCAAAGCATTTGGCTTTTTCTCTGCGGTACGGCGCAGCGTGAAACCTCGTTATGGGGATTCAATTGACAATCGGGAATACGAACCACTGATGCAAAACCTGCTGGACGTACACCTTTCAGTAGAGGGTCTGAAGCAAATCACCGAGCCGGTAGACATTCTGGACAGAGATGCGTTTGAAAAGGAATTAAACGAGTTGGGCTCACTGCGTGCCAAAGCTGATGCGATTCGCACACGGCTCGCCAAGAGTATCAATACGAAGTATCAGGAGAACCCAGCATACTATGAAAATTTTTCCAAGCGCATCAAGGAAGCGCTGGAGCTGTATAAAGCCCGGACGATAACGGAGGCGGAATATCTGGCCAAGATGCGGGATATTCTGGAGGATTACTGCACGGGAAAAAGCGCTATCGCATACCCGGATCGTATCCGAGCCAATGTCCATGCACAGGCGTTCTATGGTGTACTGACCGCGATTTTCTCCAATGAAAAATTGTCAGTGGAGCCTGATTTTGCCGCCGAGATGGCACTGGATATTACGACAATCATCGAAAAGCATAGCCAGGTGGACTGGACCCATAACCTGACGATTCATGATCGAATCTCACAGGATATTGATGATCTGTTTTACCGCTACCAAAAAGAAATGGGCCTGGTACTTTCTTTTGATGTGATCGACATGATTATTGAGAATGTTAAAACAGTTGCGTTGCGGAGGTTTGCATGATACAGTTTTGTGAAGTTGAGACGGAGCATGGGTGTATCTGCTATCAGCTGGAACGAAAAAATGTACGCAATATCAATCTTCGGATTCGGACAGATGCCTCTGTTTATGTTTCTGCTCCGAAAGATGTCCCGGAAAGTGTTGTTACACAATTTGTGAAACGACGCAGCCGTTACATTGCTGAGGCACAGCAGCAATTTCGAGAATTTCGACAGTACGCACCGCAGCCCCGGCATTATGTCAGTGGGGAAAGTTTTTCCGTGTTGGGGCGCAGTCTGCGTCTGCGGGTAGAGCAAGGAAAAAAGGACGATATACGTTCCGATGGTGTCTATCTCTATCTTACTGTAAAAGATACAGAAAATCAGGAGCAAAAACAGCGTCTTGTTGACCGTTATCTGAATAAGGTGTGCCGCGAAATATTTCAGCAGACAGTGGATCAGCTTTATCCGATATTTCGAAAATACGGTGTGCCATCTCCACGAATCCATATTCGATCGATGGATACTCGCTGGGGATCTTGTCTTCCGCAGAAGGCTATCATTACATTGAACCAGCACTTGCTCGAAATGCCCGTCAGTTGTATTGAATATGTAGTATTGCACGAGTTTTGTCATTTTCTATACCCAAACCACTCGAAGGATTTTTATGCGATCCTGACAACACTCATGCCCGATTGGCAGCAACGTAAAAAACTGTTAGACAAAAATGCGCAGTTTGAATTGTGAACACACAGTATGCGAGTGTAAAAGAGCGTTTTTCAAAACGCGTAGCGTGCAGTCAATGGGTATAGCTCAAGGGCTTGGGATTTCCCAACAAGCATTTTGCAACGCAAAATAGCGGCTGTATATACAGCCGCCCTGCTTGCTATAGTTGTACTGGGAATGGAATGTGCTTATATAATATCGCTTTTTTCTAAGACTCTTCTCGTTTTGAATTGTCGAATCATTTTGTGACTGTTATATTAGACTTATCAAAGATTTTCAGAAAAATGGCGCTATGCAGATCAGACAATTCAAATTGGAGGATTTTAAAAAGCCACGGGGTGAAGTACAATGGAAAGATCTATATCGCAACGTTTCACAGCAATGCTGCTTTGCGTCTGTCTAATGATCGGGTCCTTACCTTTTTCTGCTTTGCATGGATATGCGAGTAAAAATGAAAGGTCTGCTATCGGTGGACTGGGTGGTTATTTGCAAGGAGCCTTGCAGACGATTGAAAAGACATATGCGGAACGAAAGTTTACCGCTGCACAGGGGCATGGATTTGCGGCAGAACGTGCAAATAATCTCTCGGATGTTCTGCATGGAGAAAAGGCAGCCATTATAGGAGATAACAACGCTAAAAATGGTGCAGACCGTAAAATTCTTAACCGAGATGGAACGACTACCTATATTCAAGATAAATATTATTCCACTGCCAGTGGTTCTGTGAACGCTGCATTTGACAGTGTTACAGGAGAATATCGATATCTTACTTCTGACGGAACAGCAATGTGGCTGGAAGTTCCTTACGACCAATACGAAGAAGCGCTCCGCTTGATGCAAAAGAAAATCAGCGAGGGGAAAGTTCCGGGTGTTTCGGATCCTTCCGAAGCTGTGAATTTTGTAAGGCAAGGAAAGTATACTTATAAACAAGCCCAAAACATTGTCAAAGCGGGAAATATTGACTCCTTGAAATATGATGCCACAAACGGTGTGATCACTGCAGCGAGTTCATTTGGCATCAGTTTTGCACTTGATTTTATTTCTTGCAAAATGAATGGCGAAAGCTTTCAAGATGCCACGAAAAATGCTGCACTGAATGGCCTTAAGACAGGCGGCTTCGTCTTTGCAACTTATGTGATCTCAAGTCAGCTTGCAAAAACTGGGCTTAAAACTGCACTTCAGCCTACGACAGAGGCTATTGCGAAATCGCTGGGTAACGGTGTTTCTACCGCTATTCTGAATGCATTTGGTGAAAACACGTCTGCTCTTACAGCAAGCCAAATTACAGCCCATGTGGCCAATATTCTTCAGAACCAGATTATCACATCGGGTGTTATCGTCGTTGCCTTGTCTGTGGGTGACATCATGGATTTGTTCCATGGACGAATTTCTAAAGAACAGCTTTTGAAAAATTTGGTTGTTACTGTCGCATCTGTAGCGGGAACAACAGCTGGCGGCATTGCTGGTGGTGCAGTTGGTTCAACACTTTTGCCTGGTGTAGGAACAGCGGTCGGGACCTTTGTCGGTGGCATGGCTGGTGGGGCAGCTTCCGGTTATGTGAGCAATGCACTTCTCAGCAAAATTTATGCAGGCGATGCACAGCAGATGTATGATATTATTTCAGAGCAGTTTCAGGCACTGAGCAACGATTATCTCATCAGTGAAGCGGAAGGAAAAGCAATTACAGAAAAGCTTCAAAATTCCTTGTCAGGTGACACTTTGAAAGAAATGTACTCCAGTGAAGACCGTGAAGCTTTTGCCGTAAATTTAATGGAACCTCTTTTTGAGGAAGAAGTCCAAACTCGTGCAAAAATTGCCCTTCCTACAGAAGATGATGTTCGCACTGAGATGAAAACATCATTGCAGGAAATTGTATATATTCATTGAAAGAGAGAAGGTTCGTATGCAGGAAGATACATTTTTACTCAGTGTGCTTGCCAAATTTCCGAATGTAGAAAAGACGAAAGTGCGATTCTCAACAGTTGCTGTTAATGACCTTCCTTTCTTGAAGTTATGCCGCCTTCTTGCGGAAAACGGACGTGTTATTGAGATTGATGCGGAAACGCAGTATGCTGTCGTTGCAATCGCGGCGTCAACAACCAGTCTGAATGAAGGTGTTGCTGCAATACTTTTGAAAAACAAGATTTTATATATTGCGGCATATGCCAAAGAAGGTCTGATCAAACAGCATTCAACCGAAAAAATCATTCAAAGATTAACGGAGCTCGTAAGATAATGCAGGACACGAAAACTACCCCAAAGAATACCTTGCCAATCACGTGGATTGTAGTGAGCATTCTGACTATGATTTTGCTTGGAGCAGGAGTGATCCTTATGCGGGAAATATTTCCTTTGCAGAAAGCTTCCATTGCCTATAACGAAGCCATCGTTGGATATAATGCGAATGCCGATACATACAATTTTTTGCTTAAAACCACTTCCATTGACAATCTCGATGGCTTTCCGATCGCAGCTGACAAATTGAGTTCGGTGGACACTACTTTGTCCTCGGTTATTCGTTCCTTTTCTAATGGAAATTCGGCAAAAAAGACGCAGATGGATATTCGGACGATTGTGGATCTTTCCGATTACCTGACGGAGAATATTCGTATCCTGGAACAAATTACTGCTCCATCTAAAGCGTGGGTTGCGGAACGGCTGCAAAATGTTGATGACATTCTGGAAATTCAGGCTGTAACACCGGACAATGACCCAAACGGGTTACTGAACAAGGAAGATGGCGGCTATACTGCTTGCATTTATTTTACATCTACGGGCATCAATGTGGATGGAGACTCTCCTGTATCCAAAGGAACAGACGGAGGTGGTGCAATCGAGGTATATGGCACACTGGAGGACGCTGAAGCTCGTTGTGAGTACCTGCACGGTTTTGATAATACGATTTTGTATACTGGCTCCTATGCAATTGTTGGCACAATGGTCATTCGAATCTCTTATATTTATACAACTGAAGAACAATATGAGATGACCAACCGAATTACGAAAGAGCTTACAAAGTTGGAAAAAACTGATGCAGAATAAATAAGTAGTGTCCAAGTTGTTGAAAATTCGATGTTTCGTCCTATTGACGGTTTTGTGCAGAGCAGCTATAATATAATCGATATTATCATAATTCAAATTATATTAAGCAAGAGGTGAACGGTATGGACTTCATCGGCAGAACATCCGAACTGGCAACGCTGAATGCAGAATTAGAGCGTGGCAGCGGTTTTGTGGTGATTTACGGCAGGCGGCGTGTTGGAAAAACAACGCTGATTAAAGAGTTTATCAAAGATAAACGCGCGTTCTACTTTTTGGCAACCACAGAAAGTGAAGCCCAGAGCATGAAGCGGTTTGCCGGGGTGCTTTCCCGTACCACGAAGAATCCCATGCTCAGCAAGGTCACATTCACCGACTGGCTGGATTTATTCCAAGTGGTAGCAGACGACCACCCGGACGAGAAAAAGGTGCTTGTCATTGATGAATTTCCGTATCTGGTCAAGACGAACCCGGATTTCCCGTCCATCTTGCAAAACGCATGGGATGAAGTGCTGAAAGACCATAACGTGATGCTGGTTCTCTGCGGTTCCCTCATCAGCATGATGAAAAAACACGCACTTGCCTACGACAGTCCGCTCTATGGCCGTAGAACGGCACAGATTCGGCTGATGCCGCTGCAATTTACGGATGTGTATGCGGCGCAGAACCTGTCGTTTGAGCAGGCTGTGGAGCAGTATGCCATCACGGGCGGCGTACCGAAATATATGGAGTTTTTCCAGACGGACGAGCCGCTGGTGGAGCAGATTCGGCGTGTGGTACTGTCGAAAAATGGCTTTTTGTATGAAGAACCGGATTTCTTGCTCAACGAGGAAGTTCAGACGCCTATCAACTATTTTTCTGTGCTAAAAGCGATTTCGGACGGCAACCACAAGCTGAGCAAGATCGGTATGACGATGGAGCAGGACACGTCAGCTATTACGCCGTACCTGAAAACACTGATCGACCTTGGTTTTGTTATCAAGAACGTTCCCATCACCGAAAAGAATCCAGAGCGTTCCCGGAAAAGCCTGTATTATGTTTCGGACAACTTCATCCGCTTCTGGTTCCGCTATGTGTACCCATTCAAGGGGGAGTTGGAACTGGACAACCAACAGATCGTGCTGGACGAGATGGGCAAAGACTTTAAGCAAAAATTTGTGGCTTTCGCTTATGAGAGCATCTGCCGGAACATCTTTGCAGAGCTGTGCCGAAAGGGGCAGATTGACTTTGAACCTTCACGCATTGGCTCTTACTGGTGTAACGACAACGAGGGAGACACAGAGATCGATGTTGCAGCTGTGGACAACCAGCACAAACGGCTGTTCCTCGGTGAGTGTAAGTACCATGCGAAACCTGTGGATGTGGCGGTCTACTCTGCCTTGCAAGAAAAGGGGCAGTCCAAAGAACTTACAGCGGCCTTTAAGGGCTACGAAATTGTGTACGGACTGTTCTCCAAGAGCGGCTTTACAGATCGACTGGTGGAAATGGCAGCGGAGAACTCCAACCTGATTCTGATTCAGGAAGATGCAGTTTACAGGAAGTAATATAATCCAAATTATCATAAGTTTAATTATATTATTGCGGGATTTTCTGTGCGCTATGTTTAGCGACCTTGAGCCAAAATGTAGCATCCTTTGGGCAAGATTTAGAAACTACGCCTTAAAAAGTAGCAATCTCTGAAAAAGTTTAGCGAGGAGGCATATCCTGTGGAGGGCGGAAACTCGCTATACTCTTGTAAAAAGTATCGACTTTGACGAAGAAAGTATCGAGTTCGATATATTACGCTTCAAGAAAGTATCGACTTTCGATTGAGCATATCATCGTGTATGGCGTTTTTTCCTTGCAATGCCACATCAACGGTGTATAATACTTTTAGAGGATAGCGGCGTTGACCAGCTATCGGGTGGCATTGAAGCAATAGACTGGTTCGGCATCAGCCTGTTGTAGAGCCAAACCGTGGGTTTAGCGAAAACCACAAGCCGAATAGATTCACTCGAATCGAACAAAAACGCAAAATGTCCGCTCACTGTGGAGATTCAACTCCATCGGTGGGCGGGCATTCTTTTGTTACTTGGTGGTGAACTGAATGCCAACAGTATAAAAAGGACATCTACAACACCGCAGTGCTGTCCGATGCCCCTTGTGACTGATTTTATCGTTGTCCGCCAACCTCAGACTCCTATGTCCTGCATCGCTTTCGGATTTTATCGCTGCCTGCCAGCCTCAAGCCCTTACGTCTTGTATCAGATCGGATTTTAGGTGTCAGCCACACCAGCGGAATGACGTCCACTTTCCATTTAAGATTATATTCAATTTACATCCAAATAGCAATGTTTCATATAGAAGTTTAGCAAGGCGGGCATATCCAATGATATATGGAAAGTGTGGAAAGTAATGCGGAAAGTGCGGAAACCTGCCATAGAAAAGTGGCAACTTCATCTCAAAAATGGCAACCTCTATGCTAAAAGTGGCAAGTTCCCTGAAAAAGTGGCAACATTAAAATAAAATGCAGCAAGAGGCATATAAGAACCACCATTGTATAGAACCGCCCACTAATCCGAGTTCTCCTTAGACGAGTGGGTTGTTTCGCTTTTGAATCTCTGATTGGTTACTTAAGATACCCTCAAGTTCTAGGTCAGAATGTTTTCTTGGGGTCATACTGTGGAGCATGCCATTAACGAATTTACAATAACATAGTGAACAAATCTGAATAATTCACTTGAAAATAGTAAACAATTCCGGTATAATAGAAATAGGTATACCCAGATTGGCAACGCATACAAAGGACTGTTTTGACATATGAAAGAAACGGTTAAAGTTGAATTATTGAAAGATCCCGAGTGCTTGATGGGATTTTCATGTGGAGAGCCGTCAATTGATGAGTTGATCAAGAAAGCATACTACGAAACACTTCTTGAAAAAGGATATACGTATGTTGCTATTTTGAATAATCGCGTGATTGCGGTATACCAAATCGCATTTATTACACTATCGGCAGAAGAAATCAGTGAAGACACGAATGACCACAACTGGTCTGGAAATTCCGAGTTAAGGTATGGATGTCTCTTAATTCATTATCTTGCGGTAGAAAAAACGTGTCAACACAGAAAAATCGGAAGTACGATACTGAATGGTATACTAAAAGAGATTTCTCTGCTTGGACGAAAGTGGCCTGTTCGTTTTATAATTATTGATGCGGTAAATGATTTAGTATCGTGGTACAAAAGTTTTGGCTTTGAACCGATTCGCCAAATGGCAGTTGAAAATGCTGGTTTTACAACGCGAATGTATTATGACTGTTATCACCATGATCGGGCCGAATTGGAACGGTATGAAGAGGCCTGTATCAATGATCTTATATAAAAATGAAACGAAGGAGGGCAGTTTATGCGTTATGTGAATGAAGATATCGTTTTGCGAGGCGATGAAGCAAAGCAGTTTGTGTATAATCTGCATCATCCCAATGTTGCTAAAATAGTGGAAGAGAATAGACGACGGGATAAGGCACTTGATGAAGTGAACTATCAGGAAACAGATGATGGTTTTACGTTTGAACTGGAACCTTTGGATTGGGCCAATAGTATAGAAACCATCCAGAAGTTTATAAGCACAATCGAGGTCTGCAATCTGCATTCTTTTCGATCTCAAATGAACTTTATTTGTTTGGACACGAGTGATTCGTTTGAGCAACAAAGTTTAACTGCAGTAGATTCTTTCTCGGCGACAGTTTCATCTGTAGAATCTGCCGTCAGCCGAGATGACGAAATGCTGCTGGCTGGTTAAAGAAAGTGGTGCAAAGATGGATTTGAACAGTAAGAAAAGTGGTTTCAGATTTTCTAATCCAGAGTTGGTGCACTTAGAATATGAAACGAATCAGTCTTTTTGTGAAGAATCTGAAATTCAATTGCGTATAAATCTGAGCACGGACGTAAAGCCTTATGAAGGAAAATCAAAGGCTGAAGTGATCTTAACTATAACTTTAGGTGGAAAGACAGAAAAAGATCCATTTTATCTCGAAGCATCGGAACAAGCAACGTTTGATTGGTCCGGAAGTCAATTCAGTGATGAAGCGCTTGAAAGTCTTCTGAGTAAAAATGCCCCTTCACTGTTGTTGAGTTATTTAAGACCTATCGTTGCAAGTTCAACAAATTGGTCTCGATATGGAAGTTATAACATTCCTTTTATCGATTTTACGAAGGCTGTAAAAGAATCTGATTAACCTAGGCTTGAGGAAACAGTTCTATTAGATGATGGGGCTGTTTTCTTTTTGCCTATACAAGCTATTACACAAAATGCCCACTCTCCTGAGAACTCCTCAGACGAGTGGGCATTCTTCTTTCCGTGTATCAAATTTACCTTTGTGGTCACTCAAATCGCCACCAAGTCATGGATCAAAAATCATCATTTTTCATTTGTCCCAGAGTAAGTGCACGGTTTCTGCACTGTTTTTGCACGGTTTCAAGGGATGCAATGGGTACTCTGACTTGCAAAATACGACAAAGGGTGCAGAAATTGCCGGGCGGAAAATCACGATGCTTTGCACAAAAATAACGAAAACTCGAAACTTCTAAAGTCAGAGTGTTCTGCCCGGTGGGCTCTTTTAATCAGGGTGTCCGGGATTCGAATTCCCGCGGGCGCACCAAAAAGCACCAGACAAATTTTTGTCCAGTGCTTTTTTGTTGTGTCATTCAAGATTCTCAACATTGTGATTCCTTTTTGGCTGCTTAGCCCGCTTTTCATTTCCTCCAGATCATCACCTCCCATCCAAAACAGGTTGGCGAAGATCCTGTCGGTGCCGGTGGCCACCATGGCCGGGAACAATGCCCAGGACAGCACCACCCGATGGCAATATGCCCCAGCATCTGCCGCGTTCCTGGAATACATTCGCTCTCGGCTGGGGGATGCCTTTTGCTGATTTCACCCATACCAACAATAAACACCGTGCCGCCATGCAGGGGTTTTCCTGCTTGCGGCACGGTGCTTTGTTGTATCAGGCTATTGTCGGGTTATTGTTTCTTTTTGGCAAGCTGTCTGCCCACGGCCCACAGCCAATCCAATGCGGCGGCGGCAAGGGCGGGGTACACGATCAGGCCGAACAGCTGGTACCAGGTGGGGATAAAGTAATCTGCCCCGCCGGGCAGGGTGCTGGCGGCGTTCAGGGTAATGCTTTGCGGAGTAAAGGTCAGGCCCACGGTCTTGTTTTCATCGGGGCTGCAGGGATCCAGCCGCAGTGCCACGATCTGGGTGCGCGGCAGGGTGTACACATAGGTGCCGTCTGCCAGCACTTTGGGGAAGACGCGGCGGTCCTGGCTGTAGGGTTCCCCCATTTTTGTGGTGTAATACAGGCACATTTCGCGGGAATCGCCGTCAAACTCCACGTTGTAGCTCACGGTACGCACCACGCGGCCGGATACATCCTCCAAAATCATCTGCGGGTCGCCGCCTATGGTAATCAGCTGGCCCTGGGGTGCGCTGTTCTCCCCCGGCTCCCCCCAGGTCAGCTCGGCCAGCTGCCAGCTTTCAATGGGGATCGAGGTTTCAGTCAGGGTGCCTTTTGCCTTGGCGGAGCTGTCCCCCGCAAAGGCCACCGCACCCTGCACCAGCCAGAACACCAGCACCGCGCACCAGCACAGCACCGGCAAGGCAGAGCGATGGGCAAACAGTCGGTTCAGGCGGCTTTTCCATGTCATCTCTTTCATTGGGCCGCCTCCTTGCTCATCTGCATTGTGACCGGCTCATACCCGGCATCCGTTACGCGGTAGAGCAAGGTCTGCCCCGCCTGCGCAGCGGCCAGGTGGTCGGTAAACAGGTTCTGATAGCTCTGCACAAAGATATCGTCGATCTTTTGCAGGTAAAGCACCGTACAGCCGTTGGCACGCACGGTTTCATCCAGGCGTTCAGCGGTGTAGGGGTGGTAGTAGCGCTGCTTCACGCCCTCCTCCTGCGGTTCCAGCTCCGGCAGGCCGAAGGTTCCGCCGCCGCCCTCCTGCGTGGCTCCCACGCCGGAGTAATCCACCAGGACGGGGTAAAAATCAAACACGGCAGAGAACCAGTGTTCGCCGTTATCCCCCTGGCTGACAAAAAACACGCGGTCGTTTTCGTTCAGGTAATCGCTGCACAGCCAGTCAGCTTCGGCGCGGGCAGTCTTGCGGTCGGCGAATTCGCCATCCGAGAAGCCCAGCACCGAAAGCTGCGGCAGGATCATGCCGTTCACCCGCACCAGCATGGCGGCGGCCATCAGCAGAACACCGGCCTGGCCCGCCAGGGCAATCCAGCGGCGGGCCGGGGCTTTCTGTTCGCCATCCGCGGTTTGCAGGGCGGTGCTCCAGCAGGCCAGCGCCATAAAGAACCAGCCGATATAGTAGGTATAGATATAGCGGTTATAATCCACCAGCCCCACGGCCTGATCCGGCTTGAAAATAAAGCCATAGCTGAGCGCCAGCATGAGGTTATACCCCACAAAGCATGCAAGGGACAGCACCCCGATGCAGCCAATGCGCAGCTTGAGCTGGCGGCCTCTGGCGCAGATGGCCGCCACCAAGAACACCAGCAGAATCAGCACCACAACATTGCGGCCCTGGCCGATCATGCTCAGCCGACCATCCGAAGTCCAGAACTGGTGGCCCATATCGGCCATGGCTTGGGTGAACTGGCTCTGGCGCTCGGCGTAAAAGCCCTCCACCGGCTGGCCCAGCAAAATCTTGATGCCGTTGATGACCACAGCGGACAAGGGGGCGCTGGTTTCGCCGGTGCCGCCCTCGCTGGCACTTTTGGCAACCAGAATGCCCACATAGCGGATGTTCCAGAAATAATAGATCAGCATGGGCGCGGCAAAGCAGGCAACGGCAAAGCCGGTGCGGCGGGCAAGGCCCTTTTTGAAGGGGTGCTCCGCAAACAGCCAGGCATCCACAGCCATCAGCCCCGCCGCCACCAGGGACAGCACAAAGGTGTTGGCCTTGATGTTGGCCGCCAGCGCCAGTACCGGCAGTACGGCCCACTTGGGGCCGCCGGTTTTGCGCAGCGTCAGCCACAGCGCCACAGCGCCGCCCAGTGCAAGGCCCGCGGGCACATCGCCATAGGCGGTCATATAAGTGGTATCCAGATAGATCGTATGGTTATACACCGTCAAAAACCAGGGGGCAAACCAGCAAATTGCTGCCAGCGGCACCGCAATGCGGTACTGGCGGAAGTTCAGCCCGCCCAGCACCGCGGCAAACACGGCGGCGGCCAGCACATCATACGCCACATAGATCTTCCAGTCTGCATAATGGCCCAAAAACTGAAAGAAGTAGGAGAGCAGCGGCAGGCCGGGGTTCTGGGTCTGGGGCCAGGGGGTTCCAAGGGTAGCCAGGGCATACAGGCGGTTATCCGCCTTGGTCACCTTTACGGCGGTAGCCCACAGGCTGAGTTCATCATACTTGGTTGCCAGCGGCTGGCGGATGAAAAAGTACACCGCAAATGCCAGCGCCATGCCCCAGAACAGCACCGCCCCCGGTGTAACCAGGCGGCGGTAGGCCGGGCGCTGGCCTTTGTGGGGCACCAGCGCCCACACGCCGCTGCCCGCAAACACCGCCCACAGCAGCACAGTGCCGGGCAGCAGCAGGTTTGCCATGCCCGCAGCCGTCAGCCAGGCAACGGCAATGCCCAGCGCGCTCAGCGGGGCCAGCGCAGCATGCAGGTTACATTTGAGCGTTAGGAACGCGCAGAACAAAAACAGCACCGCCAGCGCGGCAAAGATGCAAAGAAGCTCCATAGAATCACCATTTTATACAACATAAAAGCCCTGCGGGTGTGCCCCCAAGCCATGGGCGCACCGCCCCACAGGGCTCTTTTTTACTTTTTGCGGAAAACATCAACGGCAAGGCAGGCAAACGCAGCCCCCACAGCCGGGGCAAACAACAGCAGCAGCCATTGGCCGCCGTTTGGCACAAAGCGCAGGTACCACGGCTGCACCGGGTTGAGCACCACGCCGTCCAACCGGGTAGGCACGCCGCCCACACTGTCCGGGTCAATGCGCAGCCCGGTCACGGTAAGGCCGCCCAGGTCAAAGGTATACTGGTTTTCGCCGCTCACGCAGGCAAAAACTTTCTGGGTCTCGCTGTACTCGGTCTGGCCGGGGCGCAGGTAATACAATGCTACGCTGCCGGGCGGCAGGTAGTGCACGGCGTCCAGCTCCACCGTTTCCAGCCAGGCTTCGCCCCGCCAGATGATGTGCGGGTCGTTGTCGGTGGAAAGATACCAGCCGGGTTCATCCACCGGCGCGGTATGCCATTCATCGTCATCATAATTGACAAAGCTTTCAAATTCCAGGTCATCCACCGTCAGGGTGCGGGTCACCATAGTGCCGTCTGCTTTATGGTTCAGCATCACAGCGCTGCCCACCAGCACGTACACCAGCCACACAATAACAGCGGCGGCATATGCCAATATCAGCAGCTGCTGGGGGCGCAGCGGGCGGCCCGCACGGGCGGGGGCGGCAAAACGCTTGGTTGGGCGTTTATCTTTCATTGTACCACCCCGCTTTCTGCCACAGCCACCGGGGTAAAGGCGATAGGCTTGCTGCGGCCTTCAAACCGGTAGAGGGTTGCGGGCATATTAGCTTTCAGCCCGCCTTCGAACCGGCTGCTGAACTCCCGCTCCAGATAGTCGTCCGCGCGGTCGATCAGCAGGTAGTCGATCTGCTTTTCTTCCATATAGGCGGTCAGAGAGTCTGCGGTGCAGACCGCCTCAAAGTCATACAAGGTCCAGTTCAGGCTTTCCACCAGGTTCATAAAGTCGGAGTCCCACCGGCTGGAATAATCATCGTTGCCCCACCAGGTACCGCCATAGCCGTTGACCACCTTGGCGGTCAGCTCATACTTGTAGTAGTACCAGCGGGTGGCATCATCGCCCTGACTGATGACCAGCACGCGGTCCGGCCAGTCCAGCACGGTGTTCATTGCTTCAGCGCGGTTCTTTACATCGCGGCGCAGGGTGTACAGGCTGTCGGCGTTGGTCCAGAACCCGGCTGCGGGCACACCGCGCCAGGCAAAAATACCCAGCACTGCCGCAGCGGCCAGCCCCAGCGCCGCACGGCCCAGCCGCTGCGCTGCGCCGCTGCCCTGCCCCACCGCAAAGCCCAGCACACAGAAGCCGTACAGCATCCACCCCTGCAGGTAGGGCGCGATATAACGCTCATAGTCCTTCAAGGCGGAGCCTTCGGCCTCGGAGAAATTGTAGAAGTACAAAATCAGGTGGAAGAGATACAGCGCGGCAAAGCAGAACGCCCCGCCCACAAAGCCAACCACGGTGCGGCGGCGTGCGGCACCGGCAGGCGCTGCCACAAAGGCCGCCGTGAACAGCAGCAGAATGCAGCTGACGGCCATGATGGGCGCGCCCACCAAACAGACGCGGCGGTACAAAAATGCCTGGCCCATGCTCTGCATGATCTGGGCAAAGCGTTCTTCGCGCCCAATGCCCAGCAGCTGCTTGATGCCGCCGGTCAGCACAGCACCATAGCTCAGGCCCGCGCTGCCCACGCTGGCCCCAGTGGTTTCGGTTGGGGTCACGGCGGCGGTATAGCGGTTCCAGCTGATAAACACCGCCAGCACCACCGCCGCCAGAATACTGCATTTTGCCAGCGATACGCCGAAAATGCGGGCAGGCTTTGTATCCGGGTGCGGCGTACCGAACAGCTGATCCAGCCCGATCAGGAACGTAACGATCAAGGCATAGGCAAAACCGATATCTTTGGTCATGGTCAGCACGGCAAGTGGCATGGCACAGGCAAAAAAGCCGGTTTTGCGCCCGCCCGCCGCGGCATACAGGCACAGGGTTCCGCCAAACAGCAGCGCCAGGGGGGTATCCGCCATGGCGTTGGCGTACATGGTGGATGGGGTGCCCGCCGGAACCACGCTGAAAAAGAACGGCAGAAGAAAGCCCGCAGCAAACACCAACACAGCACCCGCCCAGTTTTTGCGCGGCATGGCTGCCGCCGGGGCAATGCAGGCCAGGAACAAAATATCCAGCCCGGCCAGGCACTGCCATTCATAAAACTGGCCCGGTACGCGCTGGAAGAGATAGGAAACCAGGCTGGTTGCCGGGTAGGTAAAGCTCGCCGTCAGGTTGATGGGATCCGCCACATACAGCGCAGCGCGCTCCGCCACCATCTTGGGGGCAAGGCCCCAGGCGGTAAATTCATCCCACTGGGTAAACATGGGCTGCTGCAAAGCAAACAGCACCCACAAAAAGCAGCTGCCGCCCACAAACAGCAAAAAGCCGGGGCTGAATAGCGCCTGCCGGATAGCCCGCCACCCGGCACGCACCCCAAAATAGACCCCGCCGGCCAGCCAGACCGCCATGATGATAAAATGGCCGAACTGCAAAAGCCCCAGCAGGGAAAGCAGATACAGCACCACGACCGACCCGCACAAGGCGGGCAGCGGCAGCAGGGCGGCATCGAACCGGGTACATGCCGCCACGCACAGACAGCATGCGGAGAAGAACAGCAAAAACAGCAGGCCGAATACAATCTGCACGGTACAGCACCTCCCGGATTGAAATTAAAAAATACTAGAGAATAATGTTGGTGGACCGCCGCCCAGTGGGCGGCTCAGAAATTTGGGGCAAGGTAGCATATAAAGGCTGATTCTATACCCGAAGACTATCACGCAAAAGCCGCGAAAAACCGCAGATTTGATCGTGCCGCAGGCACACCGCCATTATTTTTAACTATTCTCTCATATACGCGTAAGCCAGCTCACGCGTATACGACGTACACCGGCCCCACAAAGTAGTGCTGGAAGAGCAGCACAGCGCCAAAAACGGCATAGCAGGCGCACAGCGGGGTGATGGCCGCTTCGGCCTTTTCTTCCGTGATGGCGGGGCAGATGGTTTTGCGCAGCAGCACGGCCAGGGCGGGCAGCAATGCCAGCCAGACGCAGAGGAAATACCGCGCCTGCAGCCCCACAATGCGCACCATGCCCACCGGGGTATAGGTGATATACATGGCTGCCATGGCACCGGCGGCGTACACCAGCGCCAGCAGCGCCGCCCCGCCCACGCGGCGGCGGGTGGGGAACGCATCGGCGCGTTTTGGCTGCGCAGCAGCCAGCAGGGCGGCCAACAGCAGCACCAGCGGGCCGGTCAGGTTCAAAAAGCTGATGGGCAGGTCCTTCCAGCCGAACAGGCCGAGCTGCCCAATAAAGAAATCATTCTCTCCCAGGGTCCCCCAGAACGCAGCAATGGTCCGCAGAGGGTTGCGCAGCACAAAGGCCAGCTGTTCACCGCTGTTTACCGTGCTGCCGCCCTGGCGCTCAATCATGGGATAGTTATAGCGGAACGCCGTTCCGTACCATTCCGTCAGCAGGGTAACGGCCATAGCACCGCCAAAGCCGCCCAGCGCCCACAGCGGGCGGCGTCCCTTGGCGTGCCATTCCCGCTTTGCCACCAAAAAGATAGGCAGCACCCACAAAAGGTTCAGGTACGGTTTGGCGATATTGACAAAGATGCAGGCGGCAGTGTAAATGCCCACCGTCCGGGTGTCCCACTCCCTGCGGGTCAGCAGGGCAAGCATCAGGTAATAGCAGCCCAGCAGAGTTGCATCATAGCTCAGCGACGACCCCATAAAAAGCGACATCGGCAGCAGCATAATGGCCGCAAAGGCCGGGCGGTAACGCTCCGCTTTGGCCAGCGCCAACGCGCACAACAGCGTGTAGGCCAGCAGGTTGACGATGCGCCCGCCATATAGGCAGCCCAGCGCGCCAAAGCCCAGCAGGCGTGCCAGCGCCATACCGACCGCGCCCGGCAGGAATGGAATGACCAGAAAGCTGACCGGCTCGCTGACCGGGTCCGGCACAGAATCCCGCACATCGTGCGCCAGGTACAGGGCAAAGCTGTCCGCCATGCTCTGCACTGCGCCTTCCTTGCCGTATTGCTTCAGGGCATAGCCCGCGGTGTTATAGCCTTTTTCCGCCCCGGTATCGGGGTCAGTGCCCACACCGGCAGAGGTATGCGCATTCACCCATGCACCGGGGAACGCTTCCAGCAGGTAGGCCACATCGTCCGGGTAGGTGCGGGAAGCATCAAAATCAAAGTGCCCGGTGGAGATGGCATAGGTGCGCAGGTAATGGTCGGCTTCGTCCGGCGTTTGCAGCGGCGGGTTGGCAAATGCAAACAGCAGCCCGCACAAAAAGATGCACACGGCCCCTTTTGCCGCAAATCCTTTTGCAAACCGCCGCACACAATACCCAGCCAGCAGACATACTTCCAGAAAGGCCGCACACCCCAGTGTAACCACCAGGGGGGACACACGGTTATCCAGCCCAAAGAACACCCGCCAGTAATAGGCCCACAGCACGCCGCACACGGCGGCGCACAGCACAGCCAGCCCCCACCGCACAGCGGCGGGCAGCTTTTGTAATTTTATTGGCATAAAACTTCCTTACAACCGCCCTTACAGAATGTACTGGCCGACCTTGTACTGGTCCAGGTTGCCGCGCAGGAACTCAATGGTTTCGGCAAGGCCCTGTTCAAAGGTATACTGCGGTTTCCAATCGGTCAGGGTGCGCAGCTTGGTGGCATCACCCAGCAGGCGGTTGACCTCGCTCTTTTCGGGGCGCAGGCGCTCGGCTTCGCAGACGATCCTGGCGCTGGGGTTGATCTGGGCAATCAGCTCATTGGCCAAATCGCCGATGGAATGTTCCACGCCGGTAGCAATGTTGATTTCCTGGCCAATGGCGGCATCGCAGTCCGCAATGGCCATAAAGCCGTGGGCGGTGTCCTTGACATAGTTAAAGTCGCGGGTGGGGGTCAGGCTGCCCAGCTTGATTTCCTGCTGGCCGGCCAGCAGCTGGGTGATGATGGTGGGGATGATGGCGCGACCGCTCTGGCGCGGGCCATAGGTGTTGAAGGGGCGCACAATGGAAACCGGCAGGTCAAAGCTGCGGTAAAAGCTTTCGGCCAGGCGGTCCGCGCCGATCTTGGTGGCAGAGTAGGGGCTCTGGCCCTGGAACGGGTGGTGCTCGTCAATGGGCACATACTGGGCGGTGCCGTATACTTCGCTGGTGGAAGTAACCATCACGCGCTGGGTGCCCAGCTCGCGGGCGGCGTTCAGCACGTTCAGGGTGCCCTTGATGTTGGTATCCACATAGCTGTCCGGGCTGTGGTAGCTGAACGGAATGGCAATCAGGGCAGCCAGATGGAACACGCGCTCCTGCCCGCGCATGGCAGTACGCACGCCGTTGGGGTCACGTACATCGCCCATAAAGATATCCATTTCATTGCGGATCTCCGGGGGCAGGGTATCGATCCAACCCAGGGAACCAAACGAGTTATACAGGCAGAAAGCACGCACTTTCTCGCCGCTTTTTACCAGCTCTTCGGCCAAATGGCTGCCGATAAAGCCATCGGCACCGGTCACCATAACGGTATGGGACATTGTAAAAACACTCCTTTTTATATGGCAATACCGCCCGCAGGGCAGAACAATCCAATTATTACAAAATAGTATAACCGATTTGCGGCCTGATTTCAACCAATGCCCCGCCCAGCGTGCAAAAAAGTGCCGGGGCTGCCGCGGATCGGGTAGGCCTACATTAAATTTATATAAAGATTATTCCGTTTGTATCAAAGAGTTCGGCAATATGTTATAATAGGGCAATACCGCATAATTCTAAGTGCCGATACGGCGAGCGAGGTGCGGCAGA
>ENA-OURZ01001430-OURZ01001430.1-human-gut-metagenome-genome-assembly--contig:-NODE-1430-length-26476-cov-17.225767_pt1 | contig 26476 bp, 16 predicted proteins | sample MGYA00242073_ERZ509195 | MGnify/ENA primary metagenome ERZ509195 (study PRJEB26280, sample SAMEA2338837) | human gut metagenome | biome: human gut; feature: human-associated habitat; material: faeces...
TGGTAAGAGGGACTCCGTTTTTGGCGGTCAGCCCCGTCATGCGGCTGAAGCTGTCTGTACGTTGTGCCGTTGACCGTCTCGGAAATGCGCTTGCCGTCGGCATTGTAGCCGTAGGTGATGCTGCTGTCGGATGCGCTCATGGACGCCAGCTGGCGGCGTTAAGGTGTCCTACTGTCCGGACATAACCGTTAAAGAAACAATCATATCCGGGCGGCAGGATTAATTAAAAGTGCAGCTTTGTAAAAGTTACCTATCCATTTTGTATGCCAGCACAGTAGAGTAACACTTCCTGATTTGTCTGCTTACCTCCGGCGGCGTGTTTCGAATCAGCAACTCGTAGTTTTTGGGGGTATACAGGATACGCAAGAATCCTTTGTTGATACGATATGCCGCTATTTTATGGGTATACTCCACTGGAACCGGGTTTGTACTGAAATAGATCCAAAACTCCGGACGGCCCTCTATGAGGCTGTAGTCTATACCGAGGTACTTCATATCAGCATAGGAATAGCTTCGCCTGGTAAACATCGCCCACAATACGATTTTGTCCTCATGCAGTCTTACGATAGACAGCCAGTCATACCGCCGGAAGAAGGCTGCGATCCATAGGGGAGCCGGAGGGGCAATGATGTTCAATATTGCTTCCAGATGACCTATCTCTTCATATTGCAGGCTTTCAAAAAACAGATAAATCCCGACAGACTGTATCAGCAAATATACTACCGTTATAATCAAAAACCGGCGCGGCGCACAAAGAAAGGCCTTATTTTTCATTGTAATATTTCCCTAAATGCAATCTACTTTCCTTCCTTGGCAAACCTGGCCTGACGGGCGCGCTTTCTCTTTTCACGCCGCCGCCTGGCAGCAAGGCTGGAAAAATACTGCCTGAATCCCCCAAGGCCGGAGAAGAAGCCTATTGCCAGGAAAATCAGGGCACCTGAGCAGAAAAGTCCATGAAGGAGACATTTGTCCCTATGCGCCAGCTGGCTTGAACGCTCCATCGTTTGAAACACGCGGCTATCACTGCGGATATCACATGCAGACGTTCCACGCCTGGGGTCCCGGTATAAGCGCAAAGATAGCCTTTCTCCCGCAGGAATACTCAGCAGCGTCCGATCCTCCAGCGTGTATACGAAATAAACGTTTCCGTCTGTGAAATGCAGCCTGATGTGCTGCTTAGAGTGCATCGCTCTATAACCAATGTGCCAGGTGGTGTATTTCTCCACATGGGAAAGCGTACCGGTGTAGGCTTCTGTATTTGACTCGTCAAAATGAGAGGGCAACCTACACACTACCGTCTCCAGTACCGCAAAGATAGACAGCACAACCAACATGTATAGCAGTGCACCTTTCGCACTTTTAGACAGCTTTACCTTTTTCTTTTGCATAAATCACAACCTAACGGAAGCTTCTGCATATATAGCCGATAAGTTTCCCCGAGATGGCATTGCCAACACCACTTACACCCTCATTTTTTGAAAAGCGCACAAGAGCTCTTTTATACGCCGATATGCTCTGCTGGGCAGCGCGATTTCCGGTTGGAGATGTTCCCGGAGTTCTGAGGTGATTCTTTCCAGCCTTTGAATCCTTATATAGATCATTCATCTTCGACCCATCAGATGGCCCCGAGGCCCATGCCAAACACGCAGCCGTACTCGCATTGACAATCGCATGTCCTATTATTTGCCCAGTGCTATAACTTTGTTCTCCCGTATAGTTGCTCCTCAGATCGGACGCAACACTTTCCGCAGCGCCCAAAACACCACTCAAAGCAATTACTGCACCAAAGCTGAACACCCCACAGCTTGTCAATACCCCATTAGCACATCCAAAAGCAGCTGCAATAAATACTTGTCCCCAGTCAAAATTATCCGACCCTTTTTCATGTATCTGAGTAACCGCATTATTTATTGCGCTTATAGCTCCATTTATTGCGCCCGCTGCAATAATATGCCAAAATTCCCCGCCATCATCTTTTCTGTTGACTGGGTCATTGTCGCAATAGGCAAAGAGATTCTTATCCCAGTTGGCTTTGTCGGGGGACGCAGCTACCACGGCGGCGGTATCCGCATTGATAAACCTTCCCCAAACCGGGTTATAGTACCGGCTGGTGAGGTAGTACAGGCCCGTCTCGGTGTCGTAGACATACCCGCGGTAGCGCAGGGGGTTCGCGGTGCCGAGGGTGGAAGCCATGGTGCCGTCGGTGGACATGGGCGCACCCCAGGGATCGTAGGTGTAGGACACCACCTGGGTGCCGCTGGCGTTCACAAGACCGGTAACGTCGCCCTGGGCGTTCTTCAGATAGAAATACTTGACGCCGTTATGCGTCACGGACGCAGGCCCCAGGCTGTCGTAGGTGAAGTGCATCCGGTTGCTGCCCCAGGACAGGTCCGTCAAGGTGTCGCCCAGATAGGCATAGTTGTACGTCGTGCCGTTGACGGCCTTGGAAATGCGCTTGCCGTCGGCATTGTAGCCGTAGGTGATGCTGCTGCCGCTCTTGCTCATGGACGCCAGCTGGCGGCCATGCTGCCAGCCGTAGGTCCATGTGCCGTCGGACAGGGGATTGCCTATGGCGTCGTAGGTGATGGACTTCCCGTTGAACGCCGTCAGCAGGTCCGGCCAGTCGGTGTTGCCGTAGGTGTAGGTGGCAATGGTAGAACGGGGCCGGTCTTGATTTGGGTCTATCTTTTCGCGGCGAGTCAAATTGCCACCTACATCATAGTGATAGAGTAGGGTGTATCCGCTTGATAGGCACTCCACGCTGGTCAGACGACCATACCCGTCGTAGCGGTAATCAAGTTCCAAGCTTCCATCGCTTATGTAGGAGATATTTCCCTTGCTATTATAGGAGTATGTGTATGTAGCCTTGCCGTTGTTCCAGGTTTTCACCTGGGTAGAGGTGGCCGACGAGCTGGGGTCCACATAGGTGACGGCGGTGTTGACCACGGGGCTGCTGCCATTTTTAACAGTCAGTCCGGACATACGGCTGAAGCTGTCATATGTGTAGTTGGCGGAGATGGCGCCCTCCGTCGCCTTGGTCAGCCGGTTATCCTTGTCATAGGCGTAGGTGCTGGCATAGGTGCTCCCGTTCAGCGTCTGGGTCTGGGAGGACAAATTGTTCTCGTCATCGTAGCCCCACTGGACAATGTTGCTGTAGCCGTCGCCGGACTCCTCATACCGCATGAGCCGGTCCAGGAAATCGTAGCTGTAGCGGTTGACCCGGCCGGAAATGCCGTCGGTCAGCTGGCCCAGGTTGCTGTTGGCATCGTAGGCGTAGGACACGGTGCTGCCGGTGTCGCCGTAGGTCACTGCGGTGGTGCGGCCAAAGCTGTCGTAGCTGTAGGACACGGCGTCGCCGTTGCCGTAGACGGACCGGCTCAGCCGCCGGTTCTGATCGTTGGTATAGCTGTGGGAGATCAGGGTGCGGCTTCCGGCCTTCACCGCCGTGGTCAGGTCGAACACCCCATAGGTGAAGCTGTAATCCGTGCCGGAGGCGGTGGAAATGGCGGACAGCAGATCCTTGCTGTAGGTATAGTCCACCGCGGCAGTGCTCTGCTGGACCTTGGTGGTGCGGTACAGCTGGTCGTGGGTGTAGTTGGTGCGGGTGCTGGCCGTCTCGCCGGGAGCCTGGGTCCAGTTCAGAACGCCTGTCTGGGTGTCGTAGCCATAGGTGGTGGTCTGGCCCAGTGCGTCCGTGACGCTGGAGACCTGGTCCCCGTTAGCCGTATATACCGCGCTGGCGGAAATGGTCTGGCTGCCGCTGCCCAGCTTTACGGTCTTGATGTTGCCATAGGTATCATAGGTGAACCGGGAGGTAACGCCCTCCGGGCTTACCGCTTTGGTCACGTTGTGGTAACTATCATAAGTATACGACTGACTGGCCCCACTTGGCAAGGTCATTTTTACCAAATTGTTGTTGGAATCGTAATCATATTTGGTTTTGTTCTTTTGCAGGTCTACCACGCTGATGAGATTGCCGTTGGAGTCGTAGTCATAGCTATGTCCAAACTCCTCTTTGAACAGCTGCACATTGTCGAAATAGACGGTGTTCAGTGTTTGGACATAGGCCGTGTAGATGCCCATTTGGGAGTAGGGCTTGGCTGCCTTGACCACGCCGGAAACAAACTGCCAACTGCTCTGGCTGTCTGTATCCGGATTGAACTTGATAAAGTTGTCGCTTGTGGTGCCATCTGTGTAATAGAATCGCACCATCAGGGCATACATCCGGCGATTGCTGTCGTCCGTATATACGCAGTCGCCCTTGGCCCAGCCGGCCACCGTATATACATCGCCTGCGGCCCCGCCAAGACCGCTCAGAATTTGATTGCCATACTTGTGCTTGTTGGGGTCACCGGTGATGCGCATAACTCGCTTGTCCGAGTTCTCCGTGGGAGAGCTGGTATAGGTGATGATCTGGTCCGTACTGGCGCAGCTGGAGTTGGGAGTCCAGGCGGAATTAAAGGAAAAGTCGCTGTTTTCTACCAGGTTATACCGGCTGGGCGAGGCGGTCTGTTCCAGCTGCAAGGCGTCAAAATAGGCGGCCGTACCGGAGGTGTTCTGCAGGAAGGGGAGAACCGAGGCATAGGCGCTTCCGGATGGCAGCGTATACGTCACCTGCAGCCGGGTCCAGGTGTTATTGGCCGGTGCGGCGGTGCTGACAGCCAGGGGCTCCGTGCTGCCGGGCTTCAGCAATCCGATGCGGGCTCCGCTGGCTCCGGCTCTGACATAGGCGGAGAAGGTATATGTCTTCCCGGGCTCAAGGGCCCGCACAGCGCTGCTGACCGGCTTGAGGGTGTTGTTCTGAATGGACAGGGAGGTGCGGCCATAGTAGGCCTGGGCCTGGCTGTAGCTCCAGCTGCCGGTGCCGGTGCCGGATACCGTCCATCCAGTCTTGCTCTCGAGGCTGCCGCTTTCCAGCAGATTGATGACGGTATTCTGCAGCTTGGACGACAGCGTCAGCTGACTGGCCTTGGACAGGTCCGTGCTGTTGGCATATTGGGAGAACTGCGCACGGCCCAGTCCATCCTGCACCGACAGGGTACTGCCGTAGCGGTTGAACTGCATGATCTCCTTGTTGCCGTTGTGATCGGTAAATGTGGTCTGGTTATGTGCATATTCCAGAGACAGTGTTCCGCCTGCGGTGCTGCCATCGTATTCCTTGATGGTCGCGATTCGGTTAGGCTGTCCGTTCGTGGTCGTGTTATAGGTATACGCCAGCTTATAGCCGTCAGCATCCTGCGCACCGGTCAGCAGATGTTCTGCACCATAGGAAAATGTCGCATTTTTCCCGTCTGGATATCCGATGGTCCTCAGATTATCGCCGCTGACCTGGTAGGTCATAGCGGACAACTCTGTTGTGCCGGTGCCTGTAAAGCTGATCTTGGTCAGGTTGCCGCTGCTGTCATAGCTGAATCGGTATTTGCGGCCAACGCCGTCCGAGATGACCGAGATGTGATCCTGCGATGCGTAGTAAATGGAGACACTGCTGGCTGTGGCCTGGTTATTGGAGAGTCCAGCCAGCCGTCCACTGGCATCGAAATAGCGTTTGCTGCCGCTCTTTTCTGTGATACAGATTTTTTTCGTTCCGCTGCCGGTATCCGTCAGTTGACGTGTAGGCTCCAGTTCATCCACATACAGCCCGGCAGATTTTTTCATAAAATAGTGGCGGGTGCCGTCCTCATCCTCCCACCGGTAATAGGTAGTGCCGCCTAAAGTGATCTGCTCAACGCGCTGGTTGTAATTGGTACGCCAGCCGTAGCCAAGACCGTAGGCCTTGTTTCCCTTGTCGTTTGCGTTATAGACAGCGTTGATGCTGACGGGCATCCGGTTGCCGGAAAAGCCCAGCCCTGTGTGGACCCACACCAGGTTTCCGGTGTAGTCATTGACATAGCCGGTACCGGCCCGTCCGGCACTGGAAGAGGTATAGTCCCAGGTGCTTTCCAGTCCGCAGTTGTTGATGTAGGAGATGACCAGCATGGGGCATTGCTGCGTGTTGCTGTAGTCAGAGGAATAGAAGGACGCAGTTTTTGTTGTCGTCCCACCCTCTACGGCTTCCGACATGCGAAGCATGACACCAGTATTTCCGGAGGGCTCATACCATTTTTGGGCAATGTTCGTAATATCCCAGCTATGCCAGGTTTGTCCGGCAACGAATTGATAATCTTCTGAGGTGTGGACATAGTCTGCCCGGTTAGCCCAGGTAATTGTCTCAGAGTCCCACATGCTTTTGACCTGATGCGCCGTCATATAATTGCCCGAGATACTACCGGAGCCGCTATATTTGTAAAGTAAAACCTTTGCGCCTACGACCACATCCGCTGAGGTCAAAGAGGGGATATTCTTAAAACGAATATAAATCCGCTCCCGCCCGCGGTTGGTGGAATATCCTGCATCCAGAGAAATGGCATCATAGGCCGGCGGATTGCGCTGGGTCACGGTCTTATCCCGGATGGTGAACATGTTGGATACCGGCTGGACCACGGGGTCCATTACCACGGGATACGCAGCGTCTGCCATCCAATCCTGGGGCAGATAGTACCGCAGCTCATAGCCCTTGTCGTTTTCTTCCAAAGTCACTTTGATATCATTGGAGTATGCGTTTTCTGCATCCAGCAGATACGGAGCCGGCATATAGAACACCGGTTCATCTTGGAGACCGGCGTCTTTGGCATAGGCCAGAATACGGTTGTCCTCTTGAAGCTCCAGCCGCAGGCTGTCCGTTTCCAGGCGATAGCGGTAGCCCAGCATTTCCTTCGGGCAGCTGCGCAGAATCAGGGACTCCTTCAACCGATTGGAGTCCAAGTCATAGGTCACATCTGTGTCGTGATAAACATTCTGATACAGGGCCTCACTGCGCTGATTCTTCAGCGCAGCTTCTGGCTGAAGCTGGTCATCGTCTGCCAAAGTGGAAGTGGTACTGCTGATTGCCGCAGTACTTTCACCTGCGGGAACGCAGATCATATCCTCACCGGACAGTTCCTCCCCCATGGAGGCGCTGCCGCTTTCCGAGATAGCGCCTCCGTCTTCAAACAACTGACCTGTCAGATAAAAGGATAGACTATATCCATTCCGACTGACAGTGATCCCGCCGGCGGTGTTCAGTTCGGCGGGTACCGAGACATCCCACATACCGGCGGCATTCTGATAAACCGTCTCGCCGTCCCGCGTAGCCGCAGGCAGAAGACGATTATCGATATCCTCCCACTGGCCATCTTTTTGATAATGAACGGCTGCAGGATAGATAACTACCTGCCGCACGCCGTTGGCCAGCAGAAATTCTTTCTGGTTTTCGCCCCGTCGCTCCAGGACTTCTCCTATTACATCGGGAGGTGTCTCTGCGATGTTTTCCGTTGTCAGCGGCCACAGATCCCCCAACTCTTCAGCCATGACCTGCACAGGGAGCAGGTATACGGTCAGAAGGAGCGCCAGGAAACAGGACAGTATGCGTTTCCACAGTTTCACTCGTTTTTCTCTCTTTCTCTTTGTATTCAGACGCTGATCCATGCGTCTACTTATAGAACTGTCCCGCTTCCTGTTTTGCAACAAAATTCGACACATTTTGCAAAATTTGGAACAATTGCCAATATACCGCATTGAAATTGAAGCTTTTGACTAAGAAAATTGTCCGTTTGAAATAACTAGTGTGCCGCAGACCAATGCCAGGCATCAACCTGCCTTCGCCGTTTTTGCCGATTTTTATGCTTTGAATGGGAACTGCCGGGGTAACGTTGCAATTTGCGCCGGAATGATGTAAACTCTGCTTATATTATCAAAGCGTCAAGGGAGGACAGACTGCGTGAACTTGGATCTATTTCCCCACAACAAGGCTGCATACCACGCGGCAAGCCGTATGCTGGAGGATGAGGGAAAGGCTGCGATCGTGCATCCCACCGGCACCGGAAAATCCTTTATCGCCTTTCAGCTTTGCGCGGACTATCCGGACAAAACAGTTTGCTGGCTGTCTCCCAGCGCTTATATTTTTAGGACGCAGCTGGAGAATCTGACTGCCGTCACCGGAGGAGAGCAGCCGGAGAATATTCACTTCTTCACCTATGCAAAGCTCATGTCCATGGAGCCGGAGGAAATGTCTGAAATTCGTCCGGACTACATCATCCTGGACGAGTTTCATCGCTGCGGCGCGGAAATGTGGGGACAGGGCGTGGACAGGCTTCTGCACATGTATCCGGATGCGAAGCTGCTGGGCCTGTCCGCCACCAGCGTGCGGTACCTGGACGGCCAGCGGAATATGGCAGATGAGCTGTTTGACGGGAACGTGGCCATCGAGATGACCTTGGGTGAGGCAATCGTCCGCGGCATATTGCCTGCGCCCAAGTATGTGGTGGGGATCTACAGCTATCAGAAGGAGCTTGAAAAGTATCAGCACCGCATTCAACGGGCCAAGTCAAGGCCTACGCGGGATGCGGCCCAGGTATACCTGGACGCTCTGCGCCGGAAGCTGGAAATGGCGGATGGGCTGGACGTCATGTTCCGGAAGCATATGACGGATCGATCCGGAAAATATCTGGTGTTCTGCGCCAATAAGGAGCATATGGATGAGCTGCTCTGTCATGCGTCCCAGTGGTTCGGCGGAGTGGACCCGGAGCCCCATGTTTACCGGGCCTATTCGGAGGACCCGGAAACCAGTCAGGCTTTTGCTGCTTTCAAGGCGGACGGCAGTGCGCATCTGAGGCTGCTGTTTTGTATTGACATGCTGAACGAAGGCATCCACACGCCGGATGTTTCCGGGGTCATCCTGTTTCGTCCCACAGTTTCGCCCACCGTCTACAAGCAGCAGATAGGCCGGGCCCTGTCCTGCGGCTCAGCCCAAACTCCCCTGATACTGGATGTTGTCAACAATGTGGAGAATCTATACAGTATCGGAACCATCCAGGAGGAGATGCAGGCGGCTATCACCTACTATCGGTATTTGGGCGGCGGCGACATTGTCCAGGAGCGATTTGAGATCATCGACGAGGTACGGGAGTGTCGGCAGTTATTTGCCAGGTTGGAGGATTCTCTGTCCGTTCCGTGGGAGCATATGTTTGTGTGTGCGGCGGCATTTTACCGGGAGCACGGACACCTGAATGTGCCGAAGCACTATAAGACGCCGGAGGGGTATTCTCTGGGGGCCTGGCTGCAAACCCAGCGCCGTGTGCACAGTGGGTCCGTTCCGGGTACGCTGACAGAGGAACAGGTCCGTCGGCTGGATGGCATCGGGATGGTATGGGACGTCCAGCAGCAGAGATGGGAAAAATATTTCGCTGCACTGAAAGCATACAAGGGTGCTTACGGTGATATGGGAATGGTATGGGAACGACCAGATTCGTGGAATACAAAATACGCTATGCTGGAATCCTACTACAAAACGCACGGCAACATATCCATTCCATCGACTTATGAAGAAAATGGAGTATGGCTGGGACGGTGGCTTTCTGAGCAGCGACAAATATATCATGGGAAAAGGGAAGGAAAGCATCTTACGGAGAACCAAATCAATCAGTTAGACTCCCTTGGGATGCTATGGATTCCAAACAATGATACCAAATGGCTTGAGATGTTCCAATCGCTGGTTGACTACGGGAACCAGAATCATAATTTTGACGTTCCTGCTGATTTTGAGCAGAATCCCAGACTCAGACGCTGGGTGCAGAGGCAACAAAGCTTATACCGCAAAAACAGTCTTGCTGCATGGAAGACAGAAAAGTTTTTGCAGTTGGGGCTGCTTCCATAATCTTATTGTTCTGTTATGTGACTTTGCAAGTCCCCTGCTTTCAGAGATGGAAGCGGGGGCTCCAACGAAATGTATTGCAAGCATAAAAAGTAACTGCTAAATTTAATTTTAAGGGTTACAATATTGCGTGTAAGTGAGGTAGTAAGTAGAGGGGCCCCAAATCCCCTTCGCTTGTTGCCTCACTTTTGCTTCAAGCTGGTACCTTGACATGTTCATATCATTCATCAGATACATTCCCATAGCCTCCGCGAGAAGCGGGAGCGATGCAGCTGATACGCCGTGACATCCAAGGAAAACGGACTAGCGATTTTTGTCAGCTGCAAGTGCACAGCGGATCTGTGCATCGCCATGACCGGCTATGGGCACAATGATACGCCTGTCTGGCCATAATGTTGAGCGTTGAAGCGGGATTTGGAACGTGATCCGTCGTAACAAGTGGAGGCAGCTCGGAGAGATCCTCGGAGGGGTGTGATTCCCGTGGAGTTGGATTAAGCCGCCAACCGTCTGATGATTTCCTATAGGTCGGGGTGTCGGGGACAAAAGGACCGATTCGCAGAATAAAGACCGGCAGCATATGCTGTCGGTCTCTACATAAGTTGATGTGCCGAATGGGGGTGAAATACATATGAACCACATATACCTACGGGGCGAAATATACTACGCAGACCTTGACCCTGTTGTTGGATCGGAGCAGATGGGAACGCGACCCGTATTAATCCTTCAAAACAATGTTGGAAATCATTTCGCGAGAACGGTTATTATTGCACCAATTACCAGCCGCGTTCATGCAAAATCCAAGCTGCCTATACACAGTTACATTGGTATGATCGGTAGAATGAAATATCTTTCCGTGGTCATGCTGGAGCAATTGCGGACCTTGGACAAACGCCGTATAGGATACTATATTGGCAAACTTTCCGAAGAAAAAATGCGGGATGTGACCAAGGCGTTGTGTGTCAGTCTTGCTATCCGTCAAAATGATGTAAATTGAAAATAGCGCTGCTGTGGTAGCACTGCACAACATGAACAGGTACATTTGTGCTGGCATGGGGCGAAATAAAATGTCACCAATCCCTGCGCAGGGGAGATTAGAGCAAGTGGAAATGCAGAGCTGTAGAGAAAATATTTTGTCTGTGCGCTTGGCCACTGATGGGTTAAGTTCGGAAGGAATTGTTCATAATAGTAGCGGAGGTGGCGACACATGAACGATAAGAATGAGCAGCAGATTGGCGCGGCAATCTATGTCGTGGAGCGCGTATTCACCGGCACAAAAACCATCCAGGAAGTGGTAACAGAGGAAATCATTTTCACCGGAAAACAGGCCGCAAGTTTTGACCAGCAGGATAGCCGCATGGTATAATGGAGCCGTAAATGAGTGGTTCCGGGAAGGAGGAAACATGAGGAACCACGTTCAATTAGCAGACGCCTACTACCGCCTTTCCGATGAAGAACGGAAGTATGGCGAATCGGCCAGCATTACCAACCAGCGTACTATTGTCTGGGAGTACTGCGAAAAGCATGGCATCATCCTGGTGGAGGAGTTCGTGGACGACGGCTTTTCCGGCGGGAACTTTGAGCGGCCCGGCTTCCAGGCTATGCTGGAACACCTGAGAACCGGCAAGGCCAACATGGTTATCACCAAGGACCTGTCCCGTCTGGGCCGTGATATGACGGAATCCAGCCACTACGCAGAACGCTATTTTCCGGAACACGGCATCCGCTATCTGGCACCCGGCAGCAACTTTGACTCCCAGGAAGATAATCTGATGGCACCGTTTCAATTTGCCATGAACGATGTCTATCTGCGGGATACGTCCCGCAAGGTCAAGCAGACGCTGAACACCAAGCGCAACAACGGCAAGTATGTGGCCTGCCCGCCCTACGGCTACAGGAAGGCGGAGCGCACCACCGACCAGCTTGTGCCGGACGAGAACACCGCCCCAGTGGTGAAAAAGATTTTCGACCTGGCCGCCTCTGGTCAGTCCTGTCGCAGCATTGCTATCCGGCTCAACGAGGCATGCATTATGCCGCCGCTGAAGTACCGCGTGGAGTGCCGTGACAACTTTACCGAGTGGGGTGCCCAGCGGGCTTCCGATGAGTGGAACTACACCACGGTCAAGCGCATTCTGCGCAACCGCGTCTACCTGGGCCATACCCTGCTGGGTAAGAGCCGCAAGGTCAGCGTGAAGTCCAAGAAAAAGGTCATCGTGCCAGAGGAGGAATGGGTGTTTACCAAGGATACCCACCAGGCGCTGGTGACCCAGGAGCAGTTCGACCTGGCCGCCCATTTCATGGGGGAGAACACCAAGGCCAACGGCGCAAACCCAGCCTTCCGCCACAGCATCTTCGGCGGCATTGCCTACTGCGCCTGCTGCGGCGCGGCCATGTGCTCTGGCGGCTCCGTCTACAACGGCGAACGGGCGAAATATTGGTATTTGGTGTGCAACAACCTGAGTTCCCGAGCACAGACCCGTTGCCTACATGGGGCGCGTATTCGCTATGATGACTTGATGGAAGTTGTTCGCTGTGACCTCAACAAACTGCTGGCCTTTGGCGAGGATGACATTCGCACTATCACGGAGAACGCCGTCGAACAGGCCAACGCTTCTTTGGGCGGCGAAGAACCCGCCGTGCAGATCGAGAATATCGACAAGCAGACCGCCCGTCTCAAGAAGATGATCGAGCGCTCTTACCGCGACAACATCGCCGGGATGCTCAGCGACGACATTCACGAGGAGATGGTCAAGAAGTTCGGTATGGAGATCGACGAGCTGACCGTGCGCCGCAAGAAGCTGGTGGCGGGCGAGACCACGGCCAAGGAGATACGCAGTGCCTATGGGCTGTTCTTCGACCTAGCCAAGAAATACACCAATGTAGAAAAGTTGGACCGGGATATGCTGCACGCTTTCGTTGAGCGTATTGAGATTGGTGAAAAGATCCTGCCGGAGGGTAGGAAAGTCGCTGGGCCGCGCACCCCATACCGGCAGAGCATCCGTATCTTCTACCGCTTTATTGGGGAGGTCTCGGGAGACAGTCTACGCCAAGTGCAGGCGAATAGAGATCGTGAAGAGACTGCCGGTGCTGCGGGAGCTTTTTGAGGTGGATACACATCCACCTCCTTGTAGGCATCCAAGGCAATCTTTGATTCGCTCTTTGCCTTGAAATCCTCCGAAGCGCAGAGATATACTTCATGCGCCTTGCCGTCTACGGTCACGTCTGCATGGATCAGTTGATAGGACAGATGAGGAATCCCCAATATCGTCAGCAGCCGGTCAACGATCAGCTCGTTCACGCATTCATGCCCAATGATGCCGCGTGCTTTATCAAAGTTTGAAAGCTTATAGTAAGTCTTTGTTCCGCCGAGTTCGGAGTACGCTTTCAGAAAAGAATCGCCAATCCCCAAAGAATTGCGGTTGGTAGAGCATGACAAATAGGTCAGATCCTTCTTTTCCTTCATAAGCTGCGTATGCGCATTTTCACCCCCCAAAAAATCACCCCGCTTTACTACTTGTCATACGTCAAGTTTATTTTACGTCACAACTTGTCATATGACAAGTTGCATTGTAAAAACCGCCGCCCCGAACGAAAAATCGGGACGTCGGTTTCGTTATGCAAGGCTTCTCAGATATTCTTCCACATTCTGATACTGAATGCCCTCAACCACTTGGCTTTCCCCGCGGTAGAGGACGAACTTTCCGGTGATCGGGCCGTAGCGGTGCTCGGTCTGGGCGCATTTTTGCTCGTCGATCAGATGGCGATACTGCTGCGGGACGGCTTCTTCGCTGTGCTTGATCTCGAAAATCCGGCAGGAGCCTGCCTCCGGGTCAAACACCACCATGTCAAATTCGCCCACAGGGAATTGCAGGACAAATACCTGCTTCTTTGGGTTTGCCAGCTTGGTTTCCAGCAGGACAATGTCCTCCAGCATCCGCCCTTTGATCTCGGTCAGGATGCGTTGCTGCACGGCGGTGCGCTCCGCCAGAGACAGCGCGCTGAACGTTTCATCCAGCAGCAAACTGCGAATCAGCGCGTCCGCCTGCGCATAGCGGAGACCCGGCTGCGCGATCACCGTGCGGCTGGATTTCGTGCTGACATCCGGCAGGTGCAGCACGTCGATCTCCCGCGTCAAGTCCAGCAAGTCCAGATACTCCTTGATCTCCGCCGCGTGAACATCGTCCAGCGCTACGGTCTGCTCTGCCCTGTTGCGGATCTCCAGCAGCTTCCGCAGGGTGTCGGTGACAAGTGCAAGGTCAATGCGGTCGAGGATGTCCGTCGGGTTCTTCCAATCCCGGCGCAGATTGCTGGCGGAAATGCCAAGGTCGTGGGACTTCCAATCCTGTGACAGCACCTCCAACGTAAAGCGGTGGTTGATATCCTCCACCACCCGGTTGATGGCGCTGGTCAGCTCGCCCTTCTCATATAAATCCCGCAAATGACGGAAATGACCCTCGTACTGATAGCAGCGCAGGGAGTGCTGGATGTTGCGGGCAATGGCGGTGTCCACATATTCGTCGGTGCTTTCCTTGCTGGCAAAGGTGGAGGTCTCGTTGTAGTGGACGCCGCCGAGACTCATGGTGCCGCCGTAGCGGATATACTCGTCGATGCCATGGATGCCGAGGACAGATTCAAACTCGCGGTAAGGGATGAATGTGGTGTGCAGCAGAACGCAGCGGTCATAGAGCTGCTCGTCCTCGGTAAAGAGAAAGCCCAGCGAGTCCGTGCCGGAGAGCACGATCTTCATACCGCAGGCTGCGAACACATCAGAAAACAGCGCCGCGCCCTCGATGAAATCCTCCATCAGCGTCACTTCGTCGAGGAACACATAGCGGAAGCCCTGCACTTCCAATGCCTTGAGGTCGCGGTTCACGTCTGCCAGTGTGTCTTTTGCGGTGATCTGAATGAACGCTGCCTTGGCAAGCTCCGTGTCGCTCATCTCCGCAAAAATCTGGCGGATCATGGTGGTCTTTCCCGTCCGGCGCAGGCCGTAGAGGATGAACACCTTGTCCTGCGGCTCGCCGTAGACAAAGTCGTGCAGCTGCCGGAAGCACTCGCGCCTGCGATAGCCGCAAACAGACGCCGCGAAGGAACGCAGTGCCTCGCCGGTGCGGACATTGGTGGTAAACGCGGAAGGGTTCGCAGATCTCGCCTTGGGCAGCTGCTTTTTCAGCGCCTTCAGTTCCTGCTCCAGCTCCTTCCGCCGCTCGATTTGGGCGCGGAAATTCTCCAATTCGTCAGCGGGAATATACTTCTCCCACCGCTTTTTGTTCTCCGTCCAACGGTGGTAAAAGTACTCCTTACCATTGACGGTTTTCTTCGTGACAGAGCCAGCGGGCAAAGCAGAAATCTGCTGTTCCAACTCTGCCGCACGGGTTTGCATTTCGGATAAGTCCATAGCGCACCTCCTGTGGGATACTATTCTATGCAGAATTATACCCCATTATACCCTCGAAATCAAGGGTATAATGGGGTATAATTATTTTCTTCGAACTGTTTAGCCTTTGATATTTTAACAATACACTATTGCTTAACTACTAGGTAATATGATGGATGATTCCGTTTACACCGGATCCGTATGCAGCCAGCAGTCGTCACTGTGGGCGTTGATGACGCCGATGGCCTGCAAATAGGCGTAGATGATGGTGGAGCCCACGAATGTCATACCCCGCTTTTTCAGGTCCTTGGAAACGGCATCGGACAGCGGGCTGGTGGTAACGGCGGGGTCATTTTCGTGGATAATTTTCCCGCCTGTCCAGCCCCAAATATAGGAGTCAAAACTGCCGTATTCTTCCTGAATGTCCCGGAAGATGCGGCTGTTTTTGATGCTGGCTCGGATTTTCAGCCGGTTGCGGATGATGCCCTCGTCAGAGAGCAGTTGGGCGATCTTTTCCTCGCCGTAGGCGCAGACCTTGTCCAAGTCAAAACCGTCATAGACCTTCCGGAATCGCTGCCGCTTGTTCAGCACCGTCTCCCAGCTCAGCCCCGCCTGAAAGGATTCCAGAATCAGCAGCTCATACAGGGCGTGGTCATCGTGGCACGGCACACCCCACTCCTCATCGTGATAGCGGACGTAGAGGGGGTTGGCCAGGTTGCACCACCGGCAGCGGGGCCTGGTTTTTTCTTCTATCATGGGAATCCTCCTGCGAGTTATAACACCTTCGCCGCATTCTCCACCATCTGCCGGTACTGCTCTTTTACGTCCGCCGGAGCTTTGATGCGCACCTTGCCCTCGAAGCCAAAGATCCAGTTGAAGAACACCTTGCCGACGGCAACTTCCTCAATGACCCGGAAATTCTGCAGATCTCCGGCGTAGGTGTGCACGTCCGGCCCGAACTGGTCGATAATCGCATCCATTACGCCGTTGTCGCAGAGCAGCTCCACCTCTTTGCGGGGAGCATTGTACATCCGGAAGGTGGTTTTTACATACTTTTCGACGGAAAAACCGGCCTTCGGCGGCACCACAGGCTCGTCGAGAATCTCCGGCTGCTCCGCAATGCGGTCCACCCGGTGGCTGCCGATGTTCTCGTACTTGTCCGAATAACCCACCACATAGTAGTTGTCGCCGTCCCAGACCAGGGAGTAGGGGCTGAAGGTGTATTTCTCTCCGCCGTGATGGAGCACACGCTCCTTCTTCACGTTGTATTCGATCTTCCGGAACCGAATCTTCTTATGCTGGTTGATGGCTTCGTTGATGGTGTCGATGATGTAGAAGATCTGCTTATTTTCCAGCTTTCCCCGGCCGTCCACCACCACATTGCGCTTCAGATCCCGAGCCTTATAAATACCGGCCAGAGCGGTGACCTTTTTGATGAGGGCATCGCTTTTTTCTTCGGGGATGAATTTGGAGGAGGCAATGGCGTCGATCATGGTCTTCAGCTCGGCGATCTCGAATTCACGCTCCAGGTAGCGATACTGGTTCTGGGTAGAGCGCCGCTCATCGATGCCGAACCCGGCTTGCTGCAGCACCTCGATGTCGCCCTTGATGGTGGTCCGGTGGGGCTCCATGCCGTAGCGCTGCTTCAGAATGCTGGCCAACTGGGCGGTGGTCAGATAGTTGTCCTCATCCGTGCGCTCCTGCAAGATCTGCAGAAGATACAGCGGTCTCAATTTGGCGTCGATATCCATGGTGTTACTCCTTGATTGGTTCGGGTGGTTTACGATTGTTTTTCAGTTGGTGTGGCAGGCGGAAAGTTGTTGCCATGTTCCTGTTATATGAGGGGGAACGTCATTCCATCAAAATTCTTAATATTGAACATTATGTGCCACTCTACGTCATCCTGAACCGGCTCGAAGTGCAGCGACGAGCAAGCAGCATGAAGCCTACCTTGTGATTTTTCTCCTGCCATAATCACTGTTGGTCCGTCAGCTCCACCGATAATGCCCACACAAACATACAGACGCACCCTTTGGTGTGCAAAAATATGGTTCGTTATCCGTGCGGCGTTCTACGCCTACGGTAGAAAGATCGATACCGGCCCGTAAAAAATTCTGATATGTTTTATCCATCCTGTTATCCCTCATTCCGAGTTATCCTTCACCTTCACAAATTTCTTCGCAAGTACACCATGTCCACCAGCTGCACTCCGGCTTCGTAGATGGGGTGGTCGTAGTGTTCTGTGAAGAAATTTGGGATGCGGTGCGAGCGGACAAAGCCGCACTTCTCATAAAACGGCACAGTCAGCGGGCTGTCGCCGGTGCCCACCTGCAAGAAATCATAGATGCCCCTATATTGGCACACAAGGAAGTCGATCAGCGCTTTGCCGTAGCCCTTTCTCTGCGCCTCCGGTTCCACGGCGAGGTTCTTGAGCTCCAGAATCCCGCCGCCCTCGTCAGTGACGACGCATTCTGCTTTCACGCCGCCGTCCTCCAGCACATACATGGTTCCTCGTTCCAGATAGCGGTCGATCATGTTCTCCTGCTCGTCCGCCAATAGCAGCAGCGAGAGGAATTGCTTTTTATTTTCGTGGATTTCTCGAATATTCATAAGCTGCTATTCTACCCAATCCTTTCCCGATTTTGTAGTTTTGGAATCAATCATACTTTTCTCTTGACATTTTCCAATATTCTTTAACACCCGTTGAAATTCTTCATCAGAGTATGGAAGGGCATAAAAATCTCTCGTTGTCTCGAATGAGTATAAATCCAATTTAATAAAAAGCGTTTCTCGATTAAATGGATCAATGTAGTTCCATAATGTGTGGCCGTAATAATCGTCGATTTTGCTATAGCCTTTCCCAGAACTCACATAAAAAAAGATATACAGATTATTAACATAGGGACTGATATCTACACGATCCAAAAACCTTAAACGACCTTTTCCGGGCCAGAAAACATGAATTTCATTTGAGTCATCCTCTTTAATATAGTACAGTTGCTTGGATGGATATACGTTGCAGAAATCAAATATCCATATCACTCTGTAACCTTGACTCATATAAAAGCCTGTATGGGAAATAAAATCTGTGCTTGAAATAGAACTGTGTTGAAACTCAATCACATAAGGTATAGAATTCTTCTTGAATACCACATCTGCAATATGGTACTCGCCAAGGTCATTATACACAAGGACCTCTTGCCATATTCTCGGGAATAGATTCTGCATTTTCTTATGCCATGCAGACATTTTCCCGGAATACCATGGGTCACAGATACCGTTTGATTTATGCGCAAAATGGTGCGTTACAATGTTGCCTCTCTTTTGAACTAACTGCGCATTACATGCAGGGCAAAAGTATTTCCGATTTGCATCTGCATCATCGATATACGTTCTCACGCCGTTTTCATCGACCGCAAAAAACATATCGGTTTTGCGCCTCCCATAAAGTCAATTTTTCCGTTTTGGTATCTCTTGTTCTGTCATCCCTGCGCCGCAAAATAATGCGCCTGCGCATAGGCGAACTGCTCGTTAAATCGCCGGTCGGCTTCCCGGCTGAGGGGCGTGTCCGGCTGCATCATGTCAAAGGCGTGCATATCGGAGCAGTATACGTCCATGCTGGCCGGAATCCCGCTTTTCTTCAGGTTCTCGACATACTGCACCGTTTCGGCGTAGAACGGCTCTCCGTCCCCTACAAAGGTGTAGGCAGACGGAAGGTCGGAAAAGCCCGTCAGACGGGCGGGAGCGGCATAGGGCGACAGGCCGTCCCGCTTCTGCCCCCGCAGATAACAGCGCCAGCCAAAATGGTTGCGCCGGGTGTTCCACACCTTGCCGTGGTTATCCCGGGAGGTCTCCGTGTCCCGGTCGTCCAGCATGGGGTAGAGAGGCATCTGGAAGGCGACGTTCACGTCACCGGTGTCCCGGGCCTTGATGCACAGGGCGGCGCACAGACCGCCGCCTGCACTCTCGCCGCCTACCATGATCTGATCGGCTCGAACGCCCCACTCGGCGGCGCGGGCCTTCATGTACACCAGCGCCGCATAGCAGTTGTCCAGCGCCGCCGGGTAGGGCGCAGCAAAAGCCAGCCGATACCCCGGCGACACCACCACTGCCCCGAACTTTTTCACCAAATCGACCGCCCGGGACATATGCGCCATTTCCTTCATGCCGAGAATGTACCCGCCGCCGTGAATCCACAGCACGCCGGTAGCCAGCACCGGAGCCTCATTCGGCGACAGCACCAGCGCCGGAATCCGGCGTCGGCCTGCGGGAATGGTGACTTTTTGTACCCGAATCTCCGGGTCTGGTCTCATGGATAACATGGCTTTCTCCTGCTTCAGTCCGCCGTAATGGCCACCTTGATGACGCCGTCCAGACGGTTTTCAAAGATGCGGTAGGCTTCCTCAATCTCGCTTAGCGGGAAGCGGTGGGTAATAAGCGGCGTGGTGTCCAGCTTGCCCTGCTCGATCAGGCGCAGAATTTCTGCGCAGTCACAGCCATCCACGCCGCCGGTCTTGAAGGTCAGATTCTTGCCGTACATCTCCGGCAGCGGCAGCGTCTGTGCCTCGTCGTAGAGCGCCACCACCGTCACAATAGCGTTGGGGCGGGCGCAGCGCCATGCAAGCCGGAAGGTATCCTTGCCGCCTGCCACCTCCAGCACTACATCTGCGCCGCCGTGGTCGCTGTTTGTGCGTACAAAGTCCTCGCATTCCTCCGGGGTGCAGGTCAGCACTTTCGGATAGTGCTCCCGGACAAAGGTAAGTCGTGCCGGGTCCTTCTCGCAGACGATGATGCGCTTGGGGTCTTTCAGTGCCGCACACAGCAGCGTGCAGATGCCTGTGGGGCCTGCGCCGATGATTAGAACAGTGTCTTCGCTTTTGATCTCCGAAATTTTTGCCGCCCAGAAGCCGGTGGCAAGAATATCGCCCACAAACAGCGCCTGCTCATCGGTGACGCTGTCGGGAATCTTATTGAGTCCCTGATCGGCATAGGGCACCCGGACAAGCTCCGCCTGCCCGCCGTCGATGCGGCAGCCCAAAGCCCAGCCGCCGTCGGGGTCGGTGCAGTTGTTCACCCAACCGTGCTGGCAGAAGTAGCATTCGCCGCAGAAGGTCTCCACGTTCACCGTCACCCGGTCGCCGGGACGCACGGTTTTCACCGCTGCACCGACGGACTCCACCACGCCCACCATCTCGTGGCCGACGGTAATGCCCGGCACGGCACGGGGCACCGAGCCATGCTTGATGTGCAGATCACTGGTGCAGATGGAGCCCAGCGTCACCCGCACGATGGCATCCCGGGGATCGATGATCTCCGGCTCCGGCTTCTCCAGCAGGGCAAAATGGTTGTGTTCTATGTAAGTCAGGGCTTTCATATTGCCTCCTTTTGAAATGCCGCGGCACTTATTGCGCAGCGGTGCTCTTTTGCAGATGGACGTCGGATAGGATCACCGGGATCTCTTCATCGGCATCTTCCTTTTTCCACGCCACAACAAAGCGAACTTCGGCCGAGCACGGCGTGTATCCGTTTGACCGCAGACGGTCCAGCCGCTCCCGGCAAGCCTTGGACAGCTTTGCTATTTGGACAGTTCTGCCATTCAGCTCTGCAAGGAGATAATCGTGCTCCACAGAAAGCGCCATGCCGCTGCGGAGCTTTAGCAGTATCTCCTTTTTATCCTTGAAGAAATCGAGGACCACATCCCGATGCGTCAGCTGCAGCGTAAGCGATTTTGGCTCCTCGTATTGCCTTGCATCCTCTGTGTGCTCTATCCCAGGGAGGTTGCAGGCAGAAAATAAATCCGTGTCGCAGTGGATATACAAAGCGTTCTTTGCCCGGGTCATCCCCACATACAGCTTTCGCCGTTCTTCATCTGTTGACGCTGTATTTCCGGCCAGCATCATATACACATTGTCGAACTCCCGGCCCTTGGCCTTATGGATTGTAGACACATATACCGTTTCGCAGTCATCCCGGTAAAAGTCCTCATAATTGGATTCACGGATGAATTCCTCAAGATCGGTGCGGTATTTTGTCGGATTTGTCGTTTCAAAATCCTGTATCAGATTGCCGCAGATTTCCAGGCATGTGCTTCCGGCAAAGGCAGCAAAGAGTTGCTTTTTTGCGGCATTCCAAAGGTCGTTGGAAATGACCGGCGACTTCAGGGATTGGTCAATCTTTTTCAGGAAAAATCGGATCTCTGCCAGATTATAAAGCCGGAACCCACCCAATGACTGAATCAGCTTTGCCCGGACACCATTTTGCAAAAGCAGTCCCAACAGGCGGAGTGCTTCATCGTTGGTATTGGTCAGCACACAGCATCGCGCGGCTCCGCGGGTGGCCAGCAGTTCCTGAACGACGGCTTCCTCCATATTTTTCCCTGCGTGGTGCGTGATCCGCACGGTACCGCTGTCGCTGCGGATTGCCTCGATGGGGGCGGTCTTCATGCGGTTTTGTATGGTTGCGGCAAAGGCATTGCTTAGTGTAACAATGGGCGGGCAACTCCGATAGTTCTCGGTCATCTCATACCTTGCCGCACCGTACTTTTCAATGAGTGTGCGCAGATGTCCGGAATCCGAGCCGCGGAACTCATATATGTTCTGGTCGTCATCCCCGACGGCAATCACGCGCATATCCTCATTATTCTGCATCAGTGCACAGACAAGATTAAACTCGTTGTCATCCATATCCTGCGCCTCGTCAATGACCAGAACGCTCTTTGTAATCTTTCCCTGCTCCACTTCTCCGTTTTGGATCAGTTCTGCGGCATTCCTCACCACATCGTCGACACCCTCCAGACTGCCGATTTTCCCCAGCAGGTCAAAGCAGTAGGAATGGAAGGTCTTGATTTCGACAAAATTTGCTGCATTGCCGATCAGCGCCACCAGGCGCTTTTTGAACTCTGTCGCAGCAGCGCGGGAAAATGTCAGCATTAGCAGCTGCTCGTGCTTGACATCCTCCAGAAGCAGCAGCGCCGCCAGCTTATGCACCAGAACTCTGGTTTTGCCGCTGCCCGGACCAGCGGCAACAACGATGTACTTTGAATCCGCATCCCGAATAATTTGTGACTGAATATCCGAAAGCTCGCCGAACAGCTGACTGTACTTTTGCGGCGTGATATTCCGGTCGATCTCCCGAATGCGCTCTCCCTTGAAGTATTGCGAGATGAATTTTCGGAAATCCATCTGGAAATAGTCCTGCACGAACTGCAGCGCGGCATTGTAGTCACGGACCATGAGGTTTGCGTATTCGCCCACAATGTGGATCTGCCTGATCTTCTGTTTGTAGAACTCATCCAGGAAGCGATAGTCATCTACCTTGTATTTGATTCGATTATCCGTGACCAGACGCTTGATCTCCATACCGTTATATAGGACAAGAAAACCGCCCTCCAGTTTGAGTGCGCCGATTTTCGAAAGATAAAGTAGGGCATCTTCTACATCCGACAAAGATACCTCCTGTCGTTGAAGCAGGTTAGGGGATGCCTGATACGCATTGTGAAGTCCTACAAGAGAGAATTGAACCGGTTTCTCGCCCCTCTGGGTGGCATTCACCTGATCAGCCTTTTGATAAAGCACCCCCAGAATAAAGCGGCACAACTCTGTCCGGATGTGGAACTTTTCCAAAAGTTTAGAAGTACCCATGGTCGGAATGATCCGCATAGTCTGTGAAAAACCGGATTCCGACTTGCGCACATAGCTTTTGATGGTAAGAAAATAGAGGAGCGTGCGCAAATTCTTCGCGCTGGAAGTGGTGATGCCCTCTGCCAGTGCGCGTTCATTCAACTCCTTGAGGCTTATTTCGATTCCCTCCTCCGCCAATTGGCGCAGGAGAAACTGTTCCAGTTTGGAAAAACGATCCAACACCAGGGCGGATTTGTTTTCCGTATCTGTTGCCTGTATATAGGCTGACATATCCATGGAGTCGGCAAGTAGTCCATCCTGCCGCATCAGATTTACGCAGTTGATGACCTCTTCCTTTGACATGCCGAGTATATCGGCCAGATAGTCGACTCGGGACTCGGCATCATCATTTCCCGCTTTGGCGATACTGCGACTGGAGATCAGAGATTTGATGATGCGCTTCGCATTTGTTCGCTGCTGATCGGAGAACAGGACTGAGTGGTCGATACGAAAAGATGCTTCCTGCATATCCTTTGCCAGAATGCTGGTGGCATAGACGTGCGGCATATTCCTTCCGCGCTTGATATATCCTGCACTTTCCAGCGCTGCGATGGCTGTTTTAACGCGGGTTTCAATTTCGTTCACAGAGTCATCCCACCCTGCTTGCCGTGCAATCTCCAGTGGAGAGCAGCAAACGCTTGGTCGAAGCTTGGTGAGGTCTTTGATAGCCTTCCAGACCTGCTGGATCTCGCTGATACTCAGCTTTGTCTGGTTGAGCAGAATAAAGTGCTTATCTAAGTCGCTGTCGTTATACAGCACATAGCATTCTGCCTCCATAGACGGATCCCGCCCAGCGCGTCCGGCCTCCTGCACATAATCCTCCAAAGAGCTGGAGATGTCATAGTGGATAACTAACTTGACATCTTTTTTGTCCACGCCCATGCCAAAAGCGGATGTCGCCACGATGACCTGTATCTCGTTACGGATAAACGCCTCCTGATTGGCGATTTTATCATTGGGATCCATTTTCCCGTTAAACGGTCTGGCCGGAAAACCATCTCCGGTCAGCTTTTCCGCAAGCTCCCGGGTTCGCTTGGTACGGGATACATAGACGATAGTAGGACAGTCCTTTTGCGCGATCAGATCACGGAGCGCTGCATATTTCTCCTCGTCTGTCTCTTTGTACAGAACCGTATAATGAAGGTTTTCCCGAGTGGCAGAGGATGCAAAGATCTCAAGACTCAGATCCAGCTTGCGCTTGAAATAGTCACAGATATCGCTGATAACCTTTTGCTTTGCCGTTGCCGTAAAACAGGAAACGGGGATGGGCTTCTTATCTGTTTTTTGCCGCTGCAGCTCCCGGATGAAATCACCGATGTACAGATAGTCCACGCGGAAGTCCTGCCCCCAGGCAGAAAAGCAGTGGGCCTCGTCAATGACAAAGCGGGCTACATTCCGGGACAGCAAAAGTTTTTCGATGGTTTTGGAGCGCAGCTGTTCCGGAGAAATGTAGAGAAGAGAAGCCGATCCGTTTGCGACCCGCTCCAGAGCGTTTGCCCTCTCAATCGGGTCCAGCAGACCGTTGACGGTCACTGCTTCGGTGATTCCGATGCTGTTCAGGTTGTCCACCTGATCCTTCATCAAGGATTGCAGCGGAGAGATTACAACAGTCAGCCCATGCACAGCTCTGCCTGCCATAAGTGCCGGAAGCTGAAAGGTAATGGATTTTCCGCCGCCTGTGGGGAACACTGCCAGCACCGACTTGCCATCGACGGCAGCCTGTGCGGCTTTTTCCTGCAATGGTTCCCCGTTATAGGTGCGGAAGCTGTCGTATCCGAAAATCCGCTTGAGTTCCCGGTGAATATTCAGTGCCTCGCGGCAATAGGCGCATCCATCTGCACAGGGTGTCCCGCGCAGATATTTGATTACATTTTCGATCTTGGGATAATTTCTCATCAGCCACGGAGGTGTGATGGAGTGCTCATCCTTGGCCCCAACCAAGGCCAGAGCATAAGCCAATTCCACCGGATAGTGACGAATCAGTGGGAGAAGCTCCGCATTGGAGCAGATCTGTCCTTCGTACTCCGCACGGATCAGTTCGGGCACATTGACGTGGTACGGCCGAAAGTTAACATAGCGGAAAAAGCCGTGAAACTCCGGGTGATCATACAGCAGGCAGCAAAAAATCTGCTTCACCTTCGACGGCAGCTCAAAGAAGGCATTAACCTCGTCGTAGAAAAGTGTAGCTGCCTTTTTGCAGTCATTGACCGGATCGTTCAACTGATCGCTCTGCAGCTTATCGTCTTTCAGCAGAGCGTGATAGGGGCGTTTGGGAAATAAAAGCGGAGATAGATACAACGTGTCGATCTTGATAGCAGGTAGTTCATAGCCCAGTGCATTCTGAAGATATTTCAGGTCGTGATGGAGAATGTTATGTCCGCAAATGTACTCCGTTCCCTCCACAAAAGCTGCAAATTCACGAATATTGGCAGCATGAAAGCTGGCGCGGTCCTGTCGAATCGCACCAATATCATGGATTTTGTGGTCATCGACACCGACTTCCGTGTCGATAAAGGTAACGGATTTCGCCATAAACACATTGCCCCTTTGATGCTGCCGCTGCGGCAGAAGATTTACTCGAATTGGGATACGCTCTATGGTAAAGAAACTTATCGAATTTCCCACACGAAGGTGACGCTGTCGCTGACGTCAATGTCATCCGGCTCGATGTCCATAGCAGTCGGAGCGGCGCTGGCTCTCGCCATACAGGGCGGATCCATCTCGTAGTGGGTGAGAGAGTACAGATGCAGCTCGCTCCAGTTATAGTCGATGGAAACCAGTTCGCCCAGCGTCACGCCGGAGGCCTTGGTCAGAATTTCGGCCTTTGCCTTTGCGTTGGCGCAGGCGCTCTGCAGCAGGGCGGCATCGACTGCTTCCTTATCCTTCACCGTGAACTGCACATTCAGCTCCGGCTCGGCAATGCAGACTGCGATCGCTCCCAGCACCTTGGACAGCCGCTGGGAATCGAAATCAAACTCCAGCTTCAGTCCATGGGTGACCCGGTAACCAACAAAAATCTGCTTGTAATTCCCGTTTTTGTCACGCTCGTTCTCGTACTCCGTTCCCACATCAAAGCTGGTGGTTTTCAGATCATCCTTGGTAAAGCCGATTTCCGCAATGGCACTGCGCAGCTGTTCCAGATGCTTCGCTGCCTCATCCATGGCCTTGTCATAGTCCGCACGGACGGTTTTCAGCGTCGGCGACACAACCGTTTGATCTGGCTTCAGGCTCAGCTTTCCGATACCTTTGATCGTGATGGTTCGATTCATGATGTGTCCTCCTGTATGATTGGCATTTCTGCACGAATGCTGTACGCTATTTGTCAGCGCATGACTTTGTCCATTAAAGCTTGGTAGCTGTCCACTACGTCATACACAACATTTCCGTTGCTGATTGCTTTGAAATGCTCTCTGGCACAGTGAATCTTTGATTCTTCAATGAGCCGGAGCTGCATAGAAGACATGGAGCCTTTCGTCTCAGCAACAAAGTAGATATGCTTGACGGTACCTTCATAGAAAGCTATCGCCCAGTCCGGATTATAATGCCCGACCGGTGTTGCGATATAGAAGCTGTCCGGCAGCTTCACATAAACCGCAACATCTGTGTTGGTGTCCAGATCGGTCGCAAAATCACGCTCGTTCGTGGAATCATACACGATATGATCGTATAGATGCCGCTGCGCTTTCATTGCATTTG
>ENA-OURZ01001460-OURZ01001460.1-human-gut-metagenome-genome-assembly--contig:-NODE-1460-length-25912-cov-3.424566_pt1 | contig 25912 bp, 17 predicted proteins | sample MGYA00242073_ERZ509195 | MGnify/ENA primary metagenome ERZ509195 (study PRJEB26280, sample SAMEA2338837) | human gut metagenome | biome: human gut; feature: human-associated habitat; material: faeces...
AGGGATATGAAAGGTACTGTACCATTTGAGTTGAAATAGGCAGATGTTTGGTTAGAGATTTTTTTAAGGAGAAGAAGGCGGTTCCGGGTACAAGGACCGCCTTTCTAAAAGAGGAGCAAAGGCCACCATCTTCTCTTATACTCAAAAAGCATAAGTGGCAATTCTTTTAACAAAATTATCTTTTTACATATTCATCCAATTCGTAAACAGGAATGACCTCAATCCAACCATCTTCCACCCGTATCTTGTCCTTCTGATCAAGAGTTACTATATATCCTTTGTCCATTCGGAAGAACTTCATTGCTTCCTGTACTCCCTTAACTTCTCTTTTCTGGTTTTCAGCATTTAACGTCATACAGACTTGAATAAGAATAATTGGCATATTCTTATCACATACAATAAAGTCACACTCACTGTTATTCTCATTGAAATAATAAAGTTGCTTATAGTGCCGGCGTAATTCCCAATAGACTACATTTTCCAACAGTCTTCCCGCATTATTGGAAAAAGTAACTGTTATCTCTTTGGATAATGCAGTATCAATAAAATAGACTTTCTGTGGATTCGCATTCTGTACTTTTAAAGACCATGAGAATTTCGGTATACGATTGATCAGATAAGCCTCTTCAAAATAACTCATATACTCTAAAACAGTCTTAGGACTTTTAATAGAGATGATTCCTGCCAATTTATTCGCGGAAATCAAATTTCCATAATTGGATGCCAAATACAGCAATAATGATTTTAAGGAGGCAACATCTCTCACACCATATCGCACTGCAATATCCCTATATAGGATATCATCAAACAGTGCGGATAATATATCTCCATTCCCTGTCTTTACATATTCAGGAAATCCACCATCATTCAAGTAGGCAAGAAAAGAGGTTTCGCCAGGAGATAATGATTTAAAGCGGAGATACTCTATATAAGAAAAAGGGAAAAGTTCTTTTGAAATGTGACGGCCAGTCAATTTAGTTCCCAGTTCTTTACTGAGAAGCGAAGCGTTAGAACCGGTTATACACACATTAAAATGTTCGTCTAGTTTCTGTCGGACGTACAATTCCCATCCGTTAACAACTTGAATCTCATCAAAATACAAATTACGCTTTCCGCTTTCTTGAATCAAGGTATCTAGTAATTCAAAGTCCAAAAGTTCAAACTGAAACAGCTTTGGCGTATCAAAGTTCAAATAAAACGCGTCTTTTATGTGTTTACCTATGTGTTGTCTCATTATCGTACTCTTTCCACAACGGCGTATACCGGAAATGACTAACGCATGAGTTGAGTTGTTACCCGGTAATGACGACAATAGTTCACGTGGCAATGAATTGTCATCTTTAAAAGTCGAGAATTGTTGTTCACTGACTATTCTAATATCTGATAACTTAACCATACCTTTATATCTTATGATTCATATTATCGACAAAAATAGACTTTTTATTTGTAATCAACAATAGTTTGTATTACTAATAAATACCTTTATTGATTACAAATAAAAACAATAGCGCCCTACGAATAGAATTTTCGTAAGAATTAAGTCATTTCCTGTACAGTTTTGAATTCAGCTTCTACCTTCATATAAGGTAAAAACGGATTTCATCTGCCATCTGCAACAAAATCACTGTATATAACTGATAATAAATATTTTAAAGCGTTGCAGATACCTATTGCAGATGGTTGCAGATAAAGTCATCTGCAACACTATTACTTTCTCTCTACTATTCTCTGATAGAATCTTTTAATTTGCAGGCAGTTTCAGCTCGTTTCAAATAGTTGAAACAGTTTGTTTCGAAGCAGCGAACAATCTGTTTCAAAGCGGTGAACAGTCTGTTTTAAGGTATCAAACACATTGTTTCAAGGCGCGAAACATTCTGCCAACCTATATGCGTTGTTTATTCAGCTCACGTCTAATCACTGTTTATTTGCCGGCTCTATTTTCTTCGATTACACGTGTTGCAGATAACATTATCTGCAACCATACGAGCTTGCTAAAAAGGAAGCGCAACGCAATACTGTTATAACTCCTGTTTTCTTGCGGAAGTTAAACGCTACTTTGATGCGGACAACAGGGGGAAGGCATAATACAATAGGCGGCTCTTTCGATTCTTCCAGAGGTGAGTTCCGTTTGTGTGATGTTACGGCTGGTGTAGGTGGGCGTTCTTATATGGGTTATCAAAAAGTACCTGTTAAAGTAGAGGAACTTTGCTTCCTGTTGCAGGAGCGGCAAAAGAGTGTGGAAATATTTCGTGAACAATACGAACTAAGTTTTAATGCTCACCTCAATTTAGTGACTATTCATCCTTGGGTGGATGGCAACGGGAGAGCAGCTCGTTTATTGATGAACTACATTCAATTCTGCTATCATCTTTTTCCCGTTAAGATTTTTAAGGAGGATAGGGCAGATTATATCCTTTCTTTACAACAAGCACAAGATGATGAAACCAGCCAGCCTTTTTTGGATTTCATGGCAGTGCAATTGAAAAAATCACTGTCTCTGGAGATTCAAAAATATAAAGACTTTCACGATAAAGGATTTAGCTTTATGTTTTAATCTTGTAGGGTTTCTTTTGATAAGACTTCCACCCATTTGTATATTGTGTTGTTTTAAGTATTAATACTTGATTCATAGACTATTAATACTTTGTATCTAGGTTATTAATACTTGAGTTGTTGGATATATATACCCAAGACGTAGGATATATATATCCAACGTGCAGGATATATATGCCCAATACATTGGATATATATACCCAACAAATTGGATGTATACACTCATTTATATGATGTAAGCATCTCCACAGTGCTATCTTGTCATTTATCCCTCGGCTTTTTATCTTTGTGAAGGAGGTGAAAGATGGTTCTTTCTGTATTTTACATCCTCTTTCACCATAAGATTTTGATTTATAGTCATTCAGCTAAAGGTGAAACCGGTGAACCTTCAAAATGAATCTTATAGTTACAAGTAGGCTTTAGAGGGTTCTGTCTTAAGCTTATTGCTGTAAACTTCAATTAATACTGATTTTCTTTTCTCTTTTCTGATTTTATATTCTATCTTTGCAATGCTCTTTATCAAAATCCACAGCAGGGAAACTGCTGTATCTAGTGTGGCAAGCTTTTTTTATGCTTGTCCCATTTTCCTATATGGCGGTTTCGCACCCCCATGTAGGATGTTAATGCACCTACTGCCTGTTGTGGATGGTGAAGAGCAATGGGACAGGCGGAACCGCTTCTTTTATTCCTTAAAACTACCTTTCTGTATCGCCCCATTGAACTTAATTTATTCACCATTTAATTAAAATTCTTATGGAAGAAGTTTTAAGCAATCAGCAGGCCCGTCCGGGGGACGCGACGCAACTCATGCACGTTATCTTTTCATCCGATGATGAAATGATGTCTTTTTATCTGACCCTCAATTGTTTTATGAATCCTGAAAGCTATCTAGTGGAACGAACAGATCGAAAGAGACTGGAGGATTTAGCTAATACGCTTTATAGTAATGTGGCGGCCTTTGAAGCCATCCGTAATTATAAGTCGATAAGTGTGAAAGAGGTGATTAGAGGATTCGGGGCGCACATGATGAATACGCTAATCTCCAATACCAATCGTTCCCAAAGTGCCGATGCCGTGGGAACGTTAATGAATTGCATACTGAATACCACTAAAAACAGTTGGCAGTTTAAGAAAATGGATCGGAATAACGATATACATCTTCAAAATGTACGCTATTTGTTGAATCGGCTGGATGCGGTAGAATCTAAGGAAGAGAAGAATTGTGAAGAAGTAGCGATATAAACAGTTTTCTCCAAAAATTACTTAGGAAACGCAAATAGAGGGTATAAGAACCGGAGATAATGTATAGATAAAGGCAGATGTAACGTAACACAAAGCATCTGTAACCTGCCCGATAGAAAAGGAACACAAGACGTTGTGCTCCTTTTTTATATTGTTGTAACTTTGCTTTCAGATAATATGATAAAGCTGATTGTTATGAGAAACGCATTCATTTGGATTTTATTTCTTTCCATTTTGCCTCTTCAGGCACATCAGAAACTTCCGTATTTGCAGGAACAGGGAAGTACCACACAACTTATGGTAAATGGAAAGCCATTCTTAGTGATTGGCGGTGAATTGGGAAATTCTTCAGCTTCCTCTATTGAAGATATTGAACGTATATTCCCGAAATTGCAGCGTATGGGGCTGAATACGGTACTGGTTCCTGCATATTGGGATTTAATAGAACCACAGGAAGGTAAATTTGATTTTACCTTGACGGATAAAGTGATTCAACAAGCCCGTGCGAATGATTTGAAGGTGGTTTTCCTTTGGTTCGGTGCGTGGAAAAACTCAATGAGTTGTTACGCTCCGATCTGGTTTAAGGAAGATTATAAGAAATACCCGCGTGCCTATACGAAAGCAGGGAAGCCCCTCGAAATTGCCAGTTCCTTTTCGGAGAATGTGTTTCAGGCGGATAGCCGTGCTTTTTCCCAATGGATGAAACACATTGCTTCTGTGGATAAGGAAGAGGGAACGGTTATCATGATTCAGATAGAAAACGAAATCGGAATGTTGGAAGATGCCCGCGATTATTCCAAAGAAGCGGATAAACTGTTTTATGCACCAGTTCCGCCCCTTTTCATCGACTATTTGCAGAAGAACAAGAGATCTCTGCATCCCGAAATGCTGGCAAAATGGGAGAGCCAGGGATTCAAGAAGAAAGGTTCGTGGCAGGAAGTGTTTGGTGCAGACGTGTATACGGATGAAATTTTTATGGCCTGGTCGTATGCGCAGTACGTAGAACGAATGGCAAAGTTAGCACGTTCTATTTATGATATTCCGTTGTATGTCAATGCGGCAATGAACAGTAGGGGGCGGAAACCGGGAGAATATCCGTCGGCAGGACCATTGGCTCATTTGATAGATGTATGGCATTATGCAGCACCCAACATTGATTTTCTGGCTCCGGATTTATATGATAAAGGTTTCGTTGATTGGGTGGCAAAGTATAAACTGCACAATAATCCTCTCTTTATACCTGAAATCCGGTTGGAAGACAATGATGGAGTGCGTGCTTTCTATGTGTTTGGTGAGCATGATGCGATTGGCTTTTGTCCTTTCTCTATTGAAAGCGGTTCGGATAGAGCAGATGCACCTTTGGTACAGAGCTATATTAAATTGAAAGAACTGATGCCTTTATTGACAAAATTTCAAGGCAAAAGAGTGATGAACGGTCTTTTGTTTGATGAAGAGAATAAAGAACGAATACTTTCATACGATGATTTGGAGATTACCTGTCGTCATTACTTCACTCTACCATGGGACCCACGTGCCCGGGATGGCAGCGTATGGCCTGAAGGGGGAGGTGTTTTGCTGCGTCTGGCTCCCAATGAGTATATCGTTGCCGGCAGTGGCTTGGTACTTGAATTTAAGAAACAGGGGGAAAATAAAGTGAAAAGTTCACCGGCATTGGGCGAGGATGGTTTTGTCAGTGTGGGCGGAAAGGCACCCAAAACAGAAAATAGCTGGCAAGGTGGTATGAGAGCCGGTATTGGTTCTGTAGATGAAGTTAATGTGAACGAAGATGGTTCACTGAAATATATCCGGCGCCTGAATGGCGATCAGGACCATCAGGGAAGGCATGTACGTATTCCTGTCGGAGAATTCAGTATTTTACACGTCAAACTGTACGAGTATAAATAATGTGACGACATGGTTCACCTTTGTTGGCTATATACGTATAGAAAAGTGGAGTCATTACTTGCCTAGTACCAACAGACTTTCCGGTCCCATATTGAACAACAGGTCTATGATACTCAAATTAGGCAGGAAACCCAGTTTGGACTCAAAAACCTGATAGTAAGGTTGTGGGACAAATTCTGTATCTACTTCCCTGAAATCCTTTTTCGGATGAATTACTTCCCGAAAATCGGATTCTCCGGGAGCAAACTCCATCTTATATTCGCTAGTACACTCCATAGTGGGGTGAATATCTATCAATTCACAGACCATCCGGCATAGTTCTTCGTTGAAATCGATTAAAAACTCGTATTTCTTTTCATAGAAGGGGCGGAAGTCGTCCTTGTAGTACTCAAAGAAAGGAGTATTGTTGTAGGCCGATTCGATGGCGTTCCAATGTAGATGTCTCCAGTTGCCGTGGTCGGAGATGCGGATATCTTTCATCGGACACTTCAATGTGTCGGGTTTTACGGTTGGGATAGAAAGAGCTAATTCGCCGGATGGGCCGGCAATGGTGCACCGGTTACGATAGGTTTGTTTGATATAGTGGTCGTGTTGCTCTACAAACACTTTGTCATAAGCCAGAAGTTTGGTGTAATATTCGACGGGGGCGAGATAAGCTGAAGATAAATAAGCTATTTTCATTTCTTTCATTTTAATACGTTTAGGAGGCTCTTAATCTATTATTAGGAAGTAGTTATTACTTTTATAATCCGGAGATTATTTCACTGTTCTGAAAAAACGGTTCCATCGGTATCCGTCAAACAGTCCTGTATCTTTTTCTTTGGAGAACCAGATGACGGAGGCTTTTCCGATGACATGGTCTTGTGGGACAAATCCGAAAAGACGCGAGTCGGAGAAGTTGATGGTGTTGTTAGACCCCATCCAATAATAATCTTTTGTGAAATAACAGTGTTTCGTGGGCTTTCCGTCCACGTAGAGGGTATCGTTTTTTATCTCTGCCTGTTTGCCTTCGTGCATCACGAGCGTATTTCGTAGCAGGGTTATGTTCCAGGGATAGACACGTATAAATTGCCCCTTTCCGGGAACAATCAGCGGATTTGGATCAGTGTTTTCCTTGTTCGACAGAGGTTGAACGAAGCACTCTTTTCCATTCATCGCCTGTTCCAGCAGATAGTATTCATAACGGCTGAAACTGCGCACGTGGGTACTGTCATTGCTTCCCATCAATCCGTCGTTGGTGATGGAAAGAGTATGCATCAGTGAGGTTATCAGATTTTCTTTTGAAGCGGGGTACGAATAAAGTCTTTTCTTATCCGGGTTGAACTGTGCCTCGGGTGAAATAACGGAGAAAAGGGAATCAACAAATAAGGTGTCACCCGGCATTCCGAGGCAACGGCTGATATAGATTTCCCGGCGGTCGATGATGGGTTCCCGGATTCCGGCCGGATTATTGAACACTACGATATCTTGTCGCCGTACAGGACTTTCGCACCAACGATGATAGGAAAAGAGCGACATGAAAGGAACTCGCAACCCGTAACTCCATTTATTCACTAAGATACGTTCACCTTGGAAAATGGAGTTTTCCATACCGGTGGAAGGGATAAGGCAGGACGTAAAAGCAAATCCCCGGAGCAGAAGCACTACGGCTACTGCTCCGGCAAATGCTAGTATCCATTTGAATTTACGAATGTTCATCAACTTTTATCACCTTATCACTCTATTCTATCCGTACACTTATCAGTCTACCCACTTGAAGAGGCGGTTCCAGCGAATCTTGCCGTCGAACCATCCACGGTCTTTGTCAAGCGATAGCCATACAACAATCGGTTTGCCCACTACGTGATCTTCGGGTACAAAACCCCAATAACGGGAGTCGGCGGAGTTGTGACGGTTGTCACCCATCATCCAGTAATAATCCATTTTGAAGGTATACTCGTTGGTCTTTTCACCATTGATGTAGATACCGTCCGGTTTCACTTCCAGCTTATTGCCTTCGTAGGCTACGATGCAACGCTCATAGATAGGCAGGTTGTCTTCTGTGAGGGTAATGGTAGCTCCTTTGGCAGGAATCCAGATCGGACCGTAATTGTTGCGGTTCCATTTGGTATAAAGATTGAGCGGATACATCTGTCCGGCATAATCTTCGGGTTCCATTACTATTTTGCTGATTAGCTTTTTGTTGCCCAAAAGCGTTTCATACATCTTCTTGGTTAGCGGGAAATGATATACCGGGTTTAGTTTGCCTTGTGCATTCCGGCTGTCCAGTCCCATTTCCAGCAGTCCGCTTTCCCAGCCGGAGTCTTCTATCAGCATGGTGTCATCTTTGCTGATGCCTAATTCGCGGAGCATATCTTTCGGAATGTACGGACCGGTAGTCTGTACGAAGTAGTTGAATTGCAGGTTTTCGGGGTTCTCAATCGCTTTACCGTCAATCATCACCTGTCCGTCTACAATCTGAAGGGTGTCACCGGGCAGGCCGACACAACGCTTCACATAATTCTCGCGACGGTCTACCGGACGCCAGAGGACTTCTCCGTAAGTGCGCGGGTTGTTCATTATCTGTTTACGTCCGGCAGCATAGTACAAATCATAGATGGCACGTTGCTGGGCGCGTGTCAGACTATCCATTTCAATCTGTTTGGAATAGATACGTTGTCCTTCGCCGTAAGCCAGCGTATAGAAGTCCGTTGTCTGTTGGTAGTTCACTGCTACCGTATCTCCTGCGGGGAAGTTGAAGACAACAATGTCATTCAGTTTCACTTTGCCGAAGCCCGGTACCCGTTTGTACTTCCATTGTGGCCACTCGATATACGATTTAGTATTGAAGACAGGCAGCGTATGTTGTGCCAACGGCATAGAAAGCGGAGTGTTCGGTACGCGGGGACCGTAGCTCATCTTGCTTACATACAGGAAATCGCCTACCAGCAATGATTTTTCCAGCGAAGAGGATGGGATCTGGTAATTCTGGAAGATGTAGATATTGACGAAGTAGACAGCAACCAACGCAAACACGATGGCGTCTACCCAGCTCATGATACTGCGGACAGCTGGATTCTTCGACTTCTTCCAAAAAGACCAGGGAATTTTCTTTGTGATATAAATATCGAAAATGAAAGGAACAACAATCAATCCCCACCAACTCCGTACCCAGATAAGGAAGATGAGGTAAAGTAGAATAGCAGTGGCACATTTGATCCATTGTGCGCGTGTGGCTTGTCTCATAATGTTATATTTGTTTAGAACTAGCTTCTGAAATCTTAGTCGTTCAAGAATGGGAATAAATCACTCATGCCCAAAAAACCTTTGTGTGTGGCAGTATATTCGGCTGCCAATACGGCTCCCAATACAAACCCGCCGCGGCTCTTGGCATCGTGGGTGATAGAAATGGTGTCTACATCGGACTCATAACGGATGGTATGAAGTCCGAAAACTTCACCCTCACGGATGGAACTGATAGGAAGTTCGTTAGGAGCACAATCGTTGGTTCCGCTAATGGTTCCGTCCGGCGCAAGGAAAGTTCCTTTCACCCATTTGTCTTTACGGTCTATCTTTTCCAGAATACCTTCCGCCAGTGTAATGGCTGTTCCGCTGGGGGCATCCAGCTTGTGGATATGATGTGTCTCGCTCATGGTGACATCATAAGCAGGGAACTGATTCATGATTTTAGCCAGATACTTGTTGAGAGCGGAGAAGATGCTGACTCCCAGGCTGAAGTTGGACGACCAGAAGAGTGTTTTGCCCTCTTCCGTGCAGAGCTTCTTGATTTCTTCGCCGTGCTCGGTCATCCATCCGGTACTGCCCGATACCAGTTTCACACCGGCTTTGAACGCTTTCATATAATTGCTGTAAGCTACCATCGGATTGGTAAACTCAATGGCCACATCGGCCGATTTGAATGCTTCCGATTCGAAGTCATCCTGATTATTGATGTCAATGATGCAGACGATTTCATGTCCGCGACTACGGGCAACCTTTTCTATCTCTTTGCCCATCTTTCCGTAACCGATCAGTGCTATTTTCATTGTTTTCTGACTTATATTCAAAATAATAGTCGCAAAGATAAGATTTTTATTACATTTGCAGCGCACATTAACGTCTTGTTAACATGGAACATCTTCTCCACTACGTGTGGAAACATAAATTATTTCCCCTGAAAGTACTGCAAACCACCAACGGCTTACCGGTAGAAGTGATTGACCCCGGTCTGCAAAACCCCAACGCCGGTCCCGACTTTTTCAACGCGAAACTAAAGATTGACGGCGCCTTATGGGTGGGAAACATCGAAATACATACACATTCTTCCGACTGGTTTCGCCACGGACATCATTCTGACAAAGCATACGACTCTGTGATTCTCCATGTAGTGAGTGAAGCAGATACGGAAATAACCCGTACCAACGGTGAACAGATACCGCAACTGTTACTGACTTGCCCGGAAAATGTGCGATTGCATTACCATGAACTTTGTGTAGCCGATCAGTATCCGGCTTGCCATCCCATCCTTGCCTCTCTTCCCAAACTTACCATTCATTCCTGGCTGACCGCTTTGCAAACAGAACGTTTGGAGCAGAAAGCCCGATTAATCACACAGCGTCTCGCGCTTTGTAACCGTAATTGGGAAGATGCATTCTTTATCACCCTTGCCCGTAATTTCGGTTTTGGCTTGAACGGAGATGCTTTTGAGACGTGGGCGGGATTGTTGCCATTTCGTGCGATGGATAAGCACCGGAATGATTTATTTCAGATAGAAGCTTTCTTCTATGGTTTGGCAGGGTTGTTGGAAGAAACGTTTCTGAAAAAGGAACAGGAAGACGAGTATAGTCTCCGTCTTTGCAAGGAGTTCCGTTATTTGCAGCGGAAGTTTGAAATCGGGCAGGGGATGGACGCTACGTTATGGCGTTTTCTACGGCTTCGTCCGGAAAACTTTCCGCATATTCGCTTGGCGCAATTAGCTTATCTCTATCAGAAAGGGGATAAGTTGTTTTCACGTTTGTTGGAAGCGGAAACTCTGGCGGATGTGAGAACCTTGCTGGATGCCCGTACGTCTCCCTATTGGGAAAATCATTATTTATTCGGGCGACCGTCTTCACAAAAGGAGAAGACGATGGGAGAGCGTTCCAAGGATTTGATTATCATTAATACAGTGGTTCCTTTTCTTTATACATACGGTCTGCATAAGACAGATGAACGAATGTGTGAACGTGCCGGACGTTTTCTGGAAGAATTGAAGGCGGAGAGTAATCATATTATCCGCTCGTGGAGCGATGCCGGGCTTCCGGTTGTCAGTGCGGCGGATAGTCAGGCATTGATACAGTTGCAAAAAGAGTATTGTGATAAGCGAAAGTGTCTGTACTGTCGCTTCGGTTATGAATATCTGAAACATACATAGATTCGGGAAATTGATTATATAGACGCAAATATTTAGTTCTTAAAATAACCAAGATGCCAAACTTGTCATTATCTTTGCGCCGTCAATTAAACTCTTAATTTATATAGTGTTATGAGAGCTGAAAAGTTTGTATGCTGCTTGCTGGCTATGATGCTGCTCGCAGGTGTTTCGTTTATCTCCTGCGGTAATAGTTCCAAGGCAAAAGCCGATAGTGAACTGACTACGCAAGACGGTGAAGATTTCAAATCATTTCTGGATAAATTTACTTCCAGTGCAGCCTTCCAGTATACTCGTGTCAAGTTCCCATTAAAGACTCCGATCACTTTGTTGGCAGATGACGGAGAAACCGAGAAAACATTCCCTTTCACTCGGGAAAAGTGGCCGTTGCTGGATAGCGAAACAATGAAGGAAGAACGTATCACCCAGGAAGAAGGGGGAATCTATGTCTCCAAGTTTACGCTGAATGAACCGAAACACAAAATCTTTGAAGCGGGCTATGAAGAGTCCGAAGTGGATTTGCGTGTCGAGTTCGAATTGCAGGCTGACGGGAAATGGTATGTGGTGGATTGCTATACAGGCTGGTATGGATATGACTTGCCGATTGGAGAGTTAAAGCAGACTATTCAGAATGTGAAAGAAGAAAATGCCGCATTCAAAGAAATACATCCTTAGAAAGGAGAAATAAGTATTAAGTATTAACCAGTCATTGGATGTTAATACTTAATACATGATATTGATTACGGTTCTCCGACATAATATCCCAGTTCAGATTCTTTTCCATCCACCATCTCTCTGACAATACCATTTTTGGTGTTGAACTCTTGATAGAGTTCTTCATAATCACGTGTATAGTCTGCATCGGGGACTACGTTAACATCAAATTTAAGTTCGGCTCTTCCGTCGGGGAGCATATTACCGAAAATCCGGATGCGGTGAACCACCTCGCCTACATTCTTAATACTGTTGTAGGTTGCCTTGAATTGTCTGATTCCGTCTTCGGGAATGATGATATGCGAACTTTTATCCAGAATGATACAGCCACAGGAAGGTTGCATTTCTGAAATGATTAACGGAGCGTCTCCCGTGTTGGTGATGGTAAACATGATATCGAGTTGCTGACCTTGCTTGATAGGGTAATAGTGTCTGACGGAATCTTTTATCGTCATGCTGGTGGGACGTACTTCCTTTCTGCACCCTGTAAAGTAGAGCGGAAGTGCCGTCAGTAGTAAAATATAGAATATAGATTTATTCATTGTTGCCATTTATTTTTGTTATATCACTTTTTCAGCATTTAAGGGATGAATGCAATTTCATCGATACCCATTTGCGTTCCCGGCTTCTTTAAACAACTGATTTTTATGCTTAATTGTTCTGTTCCGTTCAAGTCTGCCGGAACGGTGGCTTTCATCATTTCTCCTTTTTCTGGGGAGTCTTCCGGTTTTAAGTCTATTGTTTTATAGGCTACTCCGTCTTTCAACAGTTGAACTTGCTGTGGAGCATAGATGCGATGCCGGGGAAGATTCAGGAAACTGATATAGAATGTTCCTGATGCATTGAGTCCTTTAACCGGCAGGTTGATGGTACATTCTTCTCCCGGAATGATAACCCAACCGCAATGATAGTCTCCGGGTAAACCGTGAGTGCCATCGGTCAGTTTCTTTGAATCATTTTTATTTAGTTTAGGGGTTGCGGAAGGATGCATTCCCAGAAACAAACTTTTCTTTATGTCGGAAGCAAGTATATATTGTTCCCATTCCTTTATATAATAGTCAATCTCATAAGCTGACTCATTATAATATCCCATTCCGGCAAATGCTTGATGCTCTTTGAGCTGGGTGACCCATTTACGAGCTTGGGGAAGCGGTTGAATATCCTTTCCATTCCGCTTGGCATATCCGTAAGCGTCGAAACTGTGGTCACGTGCTAATTCCATGCGCGTGAAAGACAAGGCGGTCTGGAGCTCGTGCAGCTTTTTGCGCTCTTTCCCTTTTGCTTCGGATACAAAATCTCCCATTTCATCATAGAATTTGATAAACTTCTCCGGATAGAGGAATCCTTTTTCCGATTCTCTGATACCGGCGTAAAGTCCGAGCCGCTTTCCGGATTGGGCGTTGTTTTCTAGCTCTGTGTAGTAATCGTACAGCCATTTTTTGGATACCGGGTATTCCTGATTGAAATAGCTTTTAATTAACTCATCAACCGGAAGCTCCGGGTTGATAAGAAGGGCTGATAATACAAAAGTCCTCATTTCATCGAAAGAAGAATAGCTATATCCGCTTCCGTTGAAGAATATGCCGCTGGCTCCATGTTGTTTGAAGAATTGGAGCCTTTGTTGGGCTATCTTTAATATGGGAAAAGGAGTGAGGTAGTCGTCAAAGTTGTTGATATAGTCCCATATATAGATGTTGTTCGTTACTTTCTTCCAGTTGTCGAGTTGTTCCGCAAATTTCTTGTCTTGCTCGTCCTTGCCGTCTGTCCGGCGGAGCGGGTAGTCGATAGCGCTGACAATTACCCCGACGTTAGGCGGGAGCTGCTTGTCTGTGACTTGTTGCGTAGTCAGGTAGGAAGTCGTAAAGAACGTGTGTTTGGGAAAACGCTGCGACAGGCGGAGGATCAGTTCCGTAACGGCGGGAGTTGCGTTCTTCTCTGTATTTCCCAATGCGGTGCAGGTGGCACACGTACAGGCGTACGGAGTATCATCCGGTGCGATTACAAAACGGAAATTCCCCTTTTCACCGAAGTTATCTACGATGTAACTTTCTATCTGGCGATACATATCCTCGGAAGAGAAACACAGTTGTGAGTCATCTGTCTTCCCGTGAATGGTGGCATATACTTTCTCTGCATCTTTTCCCAAGACTTTTCGCAGGTTGTGTCCCCATATTCCCCAGCTGTCGTCAAAGTTATTCAGGCCGATAACGCCTGTATGATCGGCGTTCAGGCCGTATGGAGAATAAATACTTTGATAGTCAAATGCAAAAGCTCCGCAAGTATCGTTGAGATTGATAAGGGCGGGAGGAAGATCCGAACCGTCTATACGCGGGTCTTCTTTGCTGATCTTCTTTATCAGTTGGTATTGCAGCCATAACATTTGTTTGTCGTCACTTGCGGTCAGTCTGATATCAGAGCCTTTGCAGGCTACTTTGAATCCTCTCTGCAATGTTGGGTCTATCTGTATGATGATGCGCCACATGTCCATTTCGGAAACGCCAAAAGCTACCATTTCATCGTCGTTTGCACGCTTCTTGAGATGCTCGTACAGGTATTTCGCCCACCGGGTGTCTCTGTCGGTCGGATCCTCACCAATGGTGACGAGATACCCTTCTTTAGATGGGAACATCTCCGTGCGTGCCTGCATACGGCAGCCGGATAAAAGGCAGCAAATACATATCATTCCTGCCAATACAGGGCCAAGCGTATCAGAATGAAATATAAACTTGTGCATAGATGTTATATAAGTTTTTATAGCGTGTCGATATGGATTCTATCTGGTTGGACGGACTTGTCCCTCGCACCGTATTGGTTTGGTTATAATAGGTGTTCCAAGTGCCCATCAAGCCTATGGTAATGTTGGGACTGACCATATACTGACCTCCCAATCCCACCATGGTATTGGTGTGAGAGAAAGAGCCGGGCAGCGCATAGTCCAGTACGGCCGTTTCCGGTGCCGATCCGATGCTTGCCATGGCGTTGATATTTGTCTTTGTATCGCTCGCCGGGAAGTATTTGGCGCCAATCTGCGCATTGTAATAGAAGTTAGAGTTGAAGAAGTGCATATCGATCTTCGTGTTGAGACGAACCACTTCAATGGTCTTGGCTAATTCTCCGCCTACTGTGAGCAGGTTAGTCTTTGACTCATTCCAACCCGTAAACAGATAGCCATTGTCTCCGGTGCCACCTGCAAAGAATTCATCGTTCCATTCATAACGCTTTGTGTAGGCGGCTACCCGTCTATAACCCACATGCGCACCTATTTCCCAATCATTCTTGAGATAATGCCGTAAAGCGACATCAGCCGTTATGTCCGGGAAGTATTTGGTCGCAAAGGCTGCATTGGCCGTGAGGCTCCACTTCGGTGAGAAGTGATGCGTCCACTCACCTTGTACCTGAATGCCGACTCCTCCCGGTGTCTGCTCTTCCGCTTCCATGCTGTCGCTTGCCGAGCCACTTCGCCCTGCATAGTTGAGACGTCCTGTATAGCTGTTCTTCTGGCCTTTTCGGGTATATTCGGCTGTTGCAACAGAGGTAATGATATCTTCTTCTCCGTAGCGTGCACGGAGATAGGTCAAAGCAATCTCATTCTTGAGCATCATGCTTCTAAGGCCCGATAAGTGTCGTTGGAAAGAGCGATATTCCATGATGGATGGCTCGTAGTACTTTTGGTAATAATAGGCTGAATCCGCTTGACGGTTGGCTTCATATACCACTCCCTTAGTGTACTTCAATGATTTGTTCTGACTGTCATAAAGCAAAGCTGTATCAAGAACAGCGAGAGCCTTTTCCGGTTCTTTGGCCTTTGTCAGTTGCAGGGCACGGTATTCACTGCTCTGTGAGAATGCGCCTATAATCTCTTTGTTGCTCGGGTATTTGTTGAGTATCGGCTTCAGGAATTCCAAAGAAGCTTCGTATCTCTTGTCACGTTCAAGCACGGTAGCTCTTTTAGCCTGATAGAATGGTTCTTCAGGATAATAATTGATTCCTTGTGCTGTATATTTCTCGAATTCATCGTATTTTCCGAGTAAACCGGACGAATTGATGGCATACCGTAATCCGAGATCGCTTGATGGATTCAGGCTAATTAGCTTAACAGATTCCTCGTATGCTTTCTTCGTAGCTCCGGCTTCCATACATTTCTTGATGTACGGCACTGCTAGTTCCTCGTACCCGATAACATAGAAAATGCGCATATCTTCATCACTCTGCTCGATGGCAGATAGATACAGTTGCAAAGCCTCTTCGGTTTTATCCATTTTATCGAGAATAAATGCCCTTTTCAACGTGCCGTTTTCGTAATCAGGGAAGTGAAGAGTGATGGTGTCCAATGTTGCAAGTGCTTCATTGTAACGTTTCATATTGATATAGCAACTCAAGGCTTTTTCCCATGCGGCACCGTTCACTTCATTGTCGTCTACATGTTTTTGAGAAACGAACAATACGTGCGGCAATGCTTCTGCGTACAGACCAAGTTCCATCAGTTTTTCAGCTTTCTTCATGTGTTGTGCGCTCATGGCAAGCGTAATATCATAATCATCAGGATACATCTCATACATCTTTTTCAGCGTTGAATAGGCAAGATCATCCTCATTCATCTGGCGATAAAGCATATATTCTTTATAAAGAATTCCTTTATCATTGTTGCCATATTGTTTTTTAGCTTCTCTGATATAGAAGAGTGCGTCATCGGTATATCCCCGGGTGACGGAAGTGTTCAGCAGGTAGTCTAATGCTTCCTTGTTCTTATTACCTCCTTCGTAGGCCATGCCATATAATACATAAGGATCCCGCTGCTTCTCTGCTCGGGCAGCCTCCATTAACAGGTCGTTATACATACGCCGTATGGCAGGGCTGTTGTTTCTTCGCATTTGCTCGCGTATAAACACCAGAGCTTCCGGATAACGTGCCAATTCACTAAGGATACTCGCCCTTTTGACGATAAGCGCACCGCTTCCCGGTATGGCAGCCAAACCGTTGGATGACCAGCCTAGAGCAGCTTCCCGGTTTCCTTCCTGTAAATGCAGGTTAATGATGTCCAGATAATATTCTTCGTTTTGAGGAGATACTTTGATGAGCTCCGTCAACTTTTCGATAGCCTCTTTTCGGTTACCGCCTTTTTTCATTTGCTGGTAGCCTACCTCCATGCTGTAGATATAATCCTTCCTTAGAATCGTATCGTTCGGGTAAATCTGATTGATTCGTTTCAACAGACGATCTGCTTCCACATCGTTGTTCTGCTTGCGGTACAGTTCAATCTTTCTTCGCCATAAACCTCTCCAATACGGATTCACTTCCAGCAATTCATTAACGTAACAAATAGCACTGGAGTAATTTTCGGTGATATCTTCTACGTCTACCAGCAGATGTTTGGCATTGACGTTGTTGTAATTGTCATCTATCGCTTTGACAAGATGATAACGCGACTGATCATAGTTCTTTTCGTGGAACCAGTATTTTCCCATGAGCCATTCAAGGTCAGAAACATTCGGGTATTTCTGAAGGCCCTCCTCCAACAGCTCTTTCCCTGCTTCCCATTCCTCGTTCGCAAAATGCTCCTGTACAATCTGGGCATATTGCTCCGGTGTCTGGAATCCGTTGTCGGTCCCGGAGGAAGAGGTTATCAGTAAAAACAGACAACCTAATATGGTGATCTTATGGAGAAATTCTCTGTTCATTCTATCTTGTCTTTAATCTTTCTTTCTTGTTTAAATCGTAGCAGGTTCGGGCTTCATTGCCGTTATATCAGTACCGTCTGCACTTTCTTCTTTCTGCTTGAATCCCTTACGTTCCATGTTCTTCCACTTGAAGTCTCTATTGGTCAGATAACTGAGGTATCCTCTCAATGAACAGAAAGTGATGATGGGATGATAGAAGATAGGCTCTAATATGGACGCAATGATAATCCACAGGTATTCATATCCTCTTTTATATAGCATCCCGACATAGTAGTCGTAGGTAATAACAACGATGGAAAGGAACTGGCAGAACGTATAGATCGTCAGGTAAATCATCCATGCCGTGTTCCAGTTGACTGCTCCTGTAAAGGCCAGATAGATAAATACTATTAAACCGACGAGCTCGATGATCGGCGCTAGAAACTCAAAAACGAACATATAAGGCAGAGTTAACAGTCCCATCTGTTTATACGTCTTTTTGAAAATCATCTTACGATGGATATTAAGTGTCTGGAACAACCCTCGTGCCCAACGGGTACGTTGACGGTAAAGCATTGCCAGGTTGGGAGGTCCTTCCGTCCAACAACAAGTATCAGGAATCTGTACGATCTTATAAGGACGGGAGAAGTCGCACATATATCCTACCATGCGGGTGATGAGGTCCATGTCTTCGGCAAAAGAGGGAGCATCGTATCCTCCGGCTGCAATCGCTACCGAACGGTCGAAAAGACCGAATCCACCGGAAACATTCGGCATACCATTGATTGCGGACCATCCCATCTTACCAATCAGATAAGAGCGCATATATTCCAGATTCTGGAAAAGTGGAATCGGTGTACGGGGAGTTCTAACGTCTATGATTTGTCCGTCTTTCACGACGCATCCGTTAGCCATCAACATCGTTCCGCTGACTGCAATTACTTGTTTTTCTGAAGATATAATGGGCGAGATACAACGATAAAGAGCATACTTTTCCAAAATGCAATCCACATCCGTGCAGATAAAATAAGGATGAGAAGCAACGTTGATACCCGCATTGGATGCATCCGCTTTGGTTCCTCCATTTTCTTTGTCTACAACGATGAGTCGGCTGTATTTCGGGTTGGAGGATTTGAGGAGTCTTCGGAACGGTCTGGTTTTGATTCGCTCGATATAAGCATAGGGTACTTCTACCAGTTCATAATATTCGGTCATCTTTTCCAATGTACTGTCCGTACTTCCATCATTTACAATAACCACCTCGAAAAGCGGATATTCCAATGCAAGCATGGAGTTCACATTATCAATGATTGTCTTTTCTTCATTGAAGGCAGGAGCAATTACCGAAATGCCCGGTGTATAGGGGGATTCCTTGATTGTTTTCCGCATATAGCTTTCCACATAGTAATCCTTTCTCCGTTTTAGAGAAATGAAAGAGAGGAAGGCGAATGTGACGAAGAATATCGCCAGCATGCTCGTATAAAAGAATACGAAATAATTGAAGAATGTAAATATTATATCTCTCATGTTCTCTAGTTTAACTGGTTGATTAACGGATGCTTGGTGTGGGCAAACAATATAGCTGTGTGGGAATCTGCTTTTCTTTCCAATTGATCGAATGTTTTCCTTCCCATTGCACTATACTCATAGAGGGCTTTGAGTATGACTCTCTTGGTTCCCCAGTTATCTGCTTCATCATAAGCATTGTAAAGAAATCCTAAAGCCTTATCGGTCTTTAGATCCGCAATAGCCGAAATGATTTGTCGTTTGACTTCTTCCGGTTGTACATTATACATTTCAATCAGCTTAGGTTCAACCTCTTTGTATTTTAGTTTACCTAAAGTCTTGATCGCTTCACCTCGTATTTCCACAGAACGGGCATTGAGTTGCTTCGCGAGAATTGGGGCACTTTCGGTTTCATTATATAGCCGGATTTCGTTGATAAAGAATATCTTAACGTTTTCTTCAGCTGAAGTATTCACCCATTTAATAAAGGTGGGTGTGTTATATCCCACTTTCTTACGGTGCTCCAAGATAGCGTGTAACTCCATCATGTCCCATTGCCTTAACTTCATGCCGATGTCTTCGTCGAAGAAGCGGAACGGGTCACCCTGGCTTAACCACATATAAGTATAGCGTGCCGAGTTTCTTAGTTCTAGTTCACGATGATAGAGGAAACGCACCAATACCGCTTCAGAGGCATAGCCATTGATGGACTGAATAAGTTTCAGAGCTTGTATCTTTGATCTTTTGGAACCGAATTGAAGTTCGCGTTCAAGGAAACGTGTGATTTGGAATACGGTTTGAATCGTTTGATAGTTTAGTTCATTGATCTCATCTTCATGCACACTCTTGATTTCTGTTAATAGTTGAGTGATAATGCGTAACTCGTTAGGTTTCGGGCGCTTTTTCGTATCATATTCTAATCTGTCAGCTATCTCTTCTTCACTCAATGTGTTGGAATCTAGTGAGATAGATTTCATTTCTTCATAATACTTATCAAATGCTTTATTGTATTTCCGCTTCTCTTTTCGCCTTTTAAATATACCATATATAATATGGAATAGGAGAAATAAGTACGCAATAATACAAAACATTACAGCAATTGAGCATATTCTTATGATTAAAGGATAGCCAATAAACTTGTAATATATCCAATAGAAATAATATTCTATGTAATCTATACCATACAGTACTTGATCCATTTCCCTTGATATATTTATATATAGAACTTGTATATTCGGAATAAAAGCTCTACATTTGTTGTATTGAATGTTCTGTCTAATGCAAATATACGAAATAACTTGTATATATTATCCAGTGTTCATGAACAGGCCTTTTGAGCCCTATTTTAGCTCTTGTGATTATTCTCGATGGAAAGGATTGAAATTACAAATAAAGGCAAGCAAAAAGCTATTAGGAGTTAAATATATTTTTGATAAGTTAACAAATGGAGCCTGAAAATAAGTGTGATAAGCCAGGTTCTCATGCGAAACAAAAACAAACAATAAATTTAAAAATTAAATTAAGATGAAAATTAAAAGTTTGATGTATGTCCTTATGGGGACAATGTTGGTTACTACTTCCTGCTCTGATAATGAGTTGGAAAAAGGTAACGATGGTTCGGGAACTGTTGACCCGGTAAATGCTTCTACACTTGTGAATGTATATTCCGATAAAAGTGGTTCTGAAGCGAGCCTGCTTGTGGGAGATGTATTAGTGAAAGATTCCCGTACTCTTACGTTGAATGTTCCTGCTGCTTGCGAGAAAGTGTATATGAAATACAATACAGTTTCGGGAACAGAAGCTACAAAAGAATTTGCTTTGTCTCCTGTTAGTCGTGGTGTAGATCAGAGTACTGGTTTCAATTTTGAAACAAACCGTCTGGCATCGGTAACTCTTGCGCTTCCTGAAGATGCAGTGCAGCCGACAAATGAAACGGACCAAGGCTATCTTTTCTATCATAACACAGGTGTGGTGATGTTCGAAGATGGTTGGCCTATTCAACTGGATTCATGGTATGATGAAGATTTCAACGATGTTGTATTCGAGTATGACTTGAAGGTGACTGAATGTCATAGTCAACAGATGATGGAGACTGTAGGAGGTAAAGAAGAATTGTTGTTGACTTTGGATGTTCGTGCTGTAGGTGGTATATACCCGACTGTGTTAGGTGTTGTACTGGATGGTTTGAAAAGCGAGTATGTTGATCGGATTACTGCAAGCCTTGTACTAAAAGGTGGTCAGGGAACAATGACAGACTTAGCTAAAGAGGAACTTTCTACAAAAAATATAGTGAAAGTTGAAAATAAAAATTGGAATTGGAGTAATGATACTCGCAAAGAACCGCGTTTCGCAATATTGACAGTGGATAAAGCACAAGCGGAAGGAACTGTTATTACACTGGATGGTTTAACTTCTTTGATGGATAATAATCAGGATATGTTTCAGGTAACACAAGGAAAAGTAAGAGAAGGACTACCTATGTTGCGTGCTGAAGTTAGACTGATTGGTAAAGAAGGATTAACTGGAGCTGAAAGAGATGCTCAGCTTGCAGCATTTAGAGAGTTGATTTTAGATACTAATAGACAGAATTTCTTTATTAAGGTGAACGGTGGTAAAGAAATACACATGAGGGGTTATGCACCGACTTCTGCTTACAAAGCAGAATATGAAGCATTGGTTGCGGGTGACACTACACTGGATGCAAATGTTTATTATTCAAATACCAAAGGTTCCACTTGGGGAGTTAAACTTCCGGTTGGCACACGTCATGCTTATGAACGTGTACCATTTAGAGAAGCATATCCTGATTTTACTAAATGGGTAGATAGTAAGGGTGTTTCAAACCAGAAATGGTATGAGAACTTTGTTGATGAAAAAACTATAAGATATTGGTAATGCAAATTATCAGTCAATACGTTATTTGAGATATTTTGTACAATTTGAACCCCTCTTTTTTCGAAAAGAGGGGTTTCTTTGTATTCGGAAGAATAATCTTTAAACTAATACCGTAATGACGAAGCGATTTTTTATAGGCTACAGTTTGATTACTTTTTTTCTCTTAAATAGTGTGGTGCTTTTGGCACAGCACAAAGCTTCTTTTGTGCAGCAATGGAAAATAGAAGATGCATCCCATGCTTTGCAAATAATAGAAAGTGCAGATACATTAGAATTGATAGTTCCGGACGGACTGACTATGTGGTATCGGCAACGATTGACGGGCGATTATGAAATAAGTTATCGTATTTGTATGGTGATGCAAGGTGGAAAGTATGACCGCTTGAGTGATCTGAACTGCTTCTGGGCTGCCAATGATCCTAAATACCCTGATGATCTTTTTGCCCGTAGTCAGTGGCGTGACGGCATCTTTAAAAACTATAACACATTAAACCTTTTCTACGTTGGATACGGAGGAAATGATAATTCAACGACCCGTTTCCGTCGATACAAAGGAGAATATTATGGAGTGGCAGATGACAAGGTGAAACCTTTATTGAAAGAATATACCGATGCCTCTCATTTACTCGTCCCCAATCAATGGTATGAGATTCGGATTCGAGTGGAAAAGGGAATCACAACTTATTCTGTGAATGATGAAGAGTTGTTCCGCTATACCCTTGCGGGTAGTGAAGGTGACGGACACTTCGGTTTACGTCTTTTGCAGAATCACGTACTCTTTACAGATTTTAAAGCGACTATACTTTGACTTATATACTGAAAACCTAATAAGACTATATTTCCATGATGAAACAACCTTTTACTAAATTTGGAGTGACAACTCTGTTTTCTCTTTTGTGTTCAGCATTCCTTCATGCACAAGTTGTAACAGATGAACGGATGTTTTCTTTTGAAGAACCGCAAATACCGGATTGTATCACCGCTACCCATTCCCGCCTGTCGGTATCTGATCTGCATTATAAAGATGGAAAACATTCGTTGGAATGGACATTTGAACCGGGTGGTATATTGGAACTCAAGAAAGACCTGAAGTTTGAGAAGAAAGATCCGACCGGCAAGGATTTATATCTTTCGGCTTTTATTGTGTGGGTTTATAATGAAGTTCCCCAAGATGCGACCATTGAGTTTCAGTTTCTGAAAGACGGCAAACGATGCACATCTTTCCCTTTTGGTATTAATTTCAGTGGTTGGCGTGCCGCATGGGTTTGCTATGAACGTGATATGCAAGGCACACCGGAAGAAGGCATGAATGAACTCCGGATTATTGCTCCAAATTCAAAAGGAAGCCTTTTCATCGATCATTTGATTACGGCTACTAAGGTTGATGCACGTCAACAGACGGCCGATCTGCAAGTTCCTTTTGTCAATGCCGGGACCACCAACCATTGGCTGGTTGTCTATCAACACTCGCTTTTGAAACCGGATATTGAATTGACTCCTGTAGACGATAAGCAAAGAGCAGAAATGCAACTGTTGGAAAAGCGTTTTCGTGATATGATCTACACGAAAGGAAAAACGACTGATAAAGAAGTAGAAACCATCCGCAAGAAATATGATTTCTATCAGATAACTTACAAGAACGGCCAAGTATCGGGAGTACCTATTTACATGGTACGTGCTTCAGAAGCTTATGAACGGATCATACCAAACTGGGATAAAGATATGCTGACTAAAATGGGAGTGGAAATGCGTGCTTATTTCGACCTGATGAAAAGAATTGCCGTTGCATATAATAATGCGGCAAATCCGGTGATTCGGGAAGAAATGAAGAAGAAGTTCTTAGCAATGTACGATCACATAACCGATCAGGGGGTAGCTTATGGTAGTTGTTGGGGAAATATCCATCATTATGGCTATAGTGTTCGCGGTCTGTACCTGGCATATTTTCTGATGAAAGATGTGCTTAGGGAAACCGGGAAACTTCAGGAAGCCGAACGTACGTTACGTTGGTATGCGATTACTAACGAAGTATACCCTAAACCGGAAGTTAATGGAATTGATATGGACTCTTTCAATACACAGACCACAGGACGCATTGCCAGCATTTTAATGATGGAAGATACACCGGAAAAACTACAATATCTCCGGTCTTTCTCCCGTTGGATTGATTTTGGTTGCCGTCCTGCATTGGGATTATCCGGTTCGTTTAAAGTAGACGGAGGTGCTTTCCATCATCGAAATAACTATCCGGCTTATGCTGTGGGCGGACTCGATGGAGCAACCAATATGATTTATCTTTTCAGCCGGACGGAATTTGCTGTTTCCGAGTTAGCTCATGAAACAGTGAAAAATGTACTGTTGACCATGCGTTTCTATTGCAATAAGCTGAACTTCCCTCTTTCCATGTCCGGTCGTCATCCGGATGGAAAAGGTAAACTGGTTCCTATGCATTTTGCTATGATGGCTCTAGCTGGTTCTCCCGATGGAAAGGAGGAATATGATAGTGAAATGGCTTCTTCTTACCTCCGTCTGATTTCAGACCCAAGTATTGAAAATGACTCTCCCGAATATATGCCTAAGGTTTCAAATGCTGAAGAACGTAAGGTGGCAAAACGTCTTGTGGAGAAAGGTTTCCGTCCGGAACCGGATCCGCAGGGAAATATAGCGATGGGATATGGTTGCGTCTCTGTCCAACGTCGTAGCAATTGGTCGGCTGTGGCACGCGGACATTCCCGTTATCTATGGGCGGCAGAGCATTATCTGGGAGCAAATCTATACGGTCGCTACCTGGCACACGGCAGTTTGCAAATATTGACTGCTGCACCGGGACAGACAGTAACTCCCGCCACTAGCGGCTGGCAGCAGGAAGGTTTTGACTGGAACCGTATTCCGGGAGTGACATCTATTCATTTGCCATTGGAGCAATTGCAGGCTAAGGTGCTCAATGTGGATAGTTACTCTGGAATGGAAGAGATGCTTTACTCCGACGAGGCTTTTGCCGGTGGTTTGTCTCAACAGAAGATGAATGGTAATTTCGGAATGAAGTTACATGAGCATGATAAGTACAACGGATCACATCGGGCACGTAAATCTTACCATTTCATCGATGGAATGATTGTCTGTCTTGGTTCGGATATTGAAAATACAAATACGGAGTTCCCGACAGAAACGACTATCTTCCAATTGGCAGTTACTGATAAAGCAGGGCATGATTATTGGAAAAATTATCAAGGAGATAAGAAAGTATGGGTGGACCATTTGGGAACGGGTTATTATGTTCCAACTCCCATCCGGTTTGAGAAGAACTTTCCTCAATACTCGCGAATGCAAAATACAGGAAAGGAAACAAAGGGTGATTGGGTTTCTTTGGTTGTAGATCATGGAAAGGCACCGAAAAACGGAAGTTATGAATACGCTGTTCTGCCTCAGACGAATGAAACTCTGATGAAGAAATTTGCAAAGAAGCCCACTTATAAGGTATTACAGCAAGACCGGAATGCACATATTGTAGAGTCCGTTTCCGAACAGATCATTTCTTATGTGTTGTTTGAAACTCCTGAAACGACATTGCCGGGTGGTTTATTACAACGTGTGGATACTTCCTGTCTGGTTATGATTCATAAAGGATCTGCTGATAAGATTAAGTTGACGGTGGCACAACCGGATTTAGCTTTGTATCGCGGTCCAAGCGATGAAGCGTTTGATAAAGATGGGAAACGCATCGAACGTAGTATCTATTCACGACCATGGATTGAAAATGCCAGTAGTGAAATACCTGTGACTGTAACGATAAAAGGGCAATGGAATGTAGAAGAAACTCCGTTTTGCAAGGTGATTTCTTCTGATAAGAAGCAAACAGTTTTGCAGTTCAGTTGTAAAGATGGTGCTAGCTTTGAAGTGGAGTTAAGGAGATAAAAGTCAGACAATAGGAGATCATTTGCTTTTCCTGATAGGGGAACACTAGTTTCTCTTGGAGAAACCATAGTTTCCATGCCGTTGAAACTATTGTTTCTCGGTGCTGAAACTACAGTTTCCCAATGCTGAAACTTTA
>ENA-OURZ01001482-OURZ01001482.1-human-gut-metagenome-genome-assembly--contig:-NODE-1482-length-25697-cov-3.183137_pt1 | contig 25697 bp, 17 predicted proteins | sample MGYA00242073_ERZ509195 | MGnify/ENA primary metagenome ERZ509195 (study PRJEB26280, sample SAMEA2338837) | human gut metagenome | biome: human gut; feature: human-associated habitat; material: faeces...
ATATACATACAGAGCCTCATCCTCCGGATCGAGCAGCTCGTACGTTCCGTAAACCATGATATCCTTCTCTTTCCGGAGATGAATCAGTTTCTTGTAATAATTGTATACAGAATCCGGATCCGCCATCTCATTCTTGGCATTGACGGTCTCGTAATCCGGTCCGACCTTGATCCACGGTGTTCCTGTGGTAAATCCTGCCGAAGCGGTATCATCCCACTGCATCGGAGTTCTTGCATTGTCTCTTCCGCGCAGGTTCAGGTAGCGCATCATGTCGTCCGGTGCTACTTTTCCGGCACCGGTCAGCTCGTGGAACGCGTTGATGCTCTCAATATCGCGGAACTCGGACAGATCGTGGAACGGAACATTTTTCATGCCAAGCTCATCGCCTTGGTATACATACGGGGTACCCTGCATCATATGAAGGCAGGTTGCCAGCATTTTGGCACTTACCACACGGTATTCCGGTGAATCATCGCCGAAACGGGACAGGCAGCGCGGCTGGTCGTGGTTTCCAAGGAATAGGCTGTTCCATGCCTTTCCCTCAAGCTCCGTCTGCCATGCTGTCATGACGCGTTTGAAATCTTTGAGCGGTACGCGTTTGTCCGTCCATTTGCCGTATGTTCCGCTTGCCAGATCTACCAGCTCGAACTGGAATACCATGCTGAGCTCTTTGCCGTCTGCGGATGCATATTTTTCTGCCTCCTCGATCGTGACACCGGCACACTCACCAACCGTCATCAGATCGTATTTGGAGAGGACTTCCCTGTTCATCTCCTGCAGATACTCATGAACGTGCGGTCCGTTTACGCAGCCGGAATCACCGTAGAGTCCGCCCTCCGGAATTTTTCCGTCCGGCAGCCCTTCCGGTTTGGAGATCATGCTGATAACGTCCATCCGGAAACCGTCAATGCCTTTTTCACACCACCAGTTCATCATATCGAAAACTTCTTTTCGAACCGCCGGGTTCTCCCAGTTCAGATCAGGCTGTTTTGTTGAGAACAGATGCAGATAATACATCTCTGTCTGCGGATCGTATTTCCATGCGGAACCGGAGAAGCAGCTTCCCCAGTTGTTTGGCTCTTTTCCCTCTTTTGCATCACGCCAGATATAATAATCGCGGTATGGATTGTCTTTCGATTTGCGGCTCTCCACGAACCATTTGTGTTCATCTGAAGTATGATTGACAACAAGGTCCATGACCAGCCTGATGCCTCTTTTATGCATCTCCGAAAGCATGCGGTCAAAATCCTCCATTGTTCCGAACTCCTGCATGATTGCCCGGTAATCGCTGATATCGTATCCATTGTCATCGTTTGGTGACTGGTACACCGGTGACAGCCAGATAACATCCACGCCAAGATCCTTCAGATAATCCAGACGGGATGTGATACCATTTAAATCTCCGATACCGTCTCCGTTGCTGTCCATGAAGCTGCGCGGATAAATCTGATACACTACGGCTTCTTTCCACCATTTTTTGTCCATTTTTTTACCTCCTTTATTTCATCCCCAGAACGTGTCTGGTTCTTTGATTCTGTCGTTTGCAAGCACAGTTTACCATACCTCACGGTGATTTTTCAATAGTTTTGCGCAAAACCAGCAGTTTCTACAAGAGTTTTTCTGTAAACTTGGTAACTATTTACTTCGTCAGATCTCTTACCGACTCCCTCTCCACCAGCGTTGTCGGCAATGGCGGAATATCTTTTTGTACCGGCTCATCCTGGATCAAGTGCATCAGGACTTCTACGGCACGGCGTGCTTTTCCATCCACCATCTGATGCACGGTAGTCAGCTTCGGCCGCGCAAGTGTCGCATAGGTAACATCATCAAAGCCCGCAATTGAAATTTCCTCCGGAACCTTTATTCCCCTGTTCTGCAGAAAGTTGGATGCTTCAAGTGCATAGTAATCCGATGAAAAAAAGAGCGCTGTCTGTTTTTTGAAGAACGGAAGCATCTCCTCATATGCCTTCTCCCTCTGCTCTGGATTCCACGGGATCACAATATGGCGACTTTCAAAGTCCTCAATTCCCGCCTCCTCCATTGCCTGACGCACACCGAGCCACCGATAGTGGTCAACCCCGAGATCGCAGTCGGATAAAAAGAGAAATTTTTTATGTCCCTTTCCAATCAGGTACTGACTCATCTGGTACGCACCGCCGCGGTCATCCATCGTAATGGAGCGGACTCCAAGTTCCGGCGGGAGATACTGATCAATGGTTACCAGCGGTTTTCCGAGACGTTCCGAGAGCTCTGCAATCTCCTTTTCCTTCAGAGCCATCGCAATCATGCCGTCAAAATTCCAGCCGAGCGCCTGCTGCATAAGATCGTCCTGCTCATGGCGCGCAACCAGCATCATATAGTAGCCGTGTTCCCGGATCTGATACTCCAGATTTCCGAGCATTGCCGACACAAAGGGATCCTCAAAGGAAGATGCATTTCCTTTCTTCATGAAACCAAGCGCCACACCAATGAGACCAGAGCTGTTGTTCGCCAGCATGCGCGCGCTGATACTCGGCACGTACTCCATCTCCTTTAAAATCCGGTTGATTTTCTCGACCGTCGCCTTTGAGACGCGCCCTGTCTTTCCGTGTATTACATTCGAAACCGTCGTCGGGCTGACCCCTGCGCGGTCTGCAATATCTTTGATTCTAATCATCGGTTCTCCGCCTTTCCTTTTTCTTCACAATTTTCTGAATTCTGTTATGTTTATTTTACCAAGACGGCAAAATGTTTACAACTACTTTGCATCGGCAAACACTACAAAATTATTACATTTTCTTAAACGATATGTAAGAAAATCTCCATCCCTCCTTCATTTACTTTCCGCCGGTTCCGTGGTAAGATAGGATGACAGAAAAAGTTCACCTTTTTTCTGTAAGAAAGGACCTACACATCATATGCGGCTTGCATTTACAAATTTTTCGTTAAAATCTCCCACCGGCAAGAAATCCGGCCGGTTTTTTCTTGCCCTTTTTCTGGGCATTTTTCTCTTTCTGACTCACCCCATGCTCTGCCAGGCTGGTTTTGCCTCCAGTACGCCGTTTACCGGTGCCTCCTGGGAACTGGTCGGGGAATATCCGATTCTCGGCAGCAACGGCGCGGTGCAGTCCGTCTGTGCGACGGAAGATTATATCATCTGCATCGAAAATTTTAATGATCTGACGACAGAGCCGGACGTAGTCTCTGCCTACTATAAAAATGATACAGACGCAGACGGAAATCCCGTTACGCAGTATTCCCTCGCGCATCAGGTAAGGGACGCAGACTTTGCTCACGCAAACGGTATGGCATACAATCCCGTCACACATGAAATCCTCGTGAGCGGCTACAGCAGCCCGGATGCTTCCAATTACGGATGTATCTTCCGCCTCGACCCGGATACTCTCGAGCAGAAAGAGCGGATCCAGCTCTCGACAAGCTACAATATTCTCGGTATTGATTATCTTCCCTCCACCGGCGGCTATCTGATCCAGACCGATGCGGACGGCGGCTACGGCTTTAAACTCCTCGATGTCTCACTTCAGGTGGTGGATGACTGGGGCACGTATCCCTTCGATTTTTACATGGAAAACTTTCAGGATCTCTGTGTTTCCGGCGATCTCTTTTTTCTTTTTCCGCTGACGATGCATCTCGGAATCGGAAACTTTATCCAGACATACTCGCTCTCGCAGAAAACACTGCTTGCGGACGACACGGTTGATTTTGGCTTTTCCGACGATATCACCATCAATGAACCAGAGGGCCTCTGCGAGACAAATCCTGGGGAATTTATTGCGATTGTAAACGTAACAAAGGCAGATGGTGGACGGTACGTGCAGTTCTACCGCACCCGGGTGCCGTATCTGTTCACGGTTTCCACTTCCGCGGCGGAGCATGGCTCGGTGTCCGAGGGCGGGGAAGTTTCCCGCGGAGAGGAAAAAACCGTTTCCTACACGGCAGACGAAGGCTTCCGGCTCGCGAAACTCTCGGTGGACGGCTTGTATCTGCCGGTGACGGAATATCCGGACAGCTACACATTTTCCGATATCCAGAAGGATCATACCCTTGCCGTAACGTTTGAACCGGTTCCGACGGCGACACCGACGCCAACTGCCACTGCGACGCCGACCGAAACACCGGCCATAACCCAGACACCGGAACCGGCCATTTCCAAAGCACCGGCATCATCCACGGTTTCCTTCTCATCTGTGGCTTCCCATTTCGCAGCGTTCTGGAAAGGCACTGTGCATACCGCTTCCTGGTTCCGCCATCTTGCCTCGGCCGGTGCATCCCTTTTTGCCCGTATCCGGAAGGCAGATCCTGTTTTTCTGGCGATGCCGTTTGTCCTTCTCGTTCTGATTCTGCTCTTTGTCCTCCGCCTGCGGTATGTCCGCCGCATCCGGCGGGAGCGGTCGCGGAAAGCGCTGGAACACAGAAGAAGAACGTACGAAGAACTGGTCAGAGAATTTACGGAAGATCCGAAGGACGAAGAGTTTTCCATCGATGAGCTGCTGCTTACAATTGACGAACTGCAGAAGGAAGAACAGAAAAACACTTAAATGAAACGTATTCACCAGATCAGGAATTGATCTTCTCGGCACAAAAAAAGTATCCCGTTCCTTTTGGGGAAGCGGGATACTTTTTTATTTACGCGGGCAACGAGCTAGAGCGTGTCTGAAAAAGGCTTTTCGTGAGCTGCGAGTCCCAGTTTGTGGGAGATTTTATCCGAATGAGGGCGGCGTAGCGGGCTACGGCAACCGAATGAGGGTAAAATCTCCCGCAAAGTGGGGCTTGCAGATTGCGGAAATGGTTTTTCAGACACGCTCTAAAGTCCGTATTTGTTTTTACTCTTCGTAATCGAGTGCTGCACGCTCCGTTGTGTACGGACGTACATAGGTGTCTGCTACTTTTACGTGCTCTGGATGTTTTGCATATACAGCTACATCCTCTGCTTTTTCCAGGGTTGTGACAAGTGCCATATCATGGGTGGAAGATGCAAGCGGTGCTTCTACAAAGTCAACCGTCAACAGTCCCGGCACTTTGCCGACCAGGCTTTTCAGGTTCTCTGCCATCGCTTTTTTCAGCTCCGGTTTCTTTGCATCCTCTACTTCCGGTTTGAATTTCCACATAACAATATGATGTACCATTGTATTTTTCTCCTTTGCTTTTGTTTTATTGCCAATTCACACAGTTTCTGTGCAAATACCAGCCTTTTGTTACGGCTCTTCGCCTGCAATCCGCAGAATATCCTCAATCTCTTCCACGGACATGTCAAGATACGCGGAAAGCTCTGCCACACTGAAATCCATGTCATCGCCGTCGGAGAGTTCCTCGATGGCGTCTTTTAAGCGGTTTACTTTATTGACTACAGTATTGTCCTTGTGTTTCTGAACTCTGTGTTCTTCCATGAAATCGCTGATCGTCTCACGCACAGCCGCATCAATCGCCTGCTCCGCCGTCTCAGCTTTTACAACGGACTCCAGCGCTACTAAAAGTCCGACATTTCCCTCCTGCACCAGATCCATCAGGAAGAAATCGCGGGTGTGCATTTCTTTTGCGGTCTCAATAACTTTCGGAAGCCAGAGCTGCACGAGCATGCTCTTTGCAAGGGAATCGCCCTCTGCCGCTTTCCGGTAAAGCTCTGCCGTTTCTTCCTCCGACGGTGTTTCTGTCTCCGGCAGTTCGTCAAGATACTGCTGTAAGGCACGCAGCTCCTCCTCGGAAAACTCCGGTTTTTTCTTTTCTTTTTCGGTCTCCTCCGGCACGACGCCCGGCTCATAATCTGCCACATCGACCTGCTCCATCGTCAGATATTCGCAGACAAAGGTGACTTTCTGCTCATCCAGTGCAAAGTCTTCAAAAAAGTCTCTGACTTCTTTCATCGTTACTTTATTTTCATGGTTTCTGGCGTAGGACAGCAATTCGGAGAGCTTCTCCTGGAACTTTTTCTGTTCGTCCTGCATCTTTTTTACCCTCTCTTTCTTCCGTTTCACGATTCCATTTCTTCGTACATTTTTTTCAATTTGTCCATTGCTTTTTCTGCTTTGAAAAGCTACTATAAAAGCAAACGAAAAACCACATTCAAGTGGAAAGGAGAATCCTTATGAAACAATTTTTTCAGGATGTGAAAAACAGTTTCCTGCTTTCAGCCGCTGTCTCTATTATACTAGGTATCGTGCTGATCGTCTACCCCGTAAAAACGAGTTTGCTGATCTGTTATATCGCCGGAGCGTTGCTCCTGTTCGGCGGCGTTGTTGCGCTGATCCGCTACATTGCAAGCCGCGGCGAACCATTTTTCTTCCGCTACGATCTGTTCGTTGCCCTGGTACTGATTCTGTTCGGCTGCTTCGTTATCTTTGAAAGTGACCTTGTAATCGCATTCATCCCGGTTGTCATCGGTATCATCCTTCTGGCAAACGGACTGCTCAGCATTCAGAAGGCGTTCAACCTCAAAAAAACAGGGCTGGAAAAATGGTGGCTTGAGTTCCTGCTGGCTCTTTTAACCAGCGTTCTCGGCATCATCATCTGTACCAATCCGTTTGATGCCGTTGCAACCACAAACATTTTCATCGGTATCTGCCTTGTCTACAGCGGCATTTCCGATCTTGTCACCACCTACTACATGGGCCGCGCAAAACGCCGGATCAAAAACGTCATCCAGACCGAGATCAACCAGCAGAAAATCCTGCACGATGACAATGTGATTGATGTGGATGAGGACGAGCTTCACTAAAAAACAGCTTCTTCCATAAAAATCTTCTTTCATACGAAAAACCGGAACCCGGCACCGCTTTCAAACAGCGGCTCCCGGGTTCCGGTTTTTCTCTGTATTTCTTTTTTTATTTATTCCTCGTGTTTGCTCAGTACTTCCATGCCTTCTCTTAACTTCAGGCGGATCTTTCCAAGCTCCAGACCATTTGCGCCGAAGTACAGCTTCAGGTAGTGGTTCGGGCCGAAGAAGAAGCCAAGGTCTCTCGTCTCTTTGATCCACTCACCTTTTGTTCCGCGGATGCTGATCATAGTTTTTACGATATTGTCGATGTACACGGTTACCGGCAGCTGTGCGAGGTCTTCCAGATCGGATTTCATCTCGATTTCGATATCGTACGTTCCCATCTTGTCAGCCAGAATCGTAACACCGCATACTTCACTGTTTCCTTTTTTCGTGTTCCATGCGGATGCGTCGATCACAACATCTCCCGTTGCCGGATCTGCCTCGTATGTTACAAGATCCGCTGCAACGAAATCGTTGTCGCCCATCTGCTCCTGTGCTTCTTTCTCTTCCTCGCTGATGCGGTCCAGGAACCGTAAGATGCTTGGAGTTCCAAGGATGAAATGCAGGACATTCATCGCATTTCTCTGCAGGTCGCCTCTTGTGATCTCGCCGTTTTCCAGTGCCTCTTTCACATCGTCCTGTCCCATATCGGAGCAGTCGGTGCATACCATGAAGACATCGTTTCCGGCAGATACCATCGGTGCATGGGTTGTTTTGGTTGCTTCATATCCCTCACGGTTCGACATTGCCCACCAGTCAGTCATAACGAAGCCGTCGTAGTTCCACTCGCCGCGCAGAATCGTGGTCAGAAGATCGTAATTTCCTGCAGTCCAGATGCCGTTGACCGGTCCGTAAGTGCTCATGATGGATCTTGCGCCGCCTTCTTTGACTGCGATTTCATATCCCTTCAGATAGATTTCACGCAGGGCACGCTCGGAAACAACGGCGTCCACATGATGTCGGTTGGACTCCTGGTTATTTGCACAGAAGTGTTTGATGGTTCCGGTTACATCGGATTTTTCCATACCAAGAATCTGTACGGCACTGATCCATCCGGTCAGGTACGGATCCTCGGAGATATACTCAAAGTTACGGCCGTTCAGCGGGTTTCTGTGAATATTCATACCAGGTCCGAGCAGGGCATCGACACGGTTCTGTCTCATCTCGCGTCCTGCCATCTCGTACAGATCTTCTACCAGCGGAAGGTCAAACGTACAGCCAAGCAGGGTTCCGTTCGGCATGGAGAAGGCTCTCGTTCCGCAGTCAAAGCGGAGTCCGGACGGGCCGTCGGTACAGCAGGCTGCCGGAATACCGAATTCCTGCAGTTCCGGTGTCAGGCCGCCGAATGCTGCTGCGGTTCCCGGAGTAACCTTCGGGCTGCACATGCCCTCGCCGCGGAAGATGCAGATCAGATCTTCATCGGAAAGCTGTGCCACGAACTCTTCCATCGTTACTTTCTTATCCAGGACATCACCGAGCTTGTAGCCTTTGTCACCGGTATAGGTGATCGGCTCCATGCGGTTTTCTTTCATGCGCTCGATCGGATCTACGGTGCGCAGAGGAGCTGCCTCATATCCCGGTTTTAACGTTCCGTCTTCGCCCGGAACAGCTTTCATGCGCTCAAATGCTTCTACCGGAGCCATGGCCTCGGTCAGGATCTCAACCACTTTGAACGGCTGCTCGTATGCACCGGCAAAGGCTGCGCTTCTGACATCGCTTCCGACGTAGAACTCATAACTGCCCTCTTCGAGTATGTAACAGGATTTGTGGCCGGTTGCACCGCTGTCATCGTAGGATGCAAAGCTCTCTTTGGTCACATCGATCGTCAGCGTCTCTTTTGCGCCTGGTGCAAGAACACCGGTCTTTGCAAAACCGACGAGTGCGCGGGATGGTTTTCCAAGAACACCCTGCGGAGCTTTTACATAAACCTGAACAACCTCTTTACCATCCGTTTTGCCGGTATTTTCAACGGTTGCCGTCACGGTTACATTGTCAACATCTTTCTCTTTGGCCTCTGCGGTCACGGCAAATGTCGTATAGGAAAGACCAAAACCGAACGGATACAATACTTTCTCTTTTGCAAAGGTCTCAAAGTAGCGGTATCCGACGTAGATATCCTCTTTGTACTCATTGCGGGTCAGATCGCCGAAGCAGCTTTGGGACGGATAGTCCTCGATATTCTCTGCAATCGTGTCGGTCAGCTTACCGCACGGATTGACTCTTCCCATCAGTACATCGGCAACACCGTTTCCGCCTTCCTGACCGCCCTGCCATACATAGAGAACAGCTGCCGGATTGCACTCTTTCACCCATTTCATGTCGATGATGTTTCCGACGTTCAGCACAACGATTGTTCTTGCAAATGCTTTGCTGACTTTTTCTACCATCTCTTTTTCAGTATCGGTTAAGAGATAGCTGCCTGCCTCATTTTTGTTGTCCTGATCCTCACCTGCGGTACGGCCTACAACAACGATGGCTGCATCGGCGCCTTTTGCACTCTCCACGATCTCGTCGGTCAGTTCCATCTCTTTCTGGGACCACGGCACCTTGCCCCAGCCCTGTCCTTCGTCGTACGGATTTTTTTCGATCCATTTTTCGTATGTTCCAAGAAGATTCTCGTCGAGTGTAATGTCTTTTTCTTCTTTTAAGGCATCCAGAATACCGACAACGTATTTCGTATTGACAAGACCGCCAGAGCCAAGTCCGCTCTTATAATAGTGGAATGCAATTCTTCCGAAAACAGCCACTTTGTCTCCTTTTCGAAGCGGGAGTGCCTCATTTTCGTTTTTCAGAAGTACACAGCCTTCTGCCGCTGCCTGACGTGCCAGTGCTGCATATTTGTTGAAATCCAGTGGTGTAAATTTTCCCATTTTGTTCCCCTTTCTCCTGTATCCTTTCTGATCCGACAAGTGCCGGGACACCTGATACTTCCGGGTCCCGGCACCTGTTCTGGTCTCTTGTCTTTTATTATCTCGTATTCCTGGCTTTTTTTCCAGTTCTTTTCTTATCTTTTTTTCGTCTGATATTGACCTTTTTGTTCCTGTCTTATCCGATCAGTCCCTGGACAATTAATACCAGAAGCAGCAACGGCAGAATATAAGAAAGATAAATCCGCATTCCATTTGGTATTTTCAGGCCATCGCCACGATTTGCCTCCGCCTGGTAATTTTTAAAGCCCCAGCCCCATTTCGAGGTACAAAACAGAAGATAAATAAGCGATCCGATCGGCAGCAGCAGATTGCTGACAATAAAATCTTCGAGGTCGAGAACGGTACTTCCTTCTCCAAGAGGCTGAAAACCGGACCACACATTGTAGCCGAGCGCACACGGAATCGATCCCAGGATTACGAGCACACAGTTGATGAGTGCTGACTGTTTTCTGGAAACGCCGAAGACTTCAGAAAAGCAGCACATAATGTTTTCAAACACGGCAATGATAGTCGACAGTGCCGCAAAGAACAGAAACAGGAAGAAAAAGCTTCCAAAGATCCGTCCGCCCTTCATTGAAGTGAAGATGTGCGGCAATGTCATAAAAATCAGTTTCGGTCCGCTGTCCGGCTGTACATGGTAAGAAAAGCAGGCCGGAAAAATGATAAGACCTGCTGTGATAGCCACAAAGGTATCGAGTGCCGCAATATTGACAGCCTCTCCGAGCAGGGATTTTCCTCCGTTTAAATAGCTTCCGAAAATCAGCATCGCACCGATACCAAGACTTAACGTAAAGAAGGCCTGACTCATCGCATTTGTAATAATGTGTAACAATCCCACCTGTTCAATCTGCTGTTTATCCGGTACCAGATAGAATTTCAGACCCTCTTTTGCACCCGGCATCGTAAAGCTGTACACAGCAAGAAAAATCATGATCGCCATCAGTATAATCATCATCACTTTTGTGACACGCTCCACGCCGTTTCGCAGACCTACGGAACAGATCAGAAAGCCCGCAACCGTAATAAGCACCATGGTAGTGATAAGAATCGACGGAGACGAAAGCATCTCGTTGAATTTTCCGGTTACCGCATCTCCTGTAAGACCACTGAATTTTCCGGCTAAAAAGCTGTAGAAATAATACAGCATCCAGCCTGCAACAACGGTATAGAACATCATCAGCAGATAGTTTCCGATCAGGGCAACGTATCCGTGGATGTGCCACTTCTGACCCTTCTTCTCCAGCTCACCATATGCGCGCACGGTACTCTTTTTACTTCCTCTTCCGATGGCAAGCTCCATCGACAGAACCGGAACTCCCATAATAGCAAGGAATATCAGATAAAACAGCACAAATATGCCACCTCCGTTGTTTCCTACCATATATGGAAATTTCCATACATTTCCGATGCCGATGGCACATCCTGCCGAAAGCAGAAGAAAGCCAAGGCGCGATTGGAATGTTTCTCGTTCCATTTCTTTTTGTTCCTCCCTTTTTTCTTCCATACTCCCGGAATTTCTCCGCAAGTACATCTTCGTACAAAACCAAGACTTCAGACAGCACCGTTCTGCCGTTCTTTCCGGTATGCCGACGGCGAGATTCCCATATGGTGACGGAATACTTTTCCAAAATAGTTTCCACTGGAAAATCCGGTTTCTGCTGCAATCTCTTCCACACTCTTTCCGGTATTCAAGAGCAGAGTCATCGCTTTGCGAATTCTCGCTTCCTGAAGATACTGCATGGGAGAAACGCCTGTTTCCTCCCGGAAGCATCTCGTAAAATGGGCAAAGGAAACCCGGCTCTGTTCTGCAAGCTGTTCAATCCCCTGCACAGATGCGCAGTCGGTATCCATCTGCCGTATCGCTTCCCGAACAAAAAAATGTGTCTGCTTCCGCTCCGGACGCTGTACCTCCCGCAGAAGAGAACAAAAAAACTGATACAAAAACACACCGCATTCATACGGTTCCGACCGGTAACCGTTTTTCAGTTTTCGATGCATCTGCAGTGCAGTCCGAATTGGCTCGCTATCTGCATCCGCATAAAAAACATCTCCTGTTTTTTCAAACAGTCGTTCTGCCGCATAGGACACTGCACTTCCACGAAAATGAAAATACAGAAAAATCCATGGTTCTTCGGATTCCGGATGCAGATAATATCTGCTATTCTCCGGAATCTGACACAAAAATCCTCTCCCGGGACGCATTTCATACGTTTTTCCGTTTTTTTCAAACCATCCTGTTCCCGAAAGCGTATACTGCATCAGCCATCCGGAATATGTTCCACGGTCTGTATTATGAAATGCATACGGTTCCTTCCATCTCTTTTCCACCCCGCCGTCCAGCAGCAAAAACGGAGCGTTCGGCCAGTGATCCAGATCCAGGATTCCATATACTCCGATCAGATCTTCCATCAAAAAATTACCTCTTTTATCCGGTTTGTCTTCTTGTTTTGCACTATGTCCTTTATTATACTTTTCTTATCAGAAAAAAACAAGCATTGCTTTAGAAAGGAGTTTTTTCTTATGCATCTGACAAACAAAAATACATGCGCACCAACCCCACCGATGGGCTGGAACAGCTACGATTACTATGATACAACCGTGGACGAGGCTGCGGTAAAGGCAAATGCCGACTATATGGCAAAGCACTTAAAAGCATATGGCTGGGAGTATATTGTAGTGGATATCCAGTGGTATGCAAAAAAGGCCGGTTCCATGCGCGACCGGTATCAGTATATTCCATTCTCTGAACTGGAAATGGACGAATACTCCCGTCTGCTGCCGGATCCCGAACGTTTTCCATCTTCTGCAGACGGTTCCGGCTTTAAACCACTTGCCGACTATGTACACAGTCTGGGGCTGAAATTCGGAATTCACATCATGCGCGGTATTCCGCGAATCGCTGCACATCATCACGGAAAGATCAAGAACAGTTCTCTTGGTGCTGAACACGTTGCCGATCCTACGGTCATCTGCGGCTGGAATCCGGATATGTACGGTGTACGCGATCTTCCGGAGGGACAGCTTTACTACGATTCCCTGCTGGAGCTCTACGCTTCCTGGGGTGTGGATTACATTAAATGCGATGATATCTGTAATACCAACATGCACAAAAATCCGTTTGCAGCTGCGCATGAGATCGAGATGCTGTCAAATGCGATCCAAAAATGCGGACGGCCGATCGTCCTTTCTCTGTCGCCGGGACCTGCGCTCATAGAGAAAGCATGGTTCTATGAAAAGCACGCGAATCTCTGGCGCATCACCGATGATTTCTGGGACAACTGGGCACAGTTAAAGGATATGTTCCAGCGTTGCGAGCTCTGGCAGAGCCACGTCTCTGCCGGCTGTTATCCGGACTGTGATATGCTGCCGCTTGGCGAACTCGGAAAAGGTTTTGCTACAGAACATCATACGTATTTTACCCCGGATGAGCAGAAAACGATGATGACACTCTGGTGTCTCTTCGGCTCTCCACTGATGCTCGGTGCCGAAATGACGCTTCTCGATGACGATACACTGGCACTTCTTACGAACACGGATATTCTCGCAATGCTGCCTCCGTCCGTTCATCCGCATCAGATCACGCGTACAGACAATGAAGCTGTGTGGTATGCAAAGGATGATACAACCGGAACAACCTACGTTGCACTTTTTAATCTTTCGGATGCACCGCAGACGGTTTCTTCCACACTTGCCGATGCAGACTGCCCACTGGAGTCTGTTGCGGCGAAAGAACTCTGGAGCGGTAAAGCACTTTCTTTAAACGGCGGTTTTTCTGCTTCTCTTGCTCCGCACGCCTGCAGCGTATGCCGTTTTGAGACACGATAAAACGATCATTTCTTAAAACAAGCAGCAAATCATGTCCTGCCCGGGACCAAAACAATGGTTTTTCCTCCGGGCAGGGCATTTTTATGCTCTATTCATACCGCGCAATTTCTTTTCGCAGCCGTTTCATAATCCGTTTTTCCAGCCGTGAGATATAGGATTGTGAAATTCCCAGAAGATCCGCAACCTCTTTTTGCGTTTTTTCCCGCCCCTCCGGCATATTGATGCCAAACCGGAGCTTCACGATCACCTGCTCCCGCTCCGAGAGCTTGCTGATTGCGCTTCCGAGCACGCGGTGTTCCGCTTCCTGTTCGAGCCCCTGATAAATTACATCCTCCTCCGTTCCGAGGATATCGGACAAGAGCAGTTCGTTTCCGTCCCAGTCCACATTGAGAGGTTCATCAATCGACACCTCCATGCGTGTCTTGTTATTTCTCCGCAGATACATCAGAATCTCATTCTCAATGCACCGGGATGCATATGTCGCAAGTTTGATCTTTTTCTCCGGATTAAACGTGTTGATCGCCTTGATAAGACCGATCGTTCCGATCGAAATCAGATCCTCCACACCAACTCCTGTATTGTCAAATTTCTGTGCAATATAGACGACGAGGCGCAGATTGTGTTCGATCAGCTCGCTCCTTGCCGTCTCATTTTCCGGATCTAAAAGTCCCGCGATCGCATCGGCCTCCTCCTGCCCTTCCAAAGGCGCCGGGAGAACATCTGCGCCTCCGATATAAAAAATTTCCCCTGTCTGACGAAATACAGCCGGCACGGACCGCGGCAGCATACGAAGCCGGAATCCGTTTGGCAGTGCAGCCTGCAACATACTTCATTCCTCCTGTCCTTCCATGAGATCTGGATGCAATATCATTTCATAGCCCCTGGGAGATGAACTATTTTCTCCGCCAAGCGCAATCAGCGGTCCGCTTATGTGCCTGGCTGTATGTTCTGTCACAAGAATCATTTCCGATATCCGGATCACCGGCAGAAAGCCCCGGCCTTCCAGTCCGCGAAACGGTATGTAACGGGGCTGCAGCGCAAGAAGCCGTTCCGGCTCCGGCACCGTCTCGTGCCTTGCAAGCGCCGCAATCCCTGTCCGCATTTCGTCCGGGAACAATTCGAGTATCACAGTGTACGGTACGACCGAGACCGGCTTTTTGGTTGTGGCATCCCGCAAAGTATTGCCCGTGTCGTACAGTCCTTTTACTTTTTTCCATTTCCCATTCTGCACAAGCTGTACCGTAACCTGCCTGGCGTGTTCCAGGAGCATCTCCTTTCGGATCTTCAGCAGGAGGAGCGTTCCCGCATATGCGGCACTCCCGGAAAGAAGAAAAAGAAGAATTCCCCTTCCCGGCATCAGCTCCCGGAACAGACGGTATGCACTGCCGATCAGAAAACCGGACAGTATATAGCCTGCCATTCCCACCACAAGATCCCGTACTGTCGTGATTCTGCAGCCAGATTTCACCATCCCTGTTGTAATTCCGATTCCGACCAGGGCGAGCAGCGCACCCGGCAGATACCGTGCAAACACGGCATACAGCACCGCATAGCCGGCGCCGAGCGCGGCTGCCGCAAAACTCCTTCTTCGCGTGGCAGATCGTTTCAGAAGAAAGGAGGAAAGACGCAGAATAGTATAATTCAGCAGAAGATTCTCTGCAAAGAGAAGATCCAGAAAGATCTCATAGTGCAAAAAAACACCCCCTGCGCCTTTTGCATGGTCTGAATTTCTAACAGACCCTATTATAGACGGAAGGGGGTGAATTTTTTGTCGTTTTCGGAAGAATGACCTTCTTTTTTGTTCAACAAACTTCGACACGCCGCAACATTTTCGGTCTGCGGCGTGTCGAGGCAAATTCGTTATTTGCTTATTATTCTTTGCTTATCTGCGGTTTCTTAAGAAATCCGGGATCTGGATGTCCTTTTTCGGAACATTGCTTGTCATGGTCTGCTGAGCCTGTACCTGCGGCTGCACCTGAACCTGTGGCTGCGGCTGTACCGGAGCGGAAGCTTTCGGAGCAGTGTGTACCGGAGCGGCTGCCTGTGCAGAGAAGCTGCTGCTGGAAAATGCGCTCTTTCTTGCATCTGCCGGCTCTTTGCGGGATACGCTTGCCTGTTTCGCCGTTGCATCGTTGAGGCCTGTTGCGATAACGGTGATCTTCGCTGTATCGGTAACAGAATCATCATACATAGCACCGAAGATGATGTTTGCATCCTCTCCAGCCAGATTCTGTACGTAACTTGCAGCATCGTTTGCATCCATAAGGGAGATATCTCCGGAAATGTTGATGATAACGTGGCTTGCACCCTCGATGGTGGTCTCAAGCAGCGGACTGGAAACAGCCTGCTGTACAGCCTCGAGCGCTTTGTCGTCGCCCTTTGCCTCGCCGATACCGATGTGGGCAATACCCTTGTCGGTCATAACGGTCTGAACATCTGCGAAGTCGAGGTTGATGAGTGCCGGCAGGTTGATCAGGTCTGTGATGCCCTGTACGGCCTGCTGCAGAACCTCGTCTGCTTTCTTTAATGCCTCCGGCATGGTTGTCCGGCGGTCTACGATTTCAAGAAGTTTGTCGTTCGGGATCACGATCAGGGTATCTACGTTTTCCTCGAGTTTTTCGATTCCCATCAGCGCATTGCTCATACGGGTTCTTGCCTCGAATTTGAACGGTTTTGTTACAACGCCGACAGTCAGAATGCCCATTTCTTTTGCAACGCCTGCTACAACCGGTGCTGCACCTGTTCCGGTTCCGCCGCCCATACCGCAGGTGACGAATACCATATCAGCGCCTTCCATGATCTGTTTGAGCTCTTCGATGCTCTCCTCGGCTGCTTTCTCTCCAACCTCAGGTTTTGCTCCTGCGCCCAGTCCCTTGGTCAGCTTCTCGCCGATCTGGAGAATGGTAGGTGCCTTACAGAGGGTCAGCGCCTGTTTATCGGTGTTGATTCCAACGAATTCAACGCCGCCGATGGATTCCTCCACCATTCTATTTACAGCATTATTTCCTGCACCACCTACACCGATTACGATAATCTTTGCAGATGATTCTGCCTCATTTGTCATGATCTCTAACAATTTCAACTTCCTCCTTTTGATTATGAACTGCTGTCTATCTCAAAATAGTCTGATATTCTGATGGTCATACATAAAGATATAATATAATTTCTTCGGAAAATAATCAACTGTTTTTTTCGTATTTCATAAAAAATTCAGGATTATTGCGTTTTTTTGACGGCTTTCCTTTCCTCTTATACATCTTTCGAGAAGACAAAGCTGCTGTCGCCGTCCTTGTAATCCTCCATATGGAGTTCTCCGGAAAGACCGGAAAGGCTCGGCAGGATTGCTGCTACGCGCGTCATCTTTTCTTCTAACGCCGTATCGGTTCCAAGCAGAATCCGCACGGTATCATAGTAATGCAGAATAATTTCGCTGTTCTCATTAAATTCCACACTGTCCGGCGTGATATTGTATTTCTCCGTCATTCTCGTAAGTGCGAGCATGGTGCGGAAAACTGCCGGTTTTTCAACCGGGAGCTGCTTGTTCACGGTCACATAGTCAAACGTAAGTCCTGTTACAAGCGGAACATCGGAAAGGGTCGGCTGAAAGTCTGTCGTTGTCACACGTGCACTTTTAATCGTATCCGCCGAGAGCGCACCGTCGGACGTACTGCTTTCGGATGCTGTGCCATCGGATGATACGCTTTCGGATGCAAGCGACTCACTCGTAAGAGATCCATCCGCACTCGTTCCATCGGAGGCGGTTCCGTCGGAAGGCTCACCCTCCGCAGGTGTTTCCTGCTCCTCGTCCACGCACTCCAGCACGATGCCGTTCTTGTCAAAATAGACCTTCTGGCCTTCGTACTCGACATAACCGACCACTTTTTTCTCATTTACCTGGATGCAGATGGTGTCATAGCTTACAAACGTAAACTCCACGGAGTTCATAAAAGGAATATCGCTCATATCAACCTTCGAATGAAACGTCGTAAGAAGCACCGTGTTTTTCATCCACTTGTCGTCCGCGACCATCTCTTTGATTTCATCTTTTGTATACCGGGTGTTCCCCGCCACCTGGATATTGCGGATTTTGAACACATTAAAAAACAAGGCACCTGCAAGGCCGACGCCAAGCACCACCCCGGTCAGAATCCGTATTTTTCTGTTTTTCTTCTTTTTTCTGTTTTTTTTCTGTCTCATATTTCTTTTTCTACGATAATCTTGGCTCCGAGTTCCCGGAGCGTTTCTGGAAACCGTTCATACCCCCGCTCAATCAGTTCTGTCTGCCGGATTGTGGAAAATCCTTCTGCGGCAAGCGCCGCCGATACGAGTGCCGCGCCGCCCCGAAGATCCTGGGAAACAACTTCTGCACCGTGCAGACGGCTTTTTTCGGCCGTCAGCCATTTTCCGCAGATCTGCAGCGTACCGCCCATTTTCTGCAGCTCCTCTGCCGTCCGGAGGCGGTCCTCAAATACATTTTCACAGATACAGCTCTTTCCTTCCAGCGTCATCGCTGCCGCCAGATACAGCGACTGCAGATCCGTCGGAAAACCGGGATATTCCTCTGTCTCCACGTACGGAACAGCATGCTGCACGTTTTTGCTGTCTGCTACCAGTGTACCACTCTTCCTTGTATATTGTCCACCTATTTTCTGATAGAGGGACAGAACCGCCCCCATTTCGTCCAGCGGCGCGCCGGAAAGCGTCAGGTGCCCCCGCGTCGCCGCGCCCATCAGAAGATACGTCCCTGCCGCGATCCGGTCACCCGGAACACGATACCGGCAGCCGGACAGCAGTCTCTTTCCCTGCCTTCCGTAAACGGTAATCTGCTCCGTCCCCTCGCCGGTAATCTCCGCTCCCATGGCCTTAAGAAACCGGCAGAGATGAACCACTTCCGGCTCCCGCGCACAATGCTCCAGCCTTGTTGCACCTTCCGCTCCGACAGCAAAAAGAACCGCATTTTCCGTCGCCCCGACACTCTTTTTCGGAAAGCAGAGCACGGCTCCTTTCGGATGATCTGCCTTTGCCCGAATGGTGCCGTCCTCCTCGAAGACCTCGGCTCCCAGAAGCTCCATTGCCCTCTGATGCAGGTCCGTCGGCCGCTTTCCGATCCGGCAGCCGCCGGCCCCTGCAAGGTATGCCTCCCCTGTCCTTGCAAGAAGACTTCCCAGAAACAAAAGAGAGGCGCGCAGTCTCTTCGAAAGCGCTCCCTCCACACGGCTTTTTTCGATCTTTTCACAGTTCAGGTGGAGCGCATTCCTCTCCCACCAGACTGTTCCGCCAAGGCTTCTTACAATCTCCGCCATATCCTCCACATCGGAAATCTTCGGGCAGCCTTCCAGCACGACCTCCTCTTTTGTCAGAACCGCCGCCGCGATCATGGGAAGAACGGCATTTTTGGAACCCTGGACTGTTACCGTTCCGCAAAGCCGCCTTCCGCCGAGAATCTGATATACTCCCACCTGTTCTCTCCCATCCGGCCTCTCTTTTTACGGTATGCATTACACTCCCGTTTTGTTCCCGTTCTGCAGCGCTTTTCCGCCTTTTTAATCGGTGTCCCTCGAGACCGACAGGGCAAGCCCCATCTCGCCGAGCAGAAACAACACGGAGGTGCCGCCGTAACTGATAAAAGGCAGCGTAATGCCGGTATTCGGAATCGTATTTGTCACAACCGCGATGTTCAGAATCACCTGAAGCGCAATATGCCCCATAATTCCGCCCGCAATCAGTGCTCCGCCAAGATCCCGCGCATGGATCGAAATAACCATCAAGCGCCAGATCAGCACCGCAAACACGGCGATCACCAGGCAGGCGCCGAACAGTCCGCCCTCCTCACAGATAATCGAAAAGATCATATCATTCTGCGCTTCCGGCACAAAGCCAAGCTTCTGCAGGCCTTTTCCAAGCCCGCAGCCAAAGATTCTCCCGCTGCCGATCGCATAGAGTCCCTGAATGGTCTGGAACCCCTTCTCGTACGCCTCCGGGTTGCGCCAGATGGCAAGGCGTTCGAGGCGGTAGCTCTCCATCATCAGAAAAACGGCAATAAACCCGATGCCGGCGCCTCCGATTCCGAGAAACGGCAGGTAGCCCGGATGTGAAATAAAGATCAGAAATGCACAGATTCCGAGCAAAATAATCGCCGTACTTAAGTTATTGCTTCCGACAAGCGCTGCAATCGGCAGGGTGCACAGCACCGCCTTTGTCATAAACCAGAGACTGTCGGACCGGCCTTTCGTGTGCTCCATCACCCAGGGCAGGAAGAGAATCACCGCCATCTTGGCAAATTCCGAGGGCTGGAACGATAAGGGGCCAAGCTTTAACCACCGCTTCGAGCCGTTGTACTCACTTCCGAAAAAGAGCACCGCCGTCGAGAGCGCAAGGGAAGCCGCATAAAACCACGGTGCCAGTGCAAACAGCCGCCGGTAATCTATTTTTGCAACCGCATACATACCGATCACACCGAGCGCACTTGCAAAGAGCTGCTTCTTGAAATAATAAGCCGGGTCATGGAATCTGACCCGGCCGTTATACGCGCTGGCGCTGTACAGAATCACAAGGCCAAGGCCAAGCAGAATCCATACCGTCACCAGCAGCGTCCCATCTATTTTTTTCTCTTTTTCCTTCCGCATCCGCGCCACACCCGCCGTTCGCTCTTTTTCAGCTTATGCGGGATAGTTTCCTGATATGACGTTTTTACAGTGCTCTTACGTACTCCTTAAACAGCTCACCGCGCTGCTCATAGCTCTTAAACTGATCCCAGCTTGCGCAGGCCGGGGAAAGAAGAACCGCATCCCCTGCATTTGCCTTGTCGTGGCAGATCTGTACGGCTTCTTTTAAGTTGTCTGCCATGATAATGTCGTTGAATCCGACGTTTCTTGCCGCTTTTGCGATCTTCTCTTTCGTATCTCCGATCAGAACCAGGAAACGTACCTTTCCATCGAATGCCTGAATCCACTCTTCGTAGGTGGACTGCTTGTCGTAGCCGCCGCCGATCAGCAGAGTCGGGCGGTTCATCGCCTGGATGCCTTTGATGGCCGCATCCGGATTCGTTCCCTTGGAATCGTTGTAATATGCCACGCCGTCCTTCTCGCAGACATACTCGATGCGGTGCTCTACCCCTGCAAACTCCTGAATGACTTTGCGGACAGTTTCCATCGGCACGCCTGCATGAAGTGCCATCGCAGAAGCAACCATGACGTTTTCAAAATTATGTAGGCCGAGCAGTTTTAAGTCGTCGGTTCTGGTCAGAAGCTCCGTCTCGCCGTTCTTTGCAATGCGGATTTCGCCGTCCTGATAATAGATGCCGTCCTTTAACGCACGCAGACTCGAGAAGTACATCACCTGTACTTTCTTCTCTGCCATCAGTTTCTCGCCGAACGGGCGCAGGATTTCGTCCTCATAATTCAGCACACAGAGATCATCCATCGTCTGATTTTCGGTGATACACTCTTTCACGCGGATATACTCTTCCATCGTGTGATGGCGGTTCAGATGATCCTCGGTAATGTTTGTGATCGCACTTGCCGCCGGATGGAACTCTTTGATGGTTTCCAGCTGGAAGCTGCTGATCTCGGCAACCGTTACGGTATCATCTGTCGTGTCGAGTGCCGCGGATGTGTACGGGGTTCCGATGTTTCCGACCACTTTTACTTCCGGCTGATATGCTTTCATGATCTCGCCGAGCAGCGATGTTGTGGTGGTCTTTCCGTTAGTACCGGTAATCGCAAGCACTTTTCCGCGGCTTACCTGATACGCCAGCTCCACTTCACCGATGACCGGGATCTCTTTTTCTTTCATTTTAAGGACAACCGGCAGATCCGTCGGAACACCCGGGCTTAAAACGACAAGATCAAGGCTGTCGAGCATCTCCTCCGGGAGCTCGCCTAAGACAACTTCCACGCTGTCACGGCTCTCTAATTTTTTTAAGATTTCTTCTTTTTCGAGTTTGTCATTTCCATCGTAAAGAACGACAGAAGCACCTTTCTTGTGCAGCAGCTCCTCCGCTGCAATTCCACTCTTTCCGGTTCCGAAAACCAGTACTTTTTTTCCTGTGAAAATCATGTTTGATTACCTCCATATTTTAAAGCCCCATCAATGCGATCAGGCATAGTATCGCTGTGATTGTAGCAAACACCGTCACAATCTGTGTCTCCGACCAGCCCATCAGCTCGAAATGGTGATGGATCGGCGTCATCTTGAAGATCCGTTTTCCCTTCGTCAGTTTGAAGAATGACACCTGCAGGATCACAGAGAGAATCTCCATCATATAAATGAATCCCACAAGCGGCAGAAATAAGGGGAGACGTAAGAAACACGCCATTCCCGAGACGAAACCGCCGAGTGCCAGACTTCCGGTATCGCCCATAAAGACGCGGGCAGGAAATACATTGAATACCAGAAACCCCAGCAGACTCCCGATAACCGCAAGCGGGGACGGGGAAACACCGTTTCCGAGGCCGATCGATGCCACGGAAAAGAAAACAGCATTTAAAATCGTCACACTCGCCGCCAGTCCGTCAAGGCCGTCGGTAAAGTTGACACCGTTGACCGTTCCAAGAATCACAAAGGCGAGAAACGGAATCGTAAAAATCCCTGCGTCCAGCTCTTTGCCTGGAAGGAACGGAATGCGCATCCGGAGGGAAATTCCGGAAAAACGCGCTAAATACCACAGAAAGACTGCTGTAATCACTGCCTGCAGTGCCATTTTCTGCTTCGGGTACAGCCCGTCGCTGCGGTGCAGCACGACTTTCAGATAGTCATCGAGAAAGCCGATCAGGCCAAAACCAAGCGTCAGAAACAGCACCGGAACCACTTCCGCTCCCTCTTTCCGGAAAAGGAGGGAAACTGCGGTAAACGCCGCCAGAAACATCACGCCGCCCATCGTCGGGGTTCCCGCTTTTTTCTGGTGGCTCGGCACACCCTCTTCCCGCTCCTTCTGCCCCGCTTTGACTTTTCGCAGAAACGGGATCAGAACCGGCCCCAGCGCCAGGCTGATGCCAAAGGAAAGAAGAACCGGCAGGATCATTTCTCTTTTCATAGACGCACCTCTTCCTTTTTGTACGGATTGTGTACGGAACAGGCATGTCAAAATATTTTCTCCAGCCTATTCAGTATATAGCTTTTTGTTCTGTTTCGCAACCTTCTTTTATAATCCAAGTTACGGTTCGCTCAGCAGTGAAACACTTGCTGTTTCGCTGCGTAAGAAAGTGATTCAGGTGTGAGCAGCCCTCCTTTTGCGAAGCAAAACTTTAAATGAGGGCTGCGAAGGACACAATTCTCAGGTTTCCTGAGAATTGTGTCCAATACCGAGATACGGAAGTACATTGGAAAAGATATCGCGGATCACCGGCGCGCAGATCGTTCCGCCGTAGTAGACGCCCTGCGGATTGCGGATAATGCAAAGCCCCAGCACCGTCGGATGCTCCGCCGGGGTGAAGCCGAGGAATGAGGAAATATAGCGGTTGGCGCTCCGCGGAAGTGTCTGCGAAGTTGCCGTCTTTCCGCCGATGGAATATCCCTCGAGGTACGCATTCTTTCCAGACCCTTCTGAAACGACGCTTTCCAGAATTTCGCGCACCGTCCTGGAAGTTTCTTCCGAAAGAACCCCTTCTTTTTCCGGAAAATTCAGATGCTTTACAACATTTCCTTCTTCATCGAGCACATCCGTTGCGACATGCGGCGTCACCATTTTTCCGCCGTTGACGAGCGCAGAGACCGTCGCCGCCAGGCGGATCGGCGTGATCTGGAAGGACTGGCCGAATGCCATCGTCGCAAGCTCAACCTCTCCGATGTTTTCCTCCTTGTGCATAATCGTCGATGCCTCGCCCGGCAGATCGATCCCCGTCTTTTCCATCAGGCCGAAATTCCGGAAGTAATCACAGAACTTTTCCACACCGAGCCGCAGCCCCACTTCAATGAACACCGGGTTGCACGAGTTCTGCGCGCCCTGCACGAAGTTTTCGGCTCCGTGTCCCGTCCGCTTGTGGCAGTGGATCCGGCGGTCCTCCACGATTTTGTAGCCGGGACAGAAAAACGAATCGTTCGGCGACACAACGCCCTCCGAAAGTCCCGCCGACATCGTGATGATCTTAAAGGTAGATCCCGGCTCGTACGTATCGTTGATGCAGGCATTCCGCCACATCTGGTTCAGCAGATCCTGAATTTCTTTTTCCGAAAGTCCCGTTGTATCCTGCTGCAGCGTGAACGGATCGTTGAGGTCGAACTCCGGCACATTGACACAGGCATAGATTTCTCCGTTCTGCGGATTCATAAGAAGAATCGAGACGCTGTCCGCCTGTTTTTCTGCCATCGCCTTTTCCGCTGCCTGCTGGCAGTACGCCTGGATATTGACATCCAGGCTGACCTTTAAGTCCCTTCCCGCCACCGGCTCCTGGCGGCTCTCCCCGATGCCGTTCTGCTCAATCCCGCGCGCATCCGTTGTCGTCAGGATTTTTCCGTTGATTCCTTTTAAAATTTCCTCATATTCCACCTCCAGTCCGATGATGCCCTGATTATCGCCTCCGGTGAAGCCGATAACGCGCGACGCCAGCTTCCCTTTGGGGTAATACCGCTTGAAATCCTCATCCACTTTTACCCCCGCGTATCCGTACGACCGGATGGTATCACCCGTCTCCTTGTCCACATTCGTCTTGACACGCTCGATTGAAGACCGCTTCTCCACGCGTTTCCGCGCCGTCTCCTCCGAAATTCCAAGCTCTTTTACCAGCATCGCAATCACCGCCTCCGGCTCCTCGATCTGGCTGTGGATCACGGAAATCGTACAGACCGTGCGGTTTGCCGCGAGAACTTCCCCGTTTGCATCAAGAATCCGGCCGCGCGCCGCCTTGATCCCGCGCTCCCGCTCGTGCAGATCATCCGCCTTCTCGGAATAATAGACGGACCGGAACACACACAGATACACCAGCCGCCCGGCAAGTCCGACCATCATTCCCATGCAGAGTACCCACAGAAGAACCGTCTTTTTCCGGTGATACGTTTTGTTTTTACGCATAGAATACCCCATAGCCGAATCCATTATGATAACACTATATGGAAACTGCTATGGGGTTATGTCTTTTGTTTTTTATGTTTTTTTACTCTTCATTGATGAGATCCAGCTCGGCGTTTGTCAGACCGCCGTTCTCGATATTGCTGTTTTCAGCACTGTTTTCCGTATCGTCTTCCTGTACCGGTGCCGCTACGTTTGGATCATCCGTTCCGGTCTCGGAGCCTTCGCCCGTCACGTAGAGGTGGTAGGGCGCGTCGATCGAAGCATAGCGCTTGACGGTGAGTTTGTGCGGCTCGGCCGGCGAAAGCTGTTCGGCTCCGCCCAGTCCGGCGCTGACCGTCCAATAGAGGTCGCCCGCAGCGTCAGGCTCGATGCCGGCGTCGCCGGCAATCGCATTGAGCTGACTGTGGAGCATTTTCAGCGAGGACTTCTGACCATTGTTGTCGGCCAGATAACGGCCGATCTCCTTTTTGGCCGCATCGAGGAAAACCACGGTGTAGACGGGAGTTCCGACCTTGGAGACCTCCCACTCGAAATAAAGGTTGGCATCGGCCTGTTCGATCAGATCGAGGGCGTAGCCGTCCGACGGATAGAGCAGTTTTTCGACCGCGCTGAAGCCGGTATCGTCATATTCCGTATGCTCGGTACAGGCCGCCAGTGCAAAACCCGCGAGCAGCAGAACAACCAGTTTATTCAGTATGTTTTTCATAGGTTCAATTATTTTTTAGCCGACGATCTCGATTACATGCGTACAATTCTCCACGTCACCGGACATAATCAGGGTGATATCGACTTTCTTACCGTTAAAATCGCTGTGGAACTTAAACTTTTCGGGACCATAGGCATCCCCGGTAAACAGATTCTCGGTCAGAATGTAATACTCCGCGCCGCTCAGCGCGCTGGGGCTGCTGTCGTTGCCTTTCGTACCGGCCCATACATACGTAACCCCGTCGAAAACCGGATGAAAGTTGTAACGCTGGTCGAGTCCCCAGCTCTCTTCCCTGAATTTGACGTTGTAATCGGAGAATTTCCAGCAGCCGTTGCCGATATACTCCATATTGCCGTTGTCTTCGGTGCGCGGTGCGAAATTGAATTCCACGCGGTCTATATGCTCGAAGGTGATTCCGCGGACATTGAGGTCGAGCTTGATGCGGTAAACACCCGATCGGTCGATCGTGGCGGG
>ENA-OURZ01001506-OURZ01001506.1-human-gut-metagenome-genome-assembly--contig:-NODE-1506-length-25397-cov-6.609186_pt1 | contig 25397 bp, 24 predicted proteins | sample MGYA00242073_ERZ509195 | MGnify/ENA primary metagenome ERZ509195 (study PRJEB26280, sample SAMEA2338837) | human gut metagenome | biome: human gut; feature: human-associated habitat; material: faeces...
GAAGGATGAAGAAAAACGCAGGGCTACCATGCATATCCCCAGAAAACCAGGTGAACAGATTGAAGTTGACTGGGCCGGTGATCCTGCTCACATCATTGATCCGGACACCGGGGAAATCACGGATGCATGGATATTTGTAGGTGTATTAACTTACAGTCAGTATGCTTTTGTAAAAGCATATATGAATGAGAAAACCGACAACTGGATCAAAGCTCATGTCCAGATGTTTGATTTCTTTGGCGGTGTCACACCTATGCTCGTTTCTGATAACTGTACAACCGCAGTGAATCATAAAAAGAGTGACTGGTACAACACTGCCTTAAACACAACTTATCATGAGATGGCAGAACATTACAATCTTGCCATCCTTCCGGCCAGAGTCCGGAAACCCAAGGATAAACCGAATGTAGAGGGATCAGTAGGAAAGATATCCACATGGATAACAGCAGCCCTTCGCAATGAGCAGTTTTTCTCTCTTGCAGAATTGAATGCTTCAATCCGTGAAAAACTGGATGCCTACAATGCCCGTAAATTCCAGAAAAAGGAATGTAGCAGACTCAGTTTATTTCTTGGGGAAGAAATGCCATTACTGGCGCCGTTGCCTGCTACACCTTTTGAACTGGCTGAGTGGAAACAAGCCACCGTCCAGTTTAACTATCACATCGCAGTAGACAGAATGTTCTACTCCGTGCCTTATCAGTATATCAAAAATAAGGTTGATGTGCGTATAACAGATACAACGGTTGAAATATTTTATAATCACAATCGTATTGCCTCTCACAGACGGCTCTATGGAAGAAGCGGTCAGTATTCTACAGTGACAGAACATATGCCACCGGAACACCAGAAATATCTGGAATGGAACGGTGAACGGTTCCGTAAGTGGGCTGATTCGATTGGAATTAACACAAGTAAGGTTGTCGATGCAATACTTACCTCCGGCAGGATTGAACAGCAATCCTACAGAAGCTGCATGGGATTATTGAAACTGGCAGAAAAACATTCGCCAGAAAAACTGGAACAGGTCTGCGCCACGGCGCTCTCTTATTCCGGTAAACCCAGCTATAAAAGTATCAAAAATCTATTGGCCGCAACAAAGGATGAACCTGATACCGGATCAGAATCATCTCAGGCAGTAAAACCACACGGCATAACCAGAGGAGCCAGATACTATGGAGGTAAACAAGCATGACAAATCAAAGTACAATCGATAAACTTATTGAAATGCGTCTGACTGCTATGGCAGATGCATTCCGCATCCAGATAGATGATCCTGCAATGAAGGAAGTTCCATTCGAAGATCGGTTCGGCATGCTTATTGATGTCGAATACAGCAACCGTAAAAACAATCGTCTGAAAAGACTGATCCGTCAGGCTGAGTTTGAACAGCCAGATGCCAGCATCGCAGCGATCGATTACCATTCTGGACGAAAGCTGAACAAAGCACTGATCAACCGTCTGGCAACCTGTGAATACATTACAGAATACCGGAACATCTTTATTACTGGAGCAACTGGGAGTGGTAAAACTTATATGGCCTGTGCTTTTGGTATGGAAGCATGCAAGCGCTATTACTCAGTACGGTATGTACGACTTCCCGATCTATTATTGGACTTACAGACTGCCAGGGACAATGGGACTTTCGCAACTGTCCTGAAGAAATATACCAAGCCAATAGTATTGATCATTGATGAGTGGCTGCTTCTTAAACTGACAGAAGCTGAAGCCAGAAATCTTTTTGAACTGATACATAAAAGACGTAAAAAATCTTCAACGATCTTTTGTTCTCAGTTCCGTGAAAGTGAATGGTACCAGCAAATCTGTGATGGTGAAAGTACTCTTGCCGATGCTATCATGGATCGTATATCGTATGATTCCTATAAGATCGATATTGAAAGTGTTGACCCAGCTAAAGACCTCTCTATGAGAGAAGTATATGGACTGGATCCAGCAATGGCAAAGTAAACTTAATAAACAAAATGGAGTGGCTCCGTTAGTCCGGACAGGTGGCTCTCGCCACACCGGACTGGCGGCTCTGCCGTACCGTAATATTCACCCTACGAAAAGACCACAACCTATAAAGTTTTGAGAATCAAATAACCGGGCAGGGGGAGCAATTTCCCCCTTCCTTCCTAAAGGAGCAAAAAAAGATGATGTACAGCGAGTTTATTAACATTTCCGGCAAGTCGGAATCCTATATTTCTTTTATGGAATATAGCACTTTTATTGAGCCTGTGTATATGGAATGCAGAGAAAACAAGCGTGATTTTTGCTGTATCTTCAACCGGATTTTTTCAAAGATCGTTCCGCCATTGGTAGAAAGGGCGATTGAGAATTTAAGCACGAAGGAAAAATTTGATTATCTGAACAAAGAAGGAGACTATGACGAAGTAGTGGAAAAGCTGGACAAGATCGACTTGGAAGCGCGGAAACTGGTTTACCAGTATCTGAAACTTGCGCTGATTTGTCCATAAGCAGGATGCCAACAGGAAAAAGCACTTTAAAACAGGAGGAAGCAATGGACAAATTTGTGTCTAATCGGCGGCAGATTCTGGAAACCGCCGTTGAGTTTAAGAACGGACAGGTCAGCAGACTGGGAAAAGCGGCAATTTATCACCCGGAAATTCATTACGACGGGCAGAAAACGAAATGGTTCGATGACTCTCAGCTCATCAGAAAGGGGAGTAAGCAATGTTAGCACAGTATAAAGCAGAACAGTTTGACGGGGAAGTGATCCCGTATAGCCAATACAAGGAAAAGCAGAAGCAGCGTAAAGCATTTTTCAGAAAACAGAAAGCGTGCGGAATCCTGCTTGTGGCAATCGCGGCAGCAGCCCCTTTTCTGATTGGAGACGGTACAGCGAGCCCGATCTTTTTGCCGCTTGGATTGTACTTGACATTTACGAAACATAAGATCATGCAGTTTTGAAAGGTGGAAAAATGAACGCAGAAATTGATTTAGTGGACAAACTGACAGAAGTTAATGCAATGGTAAGCGGGCTGATCGAAGTGGTCAGCCGTGCAGCAGAAAATGCAAACTACGAAGCGGATGCAGAGGAAGCGAATTTCCTGTATCTGCTAAAACGGAATCTGTGCACCGTACAGGAACAGATCAAAGAATGCAAGCTGATGGCGGCAGGAGAGTGAGGACGCGGAAATGTATGTTTTAACTAACGGGATCGAATATATTTGCTACGACCCAACCACAAATGGGATGAAGCGGACAACTGACAAAGAGGTTGCGGCAAAATTCAAAAAGCTGGATAACGCAAAAGAAGTTTTAAATACAGCGACTGGCAAGACAAAAGGCTGCTATGTGGCAGATATGGAAACTGGTGAAATGGTATTTAAACGCCCTGGGAAACCACAGCGCAAAACCTTTTCGCGGAGTGTCCGGCAGCTGATTTATGCTCATGCAGATGGCAGATGCGCACTTTGCGGCAAGAAAATCAAATACTGTGACATGGACTTAGATCATATTGTGCCGCTGGCAATGGGTGGCGCAGATGATGTTGCGAATCTGCAATGCACCTGTGTAACCTGTAACCGAATCAAAGGTTCGATTTTGCCGGAAGAATTTGACGAAAGAATAACGGAAATTTTGCTGTATCGGATGAAGCAAAAAGCGAAAGGGCGTTATTTCCTGATGCGGCTGTGTTTGGCGGGGAGGAAGATATGAAAGTAAACGGAACGGAGATCACATTTATTACAGATACCTATGCGGATATGTTCCACCGGAAAGCCGTGATTGCTGTGAAAAAGAAAAGCGGAAGATATTACGGCGACATCACCATCAATATTCCGTGTTATTCTTTGGACGATGGAGAGTGTTTTCTGGGGAATGATTGTCCGAAGCTGATATCCGAAATGGTCAAATGCGGATATCTGGAAATCGTAGATCAGATTAAGGTCAATATGAGTACATATAATATAGGTAGGTTTACTGAAAAATTTCAAAGAGAGTTCGGAAGCGAAACGCAAGAGATGGAGTGGAAAGCGGGATAACGTAAAAAGGGCACTTGATTTCTTCAATACGCTGTGTATAATTTACTCATAAGAGTTAGCCAGATGTGAATCTGATTTGTCTCAGTAAAGTTAAACTACAAAGAATAGCATCCTTAGCTTTGGACGGTGTGGGATGCTATTTCTTTTACAATGCAAAATTAAGTAGTATAAAAAGCAATCAGGCTGTGTTATAATTATTATAACAAAAAGCAAGATAGGAGGTATGAACTATGTTGGCGGCGGTAAAAGGTTATTACGATGGAACAAAGATTGTCATAGATGAAAGAGACCGGAAAACATTCAGTATTGGGGATGAAGTTATTGTTACTATTTTAGACCGGAGAAATACGGCAAAGGAAGAAACAAGGGCAGCTAAAAGACGCAGAATTGTTGATATGGATAAATATGTCGTTCCAACTGGAAGAAGCGTAGAAGAGATTGATGATTATATAAGGGAGATGCGAAGCGATGACAGATTTTAAAAAAATATTCATCGACACAGCGCCTATTATTTATTATTTGCAAAATAGTGAATTATATTACGAAAACATGAAAATATTTTGGAAGAAATATGGCGATTGTGATTTTGCGACGTCTGCTATTACAGTTACAGAGTATCTAACATATCCATATCGTCAAAAAGATATGGAGTTAATAAATGCTTTTGATGCGTTTATGGAGGATATGGATATTGACGTAAGAGATATTGACGTGAGAATTGCAAAAAAGGCAGCTCAAATTAGAGCGGAATATAAGTTCTTTAAAACGATGGATTCTTTGCAATTAGCAGCTGCGTGTATAATGGGATGTGATCTGTTCTTGACGAATGACAAGCAGTTAAGACAATTCAAAGAGATAAAATGTATAACGGTTGATGAATTAGAATGACGATGGACACCAACGGGGAATTCCTGTTGGTGTTTTCTAATCCTGCTGCCGGTTCTGTTCTAAAATCTTTTGTTCCTCTGCTGCCGTCCATTTGCTCTTGATGATCTGCGCTTTCAGTTTGGAAAGTCGGCGGTCTGTATAACGTTCCATCCAATTCAGAAGGAAAGCCGGAATCAGACGATCTGGCAGCCGTTCGAACAGTGTAAAAATGCAGTCCTCTATTTTGCTAGCGATTTTATAGAAAAAATCCTTGATCGGATTATGCGGCGTGATTGTAATATTCATGGGATGCTCCTTTTTGCTGGAATTATAACACGTATGTTCGATTCTGTTAAGTGTAAGATTGTATAAAAGGCAGCAGGATGAAATTGTAGTAGAGTAATAAAAGTAGAAGCCTACCGGATTGAGTTCTGGTAGGCTGTTTACTTATTCCTTAAAATTGCTATATTTTTGGAGTAAATCTTTGTATTTTTTAAAAAAAATTGATTTTGAATCATACGGAATATTATTTATGGGGGAAGCTAATATTGCGATAATCAATCCTAAATCATTGTCCATATTGGTAATTATTTTTTCTAATGCTTCGCAGGCATAAGCAGTATGTTCTTCTCGATATCGTTCGAAGCCATACTCCAATTTTTCAAAAACTTCTTTTTTGAGAGTGTTGTATTTTTCGTTATAATTAACAATTGCATTATCGTAAAATGTAAATGGGTTATCCTTATTTTCAATTGAAACGTTAAGTGGTTGTTGACGGTGGGACAATTTGTGAAAGTGTTCATAAATTTCTACAGGATTAAAAAAATTGTTATCAAAAAGAACTTTTTCGGTCTTATCAATAGAATCAGATCCAGAATTAGTCTCAATATAATACAAAATATGTAAAATACCGTACATGATAATATAACTAGAAGTAGTTAATTTTTGAGTTAGTATATTAGAAATATAATCTTCTGGTAAAGAATAGGTTATATCAGACCAAATCATGTAAGCATCATATCTCTCAGAACCTATTGATACATATAATTTATTGGGTTCGCGTTTTACATCGATCCAATTGGTGGCAAAAGGATTTTTATTTATTTTTTGAACCAGCTGTTCAGGGGTAAGATTTAGCTTGCCTAATTTTTCGTTAATTATTGTGAGAATGGTATTAGGAATATCATACTGGAAAACTTGCATGATAAAAATGTGAATCCAGTTTTCCCGGTATAAAGATTCTTTGCTAGGCATCTCAAGTATAATATCATCAATATATTTTCGCATATAATCATTATACTGATTTCCAGACATCCCAACAATATATTGAAACATCAGGTTTAATAAATCAAATTCTATATCCTTTATTTTTCCGTTTTCTAATTGGGAGATATAAGAAGCTCCACGATCTAATTCTTTAGAAAGAATATCCCCTCTTTTGTTGTTGCTTTTTCGTAAATCTTTTATTGTTTTCCGCAACAAATCTGTAAGTCGAACTTTTTGTTTTTGAATCATAATTCTGTCCTCGTAAAAACTCTTTTTTTTAGTATAACATAAAAGTATTATAGTTATAAAGATGAAATTATTAAATATTTAAAATAATAATTACTAAAAAGTTATTGACAATTTATTAGAATTATATTATAGTAACCTTACAAACAAAAAAGAGCCAACAGTGTTTGGCGACACTGAAAGCTCTTCATTGTAAGAGATATTGGCGTATCTCTTATATGTAATAGAAACTGCACAGACTTGTGATCTGTACTGAGTCTTAGACAAACACAGTATATCAGATCAATTTTAAAATTTCAACAAAAAGTCTTTTACGGGAAAATCTTCCCGGCAGTTTCCACTTTTACAATTAGCGGATAATCCGCAAGCAGTTCCTTTTTTATGAACCTTGACAACAGAATAATTAGATGTTCCGGGAATTATGGCAGAAATGCCTGTTTTTTTAAACATGCGGATAAGAGTTTGTCTTAGGTTGGAAGCCCGTTCGGAGGGAGGTGAGAACGAATTGGGATACAGCTTAAATAGAATCCAGTATGTAATTATGAATATCATGCTGAAGCACAAAGCCATCGACTACATGCACTCAATGTCGTGTTACGAAATCAAAGACATTGAAGATCGGTGGGCGGTCGAAACAATCTACAAGCACATCAGAATTTTGGAATCATACGGTCTTGTGGAGCATGGCGCGAAAGCAGAACGAGCCAACGGTTACATATTGACGCAGAAAGCGATTGATTTATTACCTAAAAATGAATAGTGGAGGAACATGAGAATGGTTAAGAACAAATGCGGAGTTTTAGGGATTGGCGCGTATGGAGGAAATCAGGGACTGTATTTTTACAGGGCGGGATATCCTACTTTGTTTGCCAACAGCGCGCGGCAGGACTTGGACAGCCTGAAAGAGGTCGATGAGAAATATAAGTATCACATTCCCGGCGGTGAAGGCTGTAATAAAAGCAGGAAGAAATCGAAAGAATTGTTCCGTAAGGATATTGACAACATCGTGAATGAGATTAAAGAAAAGCTTCCAGGAATCGAATATCTGATGATCGTTGCTTCTGCTGGTGGTGGTACAGGCGCAGGTGGTCTGGCATCGATGAAGCGTGTTGCAATGAATGAACTGGATTTGAAAGCTTGTCTTATCGTAACGGTGCTGCCGGATACTCGAACGGAATCAGTGCAGGCAATGATTAACGCCTACGATACGCTGGGAGAAATTGAATCTTTGGATGAAGCTGGCGCAACGTACATCCTTGATAACAGCAAGAACAATAACAAGATGAGGATTAACGAAATGTTCTTTTGTTACATGGACGCGCTGCTGACAAGCAATTGCAGTTCGACGCTTGGAAATGTCGATGATGCGGAAATTGAGCAGCTGATTTCTGCGAGAGGTGTATCCATCATCAGCAAGCTTGGCAAGGACAAGTCAGATACGCAAAATCTGCTGAATACCTTCCATAATAATGTGTACGCGCCGTTGGAGCCGGACAAGGTTATCAAATACATTGGTCTTATCAATTCCGGAACCGGAAAAAATATTCGAATCGAAGATATTTATTCTGAGGTTGGCACACCATTAGATACCTATATCGGCTACGAATCTGATTATACCTTATGTGTATTGGCAGGTTGTTCGCTGCCGTATACGAAAATGGAAGAAATTCGGGAGATTATTGAGTCCAACAAGGAAACCATTCAACGCAATATTACGGCGCAGAATACGCGGAAACTTTCCCAGTCAGTTGATTTTTTCGGAGACATTCAGCCGGAAGAAAGACCGAAAGAGAAGAAAAAGAGCAGTCGTGACCTTTTGTTCTAAAAAGAGGTAAGAGTTGAAGAAGAGATGCGCCGGAGTTCCGACATAGTTCAGATGGAGTTCCGGCGGTGCTGAACAGCAGTTGAAAATGAAGTCGTATAAAAAACGTCAGGACTGTGTGTGAAGCATATCTGGATAGCGTCGGAAATATGTGCAAAAGAGGGCGAACGGAATGAAACAGGACAGAATCGTGAAGAAGTGGATAAGAGCGGACGATGGAAAATTATCTACCGTATTGGAATCGGAATCTGGGAAACGTGTAGAGTTGCCGATAAATAAAGATGGGACGATAAGGTGGTTTGACGATGCAAAGTTGTTCAGAGTGGAAAAGCAGATGGAGAATATATAGGCAGAAACCGCTACATCAAAAGAACGGAGGAAGAAAGTATGAGGACACCAGAGGAATACACTAAAAATTTGAAAAATCATGTCATCACGATGCAGATGCTTGAGGATTGTTTGTTCAGTGTCAATACGCGAGCATCAAATTGGAGAGATAAAGAACGCGAGTATCGGGAGTATAGACATGATTATTATGACAACGTAACAAAAGCTCGTTGTACGAAAGAAGCGTACTATCATCAGAAAGATATCATGCTGGCTGTTTTAAATCCTGTGTGCATCCATGTTGAAACGTACACACATTGCGGAAGAGAACGCTTTTATGATTATGAAGAAGAATATTGGGACTACCTGAAAGCGAAGGAATTTGTTCACAGAGGATCGTATTGGGACAACGACGAAAAACGCGAGGTTGAATTTGGAGATGTGGAAGTGGAGTATGATCCGACGTATCGGTACTACCTTTTTTACGATCTTGGCGGTAAGCATACATTCCACACGCCAATCAACGAGGATGAAGTTGGAAAATATGAGTTGGAGATCAAGAACATAGACCACATAATCTCCGGCGGATTCCCTGTATCTAAATTGCTGTCAACGCAGTTTGTTTCAAAGGTCGTTGCCTTGATTAAATCAAAGGATTATCAGCTCGTTGGGAATGCTGAACAGCAGGTGTGTGCCAAAGCAGTGTAGGAACTAACCGGATGGAGTATATATAGATAGGCGGACAGCCAATAAAAGAAATGGAGTTGGAGGATGATCTCGAGGATGATCTCGAGGATGAAGAAATCCAGTAACCGAACATAACAGAGACTTTTGCGGCTGTGAGATGATGCCGCCTGCCAGTGACGAGACTGGCTACGAAATTCCTAAGTTATTCTCCTTACCAGTGGGGATGCTGGTTACGACAGAACGGAAGAACCGGCACGCTGCCCGGATTGGGTGGTGTGCCTGTATTAGTAAGATCGGAGGAAAGAGATGTGAGTAAAATTACAGTGGTAGATGGAATTATGGGTTCAGGGAAAACAAGTTGGAGTATCCAATGCATTAACGAAAAAGCATTTGAAAATGTCCTATATATTGCGCCATTTCTGGACGAAGTAGACAGAATTATTGGCAACACAAATAGAGACTTCAAACAGCCGGAATATAAGGGAGGGACAAAGCTAGAGAACTTGAATGAGCTTCTGGCTTGCCAGTATGATATAGCATCAACGCATGAATTGTTTAAGAAATTAACAGAGGAAAGCCGAGAATATATAAAGAATGGGCATTATACGCTAATTCTCGATGAAGTTTTAAGTGCCATAGAGCCATATGATGATATTAAAAAGGATGATATGAAACTACTGCAAGATAGTGGGTGCATTACAATAGATAAAGATGGTTTTGTTATTTGGAATCAAGAAAAAGTAGATTATGATACGCAATATAATAGAATCAAAGTATTGGCAGAAAATAGAAGTCTGTTATATGTAAATGAAAAGCTATTATTATGGAGATATCCACCAGAAATTTTTTCATTGTTCGATGAGGTATATATTATGACATATCTGTTTGATGCAAGCATTTTGAAAAGTTATTTCGATCTTTACGATATCCAGTATGTGAAGAAAAGCGTCATGTATCAAAATGGGAAATATGCTCTGTCAGATTTCTATGTTCCAGATACGCAAAAGTATATTCCGTTGCTTCAAATATATAATGGGAAATTGAATACAAATTTTAGCCAGAAGAAAAATGGGTTGTCTGTTACATGGTTTAATGTGCAGAATAAAACTAATATTAAAACGATACGGCAACTTAAAAATAATTTGAATAATTATTTTAGAAATATTTTAAATGCGAAAAGTGAGACAATTTTGTGGACTACATTTAAAGATTATAAAATAAAACTAAGGGGCAAAGGATACTCTAAGGAGTTTAAAGCAAAACAATTAAAAGAGGTTGAAAATGCATATGGATTTTTAGCTTGTAATGCTCGAGCAACGAATAAGTATGCAAAATGTTATAACCTTGCATATTGTGTAAATATTTATATGCACCCTGCCATCACTCAATTTTTTGCTCAAAAAGGGATCAAAGTTGATGAAGATTTGTATGCATTATCTGAAATGATTCAATGGATTTGGAGAAGCCAGATTCGTAATGGAGAGAAGATCAATATTTATATTCCGTCTACAAGAATGAGATTGTTGCTAAAGTCATGGCTTGATATGGAATTAGACTACCAGCAGAAAGAAGTGGCATAGAAAAATTTATCACTTTTTTGGTGATAAAATTAAAAATGCTATGAACGATTTCCGTGGATTTTCTTGCGTTTTCGACGATTCGAAAATCAATTTCGTTAAGAGGAAAAAGGTATAAATTTAATCTACATAATCTAATGATCTGTCCCATTGCGTAGTCTTCAAACGCAGCAATGGGGCAGGACAGAGTGTGGGATGTGCCCACAAGATACAAAAAGGTTCACAGCTTTGCTGTTCCCTTGCAGCCGCTCAAATGATCGTCTGCATCATAGGACATTAAAATTATTGTGTTGGAATCCAACATCAGGAACAAAGCGTTTTCCTGTACAGGCTACCCGATAGGGCATTTCCCTGTTGGATGTATGATATATAACTCACTCACTCAGGTTCGTTCGTCTTTTAAAAAGAAAAGCCTGTAAGACGAGAATATATCTATAGAAGAAACTCATACAAATTTTTGCGTTGGAGGATAGAGCAAATGAAAGAAGATAAATGTTTTATGTGCGGCAAGTCCGTCGATAAAGTGAATAAGTTGGTCAAAGGAAGGTACGGCTGCATCTGCGATGAATGTGCGGAAACAGCAATGGATGTACTGGCGGAGGAAGAAGAAACGCCTGCGGCAGATATCAAATCGGTCACACCATCCCAGATCAAGGCGCATTTGGATCAGTATGTGATCGGTCAGGAGGATGCTAAGAGGACGTTGGCTGTTGCGGTCTATAATCACTACAAGCGTTTGCGGCAGCGGAAAAGATCGGATGTGGAAATCCAGAAGTCCAATATCTTGATGATTGGTTCGACGGGTAGCGGCAAGACGTATCTGGCACAGAGCCTTGCAAAGTTTCTGGGCGTTCCGTTTGCAATCGCAGATGCAACTACTCTGACTCAGGCTGGCTATGTCGGCGATGATGTGGAAGTTATGCTGCGGACACTGTTGCAGAATGCAGATTATGATGTAGATGCGGCTCAGCGTGGAATTATCTACATTGATGAGATCGATAAGATCAGCCGGAAATGTGAGAATGTCTCTATTACACGGGACGTGTCTGGCGAGGGAGTGCAGCAGGCGTTGCTGAAGATCATCGAAGGAACCGTATCAGAAGTTCCGGTTACCGGAAGTCGGAAGAATCCAATGGGAGAGACGATTAAGATCGACACGACAAATATTCTGTTTATCTGCGGTGGAGCATTTGACGGATTGGATAAGATCATTGGCGGGACGGACAAGCATAATTCGATAGGCTTTGGAGCGCATTTTTCTGTGGTAGAGGAAACTAATTTATCTGTGGTGGAGCAGCATGATCTTGTAAGATATGGTTTGATGCCGGAGCTGATCGGCAGGCTTCCTATCATCACAACGTTATCTCCTTTACAGGAAGATGATTTGGTTCGGATTCTTACAGAGCCGAAGAATGCCATTACAAAGCAGTATCAGGAGCTTTTGTCTATGGACGGTGTGAAGCTGCAATTTGAGGACGATGCACTGAGGAAGATTGCTGAGTTGGCGATTAAGAAGAATACAGGGGCAAGAGGTCTGCGTTCGATTCTGGAAAATGCGATGCAGAAGGTCATGTTTGATGTGCCGGACATGGAAGATGCGAAGCGGGTTGTGGTAACGGCAGATTGTGTTGTTGGACAAGCAGATGCAGTTGTGTACGGCGCTAAAAATAAGAAGATTGCGTAGGAGAGCGTATTTATATGGAAGGTTTTAAAGTAACGGTAGGACGGAAAAATGCGGCAATATCAGCAGAAATTGGAAGAATAGTATTACAGCATGATTTGTGGTTGCGGCAGTACCAGAGTATTGTGAGAAGGACGTTTGGACAACATAAAAACCTTGACGAGTGGTCGCAGGAAGAGCTGATGAAAGTCGCATTTAATGGGGTTAAGTATATCAATGCGGTTGTTGCTGTTGGCGATATGAACAAGAAGCTTAATTCAGACTATCAGATTCCGTTTTCGGTTAAAGAGAACGGGTTTTATCTTATAGATGCGCTGCTTGGAATCATTGGGCGAATCCAACTAAAGAATCTGATTCAGATTTTTCCGGTGGATAAGGAATATGACGGCGAAAAGTGGAGCTGCAAGGACTATTTTTATACGATGGATGTTTTGCGGGAAAAAGGACTTGATAATGCAGTTGGCAAGGATAACGTATTTGATCTGATGTGGGATTATCAGAACAAGGACTTGCGGGAACTTACCGTGTTTTATTTGTCTTGCATGAATGCGTTGTATCAGCAGAAAACAGGTGTTGATATGACGGAAGAATTTTGTGAAAATCTGGGAATTCCATCTTATCGGCGTGACAGTAAAAGTGGTGTAATGATCAACAATCAGACCGGAGAGATTCTGAAAATTCAAAAGAGTTCGCCTTTTACGGTTGTCAAGTGATGTGTCAGCACAAATGGTCGGACAGAATTGTCCAATCAAGGAAAACACGGAACATGGTGAATTACAAATAGTCTTATCGGTTCATGGCAGCAGGAGTATCTATTTTATGCGAAATCCCTTTGAAGGGAAGCAGTAAATTCAGCCGATAACAGTGTAGACGATGACTTTATTGGCTGGAAAATAAAATGCGAAAATGGGCATCTGTTTTAAAGTAATTAACGTATGTAGAAAAACAGAATTGGCGATGGAGAATATATAGATGTTGGACGACTGGAAAGGGGATGTATTGACATAGAAGGAACGAAGCAGACAACAGAGGATCAGGAAAAATATGGATTTAAAATCAGAAGTGTGCAGGCTTCTCATCTTTACGAGGTGAATCATTCGAAGGCGGAGGAAAACAAGATATTATCTACCGGAAAGGCTACGGTCAGTGACAGCCTGTTTTCAAGATTTGCAATGTGGCATGGACTCCATGCCAACAACAGGAATACATCGTATGATCTTGTAATGATGAAGTTTGATTATGGAGTCGATCATAAAAAGCCTGGACATAAACGACTTTCCACTTATGATCTGCGGGCGGATGCGTACAAGAATGGCGTTGATATCACATGGCGTACATATAATAAGGAAGGACAAGCAATCCCGGAGAAAGATAAAAAAGTCACTTATCAGATGCTTTACCGCAGTACAGGAAAAGCCAAAGAGGGCGAATGTGTCTTTGTAAAGGACGATCTTACTAAGAAGTACCGAGATTATCTGACGATGGGATTGTGGGATAAGATGCCGCACAACGGGGCAAAGATTGTAGAGCTATCTGCGTATGCGCCACTGATTACAGCAACGGCGCAGGGATTTGTGACCCTTCCAATCGACAATATTTTTGTAGTGGATGACATGAAGATACAGAGCAATCGTCCGGTATGTGCCGTGAAAATGGGGAAAGAAGATTGCTGCGAGAAGGATTGGGAAGCAGTCGAAAAGATTCTGAACGATCACTGCTATACGCTTTATAAGCGGAAGCTGAAAAAGCATCCAGAGTACCGATACATTGCAAAAAAGAACTTCAACAGCCTGAAAAATGTAGGAATCGAAGAGGAAACTCCTATACGGTCTGTAGACAATGAGAAAATCCGGCAGATACCGTATTGCTATGTGGATTATGATGACAAGGAGAGCTTTGCAGAAAATACCGTTTGGGATGGTATGGGACTTGTGGATTCCTCACTTGTACCGGATGGAATCGGTGGATTTATGTATTGCCGTTCCCATTTCTTTAAGTCGTGTCTGTTTGTTGGAAATTTGCAGGAATGGTTTAAAGATTATTACGGCGATAACTACGAGACTGCAACGGTTACGGATATGTTTGGACGCAAAATGAAGGTCACGGATGTCAAAGTGATCGTGACGGATAATTCTCTGAAATGGCTCAAATTTAAGGAGATCATGAGCAAAAAAGGAACGAAAGAAGGAGCATTCCGGTATTGGGCGCGCTGGATGAAGAAGCAGGGCGAAGAGTTTGGAATCGTAAAAACAGAACATGCCAGCAAGTACGGGGATGTCCAGCGTTCGTCATTCCAGATTAACAACACGCTTCTCACGACAGACGAGGAAGTGCTGCGACGGATTGCAGCGCCGAGTGTGGAATATTGCAATCTTCTTAAAACCGATGTCAATGCCTATATTGATTTCCTCAAAACGACCGGAAGCGCCAGATACAGCATCAACAATGTATTGGTCGCACTCTATGAGAATAATCCTGACGTGGTTTATTGGAGATGGTGGAAGGAACAGCGGACAAAAAAGATCAGCGATTTTAAGAAAGATCGGCTCCAACAGGGGAAGTTATTACATACAGGCGACAATCTGGTGATCTGTGGAAATCCGATTGCTTTGCTTATGGCGGTAACTGCGGATGCCAAAAAGAAAAAGGAATCCTTTGTTTGGCAGGAAGGCTGTTTCGATCTGGAAGAGGATGCAATCCAGTGCTATACGGAGCGTTTTGCAGAAGGAGAGCATTTAGCAGGATTCCGATCGCCCCATAACTCCATGAACAACATCGTCCGTCTGCATAATGTTTATCCGACGGCGCTCAGAAAGTATTTTCCGAATCTTGGCAGGAACGTTATTGTTATCAACGGCATTGGCACGGATGTACAGGACAGACTGAATGGGCAAGACCTCGACTCAGACAGTATCTATGCGACTTCTCAGCCGGATATCGTGGAACTTGCGAGAAAAGCATATACAGAGTATCCGACGATTATCAACAGGATTCCGCTGGCTGGTACGCGGGAGTATTCTATGGATATGGATAGCTTTGCAAGGATGGATCATACCATCCACAGAGGGCAGACAGATGTTGGATATTCGTCTAATCTTGCACAGTTGGCATTGAGTTACTGGTTTGACGGGGACGGTCATTTAAAGCACGACAAAGTGGATTCTGAAAAGGAATTGGAAGATGTTTTTGTGATCTGTTCCGTCTTGGCACAGGTGGCGATTGATTCTGCGAAAAGGTCATATGAGATCAACGTCCAGAATGAGCTGAACCGGATTGGGAAATTGCCCTGCATGAAAAAAGATAAGCCTTATCCGGTATTTCTGGCGGCGATACAGAAGTACAAAGATCAGAGAAGTGCCGGAAAAAAGAAAAATATTCCAGTCGATCAGATCAGAGAATATAACTGTCCGATGGATATTTTATATCGAATTATTGAAAATGAAGTGACTGATTTGCGAAAAGACAGGGATAATAGCAAGGAGACAAGACCTGCATCACAGTTTTACGCATATGATGCCAACACGGTAAATGTTAATCGGAAACAGTATCAGAAGGTGATCGGGATGTTGGAATCCTACGACAAAGAAGTTAAAAAGCTGGATAAAACGTCTGCAAGCTATGCAAAGGATATGGAAAGTGCATTTGCGGAGATTCAGGACGGCTTGAAGAATACGAACATTAAAGGGGATACCATGCGGACGCTGATTGCATACGCATTGGCAGATGATAATAGAAAGGTTTGTAACTCTATGCTGACCGTTCTATACGATAAAAATCCGCAAAAATTCGTGGATTTATTTAAAAAAGGTAACAAAATTGAAAAACATACTATCCCTTTTTAAAGGATTTTCCATTGAAATGTGATAGTCGGGCAATATCGCCCTGTGAAGGAAGCCTGAACGAAACGTAAGTCCAGTACGGTTTCTTTTCCTCACGGATTCTGCTCAAAACCGGAATCCGTGTTGTAGAGTATGATATTGCCTATACGGGAAAATGATAAAACATGTTCTCTTTTATATAATCTTTCTCTCTCTCTTATGAGGGTATCGTAATCACGCGATACTCTCTTTTTTGTTCAAAAAAATATGGAAATATGTCTGCGGAAAAAGGAGGAAAAATAGAATGACACAGGAAGAATTAAGAAAAATATACAAAGCGCGGTTAGAACGCGAAAAGCAAAAATATATCGGGAAATGCACGCGTATTGACATTAGCATTCTCTCAAAATTCAAGAATGATAAAATCGATTTATCCCCGAATTCATTTGCGCGACTGGAAGAATATCTTACCGGAGAGTCCAATGGGTAAGCGGTATACAAATCTCAATAATCTTATCTCGGATGTCAAATCTGACATCGACAAATCACTTAAAAATGAAGTTTTTGATGAAATTAGAGCAATCGAATTGGAGCATGTGCAGAAGGACATGCTGGACGCATACAGTCCCAAAGATTATGTGCGGCGGCAAAAGATGGGCATTGACGATCCACAAAATATTGTCGGCGTGGTATCCGGCGGGGAACTTGTAGTGGATAACGTTACGCCGTTTAATCCTGACTATTTTACTGTCAACAGAGGAATTGGATTGGCAGAGCTGATTAACTACGGTAACGGACACTTTTACTATGATTATCCCGGCTCCTTTGAACGACCGCGTCCTTTTATCGACCGGACAAGGATAGAGGTTGCAAAGTCAGACCGGATAAAAAAAGCACTGGAAAAAGCAATGAAGAAAAAAGGATGGTGATCTATTGGCAGATACAGAGATTAGCGTCAAAGTCGATTTAGACGATCAGGACGCGCGGAAAAAATTAGACGACCTGCAAAATGGCGATTATAAAATAAAATTAAATGTAGATGTTGGGGATATCTTAAAGGATATTCAGGCACTGCAAAAACGGCTACAAAGTCAGGGGCTGGATCTAAAACTGAACCTTGACACGGATAAAATAGCAGAAAAGATCAGCAAGGGTGCAAGTAAGCCAGTTAAGAATGCTGGTGCGGCGCTTGCCAAAGAGCTGATTGACGAGTTTGGTGTGGTGGATAAGCAGCTTCAGGAACAAATCAAGTCCCTATCGAAGAGCATGATGGACATTTATTCCCCTAGCGGCGATTACGATACAGATGCGTTTACAAAGAGTATGACGGAGCTGGCACAGACGGTAATCAGCGGGGCAAATGTGATTCGGGAACGTACAGGAATCTACGACGAATTCTATGATACACTAAAAAAGCTCGGCACAATCAAGATTTCCGATACGATCAAAAATGATCTCGGTGATAACTGGAACACGCTGAGACAGCTTTATCCCAACAAATTTTCCACTTCTAAAGGAATCGAAATGGATTCCATCTATCAGGAGTTTTCTTCAAAGTTCAAAGACCTGTTTTCAGGGCAAGCAAATCCCACAGAACAGTTTAAAGAATTATGTGCGGCAATCCAGCTGTACCGGGCAGACGTAGCAAAGATTGAGCCTTTGGATGCAAAAGCATTGGGCTTAGAGGATTCCGTCTTTGAGAGTATTATTGCCGGAGTTCAGCGGTTGAATGTCGCGATGAAAGAAACCGGAGCGCAGGAGTCCGCGAAAGAAATCAAAGAAGAAACGGCTTCGATGGAAGAGGTCAAAAAGACCGCAACGGCTGCTGCCATTCAGAAAGAAAAGTTCGCGGATGCCAACAAGGAAGTAAAGGAGTCGGCGGAACAGACTGCGAATGCGGTCGATCAGGAACAGACGGCGATGATGAATCTGAATAATATCAACAGCATCATTGCCAATGTAAACATGCAGGGACAGCGCGGCACAAGCGTATTTCAACAGTTCGGAAGCACTTTAAATGAAGCATTTATGGCATATACAGGCGCGAATCTACTGCAAGATGCGCTTCATAAGATCGTTGAAGCTGGTAAGGAAGCAGTCGATACAGTAAAAGAGCTGAATGATATTGGGACAGACTTACAGATGGCGACCGGAGCAGATCGGGATACGATCAATCAGTATATGGTGTCCTATAATGATCTTGGCAAAGAAATCGGAGCGACAACAACTGAGGTCGCACAGGCGGCGGACGAATGGCTGAGACAGGGACATTCTGTTGCGGAAACCAATACATTGATTCAGGACTCCATGATGCTCAGTAAGATTGCGCAGTTGGATTCTGCGGATAGTACGACTTATCTTACATCGGCTATGAAAGGTTACAATATAGCGGCGAATGATGTTGTTGGCATCGTGGACAAGCTTGTTAATGTGGATATGTCAGCGGCAGTATCAGCCGGAGGTCTGGCAGAAGGAATGTCCAGAGTAGCAGTTACAGCCAATACAGCGGGCGTATCTATGGACAGATTGCTTGGATACCTTGCGGTTGTCGGAGAAACGACACAGAGAGATATGTCCAGTGTTGGTAACTCTTTTAAGACGATTTTTCAGAGAATGTCGGATATTAAAGCGGGCAAATTTAAGCTGATTGATGAAGATGGCACGGAAGAAACCTTATCTGACGTAGAGCAGACGCTTGCCAATGTTGGAATTGATCTTAGGAAGACCGTAAATGAGTACAACAATTATGGAGAAGTTCTGGATAATCTTGCCCGTAAGTGGGACTCTTTAAGTCAGGTTCAGCAAAACGCTCTCGTAAAAGCGTTTGCCGGAGTGCATCAGGCGGAGAACTTCCGTGTGCTGATGGAGAACTACGGCAAGGCGAAGGAGTACATGGATATCGCAGCCAATTCAGATGGCGCGGCAGAGCAAAAGTTTGGTTATTACTTAGACAGTCTCGAAGCAAAGACACAATCCTTAAAAGCATCTCTTGAAGCACTCGCTTCCCAGACAATCCCAGAAGATTTATACGGTTCTGTTCTTGATATATCGCAGGGTATGGTCGATGCGGCAACCAACACGGGAATCCTAAAAGCATCCCTAGTTGGACTTGGAACGACCGGAACGGTATATGCGTTACAGCAACTTGCATCTTACTTGCAGGAGTCCGTGCAGGGCTTTTCGAACTTGGATGCAGCAATGAAAATGACGCGAACAGGTCAGACGGTCACGGATATACAGCGGTTACTAGACCTCACACAGGGATTATCCCAGTCACAGACACGGCTTGTGCTGTCCACTCAGAACCTTACTGATGCGGAAAAGATCGCAGTCCTGATGAATCAGGGAATGAGTCAGGCGGAAGCGACGGCAACGATGCAATCTTGGGGACTATCCGCGGCAAATACAGCGGCAGCAGGAGCAACCGTTACATTATCCGGTGCCCTAAAAGGCTTGTGGGCGACACTTATGGCAAATCCGCTTGTACTGGTAGCAACGGCAGTAACCGCAGGCGTTATGGCTTGGCAGAAGTATAAGCAGGCTCAGGAGGAAGCGGCACAGGCATTATCGGACAGTTTGCAGAAGTATGACGATGCGGAAACTTCCGTGAAGTCATTGGAAACGCAGTTAAAGGATTGCGCCAACAAAATCAAAGAGCTACAGGCACTTGCGGATAACGGGACAATTACCCTGACCGATCAGGAAGAACTTGACCGTTTAAAGGAAACCAATACTGAATTGAAACGCCAGCTTGCGGTCGAAAAAGAACGGCGAAAACTTGCGGCTATTGATGCGGCAAAGGAAGCGGACAAAAAGATTGAAGATACGGTTGTCAGCCGTTACGATACCGTAACCAGTGAAACAACTTCCAATTATGCGGGCAGGGCAACGGCGACGGCTGGTAGAAAAGTGACCTATGCGGATGAGCTGGTAAATGCGATTAGCGAGTATCAGGAAATCCAACAGCAGATTGATAAGCTGAACGATGCTTTTGAACTCGGCGAGATCGGGATTGGCGATTATAACGCGGAGCTTGGGAAGCTTACAAATCGACAGACCGAAGCTCGGGAACGTGCGTCAGAAATGTATGAGCAGACATCTGACATTGAGGATGCCTATGTTGGATTGACGACATCCGGTGAAAAACTGACTACTACACAGCAGGCTAATTATGACGCAGTTCTGGCGGCAAATCAGAAATACGGGGATTTTTGCGGAACGGCAGACCGAACAAAACAGGCGCTTGACGGTGTGTCCACGGCGGGCACAAAAGCGGCAGATGCAATTGACTCTTTGGATGAGGATGATCCGACACAGACGGCGAAGCAAAAGATGATCGAAAATATCGACTCATTATCAGAAGGATTCGAAGAGCTGGACAAGATCATGGAATCAATGAAAGATAAGAATCCATTCGACTATTCCTTATTGGACGACAAGAAGTTCAAGGAAGCATTCAGCGGCTGCGGGGAAGCCTACACGGATTTCATCGAGAAAATTTCCAGCACGCCCAACGATGTTTCCGCCTGTCAGAGCGCATTTAATAACCTCGTAACGGAGTGGATTAACAGTTCCGGTGTTATGGACGGGTTGTCAGAGGATACCGCGCAGCTGACTGAGGATATGCTAACCAACATGGGGATAACAAATGCGCATGAGGTTGTGACCGCACAATTAGCACAGCAACAGTTTGAACTTGGCGCGGCAAATGAGTATGCAGCGGCTACAGGCGGTGATCTTGCCAGTGCCACAGATGCAGAGATCGCGGCTTATGGAGCTGAATTGGCGGTACAGGGACAATTATCGCAGGAAATGGCGCAGTTTCTTTTACAGAAGATCAAAAATAACGGCATTACGATCAATACTGCTGCCGATATCGACAATATCTATGCGTTAGCACAGGCAGCAGGGGCAACAGCGGGAACACTGGATGCGCTTACGGCGGCAAAAAACAGGTTTGGTTCCAATTCTTCCGGCAGCTCTTACACAGATCGGTTAAGAGCGAGAAAAGACGCTTTCTTTGCGCTGAAATACGGCGATCAGAACAAAGAGTCTGAGTATAAATACGAGGTTCCAACCTACAATTACGGCGGCGGGACAAAGACGAACAAATCATCTTCCGGGTCTAAATCCGAAACGGATGAATATTTGAAAAACTTCGAGTCGATGCAGAAAAAACTGAAATCCCTGTATGATAACGGTAAGCTGACAACGAAGCAATACTATGATGCGCTTCGGGCATTGGCGGAAAAATACTTAAAAGACCGTGAGAAGTATGCGGATAAGCTGGAAGAAATCGAAAACGAATACGTTAAGGGCATGAAGGAGCTGTACGATAAGGTCATCAGCGGCGTTATTTCGAAGATTGACAAGAAAATCGATGCCATGAAAGATCAGAAATCAGCGGCAGTGGATGCCTTAAAAGCAGAGCAGAAAGCAGCCGAAGCAGCTCTTGAGGCGGAGAAAAAGGCGATTCAGACGCAGATCGACGGAATCGAGAAAGAGATTAGCGCAAAACAGGAACAGATTGATGCCATCAACGATGAAGCGGATGCCAAACAGCGGGCGTATGATCTGGACAAGGCGCAGTATGAGCTTGACCGTCTGAGAAACCAGAAAACCATTTATGAGTATTCCGGTAAAGATAAAGGTTTTGTATACAAGGTTGATGATAAGGCGGTACGGGATCAAGAGCAAGAAGTCGATGACAAGAAGCGTGAGATCAAGATTGCCAACATCGAAAAAGAAATCAGCGTGTTGGAAAAGCGCAAATCGGTTCTGGAAGATCAGCAGGATGCCATCGAACAGCAGATTGATGCAATCGGGAATTACTACGATCAGCTGATAGCAGATACAGAAGCCTACTGGAATCAGCTCATTAACGGCATGGAGCAGACCAAATCGAAGTGGGAAGAACTTCAGGAACTACAGGAAAATGCGGAACTTGCGGCAAATCTGCGGGATGTCGGCATTGATATCAATCGTGTGTTGGAAATGACGGATGATGAGTTTGCCACCTTTAAGACGCAATATCTGACCTACATCGCAAGTATGAACAGCGGAAATGAACAGTTGCTTGCATCCCTGTCAGCATTGACTGGCGTGGATATGAGTGCCTTACCGGATGCGTTGGAGCAGACGCAGCAATACATTGACCAGTTGAATCAGGGCATTGATTTTACCAATATTGATTCTTCTCTTAGTGGAATCGTGAGCAAATTTGACGAGACGGCGAGAAAAGCCGGGATTGCTACGGGAGCGATTGTAGGCGGCGTTTCTGGTGTTGGCGCAACTGGTTCAGACAGTGCTACACAACAGGGGCAAAGTTCCGGTCAGACTGGTTCCGGCGGCAGCTTAAATGAAGGTATCAAGCAGTTTGCAGAAGAAAGTGTGCCGGAAATCGAAAAGGTTTCTTCTGCTTTTGCTGGCAGCGAAGAAGGCGAGGATACAGGAACAAGCGTTGCGGGAAGCGCACAAAAAGCATCTAAGGCGATCAGTTCCGGTAAGGATTCCGGCGGTGAGGAAGATGAGTCTTTACAGGGATCAATCAAAACTCAGGTTGAAGCTGCGGTTGACGAAGAAGAAGGTATTCCGAAACAAACAGAAGCTTGGGACGGTTTGAATGAGATGTTGGGCAAGATCAGGGAGAATCTGGATGCAATCAAAACTCTAATCGGCGAGATTTCCACTATGGATTTAAGCGGATTAAGTGCAATTGGCGGCATTAAAATCGTAGGTGGTGCCGGTGTGGATGGAACTGCATTTGCATCCGGTACTTTAGGAAAAGTTTCTGATAACGGTGTTGCTCTCGGTGGCGAGCTTGGACGTGAAATGGTTGTTCGTGATGGAAGATTCTTTACGGTTGGAGACAACGGTGCTGAACTGTTCCATCATAAGAAGGGCGACATCATCTTCAACCATAAGCAGACGCAGGACATTTTGAAAAATGGACATACAAATTCCAGAGGTAAGGCTTTTGCAGGCGGAAACGTGAACGGTTTGCCGAAAGAATACAGTCTGCCGTCTCAGGAGGTCATGGATCGTATGGCAAAGCTGGAAGCTGGTTTTGCATCCATGATGAACAAAGATGAATCGCTGTTGACACAGATGCAGATCAGAGACAACACAAAGAAGATTTGTGAGCAAAATGCACGGACGATTCAGGAAATTCAGAAGATCAATAAAAATAGTGCTGTGACCAATAATTACAGTTATGCTTTTGATGCAATCGAGCTGCCGAACGTTATGGACGGGGAAGATTTTTGTCGAGACATAAGAAGATTGAATACCCTTATAAAGCAACAAAGTAGTATTAGATCATAAAGTATCAGGGGCGTATTGAAAAGTGCGCTCCTGTTTTAAGTTTATAAATGAAGGAGTTTTTGACGTATGGGAAAAATAACATTTGAGGATGGCAGCAGTTGTGATGCAAATCAGTTGTTGCTAGATATTACAGAGATCTGGCGGGAAAATTTTGCGTCACGTCCGGTAACAGGAATTGTATTAGGAACGAGTGGAGAGCCGGATAAGTATATTGTATCAGTGGATGGAGATCTGTGTCTGGTAAAAAATGGTATCGGTATGGCATTTTATTCGGGTGATCGTTGTATGATGCTTTCGCCTGACGGCAATCCCGACAACTGGGTAATTATTGCAAAAATTTGATCGGTTTTTACGCAGCCGTGTCCTTTGTGGGATGCGGCTGTTTTAGTATTATGGGAAAGAGTGTGATTAAAATAGAACTAGATGTACAGAATGAAGAATTATTGAATTATATGGTATCAGAAGGTATAATTGACTTGTCGTCCGTGAGAGCACAATTGGAAATGGCGAAGAAAAAAGAATATCTTGCCAAACATCAGTTTCAAATTTGGCAAGGAAAAGACGGAAAATGGAGAACATATTTACCGGACAAAGAGAAGGAAAGGAGACTGGTCAAGAAAAGTACACGAGAAGCCATCGAAGATGCCATTGTAGAATATTATAAACGGGAATCTGAGAATCCAACGATTAGAGATGTGTTCGAGGAGTGGAATGATAGAAGACTTGAGTTACAAAAAATTTCCAAAGCGACGCATATGCGCAATCAACAGTTTTTTGACAGGCATTATTTAGAGTTTGGAAAAAGAAAAATAAAGTCTGTATCTGAAGATGAATGGCAGAATTTCTTGGAAGAGCAGATTCCACAGCGCAACCTTTCTTCAAAAGCTTTTGCCGGACTAAAAGGAATAACCAAAGGTCTGCTAAAGAGAGCGAAGAAGCGGAAGTTGATAAATTATAATATTGATGAGATGTTTGGTGACTTAGACGTATCAGACGTTGAGTTTAAAAAGATTATCAAAGAGGACTACGAGGAAGTTTATGATGAGGAAGAGTCCGATAAAATTATTGGCTATCTGAGGGATAATTTAGATTGCGCCAATATCGGAATATTGCTGATGTTTGTGACAGGTATTCGTGTCGGAGAGCTGGTGGCTTTGAAACACGAGGATTTTGAAGCGAATACATTTAAAATCCGGCGCACGGAAACTCGTTACAGAGATGAGAATGGACAGTATGTGCTGGAAATTAAAAATTTCCCGAAATCTCAAGCTGGTGTCCGTACCGTGATTATTCCGAGAGATTATGAATGGTTATGCAATAAAATCAAATTGCTAAATCCATTTGGGGAGTTTGTGTTTGTAAATCCAGACACTCACGATAGACTATCAGCGCAGGCAATCAGGCAAAGACTATATAGAATATGCGAAAAACTGAACATTTATCAAAAATCTCCGCATAAAATCAGGAAAACGTATGGAACTATATTATTGGATAATCATGTTGACAGCAAGTTGATTATGGGACAAATGGGACACACAAGTATCTTGTGCACAGAGAACCACTATCATAGGAACAGGAGAAGCTTGGCAAACAAAACAGCCATTTTAAGTGAAATCCCAGACTTGCAGGCAAAATGATAAACAAGGTTTGATTACCTTTTTGATTACCTTTTGAATCCATAAGTCTGGGAAGCCGCATAAATAAAGGGTCTTAGCGAGCAGATGACGGGAATCGAACCCGCCTCCTCAGCTTGGGAAGCTGATGTTCTACCGATGAACT
>ENA-OURZ01001510-OURZ01001510.1-human-gut-metagenome-genome-assembly--contig:-NODE-1510-length-25392-cov-3.398074_pt1 | contig 25392 bp, 19 predicted proteins | sample MGYA00242073_ERZ509195 | MGnify/ENA primary metagenome ERZ509195 (study PRJEB26280, sample SAMEA2338837) | human gut metagenome | biome: human gut; feature: human-associated habitat; material: faeces...
TCCTGTATGTATTTTTGCTTTTCTCCTACCCGCCAGCTCCCGCAAACGTAAAGTTACGTTCACTCATTGCGCGGACTTTAACGGATTTTGCCAGTGCTGCGCAGGTACAAATCATGCAAATCTGTCTTACATTTTACTTCATTTTAAGCGACAATACAAGTTGAAAGGAAAATTTGAAATTATTACAGATACTTCTTCCGCAGATCTGCCCCACTCTCTGCCGACAGATACGCCGGTGCCACATCAAAGACGGTCTTGCAGCCCACCTGACCTTCACTGTGCATGCGGTATGCCGCGCGGGCAAACGCTACGAGCACACTGGAAGTGAACTCCGGGTTGGAATCCAGCTTGAGCGAGAACTCGATGACGTGCTGGTCCTCCCCCTCGGCGCCGGTCTTGCCCGTGCGGATGACCGAGCCGCCGTGCGGGATGCCCGCGTGGTCGCGGTCGAGCTCTTCCTGGGAGATGAACGTCACCGTGGTGTCGTAGTCGGCGAAGTAGTTGGGCATCGTCACGATCGCCTGCTCGATGGCGGCGAGGTCGGCGCCCTCCTCCGCGACGACGAAGCACTCGCGCGTGTGCTTCTGGCGCGTGGTCAGCTCCGGGTTCTCGCCGGCGCGCACGGCCTCGAGGGCGGCGGGCACGGGAACGGTGTACTGGCGCGCGTCCTTCACGCCCGGCACGCGGCGGATGGCGTCGCTGTGGCCCTGCGAAACGCCACGGCCCCAGAACGTGTAGTCCTGGCCCTCCGGCAGGATGCAGTTGGCGTACAGGCGCGCGATGGAGAACATGCCCGGATCCCAGCCGACAGAGATAATGCCGATGTTTCCGCCTTCTTTTGCAGCCTTATCTACGCTTGCAAAATATTCTGGGATTCTTGCGTGTGTATCGAAACTGTCGATCGTGTTGAAAGAAGCAGCAACTTTTGGTCCGATGACCGGCAGATCGGTAGCAGAACCGCCGCAGAGGATCATAACATCGATCTCATCTTTCATAGATTCCATATCATCGAAATGCTTTACAACAGCACCTTCCGTCTGAATGGAAACACCGACAGGATCTCTCCTTGTGAAAACTGCTTTCAGTTCCATATCATCATTGCGTTTGATGGACTGCTCAACGCCGCGTCCAATGTTGCCATAGCCAACAATACCAATTCGGATTTTTTCCATTTTCTTACATCTCCTGTTTAAATTAATTCTGTAAACATTCAGAATTCGCATATTTACCTTGTAAACAACAGCGTTCTTATGTTTGGCAGGGCAAGATTCAAATGATTCTGCCACTGACATCTTTTAGATTATAGCATAGATTTTCAATCAGGCAATTATTTTCTTTTGAGAAAATATGATGTATACTAAAAAACAGGATAAATTTGCAGCGACTTTCGAAGAAAAAACAAAAGAGTGTCCGCTTTACGCAAGAAACATGTTGGCTTTAGAAAGTATGGAATTCAGCAGGAAGGAAATAAACATGACAAAAAAATATGACGAAAAAGAAATAAGAGCAGATTACCGCAGGCTTACAAAACTGCTGATTGAAAAAAAGATGACGATCACCACGATGGAATCGGCAACATCCGGGCAGATCGCTTCTCTGATCACAGATACAGAAGGCTCATCGGCAGTTTTAAAGGGTGCGTTTGTTACTTACTGCAACGAAGCGAAAATTATGCAGGGCGTTCCGGCAGAAGTTATTGACAAATACACGGTCTATTCCACACAGACGGCGGAAGCGATGGCAAAAGCCTGCACAAAAGCCTACCGTGCAGATATCGGCATCGGAGTGACCGGAACCATGGGAAATGTCGATCCGGCAAATCCGGAAGCATCCATTCCGGGACAGGTTTATTTTGCAGTTGAAATGGATGGCAAAGTCAGATCCTATTATGTGGAACTTAAGCCACAACCGACAAGACGGGCCTATAAGCTGGCAGTTGCCAAAGAAATTTATGATGCAGTCATGGAGCAGATGGAGGAAAGTCAGCATGAGACAGCAGGAGAATAAAAAAGAAAATTTCCGTGAGAATTCCACAAAATTAACCTGGATTCCGAAGGTTTATAATTATGCAGAAAGAACGGGCAATCTGAAAGCAGAAGCCGTCGGTGTGGTCAGCGGAGAAAAACATTTCCCGGTATTTGAAGACCGGATGGTGTTTAAACCACTCACAAAATCAAAGCCATTCTCTACCCCATTGTTTGCCTGTGCAGAAGTATTCTGGTCCTGGGTGATTGATACTTATTTTGTCCCGGCACCTTTGTATCAGCTTGCCTTCTGCAGAGGATATGAGGCAGAATGTGAGAAATATTATGATTACGGAACCGTATCGCCGATGATCTATGAAGAAGGAGAACATCTTCTGAACTTACTGGAGTTCTTTCGAACGTATCCGGATGAAAAAGTTCAGATTGACGATTACTTAAATTATTGTCAGATGTTTTATGATTACACCGAAATCCTGGAGGCAGATTACTTTCAGACACACCGGGGAATCGCAGAAGATCTGGCAATGCAGATTCTGATCTCGGTTCTGAAAGGCGATCAGAATTACCATTATGAAAATATTGCGTTTGTATGTGACGCATCCGGGCAGATTCTGAGGCTGGCACCGATGATCGACCACGAATTTTCCACCTGTTTTATGTTTCCGGATAACCTGTCAAGGCACAACTACTGGTTCGGTGAATTGCAAAGATCCATCGAAGGAAAGCCTGTCCAGCCGGACGAATACAAAGATTTTCCAAATGAAAAAGAACGCAGACTGATGGAAAAAAGTGCGACCTGCCTGCATCGGAATCTCGTCTATATCAAAGAACATTATCCGGAAGTGACGGCCTCGTTTCTGAAAAACGTAAGCAGACTGAAACGCGATCTTTTGCAGAAAAGAGAGAGCTTTTTTATCCGAAAAGCAAAAGATTATCCGGATCATGCAAATTCCGACGCCTATCGGATCGGAAAAGCCAGATACAAAGATCACGATGAAGAAAAGGCGGCAGCTTTCGAAAAACAGTACGGCGGAGAAGGAAAAGAAATATCCTTTGATCTTATGAACTGCCTGATCAATTATGAAGTACAGGAGATCATAGAGCAGATGGAGAGGATACTGAGATAAAGCGATTATAAAAGAAGCAGTTGGCAAGTTGAAAAATATTGCAGATGAGAAAGAGAGCGAGAGATAGATGAAAGTTTTGGTAATTCCTGATGTACATCTGAAACCGCAGATGTTTCGGCAGGCAGCAGCTATTATGAATACAAGGGTGGCAGATCGTGCAGTATGTCTGATGGATATTCCGGATGACTGGGACAGAGAATATGACATTGCACTTTATGAAGAAACATACGACGAAGCGATAAGATTTGCTGCAAGATTTCCGGATACCGCTTGGTGTTACGGAAATCATGACCTCAGCTACTTCTGGCACTGCCTTGAGAGCGGATACAGTTCCATGGCATCCGCAACGGTACAGAGAAAGCTTCTGGAACTTCGCAGAACGGTTCCGGAAGATCATCCGATTCAATTTGTTCAGAAAATTGACAATGTGCTGTTTTCCCATGGCGGAGTGCTGAACTATTTTGTTGAGGAATATGTTCCAAAATCAAAATACCATGATGTAGATGCCGTTGTGGAAGAAATCAACAAATTGGGAGGCTTAGAGATGTGGAATGACATGTCACCTGTCTGGCTGCGTCCGCAGCGTCCCGGCATACGTCTGTATAAGCCGCGGAAACTGCTCCAGGTGGTAGGACACACACCGATGGATAAAATAACAAGAGAAAAGAATCTGATCAGTACGGATGTATTTTCCACTTACCGGGACGGCAGACCGATCGGAACACAGGAATTTTTGCTGCTTGATACCGTAACCTGGGAGTATAAGGGGGTAAAATGTCTGTGACCGAAGATGAAAAAGTAATTTACAAATTTTTAAGATCAAGGGTTTTCAAAAGATATATCTGCATTTTATTATGCCTTGTTTTATATATTACTGTGCTTCCCCTTTCTGTATCGGCAGAGGAAGCAAAAAACCGAACAGTCAGAGTAGGCTGGTATGAAGGAACTTATAATACCACAGAACCAGACGGTAAGAAGAGAGGCTACAGTTACGAATATCAGCAGGCAGTAGCTGCACATACAGGATGGAAGTATGAATATGTGGAGGGAAGCTGGGCAGAACTGATGAATATGCTGAAGAGTGGAGAGATCGATCTTATGGGAGACATCTCCTATACAGAGGAACGTTCCACTTCCATGCTCTTTTCAGAACTGCCTATGGGCGAGGATAAGTATTACCTTTATGTAAATCCTTCTGATACGGATATTTCAGCTTTAGATCTGACTACATTGAATGGGAAGAGAATCGGGGTGCTGCCGGATACACTTTCTGCCAGACGGTTCTGTGAGTGGGAGAAAAGCCATGGAATAAACACGCAGCAGGTTGATATTACCAGCACAGATGATGCCCGTCAGAAACTACAAAATCAGGAAATTGACGGATTTGTTTTAAATGAATCTTCACAGTGGGAAAAGCACAACATTTCCCCAGCACTTCTGATCGGCAGTTCCTATAATTATTTTGCGGTCAGCAAAAAATGCCCGGATCTGAAAGAGGAGCTGGATCAGGCAATGTGGAAGATAGAAAAAGAGAATCCTTTTTATAAAGAAGATCTTTATAAAAGGTATCTTTCAGCAAATCCCATTGAAACTCTTACGGATGAGGAACAGAACTGGCTGGAACAGCATGGAGCAGTCAGGATTGGATATCTGAAAAATGATGTTGGTATCAGTCTGGTGGATGCAGAGTCAGAGGAACCGGTAGGAATTCTTAACGATTATATCAGTCTGGCTTCCAATTGTATGGGAGAAAAAAGTATAGAATTTCAGACGACAGGCTTTGATTCTCAGGAGGAAGAGCTGCAGGCATTAAAGGATAACAGGATCGATATGATTTTTCATATGAATCAGAACCCATATGAAGCTGAGCAGAACGATATTATATTGTCAAATACTGTTTTTGAAGTCAATGTTGCAGTGCTCACCGGCGTTGCGAAGTTTGATGAAAACGGGGAAAACACAGTGGCAGTGAGCAGAAATAACCTGTTGGGAAAGTGGTATATTTCTTTTAATTATCCTTTCTGGAAAATAAAGGAATATGACTCATCTGCTGAGGTTGAGAAAGCAGTTCACAGTGGTGAGGCAGACTGCTTTGTTGTGAAGGCAGGACAGTCATTAAAGACGCTGGCAAACAGCAAAATGCAGAGCGTTTTTCTTACAAAATCCGGCGATTCCTGCTTTGCAGTCACCAGAGAAAATACAACATTAATGAATATCCTGAATAAAACCATTCAGACTCTGCCTGATTCAAGACTTTCAAGCCTGTTTTCCGTATATGAAAACACACCGGGAAAGGTGACTCTGGCAGAATACATAAAGGATAATCTGCGGGTAGTTTCCATTGGCTTTGTAAGCGTGGCCATGATTATTATACTGATTATAGGTTACCTGATGATAAAAGCAAGAAAAGCCCAGATTCAGGCAGAAAAGGCCAATGCTGCAAAATCAGATTTCCTTTTCAATATGTCACATGATATCCGGACACCGATGAATGCTCTGCTGGGATACAGTGAGCTGATGAAAAGGGAACTGACAGATCCGAAGCTTCTGGATTATCAGGAGAAGATGGAACAGTCCGGAAATCTGCTGCTGTCTATTATCAATAATGTGCTGGACATGGCCAAAATTGAAAGCGGTAAGATGGAACTGGATGAGAATTATGTGAAGATCAGAGATGTTTATCAGGGAGTTTACAAAATTTTCCAGGCAGAAGCGGAGAAAAAGGGTATTCACCTTGAAATGGAATATGAGGTGCAGCATGAACATGTAATCTGCGATGAGACAAAGAACAGGGAAATTTTCCTCAATCTGATCAGTAATGCAGTAAAATATACAGCTTCAGGGGGAACGGTTACCATAAGGATCACAGAGATTGACTGTGACAGGGAAGACTGTGTGCGGATACAGACTCAGGTAATTGATACAGGTATCGGAATGAGTGAAGAATTCCTGCCATCTCTGTTTGAGGCTTTTGCCCGGGAACGCAATACAACAGCCGCAAAGGTTGCAGGAACAGGTCTGGGAATGCCGATCATAAAGAAATATGTTGATATGATGGGCGGAACCATTAAAGCAGAAAGTAAGCTGGGAGAAGGAAGCAAATTTACAGTTATCATGGAATACAGGATTGCGGATAAGGGTTACTACGAGCAGGTTACAGATCCGTCCCCGGATACAGAGAAAACAGACTGGATTAGCGGAAAACATGTTCTGCTGGCTGAGGATAATGAGCTGAATGCGGAAATCGCAGAGTTTATCCTGGAGGATATGGGACTTATAGTTGATCGTGTTGAGGATGGAATTCAGTGTGTGGCAAGGATGGAACAGAAACCGGCAGGAACCTATGATCTGATCCTTATGGATATTCAGATGCCGAACATGGATGGATATAAGGCAACTCAGACAATCAGAAGACTGGCAGATGAGAAGAAAGCCTGTATTCCAATCATAGCTATGACAGCCAATGCATTTGAGGAAGACAGAAAAAAGGCATTGGCAAAAGGAATGAACGGACATATTGCAAAGCCTGTTGATGCAGAAAAGCTTAAGAAAATCATTCTTTCAGCTTTACGGTGAGATGGTATTTGTTGGAGAGCATACAAAAGTGTCCGCTTGGTCGGATCTATTAGCAAAGACAATGAATACGGCATTTGATCTTGATGCATTGGCTTCATAGGTATTGTGTGTTTCAGGATGACTATCCAAGCTGTCCCTGATTTATGAAAATAAACCAACAGTATATACTACATATTGTAGTTCAAGTATGTCTAAAGAAGAAAAAGCAGGTGTTGATCATATGTTTGAGATGATGATGGCTTCTAAGCAACAACTGCTTTTGAAAAAGGCGATGTTTAATGAGTAAGAACAATTCGGTTGTGTTAGCGACAAACAAATTTACGAAATAAAAAAATTAGTTGCTGAAACAAGACCAAAAGATTATCAGAGACTCAGTTTTGATGAAGAAAACAAAAATCATTCATGTCCTTTGTCATATAGTTTCTGTATATTTTTTGGAAGTTTGTCATGTAACATGGCATTTATAGCATCTTCGTTACCATCTTTCATTGCTGTTTCATAATACCAGCACTTAAATTTTAAAAGCAGCAGTTAGATATAAGTGTAGTATCTATGGATAAAATTATATCCGGAAAATACCTGTCATACCTGTTTGATGAGCAAATTTCAGAGGGTAGACTTTCAGCAGAAGAGTGTTTGATTTACATGAAAATGCTCATTTATTGTGAAGCGGCGAATTGTCAGCGGAGGAAACTGCACGATAAAATCGGCAGTTTTCCCTTCCTGACTGCACAGCTTATCTGAAAAAAGCATTTTCTGAGCAGAAGAACGGTACAATCTCGTAGTTTTATCTGGGAGCATACTGCTCTTATAAGATAAGGCCATGAGCACGAAGTGGTCACGCCTTAAAAACAGAATACATATGCGGCATAAGTGCTTCGAGTCCGCCACGCTGATACATGGAGACCCACTTTTCTATAGTTTTGTAATTGTACTCTACGACAGAACCATCGGGCAGAGTGAAAGGAGAACTGGCGACTCTTTTGTAGTAAGCAGTTCGGGATGGATCAGGATAGAGATCCTGAACGACAGGTGCTATGACACCGAAGCGGAACTGGGCTACTTCGGCAGCTCTTTTGATATCTTCCTTTTGATTGTTCATAGTATGATTACCTCCTGTGAACTCATGGTAAAACATACGGAACGGAGATAGAATGCCCGTGTCGTGTGGAACGCAAAAAGAACAGAATGGTCAGAAAACGGTCTGCCGGTAAGACGCCGGATTGGCATGAGACTGAAGAAAAGAGACGGAGGTCTTAAGTACAAAGCCAGAAGCAAAAGAAGACACCGTAGGTATTGTAAGGAATGATCAGATCCGGGAGGATCGCGTGGGTGTGTCCACAACTGCAGATAACCCGAATGACTTTGATTGTATGATAAACAGGGCGTCCCTGGATGAAATCAATTAGATTTCGCTCGTAAGAAGCATGAGTGGTGCAAGAATGAGAGGCTCCACAAACAGGACAGGATTCCATTTCAGGGCGGAATCCAGCCATAAAAGAATCAAACAGTGATTTAGAAGAAGATTTTATACGAGTTAACTTGCGAAACAGGGAATTTTTTCTTATCATAATAGTGTTAGTGTGACTGCTATTAGCAAATAGGCGTTATCCTTAGGACATACAGTGCATGAAATTCATCAGTATGATATTCAGAAAAATGGAGAACTGATTGATACGCTGGAATGCTATCTGAATCATAAACAGAGTATTCGGAAAACTTCTGAACTAATGGGCGTGCATGCCCGGACAGTTTCGTATCGTTTGCAAAAAATAGTAAAACTAACGAGGATGGACTTTGATAATATAGCTGAGATGTTAGCTGTCCGAAATGGAATTATTATATTAAAAATATTGGAATTGTTATAAAAGATAACGAATCACATGGTTAGTGTGGTTCGTTTTTTTTGTTTTATGCACCAGAGGTTCGCTCTAACGGGTGTAAATCGTGTTCTGCAAGCTGTTATCAGCTTGCCAGTGAAAGTCTGGTCAGGGTAGTCGCCAGTGATCCTTGTAGCGAGCCTTCAATGCTTTTTGGTGACTGATCATGTTGAAGCGAGGTATGCCTGTGAGAAACAGGTGAAAAATAACAGTCCGTAACATAAAGTGAATCCTGTAGCATCGTTACGTTAGCCCTGTAAGGGGACAAGAGAGGGTCAAGTCACTGACTTTCTGACGAAGACTATGAAAGATGTGGAGATACTGGAGTACAGCATTGAAGAACCCTTCGGTGTAGAGGGAGAGGAGTGTTATGAAAGACTTTCTTGGATTCTGTTACCAGAAGTTTGGAAAAATCCAAAATGGAACACTTCTTGCAAAATACACACACCATATTTACAATTTTTGTGCATTATAAAAAACAGAAAGAACGATATACTATTATAATATTAAGGAATATTTTTTTTGACATGAACTAGTACCTTTAAGGGCTGAGTTTTGTAAGAGGTAGGGGTATGGAACAGGAAAAAACAATAGATTGCACAAATAAGGACTTTGGCAGGTTTTATGTAGTATTAAAATTAAATCTAAAGACAAATGGTTATGAATGCATTTACTCACATAATCAAGAGGTTTATGAAATAGCAAAAAAAGACAGAAGATTATGATACGTTTATTCAGATGTATATAGAGAGATTTATTCATGATGCTGATAAATCAAAGTTGCACGATTTCCTGTTAAGCGAAAAGCTAACAGAAAATCTGGTTTATGGCTATGCAGAGCAGGATATTGTATACCGCAGAATAGAGAGTGAAAAATCTTATATAAAGATGAGGGCTAAAAAATATGTGGATATAAAAGATAATATAGCAATGATCACATTACATAATGTAAAAAGAACCTATAGATCAGTAATGGAAATGAAACGAGAACTCCAGAAGAACGAGAGCGATAAGAAAAAGCATTCAAAAGGTCTTACTATAGACAAGTTAAATGCACTTAGTTATGAAATCTGCAGACATCATCATGAATGATATGACGGGGCAGGGTATCCGGATGGTTTGCAAGGAGAAGAAATTCCTCTTTGTGCACAGGTTGTGGGACTGGCTGATGCATATGATGCCTTAGTTAGTCCTCGTCCATATAAAAGAAAACTGAGCCATGGAGAAACGTTGCAAATGATCCTGAACGTGGAATGTGGCTCATTCTCCCAACCGCTGCTTCATTGTTTTCTGGAAGCGGCAATGCAGAAGGAATGGATAAAAAAGGCAGATAGCTGAGAAATAGGAAAATATATTTTGAGGAGGAATTTGTGTGAAGAGAAAAAAGATATGGCTAAGATGGATAGCCTGGATACTTTTATTGGTTTTGTGTATGAATAGTGCAGGAACGACAGCTTTGGCAGTTTCTGCAAATGAGGAGAGTATTCTGAATATAAATGGTTCTCTGGAGAAAGAAATGCTTTCAGAAGAATTTATCTCAGAGGAGGAAAGCACATCATCGGCGGAAGAAACTCCGAAAGAAGAAATTACGCCGCCGTCGGAAGAAACTCCGGGAGAGGAACTTACTCCCCCATCAGAAGAAACTCCGGGAGAAGAAATTACGCCACCGTCAGAAGAGACTCCGGGAGAGAAAATCACTCCGCCATTAGAAGAGATTCCGGAGGAAGAAATTACTTCATCCACGGGAGAGCTTTCAGAAGAAGAAAAAGCCTTCGAGGAGCAGATTGCACAAGAGGAATCACCGAAACTTCAGGAGATTTCCGAAGGATTTGATATTGATTTCTATGTTATTATCGATGGAAATAAGGTAAAGCTTCAGCATAATGACATTACCGGCATTGCAACATGGAAAGACGGAAGAACTACCTACTATGGTGTTTCCGTTGAGGACCTGCTCCGGATATATGAAGAATTTGGATTTGTGAAAAACAGCGAGAGTCAGAATCCGGATGCGATAAAAAAGTTTGTATCTGCATACCGGGGAAAAAGCAGGATAGAATACGGAGAAGTTTATACAGACACAAAATCCGGAAAGACCTATGTTTCTTACAACTATGGCCAGAATAAACAAGGGGAAGCGGTAGATGTTTACTACCTTCCAAATGGAAAAGGCGTTGCATTAAATTTAAAAGATTCTGTAAAAAAGGACAATTCGTTTTATTCCGTAGAGGTAAAGGGCGAAGGGCAGGATCGGATCCGTTATGCATTAACAGGAACTGTAGTGGAAGAAGCTGTGGCTGACTTTAATCCCAAATTGCCAGACCAGACAGACCAGATCGAATGGACCTGTATGGGAACAGACGATAAGGTGATAGATGGTATACGGGAATCGGGGAACCAGACGAGATTCGCAATTGGAAAAATCACACAGTCTTATGTGATCCAGAGAGCGGACCAGACAGCCTTTGATATTCAGTTTTATATATATGTGGACAATGAGGTTCGAAAGCTGCCGGCTGATTCTCTGAAAAAGGTGTATAAATGGAACCGTCAGGGCAGATGCTATTTATCTGTCAGTGATCTTGCTGAGATTTATAGAGAGTTCGGCTTGAATGCAGAGGAAACACAATCCGGACATTATTTTCCATATACAGTCCGTGGTGAGAAGACATTAGCACAGGCGACAGTGGTAACTTATAAAGGACAGCAGTATGTATCTTATAACCTGGACAAGCAGGAAGCAACTGTACCAACAGACGTTTATTATATGCCAAAAGGAGCATCTGATGGCGAAAAAATTCCGGATAATGATTCAGACCAGATTAAGCAGAATAAGAACAGTTTCTATTCGGTTACAGTGATCAATCCGGATGGAAATCGAACTGTGAGTTACTATAAGAAAGATTCTGCGGTCACAATTTCCGTTGATCCAGGAGATACGAAGGAAAGCGATTGGCTTTGTGCCAGTGAGGATGAAAATAAAACAATTTCTCCGGTAAAACAGGGCGATAAACTAACCTTTTCTATTGGGAAGATAGAGCAACCATATACGGTTGCATGCAACACTTTTGCACCAGCAACCTTGAACATTAAATTCTATACTTTTGTAAATAATGAGAGATATAATGTTCTAAACGAAGAAATTCCTGTTATAAAAGATACTACAACAAAGCCGGGAACAGTTTATTATTATATTTCTAATGATGAGTTAAAAAAGCATTTTGAAAAATTCCATTACGATGGTTCTATTCAAAATGGAGCAAAAGAGCGTTTTTATTATTCCAAGAGAGATTACGATACAATCCATAATGCAGGGAAATACACGATAGAAGGTCATGAATGTATTTATATAGGAAAGTCCGGAGAGCCGATGGATGTGTATTACCTGCCAGACGGACAGGATATTGCCACAATGAGTGCAAAGACCTTACTAGAACACGACGATGATAGATATAACGGTTTTTACAGTGTGACAGTACAGGATGACGATGGACAGGTTTACAGCCAAACAGCTTTGCGTGATCTTCCGGCAATTGATTTTGTTGCAAGAAAGTCAACACTTACAAGAACAGTTAGTACAAAGCCGCGTGTAGAAGAACAAACGCAGGATATAAACTGGGAATGCAGAATGGAAGATGGTACTCTTTCAGCAGTTACATGGAGTAAAAATGAAGCAGAGCATACCATGAGCTTTACTATTCAGCCAGATGATGCAGTACGTCCATATGTGATTGTTCCTGAGAATACAGAAAAACCGGCAGCAACAAAAGAAGCAAATATTAGTTTTTATGTATTTATCGATGGACATTATAAGCTGATAAAGAACCTCAATGCTGAGCAGCATTACATAATCAAAGCAAACAGTGGCCGAGCCAGTCGTTATTATTTGCGAGCTAAACCAGATGATACGATTTCTAAAATTTACAGTGAGTTTGGTTTCACTCCGAGCAAGCTGGAGCCCGACGCAGATCAGAAAGAGAAGATTCTGTTTGGTTATGCGACAGACAGCCGTGTATTTGTACAGCATCCATATAAGGACAATGATGGTACATGGTATATTCCTGTCCTGAAAAACGGGAAAGATGTATCTGTCTATTATTTCTCACAGCCAAACCCACTGAATCCAGACAGAATCGAAAATTATTTTGATCGTTTGACAGGACTTTCTTCTCAGGTTGGGCTGGCAGGAAGACATTTCAGTGTAGAGGGAAGTTTTCATCTGATTGAAGTGTTGGATCCACTGAATCTGACCAAAAGAGAAGCAATTAAGAGACAGTATGTAGGCCATGGGGAAACATATACTGTGGAAGTACCAAAGAAAGCAAGTTTAGAAGGTGAGTATTATGGCAAGGAGATTGTCTGGAGTTGTACATCTAATGACAGGGACGAAAATGAAGTTCTTCCGAAACCGTCCGGAGATGACAAGGTAAAATTTGAAATTCCGAAGGTTAACTCATCTTATGAGGTGATCGCGGACAAACCCCAGGACCCCGGAACGGTCAGAGTGATCTATAATACGACCCGTTATATGAAGAAACTTCCAAAAGAATCTAAGCTGACCCCTCAGGTTGGAAATAAGACAAGACATACAGATGATTATGAGAATGAAATAGAAGCTGGAAAACATAACGTTAAGTCACCATATCCTCTGGTTTATGATCATGAAGATAATGACAGCAAAGAGTTGGAACAGTATGAATTCGATCATTGGGATTACAGAAACAAAGACGGAAAGTGGCAGGAATGCGGTGCAGGGGATTCTATTTCTGATCTTATAAATAATAATGCAAGACAGCCAATCACCCTCTATGCAGCGTGGCGTAAGGTGAGTAACCAAAATCGAAAACAGGTACAGTTTTATATCTGTAAGTCAGCGATGCCGGAAGATGGTTCGGTAGCATTACCAACCACGAATGTAGACGATTATACAAGTGCGGTTGCCGTGGCAAACTGTAATGTGAAGGCAAGTATATTGCATGATGTTCCAGTTCTTGGAAATAAGAATCCATCTACGTGGGAACAGTATGCGGATGGAAATAAGAGAGTGCAAGAACTTTTGCAGGGAACTAAACCAGATGAGGGATATATTGGAAATGGAGACTATATCTACAAGATAGATAGAATTCCTTCCGATGAAGAGGTATTCCAGACAATTCGTGAAAGCGGACGTATGATTCGTATCGGAGACAGGGAGATTCCGCCATCGAAATTAGATACCGAATTCTTCACCATTTATTGGTATTCTTTCAAAAGTGAAATGTCCGATGGGTGGCATATTGACGGACGTATTGTAGCAAAAAATGGTTACCTGACAGTAAAGAAAGATTTTGTCGGAATGCCGGAAGCAATAGAGGAAGTCAAGAAAGATTATTATATCCAGGTAGATATGGATGAAAAGCTTTTAGATGGAAAACCTCAGCCACCTGCATTTCATGAGCATATGAAACTTGTGCTTCCTTCTGAAGATAATCAGACGCCGGATGCAGAAGCTCCGCAAGCGGAGGATGCTCCGATAGAAATTGTAGGTACATGGACAGATGAAACACATACAAGCTGTACGTGGATCGTTAAGGCGGACTCATTCTGGAAATACACATTAAAAGAGTACAACTATAAGCCAAAAGATTCGAATGTGAAATTTTCGGGTTGGTACAATGTCCGCAATTCTCATGAACAAGGAGATAATGTAAATTCATGGGAAGCATATCCAGAAAGTGGAATTAAATTCACAGGACGTGGAATTGGACGCGGTGGTGAGACTCTTACTATTGAATTGGAGAACCGTTATCAGAAAGAGGGAATACTCACACTGAACAAATTTGATGAGTCTACCGGACAGGGAATGGAGAAAATCAATTTTGCTGTCAGTAAGAACGGTGTTGAGGAGGAAACGGTAACAACTGATAAATACGGAATCGCACAACTTCACATTCCGTTACAAGATGAAAACAAACAGAACAGAACAGCAACTGAGACGTATTTGTTGCGAGAGACAAACTTACCGACGGGATATGTAGACACAGGAGATATACAGATCACAGTTGAGATTGCCAATGGAACATTTAAAATCATTGATGCAAAATTGGTGGATAGGGAGGCTAACGAAAATCAGGAGGCTGTCAAGGCACCAGTTGATGGTAAGATAAACGGAAAATCTGTTCTGCTTCAGCGAGGAGATACCAGCCTTAATATCCGAAATTTTGCTAAAACAGGCACTCTGCATATCAAAAAGACATGGGGAAATCCAAATGATGCACTGATGGAAAAACAGGTGAAAATCAGATTGTATCAGAATGGAATTTCTACAGGACAGGAATTCCTGTTGAATGAAGAGAACGGATGGGAACACACAGTCGATAATGTTCCACTATTCCAGGACAGAAATCCGGTAGAATATAAGGTGGAAGAAATTGAGATTGGAAAGACACATTATTCTTCGGAATACGGGGATGGTTTCCTATATTATGAAGTTATTTATCCAGAGATTCAGTATTTCGATTCAAATGGACAACCATTATTCCCGAAGGATGGGAATGAGTTCAAGGATGTTTCCAAGATGGAACTGGAAGTGCAGAATCTGCATTTCAATCTTGCTGAACGAAGTTTCTTAAAGACAGATGATCTTCCAAGAAATCGACTTGCTGGTGCAGGTTTTCTGTTCTATAAAGTACCGTATAATGATGCTACGAAAGAATATGCGGATGATACAGGATATACAGTAGATTATGACAATACACAGAGCAAGGACGATATCGTTCTGAAAAAGGATGGTCAGAAGTGTAATCCTGATTTTGACTTGCAGCTGACAGATGAGAATGGAATGCTTCAGTTATCGGAGGAGATACCAGATGGAAGATACTGGATGGTAGAATCTGTTACTCCAAACAAAAAGGACAAAGCAGATAAAACCAAAACACAGTATCAGGATAACTTTAATTTATATATGGTCGATGTAGAATCCGATATTTTATTCCTATATGAGAAATCACCGATGACAAATACCTGGAGAGCTGTTTCGGACAGACATATCGTCAATCATCCGCAAAAAGGCGGGGTGACGGTTGAGATTACAGAGGAAGTCACTGGTCCACTTGGAAACCGCAAGAAGCCATTTGATATGGAAATTCTCTATTGGGAAGATGGTCAAAAGCTGCGTAGTAAGACACTTAGAACATCCTTGAAACATGGAGATAAAGTTACATTACAAAATGTAGATAGATCTTCGGATATCATAATAACAGAAACTGTTGATACATCAAAATATGCTGTTTCGATTTCTAAAAAAGAAGAGAATGATAAGTATTCAAATCCAGTGCAGGCAACGCCGAATGGAAATACGGCTGTCATGAAACAGCGGATTGAGGCTGCACGAGGAGATGTGATTGAATTAAAAATCACAAACAAAAACACACAATCAATACCGGAAACAGGGGTTCGTCTGAGAACAAGCAGGCATGTATGGTTACTATTCGCCATAAGTATTATCATGGTTCTGTTTTTCAGGAGAAGACGGGAAATAAGATAGATACTGCTATGGAACAAAAGTTGCAAAAACACATCTGCCTTTTTACATGTTTGTTGCATTGGAATAAAAAAATAAACCACTATAATAAAGGGTACAAACTAGTACCGTGGATGTCTGAGTTGACCTAAAACAAATAAATCCCCTAGAAGGGTTATGGGCATCCATTTTTATGGAAGGATAGGATGAAGAACGAAACTGAACGGTCAAATAAAAACAACAATATAATACAGGAAACATCTGTAGCACAGGATATTGTTCAGTTGTTATTGAAGATTGCATTTATTATCTTAGCAGTATTTCTTATTTTTACATTTCTCTATGGAATTGTAAGAATAAATGATGTCTCCATGAAACCGGCAATCAAAGACGGTGATCTGGTCATGTATTACCGATTGGATAAAAGGTTTATCTCCGGTGATGTTGCAGTGTTTGAAGCTGATGGCAGAACCACGACCGGACGTGTTGTGGCAGTAGCAGGAGACACCGTTGACATTACAAAAAACGGACTGAAGATAAATGGTGCAGAACAGATATCTCAGGACATTTACTTTGATACCACCCAATTCAAAGATGGAGTGGATTTCCCGGTCACAGTCGGGAGCGGCCAGGTATTTATACTTGGAGATAACAGGCCTCAGGCATCGGACAGCCGAATTTATGGCTGCATTGATATAAAAGATGTCAAAGGAAAAGTCATCGCGATTATTCGGAGCAGGGGAATTTAATTACCAGATCCGTTAATCAAATAAAAAACAAAATAATTTACAAGGGAGGAACTAAAATGAGCATGAAAAAATTCACTAAGAAAATGCTCGCAATTGTCGCAGCAGGTGCTATGACAATGGGAATGGCAATGCCGGCAATGGCAGCGGATCAAACAACGACAGACACAAAAAATAATGCAAAGGAAGCCTATATCAGCAAGACCTACAACACTGAGGTGGGAAAAGCAGAGACATTTAGCTTTACTGCTACACAGATTATGGAGGGGGATGATGTAATACATACTGCTCATGCTGTTGAAATATCAACAATCAGTTTTGAAACAACTGATCTTGGTACAACTACAAAAACTAAGAAAATTAATTTAGTAGGCACTGATTTTCCTGAAGCTGGTAGATATTCCTATACAGTAGAAGAGAACGAAACGGCTAATCCGTCTGTTACAGAGACAGCATATGAAAAACTGATTATGTCCGATGCTGAGTATAGAATGGATGTATATGTTGTTGAGAAAACTGGTGGAACACTTGAAATTGATAAGATCATTGTAAATAAGACAAAAGATGACAAAGGTAAAGCAACAACAGGTAAAGTAGATATTGGTAGTGATGCAAGCAAGAATGGTTTCAACTTTGTCAACACCTATGTACAGGAAGCTGGTACAGGTGAGAAACCAGATCCGAATAAGCCAGATCCTGACTATAAAACAAACGGTGCATTGAACGTATCCAAGAAGGTTATTCAGAATGTAACAGATGCCGAAAAATCTCTTCCAACTGAGAAATTCGACTTTACTGCAAAATTTGAATTCCCGGCAGGAACAGATGCAAAAACACTTGGCGGTGTAAAAGACAAAGATGGTAAAGATGTTACGTTAGACGCGACTGGACAATGTACATTCCAGCTGGGAAATGGCGAGAACATGAAATTCACAGGTCTTCCAGTAGGAACAACGATTACCGTAACTGAGGCTGCAAAAGCAAACTACAAGGGAAGCACTGTAGTTACACTTAATGGTGTGGAGACATCTAAAGCAGCACAAAAATACAATGAAGCAATTACAGCCAGTGGTAAACTCGGCCAGAAAAAGAACATTGTTGACGTAACCAACAGATTCAACAACGTACCAACAACTGGTATTATCATGAACACTCTTCCATACGTTCTGATGGTTGCTCTTTGTGCTGTAGCACTGTTTGGATTCGTTGCTTTCAAACGCAAAAAAGTACAGAAATAATTACATAAAATCATAAAAGTAACAGCAAAGGGAATGCGTGCGGCGATACTCCGTCGCATTCCCTTTTGCAATAAGAAAGGAAACTTCAGGAATATTTCATATGAAAAAAGCAGCAAAGTTTTTAGTCAAAATAGTCGATCATATGGTGAATTTTATAGCGTTATTGCTGATTCTTATGGTAATGTTCCTGTCATGCTATATGTTATGGGATTCCAATCAGGTATGTCAGGCGGCTGATGCGAAGAACTACGAAGCCTATATTCCAACAGAAAAACATACGAAATCTTTTGAAGAATTGCAGAAAATCAATCCGGATATTATTGGCTGGATTCGAATAAATGAAACAAACGTTAATTATCCGTTGCTTCAGGCAGAAGATGATGATACCTATATGAATACGGATGCCGAAGGCAAATATTCTTTAAGTGGTTCCATATTTTTGCACTGTGCAAACAAACCGGATTTTTCCGATTTTAACAATATGATATATGGACACCATATGGAAAAACACATGATGTTTGGAGATGTGGGGCTATTCGCAGATAAGGAGTATTTTGACGAACATCCATACGGAAATCTTTTTTTTGATGGAAAAGATCATGGAATTGAATTTTATGCATTGATTCAGGCAGATGCTTATAATGAGCGGCTGTTCAGTGTCAGTTCAGAGGAACCGGCAGCAAAACAGGCGTATCTGCAGGAAATATCGGACAATGCTTTATATAAAAGAAACTTTGAACTTACTGAAAATGACCATTTGGTTCTTCTGATAACATGTACCTCAGACATGACAAATGGAAGAAATATATTAGTAGGAAGGCTTACGGATCAGGTCTATCCTGAGAAAGAGAAAGCCAAGAATCTGGGAACTGGAATTGATAAATTAAAAGAAAAGATGATTCAGGTGCCGGTTATCTACTGGATACTTTTGCTAATTATCGTTCTATTGCTGATAGATAGAAAATTAAAGAAGAAGGGAAAGAAAAAACATGAAAATCCTTGATTTAAAGAAAACAGCTGTCATATTGGTGACTATGCTCCTTTTTCTGAGCATGCAGATATCAGCTTTTGCATCTGATAATTGTACTGTAGTAAAAATTCCGGTGAGACAGATTTTTGACAGTGAAGTGGAAGACATTGCAGATGAATTTTCTTATATTATGACAACAGATCAAAGCGACGCACCAATGCCCGCCGGAAGCTGCAATATGCAGTATTCCTGGACAATGGAAAAGAATGCAGCAACAGAGATTATACTGAATGTAAAAACAGCAGGACAGTATCATTATAACATTTATCAGACGACAGAAAAAAAGGATGATTATAAATATGATCAAAACAGGTACTATGTGACTGTCGAGGCTTATTATAATGAATCGAATCAGTTAAAAGTTGTCACAATTGTAGCAAATGAGAAGGGGGAGAAAATAGAAGCGATCTCTTTTAAAAACAGTTATATGGGAGAAGAAAAGCCGAATCTAACACAGCCCTCAAACCCGTCACAACCATCTGGTCCGTCCCATTCAGATGGATTAGGAAAAACCAATAGCGTAAAGACTGGAGATGACAGTCCTGTTATGGGATATTTCTTATTGCTGTTTGGTTCACTGATTTGTCTAAGCGTTTTAATCCATAAAAAGCAGAAAAGAAATAAGGGTGAATCACAAGATGAGGCATAATATATGGAAAAAATACTTGAAGATCGTTTGTTCTTGGATTTTGATTTTTTCTATATATGGTTTATCATTAAATGTAACCGAAGCATCTGGTGCCGGTGTGGAAATGGAAAGGGAATCACAGGAGACGGTGGACTTTATCAGTGACATTGAAAATCAGGAGACAGAACCGGAAACAGAGATCCCAGTGGAAACAGAAGAACCGACGGAATCAGAGGTTCCGACAGAAACAGAGACCCCAGTGGAACCAGAAAATCCGGTTGAAATAGAGGATTCCGCAGATCAGACAACTGATCTGGATGCACCGGAACAAATGTCTGTACAGAGTCTGGAGGAAGAATTACTGGCGGTTGCCGAGAATGGAGAAGAAGCCTCAACAGATAGAGTAGCGTATGTAGATGTCAATGGAAACCCAATTGCAGGAGCACCTTCTGTCATTAAATTTGGAGCAATTGCGGATCATAAAGATCTATCTATAGAAGGCAGACATTTCGAGTTTAAAAGTGCAAAAGTAGTTGGAAAAAACTGTGTATACATCGGAAAATATAATGACACCATTTACTATAGTACGGATGGTGTGATTGCAATTAAACTGGATGATACTCAGAAACTAACGATGATGTACCAGGAGTATCATCTGGTCAGCATAAAGGAAGTAGTTCCTGATAGTTGTACACCGGGTACAATCACCAAAAAAATGGCAGCCTTGATGCGCCGCTTGATATATCGAATCAGATTCGTGTAAATGCGGAAGAAAACTTTATAATTTCAGTAACTCCTGGCACAGACACAGCAAAAACAAATGATCCTAGAGCAAAAAGATTTATAATCGAATCCGTTGTTTCTCAAGATGGTGCGACAATTACGAAGGAAAATGGAAATGAAAACAAAGCTACCTATTCCATTAACTTTGTAAAAGACGATACGATTACAATTACTTATAAGGAACAAAGTGTTTACAGAATATTCATTAATACAAAAGATATTAATGGGGAAGAATATATTAATATTGAGCACAGTGTAGCCCAGGGCTGGAAGTATTTGAAAGATCAGGACAAAATCATGTGGACTTTTACACCAGATGATGTTTATGAAATGTCAGGATACAACTTAGATATTCCTGCTTTTCATACGAAGAGAGGCTACCGTGTAATACATATGGTGGTGAATGGTACTTCCATTCAAGCCTCTTCTGAGAGCGGAGAGAGTGAGGTGCCAATAAAAAAAGGCGATAGTGTTTCATCGGATCCAGGTAAATTAAGTTTAATTACCCAGATGACAGATAGCTACACAACTACTAGAGGTGAGGAAAAAAATTGTTCTTATGAATATAAGATGGATTTGAAAGTCCGAACCGGTAAATTTGAGGATTATAATTTTACCTTAGTACCATACAAAGAAGAACGCGGAAAGCAGGCTGTGACAGTAAGGCTATATACGAATCAATCCCGAAGCGGCGAAGGTTTGGACGTAGTCATGTGGGACTATGAGAAACAAGAATTGGTTCCTGTAAAAGATAATCAAACCATAGAGATGGATCCTGTAAAGTATAAAGGAAGCACAACCACAACAAGACAGGTACGAATTTTCTTTGCCAAGCCAAAAGCTGGGTATGAGTTTGTAAATGGACTTCAGAATGCTGTTGGTGTGATGTATGGACAGCCCCACGGTGACAATCCTCTTGGAGATGGAAGAATGAATGATGCTAATGCTGGTACCATAGATGCAATGACAGCTACGTCACTTATAAGAGGGGATAATCCATTTAAAATATATAATGATCAATGGCAGGCTGCACAAAAAGCTGCGAAGGAAAAAGGTTATACCAGATATTTAGCGTGGGGAGGGGCAAGACCTTTAGATAATGACTGGCGTTTATATTCTGCCTCTTTCATGGTTGCATCCAGTAGCCTATATGTACATTATAATTCCGGTGCCGGTATGGGAGTGCTTCCTAACAATGCAGATGTGAAGAACATTCCGGATAATCCGAAGACAAGGAGTTATAACAAAACTCCTATGCATTCTTATGGAAAGGATCTGGAAACTGGAAAGGGAACAAGAACTATCGGTACTACCTTTATTATGGGTGAAGGCTGGGCAGAACCCACTTGTGAAGGCTATGAATTTATAGGATGGAAGCTGAAAAACAAGGCAGGTAAGTTAAGTCAAGAGACATATAGTAACGGTGACCTCTTTACGATTTCTGATGAGAATTACGGATATGCAAATAATACGAATCTACCTGTATTCGCATCTACAAATTATACAGGATATCAGATTGTTGCACAGTGGAAAAAAACAGCCAAAAAAGAAGTAAAGGTTGAGCATTATCTCAAGATACCGGATGGAACGGAAAGGCTGGAGAAAACAACTTCAGGAACCATTTCATTTTCTGATGACGGCGAGATCGTTAAGGCGTTTGCGAACCCTGAGCCGGATGGAACATTTCCAGGTTATGTATTTGAGGAAAGTGAAAATACATTAGTAATGGATGTGACAAACAATGCTTTATCAGAGACTGTCGTATTAAAACTGTATTATAAACCTACTGTCTTGCATGTCAGTAAAACAGTGGAAGGGTATAATCAGGAGCCAGATAAAGAATTTACCTTTACACTTACAGCAACTCCACCTGCAGGAGCAGATCCGGGTACATCGCAGATCAAGGACGGACAGATTTATATTACAAAAGGGTCTAAGGCGAAAGCAATACCCCTTTCTTTTGCAAATAACGAGGCGACTTTTACATTAAAAAAAGACGAATCCGTAGACATTAGTTGTCTGCCAACAGGATGGACATATAAGGTGTCCGAAGTTGATCCGGGTAAGAGTTATAAGACAACATATAAAATAAATGATGGTTCCGCCACAGATGGAAGAGATGCATCTTTCAAGATGGACAAAAAAACAAACATTGCGTTTATTAATAAATCAACAATGGAACCGCCTGTAACAGGACGAACACTTGCAAACAATGGCCTGATGGTTTTGATGTTTTTTGTTCTTGCGATCAGCATGGTTGGTATGGTATTCTTTAAAGGAATAAATAAGAAGAACTGAAAAACCTGATAATGAGATAAAGAGGAAAGGTTATACAATATCCCGAATTTATTAGACTTGAGGCGATAAAAGATGAAGCACAAGGATAATAAGTCGGGATTTTTCCTGTTTTGGAGAGGAGCAATTATGCAATTAAAAATTACAACGGATTATGCAATCAGAATTGTATATTATCTGGCTTGTCGTAGTGAAGTAATCACTGCATCTGAGTTAGCTTATGAATTAAAGATTCCAGAAAGTTATATTCCAAAGATAACAAAAAAATTAAAAGAAGCGAATATAATTACAGCTTGCGAAGGAATAAAAGGTGGGTATTCACTTGTGAAAAAAACAGAAGATATTTCTCTGTTTGACATAATATCTTCCACGGAAGTAACCATGAAATTAAATCGTTGTTTAGAAGAGGATGGGTTTTGTTCCAGAAATGCAACAGAGCATTGTAAAGTACATAAAATATTGCTGGATGTGCAGCAAACTTATGACAATCTACTAAAGGGCATAAAGGTTGCGAAGATTATAAAACCAGATACCGATGAGTTATCAGAATAGCTAAGAAAAACAAACTAGAGAATACGAAAAACAATTATAGAAATGACTCCCCAAATATATTAAAATAGATATAGCCTGATAAGGTGAAATAAATAAAGATGAATCAATTCAATTGTAAAAGGAAGGAAATACAAATGGGGTATACAGTAAAGGATTTGCTTGAATCAAACAAATTCCCGAAAATGCAGCTGATAAGTGATGATTCCGGAATTGATCGTGAAATTAAAGGAGTCCGAATCATTGAAGTGGCAGATATGGAAAAATTTCTGGGGGGGGTGGTGAACTTCTTCTTACGAGTATGAAAGTCTATGAAAACACAGAGGAAAAAATTTTTTTACATCATTTGGAAGAATTTGATAAAAAGCAGGTAAGTGGATTTATAGTAAAGTGCTGTCAGAGAACGGAACACCTGAAAAGACTGTTTGATATTTTAATGGAATTTTCGCAGGAGCATCATTTGCCTGTGATAGAAATTCCTGAGGATTTGTATTTTTGGGGAATTATTAAGCATATAGTACTTCAGTTATATGATATTGAAACTGCAAAACTGAAATATTTTAAGATGACACATGATAATTTGAGTAATATTTTACTGAACGTGATAGATTCAAGGGAATCCATAGAGAGAATTCTTTTCTTGATCAGTACCATTGGGAATCCGGTCGGGATATACAACGCAGATGGAACCTGTCTTTTTTCGAGTAATTCGAAAACACAGGATTTTAGAATGGAAAAAAATATTACGGAATATAGGCCTGAAATTATAACAAGATATCAATATTTATGTCAAAAAAGGGAAAATACTAAGTATGTTGAATATATTAAAAAACTCGATATTTTTGAAAGACAGGAAAGGTATTTTGTTGTTTCAGAACAGAATGAACCATTAGGGAAATTGGATTTTGTCGCATTAGAGAATATTATTATTACCTTACAGTTTAGTTTGATCAGACATGTAATAGAAGAGAATCTTGAAAAACGATATCTAAGAGATTTGGAATATCGTTTGCTAAATGGTTCTCTGTCAAATGATGAAGAAAATGAAGTTGCAGGTATGCATGGGCTTAATGATGCAGAGATATATCGGGTTGTTACTTTCCGTATGGATGCAAAAAAGAATATGGAAAAATTTACCAATGCCCAGATAAAAGAAACAGAAATGGTCGAAAACGAAATTATACGTTATTTACCGAGGAAGCATATTTTTTTGCAAACCAACCAGATTGTATATATTCACAGAGAAACAGAACAGGAAAACGGGTTGGAGTTTCGTAAAAAACTGGAGAAACTGCAGCAAACGATACAGGAATTTCTTGTTAATAGGGGAGTTGAAAAAGATTTTTTGATTGGTATAGGTAAAACTGTCACAGGATACCATGAATTGAAGGAGTCTTTTAAATCTTCTAAAATTGCACTTAAATATATTAAAGTTATTAGACGAATGATCGGAGACGAGAGTAAGTCAGTTATAGATAGTACAAAGATAGGATTCTTTTATCATGTAATAGAAAAGATGAAAGATATAAATCAGTTGCAAGCGTTTATACCAGAGTCATTGAATAAACTTCGCCAGTACGATATTCAGAAAAATGGAGAGTTGGTTGATACATTGGAGTGTTATCTGAATGTCAACCAAAGCTTAAAAAAGACTTCTGAATTAATGTTTATTCATTATCGAACTGCTTCGTATCGTTTGCAGAAAATAATAGAAATAACGAATATAGATTTTAATAATGCAGCAGAAGTGCTTGGAGTTCGAAATGGATTGATAGCAATTCGGGTTCTTGAAGTAATGTAGAATTTTTAAGAATCTTTTAGGACAATAAGCGGGAATCCTCGGCAATTCAATTACCGAGATGAAAGCACAGGAGTGTGCATGTCTGCACATTGAAAATAATATAATAATCTCCCTGCTATTGACTTCAGTGACATTAATGCCGTAACCGGCATAGAATCAAGCGAAAATATGTTCGACTTTGTATTGCACATTTCCGTGCATTATGCTATACTATATGTATGAAAGAAAATCTAATACATTATAGAACTTGCGT
>ENA-OURZ01001512-OURZ01001512.1-human-gut-metagenome-genome-assembly--contig:-NODE-1512-length-25348-cov-10.448345_pt1 | contig 25348 bp, 25 predicted proteins | sample MGYA00242073_ERZ509195 | MGnify/ENA primary metagenome ERZ509195 (study PRJEB26280, sample SAMEA2338837) | human gut metagenome | biome: human gut; feature: human-associated habitat; material: faeces...
TTCTGATCCAAAAAAAAACAGCCCCGCCGTTGCAATTTCGGCGGGGCTGTGGTATATTATAGATAAAGAGAGTGCTGTCCGGCAAACGGTCAGTACCTTCCCGACAAGTTATTCACAAAGAATGACCGCTCAGGTTTGGACGCTGAGGGCGGTCATTTTTTGTGTGTAAAGATTTTCCATGCGATATCGAACACGCCAAAGCCGACGGTTGCAAGCAACGTCAGCAGGGCTAAAGTTTCCAATAGCGTCATAGAGCATCACCCCTTTCGCAGCAGAGCGTCAGGGGCACGACAAAAAATATTCGCCTCCCCGACGCTTGGGCCGGAAAGGTTAGACCGCTTACCGTATGTGGACAGCACTCCCAAGGTTAGTATAGCAGACGTTTCCCCGTTTTTCAACGATGGAAGCGTCTGTTTTCTTTTATCCGATGGACAGAATTGAAAAAAGAGGGTATACTTAGGGCAAAACAACCATGCCGTTTCTTGCGGCAGAAAGGAACCTTTTGTGAAAAACTTTGATGAACTGCTCAAAAAATACGCTGACTTTATCGTTCGGGTGGGCGTGAACCCTCAGCCGGGCCAGACCATGATCATCCGCTGCCCGCTGGAGGCTGCCCCACTGGCCCGCCTGTGCGTGCGCAGCGGCTTCGAGGCCGGAGCCCGTGATGTTCAGGTGGACTGGAGCGACAATGCCGTTGCCCGCACCCGGATGGAGCTGGGCAGCGAGGAGGCCCTGACCGACAGTAAGCCCTACCAGCTGCGCCGCTACCTCGACTACGCAGAGAGCGAGGGCAGTGTCTGCGTGCTGCACCTCATTGCGGATGACCCCGAGGTCTACGCCGGTCTGGATGGTGCCAAGATCAGCCGTGTGAACGCCGCCAACCGGAAATTTATGGCTCCCTGGCGGGAGTATACCATGAACGACAGGGTGCAGTGGTCCATTGCCGCCATGCCCAGCGCCCCCTGGGCAAAGAAGATGTTCCCCGAGCTGGACACGGATGCTGCCATCGAGAAGCTGTGGCAGCTCATCTTTGATGTCTGCCGCGTGACCGGCGGTGACCCCGTCAACGAGTGGAAGGCACATCTGGACCGTCTGACCAGTCTGGGCGAGAAGATGAATGCCCTTGATCTGGAAAGCGTCCACTTTGAGAGCGCCAACGGCACTGACCTGACCGTGGGCCTGGCCGAGAAGGCCAGCTGGGAGAGCGCCGGCAGCAAGAACGAGAAGGGCGTGTTCTTCCTGCCCAACATCCCCACCGAGGAAGTGTTCACTGCTCCCCACAAGGATAAGGTGGACGGCATCGTCTACGGCACCAAGCCCTATGTGTTCAATGGCCAGCTCATCAAGGGATTCCATGTTACCTTCGAGGATGGCAAGGTCGTTGAGCATGGAGCCGAGGAGGGCGCTGACCTGCTGGGCCGGCTGCTGGATACCGATGAGGGTGCCCGCCATATCGGTGAGGTGGCACTGGTGCCCGCATCCAGCCCCATCAACCGCAGCGGCGCGCTGTTCTACAGCACCCTGTTCGATGAGAACGCTGCCTGCCACATCGCCTTTGGTGCCAGCTACCCCGGCACCACCGAGGGCGGCACCGGCCTGACCAAGGAGCAGCTGGAAGAGCGCGGCATGAACCAGTCTACCATCCATGAGGATGTGATGATCGGTGCAGAGGACAGCCATATCACCGGCAAGTGCCGTGACGGCCGTGTAGTGGAACTGTTCCGGAACGGTGTCTGGGTGCTGTAAGAACCTCTCAGGTGCTTTGTGCCAGCTCCCCTGATAGGGGAAGGTGGCACGCCAGTTGGCGTGTCGGAGAGGTTTTTCCTCAAAACCCCTTGCATAATTACCGGAAGTATGCTATATTCTAATAGTACGATATAACTTTTACTGAAACGTGGGCCGCAAGGTCCGCGTTTCTTGTTTGTTTGGAGGTTTTTATGGCGAAGCAGTCTGGCGGAAATACCGCCCAGAGAGTCGAAGCGCTTGTCCGCCCCACTGTGGAGGGCATGGGCCTGCGCCTGTGGGACGTGGTCTTTGAAAAGGAAGGGCCGGACTGGTATCTCCGTGTCCTCATCGACAAAACGGACGGCACCACCATGGACACCGACACCTGTGCCGATGTCTCCCATGCGCTGGACCCCATTCTGGATGAGGCGGACCCCATTGAACAGAGCTATTATCTGGAAGTCGGCAGCCCCGGCCTGGGCCGCAAGCTGACCCGCCCGGAGCACTACGAAGCCGTTCAGGGCCAGAAGATCAGCGTCAGGCTGTATCGGGCCAACGAGAACGGTGTTAAGGAGTTTTCCGGCCTCCTGACTTCCCGCGAAGGCAATACCATCACGCTCGAAGGCCCGGCCGGCCCCATGCAGTTCGAGCTTTCCGCCGTCAGCACGGTGCGCCTGTGTGACGACGAGGACCTGTTTGATTAAAAGAGAAAGAATGATATTTAGGAGGAACCCGAAAAATGGCTGCAGCGAACAATGATTTTTTTGAAGCTCTCTCCATGTTGGAGCATGAGCGCGGCATCACCGCAGAGTACCTGATCGAGAAGATCAAGGCTGCCATCGTGATCGCTGTCAAGAAGAACTATGAGGTCGAGGACGACAACGTTCTGGTGGAGATCGACCCCGACAGCGGCAAGTTCAACGTCGCTCTGGTGCAGAACGTTGTCGCCGATGAGGACTGGTACGATGAGCACGCCGAGATCGGCATCACCGAGGCCCAGAAGATCCGCAAGAGCTATGAGGTCGGCGACCGCGTTGTGACCCCCCTCAAGACCAAGGACTTCGGCCGCATTGCCGCCCAGACCGCAAAGCATGTCATCCGTCAGGGCATCCGGGAAGCCGAGCGCAGCCAGCAGCTGAGCGAGATCCAGTCCCGCGCCCATGATATCATCCAGGCCACCGTTACCCGTGTGGACAACGAGAAGGGCATCGTGGCCCTGGACCTGGGCAAGGGCGGCGAGGCCATCCTGCCCCGCAACGAGCAGGTGCCCGGCGAGACCTACACCGAGGGCCAGACCCTGCAGGTCTACGTTGTGGACGTGGTCAGCGGCGAGCGCGGTGCCCGCGTGATGATCAGCCGCACCCACCCGGGCCTGGTCAAGCGCCTGTTCGAGCTGGAAGTGCCCGAGATCTATGACGGCACCGTTGAGGTCAAGGCCATCAGCCGCGAGGCCGGTGCCCGCACCAAGATGGCTGTCTGGAGCAAGGATGCCAACGTCAACCCCGTTTCTGCCTGCATCGGCCCCCACGGCGACCGTGTGGCCGCTGTGGTCGAGAAGCTGGGCGGTGAGAAGATCGATATCGTCAAGTGGAGCGAGGATGTCTCCGAGTTCATCTCCGCAGCCCTGAGCCCCGCCAAGGTGGTCAAGGTGGAGCTGCTGCCCGGCGAGACCCGCTCCTGCCGCGTGACCGTGCCTGACCAGCAGCTGAGCCTGGCCATTGGCAACAAGGGCCAGAACGCCCGCCTGTGCGCCCGCCTGACCGGCTACAACATCGACATCCGCCCCGAAAGCGGCTACTACGGTGAGGAAGAGCCCAAGGCAGAACAGCCTAAGACCGAGGAGACTGCGGAATAATCCGCCGCCCCACGCCGAAGGAGGGAAATCGGATGGCACAAAAGAAGATCCCTGCCCGCCAGTGCATCGGCTGTATGACCAGCCGCCCCAAAAAGGAACTGGTGCGGGTGGTGCGTGCGCCCAGCGGCGAGATCAGCATCGACCTCGTGGGCAAAAAGCCCGGCCGCGGAGCCTACCTCTGCCCGGACCCGGCCTGTCTGGCCAAGGCAAAGAAGAAAAAGGCGCTGGAGCGCTGCTTTGAGCAGCCGGTTCCCGCCGAAGTGTATGACGCACTGGCCGCGCAGCTGGCCGGTGCTGCAAAGGAGGCAGAGCAGAATGGCAAAGCATAAGAACAACACCCCCGAAAAGCCCGCCCTGCCCCCGCAGGAAGCGCTGTATCAGGCCGTGAGCCTCTGCCGCAAGGCCGGGGCCTTGACCATGGGCTTCGACGCCGTGGAGGATGCGTGCGTCAAAGGCAAGGCATGGCTCGTGATGGTGGCATCCGACGCCAGCGCTAAGACCGTGCAGCGGCTGAACTACGCAGTGGGGGATCTCGTAGACGTGATCACCATGCCGCTGACGCAGGACCGGCTGGCCGATATCAGCCGCAAACCGGTGGCGGTGTACGCCGTGACCGACCGCAACCTCGCAAAGCTCTGCTTTGACCGTCTTTCGGACTGCGGGGCAATCAAAAATGAGGAGGATATGAGCGAATGACCGTAAAATATAAAGTAAGCGATTTTGCAAAGGACCTGAATGTTTCGGCAAAGAAGGTCCTCGATGAGCTGGCCGCCATGGGCAGCACCGGCAAGAAGAACAGCTCCACTCTGGAGGAGAACGAGCTGAACTACCTGCTGGAAAAATTCAGCAAGGACAACAGCGTGGCCGACCTGACCGAGTACCTGAACAGCGCAAAGCAGCCGGTTCAGGAGAAGAAGGCCGAGAAGAAAGCAGAGAAGAAGGCCGAGCAGCCCAAGGCCGAAAAGCCCGCTCAGCCCGAAAAGAAGGCCGAACCCGCTGCCCAGAACAATAACAAGAAGCACGGTGAGAAGAAGAACGAGCAGCACAAAAAGCGCGAGGAGAAGACCGTCTCCCTGAGCGAGCTGGCCCGCGAGACCGGTGCCAAGGCAACGGCTGCCCCGGCCCAGTCCGTCTCCGTCCGCCGGGAGGACAGTCAGGTCACCGTCGATACCCGCACCGTGGATGTCAATGTGGATCGTTTCGATGCTCGTTACGATGATCTGGCTTCCACCAAAAACACCGAGAACCGCCGCAAGCCGACCCCGCAGGGCAACAAGCAGAAGTTCACCCAGCGCGGCCAGCGCCAGCGCCAGCAGTTCCAGAAGGGCAAGCGCGAGACCGAGTTCGAGCGTCTGCAGCGCATCCAGCTGGAAAAGGCCCGCAACGCGCAGCTGAAGGTCTCCATCCCCGACGAGATCACCGTCGGTGAGCTGGCTGCCCGCCTGAAGCAGCAGGCCGGTAAGGTCATCGCCAAGTTCATGCAGATGGGCGAGATGCACGCCATCAACGACGTCATCGATTTCGACACCGCTTCTCTGCTGGCGGAGGAGTTCCACGCCAAGGTCGAGCACGAAGTCCACGTCACCATCGAAGAGCGCCTGTTCACGCAGGAAGAGGACGCCGCCGAAGATCTGGTGGAGCGTCCGCCGGTCGTCTGCGTCATGGGCCACGTTGACCACGGCAAGACCAGTATCCTTGACGCCATCCGCAAGACCAACGTTACCGCGGGCGAGGCCGGCGGCATCACACAGGCCATCGGTGCTTATCAGGTCAAGGTCAACGACAGCCTGATCACCTTCCTCGACACGCCGGGCCACGAGGCATTCACCTCCATGCGTGCCCGCGGCGCCAACATGACCGATATCGCGGTTCTGGTCGTGGCTGCCGATGACGGCATCATGCCCCAGACCGTCGAGTCCATCAACCACGCCAAGGCTGCCAACGTCAAGCTGATCGTGGCCATGAACAAGATGGATAAGCCCACCGCCAACCCGGAGCGGGTCATGGAAGGCCTGACCAAGTACGGCATCATCACTGAGGACTGGGGCGGCGATGTCGCCTGTATCCCCGTTTCCGCACTGACCGGCATGGGCATCAACGACCTGCTGGAGCGCATCGCGCTGGAAGCTGAGGTCATGGAGCTGAAGGCGAACCCCAACCGCCGCGCCAAGGGTGCTGTCGTGGAGGCCCGTCTGGATAAGGGTCAGGGCCCCATCGCCACCATTCTGGTCCAGAACGGCACCCTGCACGCCGGTGATGTCATCATCGCCGGTACCGCCGTGGGCCGCGTGCGCACCATGCGCAACGATAAGGGTCAGATGCTGGAGAATGCCGGCCCCTCTACCCCTGTGGAGATCACCGGCCTGACCGCCGTTCCCGAAGCGGGCGACCTGTTCGAGGCCGTTGCCGACGAGCGTCTGGCCCGTGAGCTGGCCGAGCAGCGCATCGCTGCCGCCAAGGAGAAGCAGTTCTCCTCCTTCCAGAAGGTCACGCTGGATAACCTGTTCAGCCAGATGGCACAGAACGACATGAAGGAACTGGCCATCGTGGTCAAGGCCGACGTGCAGGGCTCTGCCGAGGCTGTGAAGCAGAGTCTGGAGAAGATCTCCAACGAAGAGGTGCGCGTGCGGGTCATCCATGCCGGTGTCGGTGCCATCAGCAAGTCCGACGTGGATCTGGCCGATGCCTCCAACGCCATCATCATCGGCTTCAACGTCCGCCCGGACAATGTGGCCAAGGAAGAAGCTGCTGCCACCAAGGTGGAAATGCGTATGTACCGCGTCATCTATGATGCCATCAATGATGTCACCGACGCTATGAAGGGCATGCTGGCTCCCAAGTTCCGCGAGGTGTCTCTGGGCGAGCTGCAGGTCCGTCAGGTCTACAAGATCTCCAACGTCGGCACCGTCGCAGGCTGCCGTGTCACCAGCGGCAAGATCACCCGCGACAGCAAGGTGCGTGTCGTCCGTGACGGCATCGTCATCACGGAGGACGAGATCGCATCTCTGAAGCGCTTCAAGGACGACGCCAAGGAAGTGGCCGAGGGCTACGAGTGCGGCGTTACTCTGGCAAAGTTTGCCGACGTTAAGGAAGGCGACGTGTACGAAGCCTTCAAGATGGAAGAGTACCGCGATTAAGATCTGAAATATCCCTCTCCGTCATTGCTGGCGCAATGCCACCTCCCCCGAGGTGGGAGGTTTGCAGAGAAACGGAACGTTTGCCGTATCCACGCAAAAAGCTCGTCCCTCGGGAGAGCTGCCGAGCGAAGCGAGGCTGAGAGGGTTTTCTTTTATAGGGAGAAATACTATGTCTCAGAAGAATATGGGCCGTCTGGCGCAGGATATGAAGCGCGAGATCATTGCCATCATCGGCAGGCTGAAGGACCCGCGTCTGGAGGGCGGTCTGCTCACCGTCACCCGTCTGGATGTGACCCCTGATCTGGATGTGGCCAAGGTGTATGTGAGCGTGATGGGCCGCGAGGACGGCCCAAAGCCCGCCATCGAGGCACTGAACCGCGCGGCAGGCCATGTGCGCACTGAAGTGAGCAAGAAAATGCACATCCGCAAGGCTCCCCGCTTCATCTTCGTAGAGGATGACGGTGCCGCCTATGCAGCCCACATCAACGAGCTGCTCCGCACGCTGAACGTGAACGGCGACGCTGACACCGAAGCCAGCGCACCGGAGGAGACCGAAGAATAATTCCGCCTGCGGAAAGGATGGATCATGGAATGACAGAACAGTTGAATGTGCAGCAGATGGCCCAGCGCCTGATGACGGCGGACAACATTTTGATTCTGTGTCACAAAAACCCGGATGGCGATACCATTGGCTGCGGCAGCGCGCTGTATTGTGCACTGAAAGCACTGGATAAAAATGTGGCAGTGCTTTGCTCCGATGCCATTCCCAACCGGTATGCGTTTACCAACGCACATATGTTCAAAGGTGAGTTTGAGCCGCAGACGGTGGTAGCGGTGGATGTCGCCAGCGTGCAACTGTTTGGAGAAAACAACGGTATGACGCAGTTCTCGCGCCATGTGGACCTGTGCATCGACCATCACGCAGGCAACAGCGGCTATGCCGACTTCACCCTGCTGGATGGCAGCGCTGCAGCGGCGGCAGAGCTGCTGTACGAGGTAATCAACGCCATGGGCGTTGCCATTACGCCGCACATTGCAGACTGCCTTTACACCGGCCTTGCAACCGACACCGGCTGCTTCCGGTTCTCTTCCACCACGGCAAACACCCACATTGTGGCGGCAAAGCTCATTGAGGCGGGCTGTCATGTGGAAGAGCTGAACACCCTGCTGTTCGATACCAAGCCCCGTGAGCGCATGGAGGCCGAGCGCATTGCCCGCAACCATCTGGAATACTATCTGGACGGCCGATGCGCGCTCATCTACCTCACCCGGGACGAGATCGAGCAGAGCGGGGTGGACCCGGCCGATCTGGAAGAACTGACCAGCCTGCCTGTGAGCATTGAGGGCGTAAAGGTGGGCCTGACTCTGCGGCAACAGCCCGGCGGCAGCTACCGTATCAGTGTGCGCACCGCAAAGGGCGTGGACGCCTGCGCCATCGCCCGGCGTCTGGGCGGAGGCGGTCACAGCCGCGCTGCAGGCTGTGAGCTGCTGGGCAATCTGGAAAACGCAAAAAATGCAATTCTGGCAGAGGTGGAAGCCGAGCTGGACGCACCGCAGGAGGAAGCATAAATGCAGGGCATCCTGATCGTTGACAAGCCCATGGACTGGACCAGCTTTGATGTGGTGGCAAAGCTGCGCGGCGTGCTGGGCACCCGCAAGCTGGGCCACAGCGGCACGCTGGACCCCATGGCCACCGGCGTGCTGCCGGTGTTCTGCGGCGGTGCCAGCAAGGCAGTGGACCTGCAGCTGAACCACGATAAAAGCTACCGTGCGGTTTTAAAACTGGGCGCGCGCACCGACACCGGCGATGTGACCGGCACTGTGCTGGAAACGGCTCCGGTCACGGCGGGCGAAGGGGAACTGCTGGCCGTGCTGCCACAATTCATCGGCCCGCAGATGCAGGTGCCGCCCATGTACTCGGCCATCAAGCTGAACGGTCAGCCGCTGTATAAGCTGGCCCGTGAGGGCGTGACCGTGGAGCGCAAGGCGCGCCCCATTGAAATTTACAGCATCACCTACGGCGGAAGCCCGGCAGAGAATGAGTATGTGCTGGATGTAACGTGCTCCAAGGGCACCTATATCCGCACATTGCTGGAAGACATTGCCGCCGCCATGGGCCAGAAGGGCACCATGAGCGCACTGCGCCGCACCTCGGCGGGCGTGTACACCGAAGCCGATGCCCACACGCTGGAGGAAATTCTTGCCGCAAAAGAGCAGGGCATGGACGCACTGGAAGCGCTGATGCTGCCGGTGGAAAGCGTGTTTGAAAGCCTGCCGCTGCTGGTGGTGGAGCCTTGGGTGGAACAGCATTTGTACAACGGCTGCCCCACCAGCCGGTATCCGGCAGCAGATGGCCGCTACCGGGTGCGCAATGCCGCCGGACAGTTTTTGGGCCTTGCCAATATCGTACAGGGTGTGCTGCGGGTGGAAAAACTGTTCGTAGAACGTAATTGAAAAAGGAAACAAAACCCATGCAGATCATTTCACAATTTGCACCGCTGCCGCTGGCGCAGCCGGAAAAAGGCACCGCAGTGGCAATGGGCTTTTTTGACGGCATCCACATCGGCCACCGTGCGGTGATCGAAAGCGCCGTGCAGTGGGCCAAAGAACACGATGCCGCCCCGGCGGTGTTTACCTTCAAGCTGCCGATGGTGAATAAGATGAAGGGCAAGCGCCTGCTTTCCACAGCGGATAAGCATGCTCTGATCGCAAGCCTTGGCGTGGAGTATTACCTCACGCCGGACTTTGAGGAGATCAAGGGCCTGACCCCGGAGCAGTTCGTGCTGGGCATCGTGCGGGACTGCAATGCCCGTGCGCTGGTCTGCGGCGAAAACTTTACCTTTGGTGCCAAAGCGGCCGGCAACCCGGAGCTGCTGCGCACCCTCTGCGCTCCGTTGGGCGTGGAGGTGATCGTGGTGCCCATGGCGCAGTTTGAGGAAAAGCCGGTGTCTTCCACCCGCATCCGCACCGCGCTGGAAGGCGGCGACATCCCGGCAGCAAACGCCATGCTGGGGATGCCCTACGCCATCCGGTTCGAGGTGCAGCACGGTGCAGGTCTGGGCCACACGCTGGGGGTGCCCACCATCAACCAGCTGTATCCCGAGGGCTTTCAGCTGCCCCGCAGCGGCATTTATATCACCCGCACCCACATTGGCGGGGTGTGGTATCCTTCGGCCACCGGCCTTGGCAGCCGCCCTACCGTCAATGATGATGCCACCAAGGTGACCTGCGAGACCTTTATCCCGGGCTTTTCCGGCGACCTCTACGGCACCGACCCGGTGGTGGAGTTCCACGCCTACCTCAGCCCCAGCAAAAAGTTTGATACGCTGGACGAGCTGCGGGCCTGCATCAACAACGCTGCAAAGCGTGCGCAGGAATATTTTGCATAAGAAAAAGACCTGTCCTTCCGGAGATCCCGGAAAGGCAGGTCTTTTTTTACTGCTTATTCGTAGTCGATGGGTAAAGTGGGCAGACCGTTCAGTTCAAGGCCCGCTGTGTGGCCTGCAATGTACTGGTAATACCCCTGCGCCGCGATCATAGCGCCGTTGTCACCGCAGAATTTCAGCTCCGGCAGATAAACTTTTGCACCCAGCTTCTGGGCACCGTCGTTCACCAGCTGGCGCAGCCGTCCGTTGGCGGCAACGCCGCCTGCCAGACACACCTGCTTTGCGCCGGTGTCCGCTGCGGCCAGCAGCAGCTTTTCGGCCAGAATGCCCGCAATGCGGTCCTGAAAGCTGGCGGCAAGGTCGGGCACATTCACTTCTTCGCCCTTCATCTGGGCCTTGTTCACCTCATTGAGCACGGCGGTTTTCAGGCCGGAAAAGCTCACGTTGTACTTGCCGTCCACATGGGGCACCGGCAGGCGATAGGCCTTGGGGTTGCCGGTCTTGGCGGCATTGGCCACGCTGGGGCCGCCGGGATAGGGCAGACCCAGCGTGCGGGCCACCTTGTCAAAGGCTTCACCGGCGGCATCGTCCACCGTGTGGCCGAGGATGTGGTAATGGGTGTAGTCCTGCACCTCTACAATGTGGCTGTGGCCGCCGGAGGCCACAAGGCAGAGGAAGGGCGGCTTCAGCTCCGGGTGGGTGAGGTACAGTGCGGCAATGTGTCCGCGCAGGTGGTGCACCGGCACCAAAGGCTTATTGGCCGAGTAGGCCAGACCCTTGGCAAAATTCACGCCCACCAGCACTGCACCGATGAGGCCCGGCGCAAAGGTGACGGCCACGGCATCCACATCGTCGATGGTCTTGCCTGCATCCAGCAGGGCTTTTTTGACGGTAGCGCTGATAAACTCGCAGTGGCGGCGGCTGGCGATCTCCGGCACAACGCCGCCGTAAAGAGCCTGTTCTTTTACGCTGGTGGAAATGACGTTGCTCAGCAGGTGCCGGCCATCTTCCACCAGAGCTGCGGCGGTCTCGTCGCAGGTGGATTCAATTCCCAAAATAATCATGTTTTAGTGGGCCTCCAGCCAGTTTTTGCCTGCGTGCACATCGGTGCTCAGGGGCACGGCATACTGCACGCAGCCTTCCATTTCCTCCCGCAGGATCTGCGCAGCCTTTTCGGCTTCAGCCTGCGGTGCCTCCACGATCAGTTCATCGTGGACGGTCAGGATCAGGCGGCTTTCCATCTTTTCGTCCCGCAGCCGCTTCCATACTCGCACCATGGCCAGCTTGATCACGTCGGCCGCAGTGCCCTGAATGGGGGTGTTGCGGGCCATGCGTTCGCCGCTGGAACGCACATTGAAGTTGCTGCTTGCCAGCTCCGGCAGAGCACGGCGGCGGCCGAACAGGGTGGATACATAGCCCACGGCCTTGGCATCGGCAATGGTCTTATCCATGTAGCCGCTCACCTTGGGGAACGCGGCCAGATAGTTCTTGAGGAAGGCATCTGCCTCCTTCACACTCACGCCGATGTCCTTGGCAAGGCTGTAAGCGCCCTTGCCATACATGATGCCAAAGTTGATGGCCTTGGCAGAAGAGCGCAGACGGGAGGTGACCTCTTCCTGCGGGATGCCGTAAATTTTTGCGGCGGTGCTGCGGTGGATGTCCTCACCGTTCAAAAATGCCTGCTGCATGTGCTCGTCGCCGGTAATGTGGGCCAGAATGCGCAGCTCGATCTGGCTGTAGTCGGCATCCACCAGCACACAGCCCGGCTTTGCAATAAAGTAGGCGCGCAGCTGGCTGCCCAGCTCGGTGCGGATGGGGATGTTCTGCAGGTTGGGGTTATCGGACGAGAGCCGTCCGGTGCGGGCCTCGGTCTGGTTGAAGGTGGAGTGGATGCGGCCATCCTCGCCAATCACCTTCAAAAGGCCCTCCACGTAGGTGGAGTTCAGCTTCTGGTAGGCGCGGTACTGCAGAATGTCCTCCACCAGCGGGTAATCCCGCAGGCTTTCCAGTGTTTCGGCATCCGTGGACCAGCCGCGCTGGGTCTTTTTGCCGTGGGGCAGGCCCATGGTGTCAAACAGCATTTCGCCCAACTGCTTGGGGCTGTTGGGGTTGAAGCTGGCGCTGCCGGTCTCCATGTGGATGCGGGTGAGCACCTGCTCCAGCTCAGTGCGCAGCTTTACGCCGAACTGCTCGATGCCGTCTTTGTCCACCAGCACACCGGTGCGGGTCATATCGGCCAGCACCTGTGCCAGCGGGAACTCGATCTCGTTGTAAAGGGCGTCCTCACCGCAGGCGGTGATCTCGGCCTTCATCTTGCAGAACAGGTCTGCAAGGCGGCCTGCATCCGGGTAATCGGCACAGGTAAAGGCAGCAGCGGCGCGGTAGCTGGCGGTCAGCTCGCTGATCTGATACTTGGAAGCAGAAGCGTCCAGCAGGTAGGCGGCAAGCTTGCCATCCCACACGATGCTGCTGCCCCAGCCGCCTGCGGCCATGGCCTTGGCATAGAGGGGCGCTGCGTTGAACACTTCCAGCGTTACGTCTGCGTTGTCCAGCAGGCGCATAAGGTCGGCATTCTCCAGCGGGTAAACGGTGCAGTCCTGCACGGCGTACCAGCTCTCCGGCTGCAGCACCACGTTGCGGGTGCCCTGCTTGCCCATCACGGCCGGGCGCGATGCCACCAGATAGGTGCCGGAAGGGGTCAGCGGCAGAACATCCAGCTCTGCTTCAGCCAGCTCGATGCCGTCCTCTTCTTCCGGGGCGGCAGGTGCAATGCCGTCCAGCCCAAAGCGAGGGATCAGAGAGTGGATCTCCAATTCCTGCAAAAGGCGCACGGCCTCGGCTTTGTTGCCCTCGCCCACGGCATAGGTACCCTCGGCCGTGTCGATGGGTGCATCGGTGCGGATGGTGCCAAGGGTGTGGCTCAGCTGGGCCATCTCGCGGCATTCCAGCAAATGTTCCCGCTGTTTGGGCTTGATGAGCTTATCGTCGATGTGCTCGTACACGCCTTCCAGCGTGCCAAAGTTCTGCACAAGGGTCAGGGCGGTCTTTTCACCAATGCCTTTCACGCCCGGAATATTATCCGAAGCATCGCCCATCAGGCTCTTCACCTCAATGAGCTGTTTGGGCTGGATGCCGTATTTTTCCTGAATGGCGTCCACGTCCATCGTCACCGTCTTGCTGCGTCCCATGACAGTGGCGGCAAGCAGCACAGTGGTGGTGTCACTGACCAGCTGCAGGCTGTCCCGGTCTCCCGTAGCAAGGAAGCAGTCGTCCTTCCGGGCGGCGCAGGCAGCGGCCAGCGTGCCAAGGATATCATCCGCTTCCCAGCCTTCGGCGGTGACGGTGCGGTAGCCGAGGTCTGCCAGAAGTTCCTTGAGCACCGGCATCTGCTGGGCCAGCTCTTCGGGCATGCCATGGCGGGTGGCCTTGTAGCCATCGTACATTTTGTGGCGGAAGGTGGGAGCCTTCAGGTCAAAGGCAACCGCCACCTCGTCGGGTTCGCACTCCTTAAGCAGGGAGAGCAGGATATTCAGAAAGCCATAGATGGCGTTGGTGTATCGTCCGTCCTTGGTGGTCAGCAGCTTGATGCCAAAAAAAGCACGGTTGGCAATGCTGTTGCCGTCAATGACCAGTAAACGCATAGTCGTGTTCCTCCATTGCATTATTACACATTCTGCATTATACCACAAAACCGTGCCCAGCGGGGGATTTTTGCGTAAAAAAGAGAGAAAGCCGCCAACATGGTTGACGGCCTTCCCTTTTACTCCTCGATGCGGATCGCGCTTACCGGGCAGGCGTTGGCTGCGTCCACAGCCTGCGGCACCTCCTCCGGTGGGATCGGCCCGGGCTGGGCCACGGCCAGCGTGCCTTCCATCTGGAACACGGCGGGGCAAAGCCCGGCGCACTGGGTGCAGCCAATGCACAGATCAGGGTCAACGTATGCGTTCATAGAAAAACCTCCTTCTGATAATGCCCTGCGGGCAGTATGGCCCATCCGGCTGCGAATTATGCCTATGCAGAGGGCACAGGATGTGGTACAATAAAAATTCAGGAGGGTACAGACCATGAATATTCAGATCTTTGGCACAAGCAAGTGCTTTGATACCAAAAAGGCCCAGCGCTATTTCAAGGAGCGCGGCATCAAGTTCCAGATGATCGACCTCAAGGAAAAAGAGATGAGCCGCGGCGAGTTCGAGAACGTGGCCCGCGCTCTTGGCGGCTGGGAAAAGCTGGTGGACCCCAATGCGAAGGACAAGCAGACCCTTGCACTTCTGGACGCACTGGTGGACTGGCAGAAGGAGGACAAGCTGTTTGAGAACCAGCAGCTGTTTTTAACGCCCATTGTACGCAATGGCCGCAAGGCCACCGTGGGCTACCAGCCCGATGTGTGGAAGACATGGGAATAAGGAATGCGCTTTTCACAAAAAAACCACGGGCATAGTTTTGCACAATGGGCCGGTATGTGGTATACTGGACACTGTAGCATTTGAGAACCCTGGGAGATAAAACAACTATGAAACATTATATTACCCCTGAAGAACATGCCCGGATGCAGCGCCGCCGCGGGCGGCAGGCACTGGGCCTTCTGGTTGCCATTCTGGTGATCGTGGGCTTTGTTACCGTGCTGCGGGCCGGTGTGGGCGCGGTGGCGAACCTGTTCGATGATACCGCCCAAAAGCAGGAATATGAAGATAAGCTGGAAGGGCTTGTGCTGTTTGACCCAATGCCATTTGATGGCATTGAGAACATCGACGACCTGACTCTGCGCGAAGCTGCGGTGTGGGGCTGCATCTATAATATTCAGGAAACGCAGGGCGGATTTGACAACTACAATACCGACCCCGACACCGAACAGCTGCTGCTGCCCTCGCTGGATGTGGATGCCTACCTTGCAAAGCTGCTTGGCCCCGGCTTCAAGCTGACCCACCGCAGCTTTGAGATGGAGGATATGACCATCGAGTTTGACGATGCCACCCAGTGCTATAAGATTCCGGTCACCGGCACGGTGGGCTATTACCGTGCAGTCGTCACCAAGCTGTTCAAGCGCAGCGGCAAGCTGCACGTGACCGTGGGCTATATCCCCACCACCAGCACGGACGACAGCATCATCAATGTTTCTTCGGATACGCCCACCAAGTACATGGATTATCTGTTCGAGCGCCAGAGCGGCAGCTGGTATCTCACCGGCCTGACCGAGAGCGAGACCAAGGCCGAGAGCACGGAAAGCACACCGGCCGCGAATGTGCCGGAACCCATGGCAGAAAGCGATGTGCAGGATGCCATTCTTGCAGCAGCCGGTTCGGATTCTGCTTCGGCTGAGGCAGACAGCACCGCTGCAGACGAGGGCGTGGATACACAGGCGGAGGAACAGCCCGCCGACAGCACCGAGGCACAGGCGGACGAAAGCACAACCAGCCCGGCGGCATAATACAAAACAAAAATACCGGATACAAGGCAGATGCTTCGTATCCGGTATTTTTTATTTGAGGTCAAATTTTACGATCACCAGCCGGTACCACAGGTACGGCACCATGTTCCAGATCATCCACAGCTCCATCAGGATGTAGTTGGGCAGATCCTTCAGGCGGAAAGGCCGCTTGCCCAGCCTGCCGCTTTTCAGCAGGGCAAAGGCTTCGTGCATCCCCTTGTCCCATGCCTCGCCAAAGCCCTGTTTGTGGAACTTGTAGCACTTGAGCAGGTAGCCCACGGCCAGCGGGATGAAGTTTAAAATCAACATCAGCAGCGGTTCGTTCTTGAGGGGCAGCAGGATGCTGTTGCGGCCGCTCTGCTGGCTTTTGAAGGCGTTGTACTTCACCGCGCCGGTGCTAGCACCGCAGATGTGGTAGCACTTGGCGGTGGGGCAGAGCAGGTTTTTATAGCCTGCATTGTTGGCGCGCCAGCTCAGGTCCACATCCTCAAAGTAGGCAAAGAAGTTCTCGTCAAAATTGCCGATCTCGTCCAGAATGCTCTTGCGGTAGAGCGCCGCACCGCCGCAGGCCGAGAAAATGCGCTTTTGTCGGGTGTAGCGGCTTGCGCGGCGGCCATCGCCGGTCTTGCAGGCAAAGCCCATCCAGGTGACATAATCGCCGGCGTCGTCGGCCAGCTCCCGGTCGAAGTGTCGGATCATCAGGCTCTGCACTGCAAAGATTTTCGGGTCGGTCTCAGCGGTGCGGATCAGCTCTTCCAGCCACTGGGGTTCGGCAAAGGCATCGTTGTTGAACAGCACCACATATTCACTGTCCGCCAGCGCAATGCCCTGATTCACTGCATGGGAAAAGCCGGTATTGGTGCCGTTTTCGATGAGGGTGAAATTTTCGCGGCTGCAATAGCTGCGGGCCTGCTCAAGGCTTTCGTCGGTGGAACCGTTGTCCACCACAATGAGCCGGAAGTTCTGTTCGGTCTGGGCATAGACCGACTCGATAGAATCCTTCAGCCAGCCCTTGCCGTTGATATTCGGGATCACGATAGTCGCTTTATACATAAATACTCCTGTATTTCAGTGCAAGTTCACGGGAACAGTATAGCATATCTGCACACAAAAAGAAACCGCATCCCGGCAGGATGCGGCTTCGGCAGGGCAAAAATTATGCGGCAAGGGCTTTCTCGATGTTGGAAAGAATGGTGTCGTGATCCTCGGCGCACACCAGAACCACCTCACCGGTGGGAGCTACGGTGACGGTGGCCGCCTTGGCGACCAGATACTGATCCTCAAGGTAGTGCTCCATGGACTGCTGCTCACTCTGCACATAGGCTTCCAGTGCGGCTTTCACGGCATCGGTCTTGCCCTCGGCTGGCTTTACGATGGCAACGGCGTAGCTGCGCACCATCATGGAGGAAACAGAGGCGGCAAAGCTCTCGTAGCTGCCGTCCTCAAGGCCCAGCAGGGGGAACACGATGTCTTTCAGCTCGTCATTCAGCTGGTCGGCCTCATACTCGGCGCTGTAGCCGTCGATGGCGGTGAATTTGCCGTCCTCACCTTTGGTAAAGATCATATCGTATTCGTTGTCCTCGTCGGTGCGGGCATCGTGGATGATCTGGGAGTAGTCCTTCGGGGCGGCAGAGTCGGCCTTGCTGCCGGCAGAGCAGCCCACCAGAGCAAGCAGGCACAGACCGGCAAGCAGGGAAGCAATGATACGTTTCATAAATGAAGTCCTTTCGTGTGTGAAAATCTTCGTGTGAAAGCGGGCGCAGCGGTTTTGAAGCTATTGTGTGCTGTTTTACGCCTGCTATCCATAATACGAAAGAACGCCCCGGCAGAATTGCACCGCAAACGTAACTATTTTATGAACAGCGTTACAGCATAAGGGCATCCAGCTCGCCGTGGTTCACCGGCGTGGAAAGGATGATCTGGGTGCTGGTGGTGCCAAGCTTCTGGAACTGCAGGATCAGGTGTTCCAGCTGGGGCATGCTGCCGCAGCTCACCTTGACAAGGAAGGTGTATGCACCCGTGACGTGGTAGCACTGCAGCACTTCCTTGCTGCTTTGCAGCAGCTCCAGAAAGGCATCCTGCTTGGAAGGTGCTACCGAAAGGCTGATGAGGGCATCCACATACATCCGGTCAGCGGGACGGTTCAGGGTGACGGTGTAGCCGCTGATGATGCCATCCGTTTCAAGCTTGTGAATGCGGCTGGAAACAGCAGGACTGGTCAGTGATACCTGCTCGGCGATCTCCTTGACCGGCATCCGTGCGTTCTTTGCCAGCAGGGAGAGAATCTTACGATCCAGATCATCCATGGGGAATACTCCTTTTTGAAAATATGTTGGATTGTATAAAATTTTTTGAAAGTAAAGTTTTATTGTTGGTGCAAACATACAAAAGTCAAAAAATTTGCTTTTGCTTTGCTTTGCGTTAATTATATAAAGTTTTATCGAAAAAGTAAAGACTTAATTTAAAGCAAAACCGGAAAATTTTGTTTGACAAGAAAATAAAAAGGGGTATAATACATCATGCAAGGCAGCGCAGAACAGAAAGCGCCTGCCGCTTTGAATTTGAGATTCACCACTTTATATACTTTCCCACCCCTCTATACACAAAAGCCCGCTGCCAGGCGGGTTTTTGTGTTTGTTGGGGATTTTTTCTTTTTGAAAAAAGCAGTGGCAGACAATGTACTCGACCCATAGAGCAGCTGCTTTCGGCTGCGACCCCGCCCGTGAAAATGCAAGCCCGGAAAGTCCGCAGACTTTCCGGGTTTGCTCTATATCAAAATATTATTCCGCTGATGATAGCCAGAGCGCAGCGGAGGCTATTTAAAACGTATGCACCTATCAGACCAGATAGCCCTCAAAGCAGTGCAGGTCCTCGGTCTTGACGATGCCTTCCAGATACAGCCCGTCCTCCCGGTATTCCTCCACCTGTACGCTGCCGCGCTCCCGCATGGGGGCGGCAAGCCCAAGCTTGTCGTAGGGCAGCAGCACCCGGATGGTGTGCACCCGGTCGCTGAGCACCTCGTCCAGCTTTTGCAGCAGCTTGTCCAGCCCGTAGCCGGTTTTGGCGCTGGTCAGCAGGATGTCGGGGTCAAAGCTCAGGGTGTTGGGCTTATCGCACTTGTTGTAGACGGTCAGGCGGGGGATATCGGCGCAGTCCAGCCCATCCAGAACCTCGTCGGTGACGGCAAGCTGCTCCTCGCGCTGTTCATCCCCGGCGTCTGCCACCCGGATGATCACATCCGACCATGCGGCCTCCTCCAGCGTAGACTTGAACGCCTCCACCAGATTGTGGGGCAGGCGGGACACAAAACCTACCGTGTCCACCAGCAGCACCGCCATGCCGCTGGGCAGCACCAGCTTACGGCTGGTGGGGTCCAGTGTGGCAAACAGCATATCGGCTTCGGCTACGCTGGGGCCGCACAGGGCGTTCATCAGGCTGGATTTGCCCACGTTGGTGTAGCCCACAAGGCTTACCACCGGCATCCCGGTCTTGGCGCGGGCCTTGCGGCTCTCGCCCCGGCGCTTTTCCATCTCGGCCAGCTTCTCGGCCAGCGCATCAATGCGGGCGTGCACATGGCGGCGGTCCAGCTCCAGCTTGGTCTCACCGGCACCGCGGCGGGCACCGCCGCCACCGCCACCGCCGCCCTGACGGCTCAACGCCTCGCCCATGCCTTGCAGGCGGGGCAGACGGTAGCGCAGCAGCGCCAGTTCGGTCTGCAATTTGCCCTCGTTGGTCACGGCGCGGCTGCGGAAGATCTCCAAGATCAGCATGGTACGGTCGATGACCTCCAAGCCGCCCAGCGCGTTGGAGATGTTGCGGATCTGGCTGCCGGTCAGCTCGCCGTCAAACACAGCGCATTCCGCGCCCAGCGTCTGGGCGGCAAGGGAAGCCTCTTCCAGCTTGCCGCTGCCCAGCACGATGCCGGTCTCCGGGGTCTGGCGCTTCTGGCTGATCTGTGCCACGGCTTCCATATGGTTGGCCTCGCACAGGGCGGCCAGCTCGGCCAGACTGCGCTCACAGTCCCACAGGCCCTGGTCCAGCGCCAGCAGCACCACTTTGGTGGGCGGGGTCTCGGTCAGAATATCGTAAAGTTCGCTCAAAATAAGTCCTTTCTGTTTGGAAACTCCTTCAGTCTCGTCGCTCTGCTCCTCGCCAGCTCCCTCAGGGAGGGAGCCTTTTGACAGAGAGGAAAACGTTCCGGTTTCGCCAAAGGCCCCATCTCCGAGGGGGCTGGCATCGCGCAGCGATGACTGGGGGAGTTATGCTGTCTCAAATGCTTTTCTCGTCAGCAGATAGCTCCGGCATTCCACCGGGGTGCCGTCGAATTTGTGGTAGACCGTGTTGTGGTGGTACACAAAGCCTGCCTTTTCCATCACCCGGCCGCTGGCGGGGTTGGCGGCGGCATGGCCGCAGGCCAGCCAGCGGCTGTCCGTGCGGGTGAACCAGTACGCCACGACGGCGCGGAGAGCCTCGGTGGTGAAGCCTTTGTTCCACCACTTCCGGCCGATGCAGTAGCCCGGCTCCCAGACGCCGTCGGTCAGGTCCAGCCCCGGCCACTCAGTCTTTTGCTGAGGCTCCCCCGGCAGGGAATTGTACAGGCTGATGGAGCCGAACACCTGTCCGGTGGCCTTTTCCACGATGGCCCACTGGTAGTAGTCCTCGTTGGGATAGAGCAGCGCCCATGCGCTCAGAAGCTCCTGCGTCTCGGCCACATCCTTGTGCGGCGTCCAGCGCAGCCAGCGGGTGACTTCCGGGTCGTTGGCCCAGTTTGCGTACATCATCGGGGCATCCGACGGCATAAGGCGGCGCAGAAGCAGCCGCGGCGTTTCGATTTCCTGTGTGCCGGCGTGGCGCATGATACATTCCTCCCAACCATTGTAAATATGCATAGAATAGCACAAAACCGGCTTCGGCGCAAGCAAAATGGGCTGCTTCGGGGCAAAAATGCTTGACAAGTGCGCAAACTTCATTAAACTGAAGATGACTGCATAAAAATTCTCCCCGGCAAAGGGCCGGGGAGAATGCTCAGGTTGGAAGAACATCCGCCCGGAGGATAGCCTGCCAGTCGCTGTGACCATACAGGAAGCGGAGGATGTGGACGGTCTGGGTGGAAGAATCGACTTTATAAAATGCAAGATAGTTTTGAACTGGAATGAGCCGGATTCCCAAAGAGGAAAGAAATGAGTCATTCACAAGTGAAAAACGCTGTGGGAAGGTGTCGAGAGAACGGAATTTCTTCCATGCGATGGCAACCAACTTGTCGGCAGCAGAGGGATTTTTCAAGGTCAGGTCGATATAGTCGAAGGCATCTGCAAGGTCACGCTGAGCAGAAGCGGCAACATCGATAAAGTAGTTCATCGAAGACTCCTTCTGTTTTGCAGTTCCTGCATGAACTCATCCAGCGGGCGCGTTCTTCCCGCCGCCACGTCATCCAGACCTTCCTGCAATTTCGCATACAAATCGAACCGGGCTGTCAGGGCCTCGTAGGTCTCGATGCTCATCACGGCAAGGTCGCCTTTGCCATTTTTGGTGATGAACACCGGCTCGGCGTAGTCGTGGCAGAAGGTGGAGATCTCATTGTAGTTGTTGCGCAGGTCTGCGCTGGAACGAATCTTGGGCATCCAAAAGCACCTCACTTTCATACAAAAATTATACCTGAATTTCTTTATAAAATCAAGGAAAATAAAAAAGGAGAACCTTTCTATGACGGACATCCGAGAGTATCTTGCCCGCAAGCCGCTTTTGTTCGACGGCGGCATGGGTACCTATTATAAAACGGCACCGGGCGCGGACTGCGAAATGGCCAACCTCACCGACCCCGAGGGCGTGAAGAAGGTCCATGCGGAATATCTGGCCGCAGGCGCACAGGCCATCAAGACCAACACCTTCGGTCTTCCCCGGATGGCGGCGGCCCAGATGCCGGGCTGGGAAGAACTGGCCGAGTCGGGCTGGAAGCTGGCCTGTGATGCCGCTGCGGAGAAGGATGCCGCCGTCTTTGCGGACCTCGGCCCGGCCCCGGACACTGAAGCTGCCCCGGCCAGCAGCGCCTACGGCCTTGTGGCGCAGCAGTTCGCCGCACTGGGTGCAAAGAACTTTCTGTTCGAGACGCTCAGCTCCGATGTGGGCATTGTGGAGGCGGTAAAGGCACTGCGTGTGGCCGTGCCGGACGCCTTTGTCATGGTGTCCTTCGCGGTGCTGCCGGACGGCTACACCCGCGAGGGCCTGCTGTTCCGCGACCTGCTGCGCCGGATGGAGCAGAGCGGCGTGGTGGACGCCGCGGGACTGAACTGCGTCTCGGCCCCCGGCGCGATGAAGAAACTGGTGCAGGGCCTTGGCAAGACGCTGCTGCCCCTGTCGGTGATGCCCAACGCGGGCTATCCGGTGGTCACCCGGGCGCGGGTGCTGTATCAGGGCAAGCCTGAGTATTTTGCCCGGGAGATAGGGCAGATCGCCGCTGCGGGCGTCCGTATTTTGGGCGGCTGCTGCGGCACGACGCCCGCCCACATCGCGGCCCTGCGTGCAGAGCTGGATGCCCTGCCCCAGCAGACCGAAGCCGCTCCGGCAGCGAAACTTTCCACTGGGACTGCACCGGCGGTGGAAAAAGATGATGCCTTCCTGCGGAAACTGAACGCAGGTGAGAAAGTCATCGCCATTGAACTGGATTCGCCTCGGGTGGCCGACCTGAGCGGCTATCTGGACGGCGCACGGCGGCTGCAGGCCGCAGGCGCTGACCTGCTGACCATCGCCGACTGCCCCATCGCGCAGGCCCGGATGGATTCCTCCCTCGTGGCCTGCCGGATACACCGGGAACTGGGAATGTGTGCTCTGCCCCACATGACCTGCCGCGACCGCAACCTCAACGCCACCAAGGCCCTTCTGCTGGGCCTTTACGCCGAGGGCGTGCGGGAGGTGCTGGCCATCACCGGCGACCCCATCCCCACCGCAGAGCGGGACGAGGTGAAGAATGTCTACCAGTTCAACTCCCGCAAACTGGCCCAGTACATCGTCTCGCTGGCCGGGGAGGGCCGGGAAATGCCCTCGGCCATGACCGTCTTTGGTGCGCTGAATCTCAACGCCCGGAACTTTGACGTGGAGCTGCGCCGGGCTGTGGAAAAGCTGGAAAACGGGATGTCGGGCTTTTTGACCCAGCCGGTGCTGTCGGCACAGGCGGTGGAAAATCTCCGCAAGGCCCGGCAGACACTGGGCGAACGGGCTAAAATTCTGGCCGGCATCATGCCCGTGGTCAGCCAGCGGAACGCAATCTTTATGGAAAACGAGATCAACGGCATCCATGTGGAGGAGGACATCATCCAGCGCTTCGCGGGCCTCGACCGGGAGCAGGGCGAGGCGCTGGGCCTTGAGGTGTCGATGCAGATGGCCCGGGAGGCTCTGCCCTACGCCGACGGCTTCTATCTCATGACCCCCTTCAACCGTGTGGCCCTGATGGAGCGGCTCATTGCCCGGCTGAAAACGGAGCTTCTGGACGCGGAAGGCTGAAATACAGATAAATCGTTGAAAGCGCCGCAATGAGATAATATTATAATAAAGAATAACGAACAGGGTCCCTGTGGACCCTGTTGCAGCGAATGCAGCGGGCCACACTCGAAAAGGAAGGGACATAAGAAAAATGCGGACACGGTATACCCTTATCAATATGGTCGTCAATGTGGGTGGACAGCTCATGAATCAGGTGCTGCTGTTCATCAGCCGGATGGTGTTCATCCACTATCTGTCGGCGGCATATCTGGGTGTCAACGGACTGTTCACCGATGTGCTGGGCATCCTGAACCTTGCAGAGCTTGGCGTCGGCACGGCGATGATATACAGCCTGTATGAGCCGGCTGCGAAGAATGATGAGCATCGGCTGGCGCAGCTGATGAATCTTTACCGGCTCCTCTACCGTATCGTGGCGGTCGTGGTGCTGCTCGTGGGCCTTGCACTGATGCCGTTTCTGGGCTTTTTCATCAAGGACAGCAGCGGCATCGAGCATCTGCGGCTCATCTATCTGATGTATGTGGCAAACTCGGTCTGCTCCTATCTGCTGAGCTATAAAAACTCCATCTATCTGGCCTACCAGAAAGCCTATGTCCGCAACCTCTGGGCGCAGCTCTGCGACGCGGTCAAGACGCTGTTCCAAATCGTCCTCATCGTGCTGACCGGAAACTTTATCCTTTATCTGGCGGTGCAGTTTGTGATGCAGTTCATCCCGAACATCATCGTATCGGTCAAGGTGGATAAGGAATTTCCCTACCTGAAAGAGTGCAGGGAGCTGCCGGAAAAAGAAGAATTTCACGGTATCCTGCGGAACATCGGTGCCATGAGCTTCCATAAGCTGGGAACGGTCATCGTCCGGAACACGGATAGCCTGCTGATGTCCAGCTTTGTGGGTTTATTGTCAGTGGGCATCTACTCCAACTACAAGCTCGTTCTGTCCGGCATCAACAACCTGATGGATAAATTCTCGAATGCCTTTACCGGAAGTCTGGGCAATCTGGGAGCCATCGAGGATGAGACGCGGGTGTACAGCATCTACCGGGAACTGGATCTGCTCTTCTTCGTCATTTACGCTTACTGGACGGCGGGATTGTTCGCGCTGTTCAACACTTTTATCACCCTCTGCTTCGGCGCGGAATACTGCTTCTCCACGGCGACAGTCGCCGTCCTCGTGACGGAATTTTATGTTTCGGGTCAGCGGAAGGTCAACCTGCTCTTCCGTGAAGCCAAGGGCCTGTTCTGGTACGACCGGTATAAGCCGCTGTTCGAATCGGCCATCAATCTGGCAGCGTCGCTGCTGCTGGTGCAGAAGTTCGGCGTGGCAGGCATTCTGGGCGGAACGGTCATCAGCACCGTGACGACCTGCCTCTGGATGGAGCCTTACATCCTGATGCGCTACGGCATCCGGGAAGACTGGCAGGGCAAGCTGAAAGACTACTTTGTCCGCTACGCCGAACGCGTTGCTGTCGTCGCGGCACTGGCCGCTGTCTCCCACGGATGGGTGAGCTTCTGCCCGGCGAAGAACATCGGCTGGTTTCTGCTGGACGGTGTGCTGTATACGCTGCTGTTCGGGGCTGTCATGGTGGTGCTCCACCGGAACGCGCCGGAGTTCAATCAGCTCAAGGGCCGTGTCACGGCTGTTCTGAAAAGGAGGAAAAGCTGAATGGCAGGGCGGGACAGCCACGTCCGGCCCATCCGGCAGAAGAACGGCGGTCTGAGCGCGGCCCGTACGCTGAACGGCAGCTGTGAAAATTTTGTTCCGGACAAAAAGAGATTGACAAAACGCACAAAAAACGCTATATTCTTTTTATAAATGCAAGGAAAAAGAGTGTGCGTCGTTTTCGCCATCCAGAGAGCCGGGGGCTGCTGAAAACCCGGTATGGCGGTGCGGCGTGCTGTCGCTTTTGAGCAGAGGCGGGGAAACAAGAGTAGTCGCCTCCGGGTCTGCCCCACGTTATCGGGGCATCAAGGGGCATACGGCAGAAAGCCGTGTGCAATTTGGGTGGTACCGCGGTTATATTACAGCCGTCCCATGGAACGCTCCGTGGGGCGGCTTTTTTCGTCCCACTCCAATTATTCATCTGGGAGGATACTATGAAAGAACTCGCAAAACAGTATGATCCGAGCCAGGTGGAAGACCGCATCTACCAGTTCTGGCTGGATGGCGGCTACTTCCACACCAAGGCCGACCCCGACAAGAAGCCCTACACCATCGTGATGCCCCCTCCGAACGTCACCGGCCAGCTCCACATGGGCCACGCCGTGGACAACACCATGCAGGACATCCTCATCCGCACCAAGCGGATGCAGGGCTATGCCGCCC
>ENA-OURZ01001515-OURZ01001515.1-human-gut-metagenome-genome-assembly--contig:-NODE-1515-length-25334-cov-11.455279_pt1 | contig 25334 bp, 21 predicted proteins | sample MGYA00242073_ERZ509195 | MGnify/ENA primary metagenome ERZ509195 (study PRJEB26280, sample SAMEA2338837) | human gut metagenome | biome: human gut; feature: human-associated habitat; material: faeces...
GCGGCCTTTAGAGTCGGAGTCTAACGCTCTATCCATCTGAGCTACGGGCGCATATTTGATTGTGGGTTTTTGCGATAGTCGTCAAATAGTAGTCAACGACCACGCATTTTTTCTCTGCCGTTCCCGCAAACGCAGTTGCCGCAACGGTTTGCGCCATATCTCAAGAGGAGATGCCTGAAATGTCGGAGGGCAACGATATGATCTACCGCGATTTTCAGGGTCTGCGTCTTTCCCTGCTGGGCTTCGGCACCATGCGCCTGCCCACCACCGCTGCCGACGATGTGGACACGGCGGAGACGGAAGCTCTGCTGGATTACGCCATGACCCACGGCGTCAACTACTACGACACCGCCTGGCCGTATATGCAGAACCAGTCGGAGACGGTGGTGGGACGGTGCCTGAAGAAGTACCCTCGGGAGAGCTTCTATCTGGCCACCAAGTTCCCCGGCCACATGCTCACCGGCGATCCCGACCCGGCGGGCATCTTTGAGCAGCAGCTGGAAAAGTGTCAGGTGGAGTATTTTGACTTCTATCTGCTGCACAACGTGTACGAAAACGACATCGGCGTGTACACCGACCCTAAGTGGGGCATCATCGACTATTTTCTGGAGCAGAAGCGGCTGGGGCGTATCCGGCATCTGGGCTTCTCGTCCCACGCGGACATCCCCTGCCTGACGGCGTTTCTGGAGCGCTGCGGCAAGGACATGGAGTTCTGCCAATTGCAGCTGAACTATCTGGACTGGAGCCTGCAGCGGGGTAAGGAGAAGTACGACCTGCTGGCCAAGTACAACATCCCCGTGTGGGTCATGGAGCCGGTGCGGGGCGGCAAGCTGGCCGCGCTGGACGCGGACAGCCAGCAGAAGCTGCGCGCCATCCGGCCGGGCGCCAGTGACGCGTCCTTCGCCCTCCGGTGGCTGGAGGGGTACGGGAACATCCGCATGATCCTGTCCGGCATGTCCACCATGGAGCAGGTGAAGGACAACATCGCCACCTTTGAAAAGGACGACCCCGTCACACCGGAGGAGGAAGCCATCCTGCTGGCGGCGGCGGAGAAGATGAAGAGCTCTGTGCCCTGCACGGCCTGCCGGTACTGCTGCGACGGCTGTCCCCAGGGGCTGGATATTCCCGACCTGCTGCACAAGTATAACCAGCTGCGCGCCGGCAGCGGCAGCACCATCAAGATGCAGCTGGACGCGGTGCCCGAGAACAAGTGGCCCCATGCCTGTCTGGGCTGCGGCGCCTGCGCCGCCGTCTGTCCGCAGAAGATCGCCATTCCCGACGAGCTGGCGGCCTTTGCCGCCGAGCTGGACAAGCTGCCCGCATGGGTGGAGGTATGCCGCCAGCGGGCGGAGGCCGAGGCGCGGGAGAGAGCCTCCCGCGGACGCTGAGAGCAATTGCACATAACAAAAACAGGGACTCACGTCCCTGTTTTTTACAGCTTATATTTTATATTCCTCCGCAAAGGCACGGTAGCGGGCGGGGAAGTCCGGGTCGCGCTGGGGTGCGGCGTCCAGCGTGGCGTGGAGGTTCAGGTCGTGGTGCGCCGCGTCGATGACGCAGCCGGCGATGTTGGAGCAGTGGTCGGAGGTGCGCTCCAGATCCGTCAGCAGATCGGAGAGGACGAAGCCCGCCTCGATGCTGCACTGTCCCTGCTGCATGCGCAGGATGTGGCGGGTGCGCAGCTGCTCCTTCAGATCGTCGATGACCTCCTCCAGCGGCTCCACCTGCCGCGCCAGCGGCACGCTCTTGTCCCGGAAGGCGTCCAGCGACATGGTCAGGATATGATCCACGGCGGCGGTGAGGACGGACAGCTCGCGGCGTGCTGCCTCGCTGAAGGCAAGCTCCTTCTCCCGCAGCTCCTCCGCCGATTCCAGCACGTTCACCGCGTGGTCGGAGATGCGCTCGAAGTCGCCGATGGCCTTCAGCAGCTCGGCGGCCTCCTCGCTCTCGTCGTCGCCCATCTTCCGGGCGCTGAGCTTCACCAGATAGGTGCCCAGCACGTCCTCGTAGTGGTCGCAGCGGCTCTCGTCCTCCCGGATGGAGGCGGCCAGCTCCGGCGTGTAGTGCTCCAGCGAGCGCAGGGCGTTTTGCAGGGCGATGGTGGCCTGCGCCGCCATGTCGCAGGCCACGGCGCGGCAGCGCTGCAGTGCCAGTGACGGCGTGGCCAGCAGACGCTCGTCCAGCTCCACCGTCTCCTCCGCCTGCGCCTTGTCCGGCACCAGACGGACAGCCAGCTTTTCCAGCAGGCCCCCGCAGGGCAGCAGCATGGCGGTGCAGAGGATGTTGAAGGCCGAGTGCGCCACGGCGATACCGGCCATGCCCGCCGACTCGTTCAGCAGCGCCGGGGCAAAGATGGCCTTGACGATGCAGAACACCGTCAGCAGCACCGCCACGCCGATGACGTTGAACATCAGGTGTACCACGGCGGCGCGTTTGGCGTTTTTGTTGGTGCCCACGCAGGAGATCAGCGCTGTGACGCAGGTGCCGATGTTCTGTCCCATGATGATGGGCACCGCCGCGGCGTAGCTGACCTGCCCGGTGGAGGCCAGCGCCTGCAGAATGCCCACGGAGGCGGAGGAGGACTGGATGATCGCCGTCAGCACCGCGCCCACCAGCACGCCCAGCAGCGGGTTGGTAAAGGCCAGAAACAGCTCGGCGAAGCCCGGCACGTCCTTCAGCCCGGCCACGGCACCGCTCATAGTGTCCATGCCGAACATCAGGGTGGCGAAGCCCAGCAGAATGGCGCCGGTGTCCTTTTTGCGGCTGTCCTTGCAGAACATGTAGAAAATAATGCCGATCAGCGCCAGCACCGGCGTGAAGGAGGTGGGCTTGAGCAGCTGCACCCATGTGCTGCCGCCGTCGATGCCCGCCAGACTCAGGAGCCACGCCGTCACCGTGGTGCCCACGTTGGCGCCCATGATGACGTTGATGGCCTGCCGCAGGTTCATCAGCCCGGAGTTGACGAAGCCCACCACCATGACGGTGGTGGCCGACGAGCTCTGGATGATGGCGGTGATGCCCAGACCCGTCAGGAAGCCCGCGCCCACGCTGCCGGTCATCTTATCCAGCAGCGTCCGCAGCTTGCCGCCGGCGCGGCGCTCCAGGGACTGCCCCATGAAATTCATGCCGAACAGGAACAGGCACAGTCCGCCCAGCATGGTCAACACATGAAAAATGTCCATAGTTCTCTCCTCGATTTTACATTGTTTCGATTGTACATTCTCGTCCATTTATTATGATACAGGGGTAATGTCAAATCCGCAGGAGGAGAATTGTAAAATCGGGGTAAAATAACAGACCTCCCGTCCGATGGACGGGAGGCCTGTCTGTGGGATATTACATATTGCGCGTCAGCGCTGACCCTTGTCGTAGGGGATACCCTCGGCTTTGGGTGCGCGGGACTTCTTGGAGGTGAAGGCCAGCACCACCAGCGAGATGATGTAGGGCATCATGTTGTACACGGGGCTGGGAATGTTCAGGTTCTTCAGGAACTCGAAACCCGCGTACACGTTGGACAGGGCGCGGAACAGGCCGAACAGCAGCGCTGCCAGCGCGATGCGCGTGGGCTTCCACTGGCCGAAGATCATGACCGCCAGAGACAGGAAGCCGAAGCCGGCCACGCCGTACTCAAACCGCCACTCGGACACGCCGGCGGTGATGAACACGATGCCGCCCAGACCGCCCAGCATGCCGGAGATCAGCACGCCCGCCCAGCGCATCTTGTACACGTTGATACCCACGGAGTCCGCCGCCTGGGGATGCTCGCCGCAGGCCATGAGGCGCAGACCGAAGCGGGTCTTGTACAGCGCCACATAGGCCGCGATCAGCAGCAGCAGCGTCACCAGCATGAACCAGCTGAACTCGAAGGAACCGATGTTCACCAGGAACGCCTTCTTCGCGCCGGCGTACTGGATGGTGGAGGACACGTCGTCGGGGTTGGCCGCGGTGTTGATGGCCTTGACGATAACGGTGGCGCCCGCGGTGCCCAGCATGTTCAGCGCCGTACCGACGATGGTCTGATCCGCCTTGAAGTTGATGCAGGCCACAGCCAGCAGCGACGAGTACACCGTACCGGCCAGCGCCGCCGCCAGCAGCACCACGATCAGCATGGAGAAGGCGGAGGAGCCGGTGGGCATGTAGCGCATGGCCAGCGCACCGCCCAGAGCGCCCATGATCATCACGCCCTCAAGACCCAGGTTGATGACGCCGGAGTGCTCGGAGAAGCAGCCGCCCAGCGCCACAAGGATCAGCACGGAGGCGAAGGTCAATGTATATTGCAGCAGCAGTACCATTACTGATCGCCTCCTTTCCCGTTGTCGGAGACTTCAGGCGTTTGCGCCCGCTCCTTTTCCTTCAGTGCCGCCTTTTCCTCGCGCTTGGCGATGGCGGTATTCATGGCGTACTTCATGAACAGCACGAAGCCGCACAGGTAGATGATGATGGAGGAGATCAGATCGGAGATCTGCGCGCAGTACATGCTCTTATCCACATACGCGCCGCCGGCGGTGATATGCTGGATGAAGAAGGAGGCCAGGATCGCGCCGATGGGGTTCAGGCCGCCCAGGAAGGCCGCCGCGATGCCATTGAAGCCCATGCCCGGCACGGAGGAGGTGGAACACTGCCACTGCTCGTAGCCGGTGAGGTACAGCATAGCCGCGCCCAGACCGGCCAGCATGCCGGAGATGGCCAGCGTCATGATGATGTTGCGCTTTTCGGCCATGCCGCAGTACTTGGCGGCGTTCTTGTTGTTGCCGGTGGCTCGCAGCTCGTAGCCGATGCGGGTCTTTTCCAGCACCACCCACACCAGAATGGCGATAACGATGGACAGGGGCAGCGCCAGACCCACGTACTGGTTGCCGTTGAACAGGCTGCCCAGACCCAGAGAGGGCAGGATGGCCGAGGCATTCTTGTGGGACAGCACGAAGGTGTAGGGACTGGTGTCCTCCTTCACCTGCGTGAGGAGCATATTGGTCAGGTAGAGGACGATCCAGTTGAGCATGATGCCAGAGATGACCTCGTTAACGTTGCAGTAGGACTTCAGCAGACCGGATATCGCGCCCAGCAGCGCGCCGCCCAGCATGGCCAGCAGCATGCAGGGCAGCCAGCTCCAGCCCCACGCCAGCGCGGCGTACAGGCTCAGCGCCACGCCGATGCAGTACTGACCGGCCGCGCCGATGTTGAACAGGCCGACCTTGTACGCAAACAGGATGGACAGGGAGCACATCAGCAGGGGCGCGGTCTTGACAAGGGTGTTGCCCAGGTACTTGACCTGCGTTTCCGGCTTGCTGTATGTAAGGAAGTTCTTTATAACGTCGGTGATGGCTTCGCCGGCGCCGTCGGGGTTGATGAACAGCAGGACGATATAGCCGATGAGCAGACCCAGGATCACGCACACAAGGGACGCCAGCAGCGACTGCACCCCGTTATTTTTCAGGATGTTCTTTTTCATGCCGTCACCTCGTCTCTCTTGGCGCCCGCCATATACAGACCCAGCTCCTCCTGCGTGGTCTTTTTGGGGTCAAGCTCGCCCACGATCTCACCCTCGTACATGACGAGGATGCGGTCGGGCACGTCCATGACCTCATCCAGCTCCAGCGATACCAGCAGCACCGCCTTGCCCGCGTCGCGCTGCGCCACCAGCTGCTTGTGGATGTACTCGATGGCGCCCACGTCCAGACCGCGGGTGGGCTGCACCGCCACCAGCAGCTCGGGATCCTTGTCGATCTCGCGGGCGACGATGGCCTTCTGCTGGTTGCCGCCGGACATGCTGCGGGCGATGGTGATGGGGCCCTGTCCGCTGCGGACGTCGTACTGCTCGATGAGCTTTTCCGCGTACTTGCGGATGTTATCCCGGCGCAGGAAGCCCGCCTTGTCGGTGAACTCCGGCTCGAAATAGCGCTCCAGCACCAGATTATCCTCCAGGGAGTAATCCAGCACCAGACCGTACTTGTGGCGATCCTCAGGGATATGGGACATGCCCATGATGTTCCGCTTGCGGATGGGCATTTTGGTGATGTCCTGCCCGTTGAGGGTGATCTTGCCGGACACCACCGGCTCAAGACCGGTCAGGCCGTAGACAAACTCCGTCTGGCCGTTGCCGTCGATACCGGCGATGCAGACGATCTCGCCCCGGCGCACCTGCAGGCTCACGTCCTTGACGGCGTTGTTCTTGTGCATCTTGCTGGCCACGGTCATGTGGGACACGTCCAGCACCACCTCGCCGGGCTGGGCGGGCTTCTTCTCCACGTGGAAACTGACGTCGCGCCCCACCATCATGGAGGAAAGCTGCTCCATGGTGGTGTTCTTCGTCTCCACGGTGCCGATGTACTTGCCCTTGCGCAGGACGGTGCAGCGGTCGGCCACGGCCATGATCTCGTTGAGCTTGTGGGAGATGAACAGGATGCTCTTGCCCTCGGCGGCCAGATTCTTCATGATCTGCATCAGCTCGTCGATCTCCTGGGGTGTCAGCACGGCGGTAGGCTCGTCGAAGATGAGGATCTCGTTGTCGCGGTAGAGCATCTTCAGAATCTCGGTGCGCTGCTGCATACCCACGGTGATGTCCTCGATCAGTGCGTCCGGGTCGATCTTCAGGCCGTATTTCTCACTGAGCGCGATGACCTTCGCCCGGGCGTCCTTCTTTTGCAGGAAGCCGCATTTTGTGGGCTCCACGCCCATGATGATGTTGTCCAGCACGGTGAAGCATTCCACCAGCTTGAAGTGCTGGTGCACCATGCCGATGCCCAGCGCGTTGGCGTCGTTGGGATCCTTGATGGATACCTCCACGCCGTCCTTCTTGATGATGCCCTCCTCGGCCTGATACAGGCCGAACAGCACGCTCATCAGCGTGGATTTGCCCGCGCCGTTCTCACCCAGCAGGGCGTGGATCTCACCCTTCTTCAACTGAAGCGTGATGTCGTCGTTGGCGATGATACCGGGAAACCGCTTTGTGATGTGCAGCATTTCGATTGCAAACGGTGTGTCCAAGTTTTCGCCCTCCCTTCCGTTTTATGGCCCGCCGCTTTTCGCATCCGCGGGGACGGAAACCACAATATAGATGATAGTAGTATACTATACTTTGTCCCATAAAGCAAAGACAAATTAGTGAAATCTGCCTGTTTCACCGCTGAATTTCATTCCCGGAACCGAAATGGAAAAAAGAAAGACCGCCGAAGCAAAAAAGAAAGACCGCCGAAGCGGTCTTTCTTTATGACAGGTTAAGTACAGACTTACTTGATCTGACCCTGCTCGTCAACGGTGATCACGGTGGCGAAGTCCTTGGCAGCCTTGGTAATGTCGTTGCTGACGGTCAGAGTGCCGTCGAACATGGCCTTTACCAGAGCCTTGTAGTCGTCCTGAGTGAACGCACCGTCAGCCCACTGGGTGGACTCCATGGGGATCTGGACGTAGTTCAGAGCGGGATCGTCAGCGGAGACCAGACCCAGAGTGGCGATCTTGCCGGCGTAGTTAGCCCAGTTGCCATTGATGATGACATCGGTCAGGGTGTCATAGGTGGCGGGATACAGACCCTTCATGGCGGAGGTCACGGTCAGAGCCTTGTAGCCGTCGATGGTAGCCTGATCAGCGCCCTCGCCGGCGGCGTAGTTGGCGATGACACCGGCCTGGTCAACGTCAACACCGATGACCTTGGCGCCCTCGACCTTCTTGGCAGCGTCCACAGCGGAGGTGTAGATACCGCCGCCGCAGGCGAACACGACCTGCGTGCCGCCGGCATACCAAGTATCCATCTTAGCGGTGATGTCAGCATCGCCGAAGAACTGACCGCCGTACACATAGTTGACCTTCACATCGGTCAGCTTCAGCTCGGCAGCGGCAGCATCAACGCCCTGCACAAAGCCGTAGCCATAGCGGACAACAGCGGGGACAGCCATGCCGCCCAGGAAGCCCAGGTTCTTGTAGCCCAGCTTCACAGCAGCGTAGCCGGCCATGTAGCCGCACAGCTCTTCCTGATAGATGGCGCAGTACACGTTGCTCATATCAACGTAGGTGGCCAGATCCCAGTTGTCGGGATTGTAGTCGTACTCCTCGCCCTTGGCGGCCACACCGGCCTCCAGCAGGTCGCCCTTGCCCACGTCCAGCGCGATGAACTTCACGTCCTTGTGCTGGGGAGCGGCCTCGACGATAGCGCCGCCGAAGGCATAGCCGGGCATCACGATGACGTTGTAGCCCTGGTCAACAGCGCTCTCGATCATAGCCACACGGTCGGCGGTGTTGTCGCCGGCGGGCTTGAAGTAGGAGAACTCGATCTTGTTGGCATCGGCAAACGCCTTGCAGGCCTCGTAGGTGGTCTGGTTGAAGGACTGGTCGGTGATATCACCGTAGTCGGTGATCATGGCGACCTTATAGGTCGTCTCGTTGGTGTCGCCCTGGTTGTCGTCGGTCTGGTTGTCGTCCTTCTTGTCGCCGCAGGCGACCAGGGACAGCGCCATAACCAGAGCCAGGATCATAGCAAGAAACTTTTTCATAGTTATTCTACCTTCCTCATTTTTTTATTTTCACGCCTTGCGGCGGGAAAACCGGTATCTCGGCACGGGGAAGCTATTCCCCCTGTGCCCTGTGCATTATAGCAGGATTTTTCGCCTTTGGCAAGGGAAAAGCGCATTTTGCGGGCGAATTGTAAACAAATGTAATCAAAAATTTACACTTTGTTTCTACAAAACGCACAAATGTACCGCTCGCGGCGACAGCACAGCGGTCGTCCGCTGTGCTGCCGTGCAGGTGTTTATTTTTTTGCAGCCATCTTGACCGCCGCCTCCAGCGCGATCTTCATCATGTTGGTGAAGGTGGTCTGGCGCTCCTCGGGGGTCAGCTCCTCGCCGGTGATGAGGTTGTCGGAGATAGAGCAGATGGCCAGCGCCCGCTTGCCGGTATAGGCGGCGGTGCAGTACAGGCCGGCGGCCTCCATCTCCACGGCCATGACGCCCATCTTGGCGAAGCGCATGTTGCGCCCGGCGGCGTCATAGAACGTGTCGGAGGAATACAGATTGCCCACGGGCATCTTGACGCCCAGCTCCCTGGCGCTCTCCACGGCGGCCATCAGCAGGTCGAAGTCGCAGATAGGGGCGAAGGTGCCGCCCAGCTCGTACTGGCTGGCAAAGTCGGAGTTGGTGCAGGCGCCCTGACCGGCCACCACGCTGCCCAGCTCCATGTCGGCGCGCATGGCGCCGGCGGTGCCCACGCGGATGATGTTGTCCACGTCGTAGTGGGTATACAGCTCATAGGAATAGATGCCGATGGACGGAATGCCCATGCCGCTGGCCATGACGGACACCGGTACGCCCTTATAGGTGCCGGTATAGCCCTGCACGCCGCGGACGTTGTTCACCAGCTTCGGCTCGGTGAGGAATGTCTCGGCAATGAATTTTGCCCGCAGGGGGTCGCCGGGCATGAGGATGGTCTTGGCGATCTCGCCTACCTGGGCGTTGTTATGGGGAGTAGACATGGTCGAATTCTCCTTATAATAATATTTGTTATTGTTATTGTCCGATATTGCTCTGTGCTCCCGCGCTTTTCCGTGTCCGTCATTCCGAGCCAGTGCTCACACTGGCGTGGGAATCCGTGTCCGCACGGGAAAGGGAAACGGATTGCCGCGACCAGTCTGCGGACTGGTTTCGCAATGACAGCGCGGGAGCGTTTCGATGGTTCCTGATTTCTATATTATTGCTCCATGGCCTTGACGGCCTTGACGATGCGGCTGGTGCCCAGACGGTCGGCGCCCAGTGCGATGAAATCCTTGGCGTCGTTCAGGTCGGCGATGCCACCGGCGGCCTTGATCTTCACATGGGGGGTGACATGCTTTTTGAACAGAGCCACATCCTCGCGGGTGGCTCCGCCGCCGCCGAAGCCGGTAGAGGTCTTGATATAGTCCGCGCCGGACTCGCCGACCACGCGGCACAGCTCGATCTTCTCGGCGTCCGTCAGCAGGCACGTCTCGATGATGACCTTCAGCAGCTTGCCGTGGCAATGACCCTTGACATCCCGGATCTCGCTGAGCACCTTGTCATACAGGCCGTCCTTCACCCAGCCGATGTTGATGACCATGTCGATCTCGGATGCGCCGTTGTCCACGGCGTCGGACGCCTCGAAGCATTTGGCTGCGGTGGTATCGTAGCCGTTGGGGAAGCCGATGACGGTGCAGACGGCGATCTTGCCGGCCACATATTCCGCCGCCTGTTTCACATAGCTGGCGGGGATGCAGACGCTGGCGCAGCCATATTTGATGCCGTCATCGCAGATGGCCTTGATCTCCTTCCAGGTGGCGCCCTGCGCCAGCAGCGTGTGATCCACGCGGGAGAGGATATCCTGCAATTCCTTGTCCATAGTAAACACTCCTTTTCGGAATTTTGCCTGTCGGTCGTTCCATTGTACCACACAGCGGGGAAAAAGGCAAGGCAGGCGTATTCGGGCGTGAAAAAAGGCGGCTCACAGAGCCGCCTTTTTTGCAGTAAAAGGAGAGAGAAATACAATGGGTGGGTATCCTTTCGGATGAGCCTATCATACAGGGTGCTTCCGGGAAAGTCAACCGGTTTGACAGAAGATTAACAAATCATTCACAAACTCGCCCGCACGTTCATAGATCGTTTACAGATGCGCCGGGAAAACCGGTTGACATTATAAAATGACGGTGATATCATTTAGCACACTAATATTTTGCGTGCTAATAATTCTAAAACAGTAAGGAGGGTCGCCATGAAGTTCTGCTTTGAGGAGCGGCCGGAGCACTTCGGGGCGCTGTTCGGCTACTGCGACCATCAGGTGCATAAGCTGATGGGAAAGCTGCTGAAGCGCTACGACGTGTCGCCCATGCAGTGCCGGACGCTGATGTATCTGCACGGCACAGACGGGCAGGTGAACCAGAAAACGCTGGAGCGGTACCTGATGGTCAAGCCCAGCACGGTCAACGGCATCGTGGATCGTCTGGAGGAAAAGGGCATGGTGCGGCGCAGCGTCAGCGAGTGGGACGGTCGGTGCCGCCTGCTGTCGCTGACAGAGGAGGGACGGCGGTTCCACGATGATTTTCAGGACGTGCTGCGGCAGGTGAACGACCGGCTGGAGCGGGGCTTCAGCCAGGAGGAAAAAGCGGTGTTTACCGACTTTCTCCTGCGGGCGGCGCGAAATCTGGCGGATGAGGAGGAAACGGAATGTTGAAAAAGCTGGCGCCCTATACAAAGGGCTACCGCCTGCTGATGCTGCTGGCCATCGCCTGCTCCGCGGGCGAGGCGGTGCTGGAGCTGCTGCTGCCCCAGGTGATGAGCGACATCGTGGATGTGGGCATTGCCACCGGGGACAGGGCGTATATCCTGACGGCGGGCGTGAAAATGATATTGATGGCGCTGCTGGCGCTGGCGTGCGGCGTAGGCGCGGCGGCGCTGGCGGCCAGAGCCTCCATGGGCTTCGGCGCCGCGCTGCGCCGGGCGGAATACGAGCAGGTGCAGCGGTTCTCCTTCGCCAACATCGAGCGGTTTTCCACCGCCAGTCTGGTGACGCGCCTGACAAACGACGTGGCCTCCGTGCAGATGACCACCTTTATGGGCATGCGCATGCTGGTGCGCGCCCCCACCATGCTGGTAACGGCGCTGGTCATGGCGCTGATCATCAGCGCCCGGCTCAGTCAGGTGTTTCTGGTGGTGATCCCCCTGCTGGTGATCGCAGTGGCCATCGTCATCAAGCGGGTGGGGCCGTTCTTCACCTCTTTACAGGGCGCCACAGACGACGTGAACCTGGTGGTGCAGGAGGATCTGAACGCCATCCGCGTGGTGAAATCCTTCGTCCGCGAGGAGCAGGAAAAGGCCAAGTTCGCCCAGCGCAGCGACAGGCTGCGCAGCATGGCGGAGCGCGCCTTCGGCTTCGTGGTGCTGTTCATGCCGGTGATGATGATCCTCATGGGCGGCACCATCACGGCGGTGCTGTGGATCGGCGGCCACTATGTGTGGGAGGGCACGCTGCTCTCCGGCGACCTGATCGCCTTCTTCACCTACGTCAGCGAGATACTGATGTCGCTGATGATGGTATCCGTGGTGCTGATGATGCTGACCCGCGCCATCGCCTGCGGCAAGCGCATCGTGGAGGTGCTGGAGGAGGATCCGCGCATCACCGATAAGGACGCCGACCCCGCCCTGACGGTGGAGGACGGCAGCATCCACTTTGACCATGTGTACTTCAAGTACCACGACACGGCGGAGAGCTGGAATCTGGAAGACGTGAGCTTCTCCGTGCCCAGCGGCGCTACGGTGGGCATCCTGGGCGGCACCGGCAGCGCCAAGACCACGCTGGTCAGCATGATCCCCCGGCTGTACGACGTGAACGACGGCGCGGTGTTCGTGGGCGGTCACAATGTGAAGAATTACACCATGGAGGCGCTGCGCGACGGCTGCGCCATGGTGCTGCAGAAGAACACCCTGTTCTCCGGCACCATCCGGGAGAATCTGCGCTGGGGCGACGAGCACGCCACCGATCAGGAGATCGAGGACGCCTGCCGTCTGGCCTGCGCCGACGAGTTCATCGAGAAGATGCCCGACGGCTACGACACCTATATCGAGCAGGGCGGCACCAACGTCTCCGGCGGCCAGAAGCAGCGCCTGTGCATCGCCCGCGCGGTGCTGCGCAAGCCGAAGATCCTGATCCTGGACGACTCCACCAGCGCGGTGGATACCGCCACGGATGCGAAGATCCGGGGCGCGCTGAAAACGGCGCTGCCCGGCTGCACCAAGCTCATCATCGCCCAGCGGGTCACGTCCGTCATGGATGCCGACCTGATACTGGTCATGGACGACGGACGCATCTCCGCCATGGGCACCCATGACGAGCTGATGAAAACAAGCGACATTTACCGGGAGGTCTATCGCTCCCAGCAGGAAGGGGTGAGCATCGATGGCTGAAGCAAAGCGCGGCGGGCGCGGCCACGGCCCGCAGGGACACGGCTTCCAGCGTCCCAAGGACTTCCGGGGCACGGTGAAGAAACTGCTGGCCTATATCGGGCGCTATAAGGTGGCGCTGGTGCTGGTGTTTATATGCCTTGTCATCAGCTCCGTGGGCTCGGTGATGAGCAGCTACCTGCTCAAGCCCATTATCAACGACTATATCCTGCCCGGTGATTTCACCGGCCTTCTGAAAATGCTGGCGCTGCTGCTGGGTCTGTTCCTGCTGTCGGGTCTGTGCTCCTACGCCTACGCACGCATCATGGTACACATCTCCCAGCAGACGGTGGCGCAGCTGCGGCAGGATCTGTTCGACAAGCTGCAGTCCCTGCCCCTGCGGTACTTCGACACCCACCAGTCCGGCGACCTGATGAGCCGCTTCACCAACGATATGGACACCGTGTCGGAGATGATCAACTCCAGCTTCGCCAGCGTGGTATCCTGCGCCTTGACGTTTATCGGCATTGTTGCTATGATGCTGTATATGAACTGGCTGCTGACGCTGATCACCTTCGCGTTTCTGGTGCTGATGCTGCTGGTGGTCAAGGGTGTGGGCGGCCGCAGCCGCGTGAGCTTTCAGGCGCAGCAGCAGGCGCTGGGCGCCATGAACGGCTATATTGAGGAGATGGTGGAGGGGCAGAAGGTCATCAAGGTCTTCAACCACGAGGGCAAGGCCATCGAGCAGTTCGCCGGGCTGAACACCGCGTACCAGACGGCGGCCACCGCCGCCCAGACCTACTCCGGCGCCATGATGCCGGCCATGGCCAACCTGTCCCGTATCGACTACGCCGTTACCTGCTGCGTGGGCGGCCTGCTGGCCATCGGCGGCATGTTCGACGTTGGCTCGCTGGGCGCGTACCTGCTGTACGTCAAGCAGGTGAGCCAGCCCATCTCCCAGATCAGCCAGCAGGTGAACGTGCTGCTGGCGGCCATCGCCGGCGCGGAGCGCATCTTCGCCGTCATGGAGGCCGAGCCGGAGACGGACGAGGGCAAGACCGTCATCGTCCGGGTGGAGAAGAACGGCGACACTCTGACGGAGACGGATCGGCGCACCGGCTTTTGGGCGTGGAAAAAGCCCGACGGCACGCTGGTGGAGCTGCGGGGCGACGTGCGGTTCGACCATGTGACCTTCTCCTACGACGGGGAAAAGACGGTGCTCAACGATGTCTCCCTGTTCGCCAAGCCGGGGCAGAAGATTGCCTTCGTTGGCTCTACCGGCGCGGGCAAGACCACCATCACCAACCTGATCAACCGGTTCTACGACGTGCAGGAGGGCACCATCACCTACGACGGCATCAACGTGAAGGACATCCAGAAGGCGTCCCTGCGCCGCTCGCTGGGCATGGTGCTGCAGGATACCCACCTGTTCACCGGCACCATTGCAGACAATATCCGCTATGGCCGTCCGGACGCCACCGACGAGGACATCCGCGCGGCGGCGAGGCTGGCCAACGCCGACAGCTTCATCCGCCACCTGCCCCAGGGGTATGACACGGTCATCACCGGGGACGGCGGCAGCCTCAGCCAGGGCGAGCGCCAGCTGCTGGCTATCGCGCGGGCGGCGGTGTCCGACCCGCCGGTGCTGATACTGGACGAGGCCACCAGCTCCATCGATACCCGCACCGAGACGCTGATCGAGCAGGGCATGGATTCTCTGATGGAGGGGCGGACGGTGTTCGTCATCGCCCACCGGCTGTCCACCGTGCGCAACAGCCAGGCCATTCTGGTGCTGGAGCACGGGCGCATCATCGAGCGCGGCGACCATCAGGAGCTGCTGGCGCAGAAGGGCAAGTACTACCAGCTCTACACCGGCAAGGCCGAGCTGAGCTGAGGTATAAACGAGGAAGAAACCGGAGAGAATAAAAGGAGGATGTACCATGACGGAAAAGCAGCTTTGTGATATGGCGGTGGCCATGCTGGAGCGCGCCTATGTGCCCTATTCCCACTTCCCGGTGGGCGCGGCGCTGCTGTGCAAGGACGGGACGGTGTTTACCGGCTGCAACGTGGAGAACGCCGCCTACGGCGCCACGATATGTGCCGAGCGGACAGCCATGGTCAAGGCGGTCAGCGAGGGACACAGGGACTTCGACACCATTGTGATCGCCGGGCGCAGCGAGGATCACTGCGTGCCCTGCGGCACCTGCCGGCAGGTGATGATGGAGTTCGCACCCGACCTGACGGTGATCTGCCTGAACGGAAAGGGCGAGAGCAAGCGCTTCGCGCTGAAGGAGCTGCTGCCCTACGGCTTTGACCAGAGCTGGCTGTAAAAGCGGCAGAATTTTCATGGAACCAAATCGCACCGCGCTCCGTCTCAATGGACAGAAACCTATTTCAGGAGGAAACTACACGATGAAAAAAATCATTTCCCTTGTGCTCGCCGCCGTGCTGACCCTGAGTCTCGCCGCCTGCGGCACGAAGAACGACAGCAAGGGCGATCAGCCCGCCGCGCCTGCCAGCGCCCTTGACCTGCTGGAGAAGGTGTGGAGCACCTACACCGATGATGAGAAGTTCCCCGCCGCCGGCGGCGACTACTCCGAGGCGAACAGCAAGGAGGACGCCCCCGGCGTCTATGACCTGACCGACCGCGCCGCTGTGGACAGCGCCCTCGGCCTGCCGGAGACGGCCAAGGTGGATCAGGCCGCGTCGCTGGTCCATATGATGAACCAGAACACCTTTACCGCCGCGGCGTACCACTGCACCGATGATGCCGATGCGCTGGCCACCGCCCTGCGGGACAACATCCAGCAGCGGCAGTGGATGTGCGGCTTCCCCGATAAGGTTGCCGTGGCCGTGGTGGGCGAGTATGTGGTGTCCGTGTTCGGCGCCGAGGATCTGGTGGACACCTTCATGTCCCACCTGAACGGCATCTTCGGCGTGCAGCCCGTCTACGACAAGGCCATCCTGTGAAGCGCTGGATAGAGCGAGGCGTATTTCTGCTGGCGGCAGCGGCTATGGTCATAGCTGCTGCCGCTATTCCCACCCGGCGGGCGCAGGAGGATACGCTGCCGGAGGTATATGTGTACCGTGGCTATGCCGCCGCCGCTGACGCGGCGTGGGACGAAAAATCGCTGGACTTCGCGGTGAAGCGGTTTTCTCACCTGTTGGAGGCATATTTCCCCGGGTCGGAACACGTATATATGAGCGTGATCCCAGATAAGGCCGCTTTTATGGAGACGCCGGAGGGCTACACGCCCGCCGGGGCAGCGGAGACGGCGGACTATCTGGCGCAGCGGCTGCCGGTGGAGATCATCGACATCGCGCCGCTGCTGGCGCTGGAGGACTATTACCGTACCGATCCCCACTGGCGGCAGGAGCGTCTTTCCGCCGTGGCGCAGGCCATATCGGAGACCATGGGCGCGCCTGTGCCGGACACGACGGAGGAGACGCTGTGCGCGCTGGCGGGCGAATTTCACGGCAGCTACTGGGGCAAGACGGCGGAGCCGCTGACGGCGGACGTCCTGTCCTATATCACCTCTCCCCTGCTGGATGGCTGCACGGTGTACGACTATGAGACGGACAGCACCGGCGGCGTATACGACTTTACCGCGGCGGAGAAATCTCCCTATGATCTGTTTCTGGGTGGGCCGAAGGCGCTGCTGCGGATCGAAAACCCGGCGGCTAACAATGACCGGACGCTGATCGTGTTCCGGGATTCCTTCGGCAGCAGCCTGATCCCCCTGCTGGCGGGCGGCTACCGCACCGTCTATGTGGTCGATATCCGGTATATGGCCACAGACGCGCTGGCACGGGTGACGGAATTCCCGGAGGGAGCGGACGTACTGCTGCTGTACAGCGTTGCCGTGCTGCAAAACAGCATTACGCTTAAGTAAACAAAAGGCCGGGCGCTTTCAGTGCCCGGCCTTTTGCGGCAGAAAGAACGCCGGAGCAATGCTCCGGCGTTCTGCATTTACTTAGAAGAAGAAATCCTTGATCTGGCCGTACAGGATGAGGACCATGCACAGCGGGGTGATGAACTTGACGCAGACCTTGAAGAAGCCGTAGCTGCCCATGGCATGACCGGACTGCTCCGCCTCTTCCTTGACGAACTCGGGGCCGATCTCCCAGCCGATCATCAGGCACATCAGCAGGGCGCCCAGGGGCATCATAACGCCCTCGGACAGTGCATCCCAGAAGTCCAGCCAGTCAGCCGCCCAGTTCTTGGGTTCCGCTATATTCAGTATATCGGCCGGTGCGATACCGCTGGAACCCAGGCAGTCGGCGCAGACCAGGATGCAGCCCAGGCACACACAGGCGGCGGCGATGAGGGTATAGCTCTTGCGCTTGTCACCCTTGCCCTCGATACGGGCCTTATCCACAAAGTGGGCCACGATGACCTCCAGCAGGGAGATGGAGGAGGAGATGGCGGCAAACACCACCAGCAGATAGAACAGGATGCCGAAGATGGGGCCCAGTGTGCCCATGGAGTGGAACACGTTCTGCATGGTGATAAACAGCAGCTTGGGGCCGCCGATGTTGCCGGCGGGATCCAGCGCGAAGCGGGCAGGCATGACGCACAGACCGGCCATCAGGGCCACCATGGTATCCATGATGATGATCAGCAGGGCGTTCTTCTGCAGGTTCTCCTTCTTATGCAGGTAGGAGCCGTAGGTGATCATGGCGCCCATGCCCAGGGACAGGGAGAAGAACATCTGGCCACCAGCGGTGGAAACAACGTTAAAGATGCTGGGAGCGCCGGACTTGTAGGCGACGATGGCCTGTGCCACGCCATTGACCATGATGGAGGAAACCTCCGCGCCATCAACAACCGCCTTGGCGGGCACATAATAGCCGACATTGGCCGCCCAGCCGGGGGAGAACATGTACTTCAGACCGTCCAGAGCACTGCCGTTAACAACGCCCTCCACGAGAGAACCGTCCGCCTGCAGGATCTGCACGGCCACGTCGGTACCCTCCAGGGTGCAGGCGCGGATGATGCAGATCAGCAGGGCCACGAACAGGGCGGGCATACCCACGGAGCAGACCTTCTCGATGCCGCCGCCGATGCCACCCATAACGATGAGCATGGTCAGCGCCACGAAAATAAGGCCGTAGATAATACCCTCAGCGGGACTGTCCAGGAAGTTGCCGAAAATTTCGCCGCCGGACAGGCCATTGGAGCCGAAGCCGGCACCGAACAGATCGCCGATGTTCAGAACGGTGTACTTGATGCAGTAGCCGCCCAGTGCGCAGTAGAAGAACAGGATGAAGAAGGCGGACAGGATGCCCAGCCAGCCCATCCACTTGAACTTCTTGGACAGAGCCTTGTACGCGCCCACGGCGCCGTGGCCGGTCTTGCGACCGATGGCCAGCTCGCCCACCATAACGATGAAGCCGCACAGGACCGCCAGGATCAGATAGATGATGAGGAACGTGAAGCCGCCGGAGGCACCCATCTTATTGGGGAAGCCCCAGATGTTGCCCAGGCCGACTGCAGAGCCGACCGCGGCCATCAGGAACCCGAAATTGGATCCAAAGCCTTTTCTTTCTTCCATTGTTTTCTCTCCTTAACAGATTTTTGCCCCTACGTCGCCGCAGAAGCTGATAAACTTTACCGCACCCGTCTATTGACAGGAAACGGCACGGGGCACCGCCATGCCCCGCAGGTATTTCCTCACGGGATAAAATCCCTTCAAGGCTACCTGAAAAAAGTATACAGGAAACTCTTTCCGCCCGCAATTAGCAGTTTTTATAAAAATTGAGCGCCATATTGTACATTTTTAACATTCTGTGAACGGATTTTTCCACATATTTTATATTGTTTTTGCTTCTTTTTTACATTGAACCATTCAGTTTTTTGCGGGGTTCCGGGATTTTTGCAACGGACGGCGAATGATTTTCTTTTCAGGAAACCGATTGTGGCTTTATTAACAGGCAGGAGAGGGAACAAAAAAGACCGCCGGACGGCGGTCTTTTCGATCTGTCAGGAGAGATGTTGACGGGATGGCGGTCCCGGAAACAACTGAAAACACATCCGCAGAAAAACGCTGCGGACTATGGAAAAAGTATACAGGAAATCGTCGAATGGTTCGATCAGCAAATTTAACGTCTTTTTCTGTTTTAACATTATCTTAACGTTTGTAACGTGGTTTTCGCGGTGTTTTTCAACCGCTCTGCGTTTAAATATATGCAAAACACAGGTGTTTTTCCATGTTTTCCGGCACAAATATCTTCACTTTCATATTAGGAAACTTTTTCATCGTCGTGTTAAGAGTGCGTTAATTATACGCAGGGAGACGGTGTCCGGACGCAAAAGGCGGGCACTTCCCTTTTTGCGAATTGTGTGGTATACTATGATTTTATGAGACAAGATACGCAAAGGAGGCGGGACACGTGAGACGAGCAGGCGCAGCGGTGCTGGCGGCGGTATTGGCGCTGACGCTGGCGGGCTGCGGGCGGCAGGACCGTCCGCAAAGCGGGAAACTGAACGTGGTGTGCACGCTGTTCCCCTACTACGACTTTGTGCGGCAGATCGGCGGGGACGCGGTGGACGCGGTGCTGCTGGTGCCCGCCGGGCGGGAGACACACAGCTTTGAGCCCACGCCGCTGGACGTGATCGCCGTCAGCGAGGCGGAGGTGTTCATCTACAACGGCGGGGAAAGCGAGCTGTGGGTGGAGGACATTCTGGACGCGGCAGGCGAGGCTATCCCCTACCGGCTGGCTATGATGGACTGCGTGGAGACATACCGGGAGGAGTACGCCGAGGGGATGCAGGGCGGCCATGACCACGCACATGACGAACATGGCGAGCACGATGACCATGAGGCGCATGATGGGCATCTGCACGATGGCCACGAAGAGGAAATAGAGTACGACGAGCACATCTGGACATCGCCGGTGAATGCCATGGCCCTGTGCCGGGCCATCTGCGATACGCTGTGTGAGGCCGATCCGGACAATGCCGACGGCTATCGGGATCGGCTGGCGGACTATCTGGACGAATTGCAGGCGCTGGACGAGACATTCCGGGACATCACGGACCATGCGGCACGGCGGCTGCTGGTGTTCGGCGATCGGTTCCCGCTGCTGTATTTCTGCAGGGAATATGATCTGGATTACCGGGCGGCGTTCCACGGCTGCGCGGGAGACACGGAGCCGTCCCTCGCCACGCTGAAATATCTGATCGACGTGGTGGAGGAGCAGGAGATACCGGTGGTATACACCATTGAGCTGAGCAGCCGGAAGGTGGCGCAGGCCATCGCCGAGACCACCGGGGCGCAGGTGCGGACGTTCCACTCCTGCCAGACGGTGAGCCGGGCGGAATTCGACGGCGGAGCCACCTATATCAGTCTGATGACCGCCAACGCGGCGGCACTGAAGGAGGGACTGTCCTGATGGAACAGGAGAAACGCATATTGCTGGACTGCCGGGACGCGGCGCTGGGCTATGAGGGCAAGCCGGTGTGGGAGCACCTGAGCTTTCAGGTGCACAGCGGCGACTATGTGTGCATCGTGGGCGAGAACGGCAGCGGCAAATCCACGCTGGTGAAGAGCCTGCTGGGGCTGCTGCACCCCATGGCGGGCGAGATCGTACGTTCGCCCTCCCTGCGCTCCGGCGCCATCGGCTATCTGCCCCAGCAGACAAAAGCGCAGAAGGACTTTCCCGCCACGGTGACGGAGGTAGTGCGCAGCGGCTTTCTCAGCAGCCGGGGCATGCGGTTTTTCTACACGCCGAAGGAGAAGTCCACCGCGCTGATGCACATGGGCAAGCTGGGCGTGCTGGAGCTGAAGGACCGGTGCTACCGGGAGCTGTCCGGCGGGCAGCAGCAGCGGGTGCTGCTGGCGCGTGCCCTGTGCGCCGCCGGGGAACTGCTGATCCTGGACGAGCCGGTGACGGGACTGGACCCGGCGGCGGCCCAGGAGCTGTACCGCACGCTGGAATACCTGAACAAGCAGGAGGGCATCGCCATCGTGGCGGTGACACACGATATACGCAGTGCCCTGCGCTACGCCGACCATATTCTGCACGCCGGCCATGGAACGTACTTCTTCGGCACGGCGGCGGACTATCTAACGTCCCCCTGGGGCAAACGGTTCGGAGGTGACGAGGCATGAGCTTACTGCTGGAAATGTTCACGTACCCGTTCATCCTGCGGGCTTTTGTGGTGGGTATCCTGGTGGCGCTGTGCGCGGCGCTGCTGGGTGTGCCGCTGGTGCTGAAGCGCTACTCCATGATCGGCGACGGGCTGAGCCATGTATCCTTCGGCGCACTGAGCATCGCACTGGCCTGCGGCTGGGCGCCGCTGCCGGTGTCTATCCCGGTGGTGGTGCTGGCGGCGCTGGGGCTGCTGCGGATGACGGAGAAAAGCCGGATGGGCGCGGACGCGGCCATCGCGGTGGTCAGCGCCTCGGCGCTGGCCGTGGGCGTGGTGGTCACCAGTCTGACCACCGGCATGACCACGGATGTGGACAGCTTTATGTTCGGCTCCATCCTGGCCATGGACCGGGCGGATGTGGCGCTGAGCGTGGGGCTGTGCGCGGCGGTGCTGGTGCTGTATGTGCTGTTTTACCATCGGCTGTTCGCCATCACCTTCGACGAGAGCTTCGCCCGGGCCACCGGGGTGAAGGTGGGGCTGTATAACACCATCCTGTCGGTGCTGACGGCCCTGACCATCGTGCTGGGCATGCGGATGATGGGCGCGATGCTGATCTCCAGTCTGGTCATCTTCCCGGCGCTGACGGCCATGACGCTGCTGCGGAGCTTCCGGGGCGTGGTCATCTGCGCCGCGGGGCTGAGTGTGGTGTGCTTCTGCGTGGGGCTGACCGGGTCGTACCTGTGGGGCACGCCGGTGGGCGCCACGGTGGTGCTGGTAAATTTGGCGGCGTTTTTGCTGTCGAGAGGCGTTATGAAGCTGAAAAGAGCGTCCTAAGGGCGTTCTTTTCAGCTTTTCGACCTATTTTGCGGGTGCTTTTTGCGGAAAAACCCTTGCGTTTCGTGTGCTTATATGGTATGCTATGTGTGTACGTAAGGTTAAGGTATTGACTGGAGTGGACGAGATCGTCCGCTTTTTTTAATGGTCATCGTTCCATGATGACCGGGACGTTCTGTTGGAGGGCTTGCTGTGAAAAAGATCACCGAGGTCGTATGGGCGCTGGCGGAGCCGGCGGTGCAGGCGCAGGGCTGCCGCATCTGGGATGTAGAGTACGTCCGGGAGGCAGGACAGTGGTACCTGCGGCTGTATCTGGACAAGGACGGCGGCGTGGACATTCTGGACTGCGAGGCCATCAGCCGCACGGTCAGCGATCTGCTGGACGAGGCGGACCCCATCGAGAGCAGCTACGTGTTCGAGGTGGGCTCGGCGGGGCTGGAGCGCCAGCTGAAGCGGCCGGGGGATTTTGCGCAGTTCATGGGCAGCCCCGTGCTGGTGAAAACGTACCAGCCCAAGGACGGGCGCAAGGAGTTCGCCGGGACCCTGGTGGGCTATGAAGACGGCGCGGTGCTGCTGGACATGGGCGGCGAGACGGTGCGCTTTGAGAAGAACGAGACGGCGCTGGTGCGCCTGCGGGTAGAATTCTGAGACAACACGACTTGAGATAGAAGGAGAAACGACCATGAAATGTGACGAGATCTTCGCGGCACTGGCTATGCTGGAAAAGGAACGGGGCATTCCCCAGAGCTTTATGATGGGCAAGATCATCCAGGCGCTGACCACCGCCTATAAGCGCGACCACGAGGGCGTGGAGTATGTGGTGGTGGACGTGGATGAGGAGAAGAAGGACCTGAAAATGTACGTCCAGAAGGAGATCGTGGAAGAGGTGGAGAACCCCGCCAGCCAGATCTCGCTGGAGGAGGCCAAGCACATCTCCGCCAAGAACGAGCTGGGCGGCATGGTGAACTTCCCGGTGGAGTCCGTGGAATTCGGCCGCATCGCCGCCGGCAACGGCAAGCAGGTCATCATCCAGGGCCTGCGGGAAGCCGAGCACGGCATGATCTATGACGAGTGGGGCAGCAAGCAGCATGAGATCCTCACCGGCACCGTCAGCCGGATCGACCCCCGGAACGGCAACGTGATCCTGCGGATCGGCAGCGGCAGCGAGGCCACGGAGGCTGTGCTGACCATGAACGAGCAGGTGCCCGGCGAGGAGCTGCACGAGGGGCAGATGGTCAAGGTGTATCTGGTAGAGGTGCGCCGCTCCACCCGCGGCCCGCAGGTGCTGATCTCCCGCACCCACCCCGGTCTGGTGAAGCGGCTGTTTGAGCTGGAGGTGCCGGAGATCTACGACGGCACCGTGGAGGTGCGGTCCATCGCCCGGGAGGCGGGCAACCGCACGAAGATCGCCGTGTGGTCCGAGGACCCCAACGTGGACGCCATCGGCGCGTGCGTGGGCCCCAGGGGGCAGCGCGTGAACGCCATCGTGGACGAGCTGCGGGGTGAGAAGATCGACATCGTGAAGTACAGCGAGGACCCGGCGGAGTTTATCGCCGCGGCGCTGGCACCGGCGGATGTGGTCAGCGTACAGCTGGCCGACGAGGGCAAGGCCTGCCGCGTGACGGTGCCCGCCGACCAGCTGAGTCTGGCCATCGGCAAGGAGGGGCAGAACGCCCGTCTGGCCGCACGGCTGACCGGCTATAAGATCGACATCAAGGCGGCCAACGCGGAGTAAGCGGCGGCTGCGGAAAGGAACGGCAGCGATGCAGAAGACCCGAAAGATACCCCAGCGGCAATGTGTGGGCTGCCGGGAAATGAAAGACAAAAAGGCGCTGCTGCGTATCGTGAAGACCCCGGAGGGGGAGATACTGCTGGACAGCACCGGGAAGAAATCCGGCCGGGGCGCGTACGTGTGCCCGGACCCGGAGTGCCTGAAAAAAGCACGGAAAAGCCGTGCGCTGGAGCGCGCCTTCGACACCGCCATACCGGCGGAGGTGTACGACGCGCTGGAAGGGCAGATGGTGGCACTGTGACAGAGCATTTGTTATCCACTTTGGGTCTGGCGCTGCGCGCCGGTGCGGTGGCCGTGGGCGAGGAGCCCGTAGGCGCGGCGGCACGGGCCAAGAAAGCCAGGGTCATCTTTACGGCGCGGGACGCGGCGGCATCCTCGGTGCGGCGGGCGTACAGCTTCGGCCGGGCAGGCAGCTGTCTGTGCCTGCCCTTCCCGGCGGACAAGGAGACCTTCGGCCGGGCGCTGGGCCGGACCAGCGTGGCCATGTGCGCGGTGACGGACATCGGGTTCGCCCAGTCGCTGGTGAAAAAGCTGGCGGCGGTGGAGCCGGAGATCTACGGCGCGGCGGCGGAGGCGCTGGACCTGAAGGCCAAGCGGGCAAGGGAACGGAAGGAAGAGCAATTACAGCACGAGAAGAACCTGCGGCAGGGCAGGCACCGCGTTCACGGCGGCAAGCCGCCGGAGCCGCCCCACGCGTCTCCGGAGCCTCCGGCACCGGAGCACAGGCCCCCCGCGCCGGAACACCGGCGTCCGCCGCGGCGGGAGTATCCGGAGGGACGCCCCGACCGGGTCTATAAGGAACGGAGCGGCCGCCCGCCCAGGGATAAACGGCCGGCAAAGAAGGAGGCCCCCGGCGCACGGTATGAAAACGCGCGGCCGGTAAAGAAGGGCAAGGGAAGCCGGAAAACGACCGGCAGATAACAGGAACACAGCGCGCCGTGAGCGCGGCGCGAGCAACTGAGATGGAGGTGGCTTTATTTGGGTAGTATCGCTAACAAATACAGAGTGCATGAGGTGGCCAAGGATTTCGGCGTGTCCACGAAGGAGATCACGGAGATCCTGACCAAGTACGCCGAAACGCCCAAAAATCATATGCAGGTGCTGGAGGACCGGGAGCTGAGCCTGATCTTTGAGTATCTGACCCAGCACAACCCGGTGAGCAGCATCGCGGTGATCTTCGCCGAGGGCGCCAAGCCGGAGGAGAAGAAGGCGGAGAAGCCCGCCGCCAAGCCGGCGCAGAACGCATCCGCGCCGACACAGGGTCAGGGCCAGAGCGGCAAGCCCCAGCAGGGCGGCGCGCCCAAGGCGGAGCAGCCCAAACAGCCCATGTCCCGCGTGCCCCAGCGGCAGGTGGTGGACACCCGCAAGGCCACCAACGTCAATCTGGACAAGTACGACGAGAAATTGCAGGATATGGCCGACGCCCGCAGCGGCGGCAAGCGGGACCAGCAGGCCCCACAGGGCAAGGAGAAGTTCCGCAGCAATAAGCAGCGGCGGGACAATAACTTCGCCAGCAACAAGCGCAAGCAGGAGGAGGCCGACCGGCTGCGGAAGCTGCGGCTGGAGGTCATCAAGAAGACCCCTGTGACCGTGCAGATCCCCGACGAGATCAGCGTGGGCGAGCTGGCCAGCCGGATGAAGAAGACCGGCGCGGAGGTGGTCAAGTGCCTGATGAAGAACGGCGTGATGGCCTCCCTGAGCCAGATGATCGACTTCGACACCGCCGCCATCATCGCCGAGG